>Ga0207864_1004293_pt1 | contig 10946 bp, 9 predicted proteins | sample HigsolmetaAR202D_FD_184834 | JGI IMG/M metagenome (GOLD analysis project Ga0207864, IMG submission 184834) | Ionic liquid and high solid enriched microbial communities from the Joint BioEnergy Institute, USA - AR20-2-D (SPAdes) (version 2) ...
CACGCAGGCCGAGTCGCCGGAGTGGATGCCGGCCTCCTCGACGTGCTGCATGATCCCCGCCACGTGCGCGGTCTCGCCGTCGGCGAGCGCGTCGACGTCGATCTCGATCGCGTTCTCGAGGAAGCGGTCGAGCAGCAGCGGGTGCTCGGGGTCGGCCTTGACGTTGGCGGCCAGGTAGGCGGCGAGGTCGTCGCCGGAGTAGCAGATCTCCATCGCCCGCCCGCCGAGCACGTAGGAGGGCCGCACCAGCAGCGGGAACCCGACCTCGGCCGCGATCCGCTGCGCCTCGGCGGCCGAGCGCGCGGTGCCGTAGGGCGGGTGCTTGACCCCCAGCCGGCGCAGCAGCTCGCCGAAGCGGCCCCGGTCCTCGGCCAGGTCGATCGCCGCCACCGGGGTGCCGAGCAGCGGCACGCCGGCCTCTTCCAGGGTGCGGGCCAGCTTCAGCGGCGTCTGGCCGCCGAACTGGACGATCACGCCCTCCGGCCGCTCCCGCTCGCAGACCGCGAGCACGTCCTCGGCGGTCAGCGGCTCGAAGTAGAGGCGATCGGAGGTGTCGTAGTCGGTGGAGACCGTCTCCGGGTTGCAGTTGACCATCACCGCGTCGCGGCCCAGCTCGCGCACGGTCATCGCCGCGTGCACGCAGCAGTAGTCGAACTCGATCCCCTGGCCGATCCGGTTCGGCCCCGAGCCGAGGATCACCACCGAGTCGCGCTCGCCGCGGCGGATCTCCGAGGCGGGCGGGCTGCCGTCGGCGCCGGGTCGCTCGTGCGCGGAGTAGTAGTAGGGCGTCACCGCCTCGAACTCGGCCGCGCAAGTGTCGACCGCCTTGTAGGCGCGCTGCAGGCCCTCGCTGCCGTCCCCCTCCCGGGCCAGCTCCTCCAGCTCGCGCAGGAACCACGGGTCGACCTTGCAGCGCTCGTGCACCGCGTCGACCCCGAGGCCGCGCCGCAGCGCCTCCAGCACCAGGTCGAAGCGCTCCGCGCAGGGCCGCTCCAGCGCCTGCAGGAGCTCCTCGTCGTCGGCGGGCGGCTCGGGCACCGAGTCCAGCTCTCGCGAGCGCATCGCCTTCGCGAACGACTCGCGGAAGGTGCGGCCGATCGCCATCGCCTCGCCGACGCTCTGCATGTGGGTGGACAGCCGCCCCTCCGAGCCGGGGAACTTCTCGAACGCGAAGCGCGGCATCTTGGTCACCACGTAGTCGATCGTCGGCTCGAAGCAGGCCGGCGTGGCGCGGGTGATGTCGTTGGGGATCTCCTCCAGCGTGTACCCGACCGCGAGCTTGGCGGCGATCTTGGCGATCGGGAACCCGGTCGCCTTCGAGGCCAGCGCCGAGGAGCGCGAGACGCGCGGGTTCATCTCGATGACGACGATCTCGCCGCTTTCCGGGTGGACCGCGAACTGGACGTTGGAGCCGCCCGTCTCGACCCCGATCGCGCGGATCACCCGGATCGCCTGGTCGCGCAGGTCCTGGTAGAGCGAGTCGGTGAGGGTCTGGGCCGGGGCGACCGTGACCGAGTCCCCGGTGTGGACGCCCATCGGGTCGACGTTCTCGATCGAGCAGACGACGACCACGTTGTCGTTGCGGTCGCGCATCACCTCCAGCTCGAACTCGCCCCAGTCGAGCACCGACTCCTCGACCAGCACCTGGTTGATCGGGCTCGCCGCCAGGCCCTCGGAGACGACCTGCAGCAGCTCGGTCTCGGTGTTCCCGACGCCGCCGCCCTCGCCGCCGAGGGTGAAGGCGGGTCGCACGATCGCCGGCAGCCGGATCTCACCCGCCGCCAGCCGCTCCTCGGCCTCGGCGACACTCTCCACGGTCACCGACCAGGGGATGCGCAGCCCCGCCGCGGTCATCGTGCGGCGGAACTCCTCGCGGTCCTCGGCGCGGCGGATCGCGGCCGCGTCGGCGCCGATCATCTCCACCCCGAAGCGCTCCAGGGTGCCGTCCTCGTGCAGGGTCATCGCCAGGTTGAGCGCCGTCTGCCCGCCGAGCGTGGGCAACAGCGCGTCGGGCCGCTCCTTCTCGATGATCTTCGTCACCGGCCCGGGGCGCAGCGGCTCGATGTAGGTGGCGGTGGCGAACTCGGGGTCGGTCATGATCGTCGCCGGGTTGGAGTTGACGAGCACGACCTCGTATCCCTCCTCCAGCAGCACCTTGCAGGCCTGCACGCCGGAGTAGTCGAACTCGGCCGCCTGGCCGATCACGATCGGCCCGGAGCCGATCAGCAGGATCTTGCGGATGTCGTCGCGCCGCGGCACCGCCTCACCTCCCTTCCGCCAGCGCCAAGAAGCGGTCGAACAGGTGCCGCGCGTCGCGCGGCCCCGGCCCCGCCTCGGGGTGGTACTGGACCGTCGCCCCGGGGACGTCGCGCAGCACCAGCCCCTCGACCGTGCGGTCGTAGAGGTTGAGCTGCGACAGCTCGGCGACCCCGAACTCGGTCTCCCAGCGCACCGGCTCGTCGGTCTCGATCCGCTGCTCGCCGCCCGGCCCCTCGACCGCGAAGCCGTGGTTCTGGGAGGTGATCTCGACCCGGCCGGTCGCCAGGTCCTTGACCGGGTGGTTGGCGCCGCGGTGGCCGAAGCGCAGCTTGTAGGTGCGCAGGCCCAACGCCCGGCACAGCAGCTGGTGGCCGAGGCAGATGCCGAACACGGGCCGCTTGCCGATCAGGCCGCGCACCGTGTCGACGACGTAGTCGAGCGCCGCCGGGTCGCCGGGCCCGTTGGCGAGGAAGACGACGTCCGGGCCCTCGGCGAGCACCTCCTCGGGGCCGCTGGTGCAGGGCAGAAGCGTCAGCCGGGCGCCGCGCTCGCGCAGCTGGCGCACGATGCTCAGCTTCACCCCGGTGTCGATCCCGACCACGTGCGGGCCCTCGCCCGGGAAGCGCACCGCCTCCGGCGGGGTCACCGTGCGCGCGAGGTCGGCGCCGGACATCGGCGGCTCGGCCGCGATCGCCTCGCGCGCCTCGGCTTCCGGCGTCGCGGCGGGGAAGATGCCGCCCCGCATCGCGCCCCGCTCGCGCAGGTGGCGGACCAGGGCACGGGTGTCGACGCCGCTGATCGCCGGCACCCCGCAGTCGCCGAGCCAGTCCAGCCAGCCGCCCTCGGCGCTGGCGACGTCTTCGCGGTTCTTCGCGTCGCGCATCACCACGCCGCGGGCGTGGACGGCTTCGGACTCGATCGCCGCTTCGCTGACCCCGTAGTTGCCGATCAGCGGGTAGGTGAAGACGATGATCTGGCCCGCGTAGGAGGGGTCGGTGACCGCCTCCTGGTAGCCGGTCATCGCGGTGTTGAAGACGACCTCGCCGGTCACCGGCCCGTCGGCGCCGCAGGCGAGCCCGTCCAGGCGCGTGCCGTCCTCCAGCAGCAGGTAGGCGCCGCCCGCCGCGCTCACGCCGCCACCCCGAGGCTGAAGCTGCGCAGGCGATAGGCGAACTGGCCGCCGGCGACCGTGACCAGCACGCGCCCGGTCAGCGTCCGCCCGTCGCACCAGGAGTTTGAGGAGCGGCTCTCGTAGCCCTGCTCCCCCACCGTCCACTCGGCGCCGAGGTCGCAGAGGGCGACGTTGGCCTCCGAGCCGGGCGCGAGGCTGGGCCGCGGCAGCCCGAACGGCTCCGCGCCGCCGGAGAGCCGCTCGACCAGCAGCGCCAGGTCGATCACGCCCGGCAGCACGAGGTAGGTGTGCAGGGCGGCGAAGGCGGTCTCCAGCCCGGTCACTCCCATCGCCGCCTGCTCGAAGGGGACTTCCTTTTCCTCCGCCGCGTGCGGCGCGTGGTCGGTGGCGATGCACTCGATCGTCCCGTCGCGCAGGCCGGCGAGCAGCGCCTGGCGGTCGCGCTCGGAGCGCAGCGGCGGGTTCATCTTGTGGCGGCGGGCGTCGAGGTCGCGCACCGCCTCGTCGGTGAGGCAAAGGTGGTGCGGGCTGGCCTCGGCGCTGATCCGCACCCCGGCGGCGCGGGCCGCGGCGACCACCTCCACCGACTCCGCCGCCGAGAGGTGCTGGACGTGGATGCGCGCCTCCTCGTAGGCGGCCAGGGCGGCGTCGCGGGCGATCATCGTCGACTCGGAGACCGAGGGGATGCCGGCCAGGCCGAGCGCCGCCGAGACCGGGCCCTCGTGCATCACCCCCTCGCCCGACAGCTCCGGGTCCTCCTCGTGCAGGGCGATCGTCCCCCCGCAGAGGCGCTGGTACTGCAGGGCGCGGCGCATCACGCGGGCGCTGGCGATCGGCAGCCCGTCGTCGGAGAAGCCGACCGCGCCCGCCTCGCGCAGGGCCAGCATCTCGGTCAGCTCGCGGCCTTCCATGCCCCGGGTGACGGTGGCGAAGAAGCCAACCGGCACCGAGGCCGAGGCGCGGGCGCGCTCGCGCAGCGCGGCGACGTCGGCCGGGTCGCTGACCGGCGGCGAGGCGTTCGCCATCGCCAGCACGCCGCAGTAGCCGCCCGCCGCGGCGGCGCGGGTGCCGGTCTCGATGTCCTCCTTGTGCTCCTGGCCGGGGGTGCGAAGGTGCACGTGGGGGTCGAAGAAGCCCGGGAAGGCGTGCAGGCCCTCGGCCTCGATCACCTCGGCGCCCTCGGCCCGCCCCTCCCCCGGCGGCGCCAGCTCGGCGATCCGCCCGTCGCGGATCACGACGTCGTGCACGCCGTCGATCCCCGCCGCCGGGTCGAGAACGGTCGCCCGGCGCAGGATCGCCTCCGCCGGCTCGGCGGCGCGCACGTCCAGGGCCTCGCGCAGGCTCACGCCGTCCGCCCCATCGCGGTCGCCCCGGCGGCACCGCCCTCGCTGGCCGGCGCCGGCCGCTCGCCGCCGGCGAGCAGCTCGTAGAGGATCGCCATCCGCACCACCAGGCCCGCCGCCACCTGCTCGGCGATCAGCGACTGCGGCGAGTCGATCGCCTCGGCGGCGATCTCGACGCCGCGGTTGACCGGGCCGGGGTGCATGAGCAGCTGGCGCGGGAGCAGGCGCCGGGTGTCGATCTGGTAGGCGGCCGCGTACTCGCGCAGCGAGGGCACGAAGCTCTCGCTCATCCGCTCCCGCTGCATGCGCAGCGCGTAGACCACCTCGGCCTCGCCAAGCCGCTCCAGGGTGTGGGTGACCTCGCAGCCCAGCTCCTCGATCCCGCGCGGGATCAGGGTCGGCGGCCCGCAGACGGTCACCTCCGCGCCGAGGCGCCGGAAGGCGATCAGGTTCGAGCGCGCGACGCGGCTGTGCAGGACGTCGCCGACGATCCAGATCCGCACCCCGTCCAGGGAGCCGAGCCGGCGCCGCAGCGTGTAGGCGTCCAGCAGCGCCTGGCTGGGGTGCTCGTGCTTGCCGTCGCCGGCGTTGACCACCGCCGCGTCGGTCCAGCCGGCGACCATCTGGGCGGCGCCGGCGTGCGGGTGGCGGATCACGATCGCGGCCGGGTCGTAGGCCGAGAGCGTCGCCACCGTGTCCTTCAGCGACTCGCCCTTGTCGACGGAGGAGCCGGCCGCCTTGACCGAGACCAGGTCGGCGGAGAGGCGCTTGGCGGCCAGCTCGAAGGAGCTGGAGGTGCGGGTGCTGGACTCGTAGAAGAGCGTCACCACGGTGCGCCCGCGCAGGGTCGGCACCTTCTTGATGTCGCGGCGGGCGATCTCGGCGAAGCTCTCGGCGCGGTCGAGGATCGCCTCCATCTCCTCGCGCGAGAGCTGCTCGACGCTGAGCAGGTCCTTCACGCCCCCACCTCCGCCGGGCGCGGCTCGGAGATCGTCACCCGGTCCACTCCGTCGCTCTCCTCGAGGCTGACGTTGACCCGCTCGGCACGCGCGGTGGGCAGGTTCTTGCCCACGTAGTCGGGGCGGATCGGCAGCTCGCGGTGGCCGCGGTCGCAGAGCACGGCGAGCTGGACGCGGCGCGGCCGCCCGTAGTCGAACAGCGCCTCGATCGCCGCCCGCACGGTGCGGCCGGTGTAAAGCACGTCGTCGACCAGCACGACGGTGTGGGAGCTGACGTCGAAGTCGATGTGCGAGGCGTGGACGACCGGGTGCGAGGAGGGCGACATCGCGGCGACGTCGTCGCGGTAGAAGGAGATGTCGAGGTCGCCGAAGGGCGGCTCGGCGCCGGTCAGCTCGCCGAGCAGGGAGCGCAGCCGGCGGGCGAGGATCGCGCCGCGGGTGTGGATGCCGACGATCGCCAGGCCCCCTGGGCCGGGGTTCTTCTCCGTGATCTCGTGGGCGATCCGCCGCAGCGTTCGCCTCAGATCGTCGCGCTCGAGCACGACCTTCTCGCTCACACTCGCTTCCTTCCTGGCCTCGCCGGACCTGGTTAAAGGACGGCCCCCAGCCTACCAGCGCCCCCCGGACGCCACCCCGGCCCCGCGCCGGGCGCTACTCGGGCGGGCGACGGGCGCCGTCGGGGACGTGGCGCGGCTCGCCGCGCTCGGGGAAGGGGACCTCGATCTGGTCGAAGTCGCGCGGCGCGATCACCGGCTCGTAGACCTCCAGCGCCTCCTCCAGCACCTTGCCGACGTGGTAGCGGGAGGAGATGTGGACGAGGGCGAGCAGCTTCACGTGCGCCTCGGCCGCAACCGCCGCCGCCTGGCCCACGGTCGAGTGCCCGGTCTCGGCGGCGCGCTGCGCCTCCTCCTCGGCGAAGCTGGCGTCGTGGATCAGCAGCTCGGCGTCGGCGGCGGACGAGACGGTGGCCGGCGAGGGCGCCGTGTCGCCGGTGACGACGACCGTGCGGCCCGCCCGCGCCGGCCCCAGCACCTGCTCGGGGCGCACCGGGCCGTCGCTGCCCTGCACCGTCTCGCCGCGCTGCAGGGCGGCGAAGGCAGGGCCCTCGGGGACGCCGGCGGCGCGCGCCGCCTCGGGGTCGAAGCGGCCCGGCCGCTCCGCCTCGACCAGCGCGTAGCCGAGCGCGCGCACGCTGTGCGCGGCTTCGAAGGGCTCGATCGCGTAGCCGTCGTGGGGGACCGGCTCGCGCGGCTCCAGCTCGACCAGCTCCACCTCGAACCCGAGCCGGCCGACCAGCGGCCGCAGGGCGCGGAACAGGTCCCGCAGGCCGCGCGGCCCGTACACGGTCAGCGGCCGCTCGCGGTCGGTGAGGTCGTAGGTCTTCAGCAGCCCCGGCAAGCCGAGCACGTGGTCGGCGTGGAAGTGCGTGAGGTAGATCTCGTCCAGCTGCACGAGGCCCAGCGAGCGCTGCATCTGGCGCTGGGTCCCTTCGCCGCAGTCGAACAGCAGCCGCTCCCCCCCGCGCGCGATCAGCACGCTCGCCGTGGAGCGCCGCGCCGAGGGCACCGACCCCCCGGTCCCGAGGAAGGTGACGGTCAGGTCCATGGGGGCCCGAGCCTACGCGAACGCCCCCGGCGCGGGCCGATAAGCTGCGGTTCAGGGCGCCCGTAGCTCAGCTGGATAGAGCGCATGCCTCCGGAGCATGAGGTCACAGGTTCGAATCCTGTCGGGCGCGCTTCTCCCTGCCCGCCGGCGGCCGCGGCGCCGCCGGATCGAATACTGTCGCGGCCGTGAGCGCATCCGAGGACACCCGACCCCCGCGCGGCGCGCTGGCCGTGGTCGCCGTGGGGCTCCTCGCCACCGTGGCGGCGGCGCTGCTGTCGACCGACAAGGCGGGTGGCAGCGCGACGCAGCTGGAATGGGTGCAGGAGGCGCGGATCCCCCCCTCGTCACCGGCCGTGGTGCCGGGCGGCGAGGCCGAGATGCGGCTCCTCGGCGGTGACATCCGCGCCACCGGCACCAATGCCGGCGGCTACGCGCTGTACCGGGTGGCGGCGACGCTGCGGATCGACGCCGGGGCGCCGACCGGCGCCGCCCGCATCGCCTGCGAGACCCGCGCCGCCCGCGACGCCGAAGTGGCGCGCACGCCGAAGATCCGCGCCGTCTACCCGCGCTCCAGCGAAGCGCTGCGCAAACAGGAGACGCCGGACACCAGCCTGCTGCAGTTCAGCGCCAACGGCAGCGAGCTGTCGGTGGTGCGGATGGACGACCTCTTCCCGCGCGGCTTCGCCCGCATCGAAGGCGTGAAGCTGGAGTGGCCGCGCTACCAGCCCGGGGTCGAGCGGCTGCGCTGGTTCATGCCCCCCGGCCGCCTGCGGGCGCCGCTGGAGCTGCCCTTCGCCTCGATCTGGAAGACGACCGGCGTGCCCTCGGCGCGGATCGCCTGCACGATCACCACCGGCGCCGGGGAGGCGACGGTGCGCACCGCCGGCTCGCTCCCCGACCGCTCGCCGCCGATCAACGAGGAAGAGGAAGAGGAGCGGCGCGAGGAAGAAGCCGAGCAGGCCGAGGAAGGCTGAGGCGGCGGGCCCGCGGCGCTCAGGGAGCGACCAGCAGCTCCGGGCCCTCCGCCATCCCCTTGCCGACCTTGTTCAGCTTCGGGTTGGCGGGCGCGCCCTGCATCCGCGCGGCGTCCAACGGCCCGCACAGCGCCACCGCGTCCTCGGCCTCCAGGCCCGGGTCCAGCCACGCGGCCTCCGCCTCGGGGCCGGGCAGGATGACCGGCATCCGATCGTGGACCGGGGCGACGACCTCGTTCGGGCGCGTGGTGACGATCGTGGCGCTGTACAGCCAGCCGTCGTCCCAGCCGCGCTCGGCCGGGTCGTCCCACTCCTTGCGCGTGCACAGCCCGGCAAAGGCGAACGGCTCGCCGCCGTCGACCGTGAACCGCCAGGGGCGGCGCGGCTGCTTGGGGTCCTCGGCCTTCATCCACTCGTAGAAGCCGTCGGCGACGATCAGGCAGCGGTGGCGGAACTTGCCGACCAGCGGCGCGTAGGCGCGGCTTTCGGTCAGCCCCTCGGCTTTGGCGTTGATCATCCGGTAGCCGACCTTGAGGTCCTTGGCCCAGCGCGGCACCAGGCCCCAGCGCATCAGCCGCGCCTCGCGCTCGCCCGCCGCGGCCCGCTCGGGGTCCGGGTGGGCGCGCACGACGAGGACCTCCTGCGTGGGGGCGACGTTGTAGCGGCCCAGCCCCGGCGGGGCTTTCTCCTTGCCGCCGCCGTCGGCGCCCGCCTTCTCGAGCACCGCCGCGTTCGCCTCCGCGGCGCTGACGCTCGCCCGCGCCTCGGCCCGCGCGGCGCCCTGCGCCAGCGCCTTCTCCAGCTCGACCTGGAAGCGGTCGGCGATCTTCTTCGTGTCCTTGGTGGTGATCGTGAAGCGCCCGCACATGACGCCGAGCCTAGACCCCCGCGGCGGCCGGCCGGGCGGCGGGGTGCTCCCGGTACCACTCCAGGGTGCGGCGCAGCCCCTCGCGCAGGCCGACCCGCGGCCGCCAGCCGGTCAGCTCGCGCAGCTTGGTCGAGTCGACGAACTGGCGGTCGATCTCCCCCGTCGGGCTGCCGCTGCCCAGGTACTCGGGCTGCAGCCCGGTTCCCGAGACCTCGGCCACCGCGTCCAGCACCTCGCGGACCGAGAACGGCCGCTCGCCGCCGGCGTTGAAGGCCTCCCCCGCCCCCGGCGCCGCGCCGCCCAGCGACCCCTCGACCGCCAGGTAGGCGGCGACCGCGTCGTCGACGTAGAGGAAGTCCCGCTGCGGGCTGCCGTCGGAGCGGATCCGCGGCCGACGCCCCTCCAGCACCGCGGCGACCGCTTCCGGGATCAGGCGCGAGAAGTTGAGGTCGCCGCCGCCGTAGATGTTGGCGAAGCGAGTGACCGCGACCGGCAGCCCGAAGGCGGGCCGGTAGCTGAGCGCGATCGCGTCCGCCGCCGCCTTGCTCGCCTCGTAGGGCGAGGCGGGGCGCAGCGCCATTCCCTCCCGGTAGGGCAGCTCCTCGCTGGGCCCGTACGCCTTGTCGGAGGAGGCGACCACGACCGCCCCCACCCCGGCCCGGCGGCAGGGCTCCAGCACCAGCCAGGTCCCGCGCACGTTGGCTTCGAAGGTCGCCGCCGGGTCGCTCATCGCCGGGCCGACGAGGGTCTGGGCGGCGAGGTGGAACACGGTGTCGAAGCCGCCCCCCTCGACGACGGCGGCAAGCCGCTCGCCGTCGCGCAGGTCGCACTCGACCAGCTCCACCTCGGCCTCGATCCCCTGCAGCGCCAAGCCGCGCGAGCGGCGACCGGGGCGGTCGAGCACGGTGACCGCGTCGCCGCGCTCCAGCAGCGCCCGCGCCAGGTGCGAGGCGACGAAGCCCTGGCCGCCGGTGACGAGCGTCCGCCTCACGGGGCCGGAGCCGCGGCCGCGTCCCAGACCCGCCAGGGCGCCTCGCCGGCGTTCCAGAGGTCGTTGAGGACGACCGCGTCCTTGTAGGTGTCCATGCACTCCCAGAAGCCCTCGTGGCGGTAGGCGCGCAGCCGCCCCGCGGCCGCCAGGCGGCGCAGCGGCTCGCGCTCCAGCACGCTGTCGGGGCCGATGTAGTCCAGCGCCTCCGGCTCCAGGCACAGGAAGCCGCCGTTGATCCACGCCTCGCTGCGCGGCTTCTCGACGAACCCGGCGACGCGGCCCTCCTCGTCCAGCCGCGCCACCCCCCAAGGCAGCGGCGGGCGCACCACGGTCATCGTCGCGGCGGCGCCGTGCTGGCGGTGGAACGCGAGCAGGGCGCCGAGGTCGACGTCGGCCAGCCCGTCGGCGTAGGTGAGGCAGAACGCGCCGCCCGCCAGCCGCTCGGCGAGGCGCGCCACCCGGCCCCCGGTCGGGGTGTCGAGGCCGGTGTCGACCGCCTCCACCCGCACCCCGTCCGGCCAGCGCTCGGCGGCGGCGAACTCGGCCACCGCCTCGCCCATGTAGCCGGTCGCGAGCAGGAAGCGATCGAAGCCCTGCGCGGCGTAGATGCGGATCACGTGCCAGAGGATCGGCCGGCCGCCGATCTCCACCAGCGGCTTGGGAACCGACTCCGTGCGCTCGCGCAGCCGCGTCCCCCTGCCGCCGCAGAGGATGACGACGGGCGGCCTCTCCATCAGCCCCTGCCGGCCGCGTCAGCCGCCGGCCACCGCGGGCAGGATGGTCACCTCGGCGCCTTCGGCGATCTCGGTGTCCAG
>Ga0207864_1004295_pt1 | contig 10944 bp, 9 predicted proteins | sample HigsolmetaAR202D_FD_184834 | JGI IMG/M metagenome (GOLD analysis project Ga0207864, IMG submission 184834) | Ionic liquid and high solid enriched microbial communities from the Joint BioEnergy Institute, USA - AR20-2-D (SPAdes) (version 2) ...
GGGAGCCGTTGTGGCGGGCGAGGCGGGCCAGGCGGGAGTAGCCGTCGCGGGGAGCGCCGGGGGGCAGGCTGCCGGAGCACAGCAACACCTCGCCGGGGCGGAGGCTGGCCTCGGTGAGCTTGGAGAAGGCCTCCCACTCCCGGGCGCTGACCTCGGGGCCGGGCTCGTTCAGCACGGACATGCGGCCGCGCTCCTCGCGCAGGATCGTGGCGACGCGGACGTTGCCCTGGCAGGTCACCCACTCGACGTCGATGCCGGCGCGGGCGAGCGCGTCGGGGATCGTCGGGAGGTCGGGCTCGGGGATGAGCGTGATCAGGCGGGCGGGGGCGCCGAGCTGGATCGCGGTGCGGGCAGCGTTCGGTCCGCCGCCGCCGATCCGGGCGTCGACGTCGCGCACATGATGAATATGGCCGGCATCGAAGCGATCAACCCCGATGACGCGGTCGACTGTGAGATTCGGACCCGCGATCAGCACAAGCGCACTCCCTACTTTCGTCGCCTAACTTACTGAAGCCCTCCACGCACAGTCAAGAACCCCAAAACTTACATCGCGAAGCAAGCAGGGTAAGGGCGAGCATCGGGTTCGCCAGAAACCCCCGAACGGGGGGTGGGTGGAGTCGCCATCCTGTTAGGTCTCATGACGCCCGAGCCCCCCTCAGCACACAAGAGACGGACCAAGATCCTCGCCACCCTCGGCCCGGCCAGCCGCGACGAGGAGATGATCGAGCGCCTGATCCGCGCGGGCGTGAACGGCTTCCGCCTCAACTTCTCGCACGGGAGCCAGGACGAGCACGCGGAGACCGTGCGGCGCGTGCGCGCGGTGAGCGAGCGCCTCGGCGAGCAGATCGGGATCCTGGGCGACCTGCCCGGTCCCAAGCTGCGGCTCGAGGAGCTCGCCGGCGGCGCGGTCGACCTGCGCCCCGAAGAGGAGCTGGTGCTGACCACCGCGTCCAACGGCGCCGGCGACGAGAGCCGGCTCGGCGTTTCCTGGTCGGAGCTGCCCGACGCGGTGGCCGAGGGGGACCACGTGTTCCTGGCCGACGGGCGCATCCGCCTGCGCGTGCTCGCGAGCGAGGGCTCCGACGTGCGCTGCCGCGTGGAGGTCGGCGGGCGGGTGGCCTCGCGGCAGGGCGTGAACCTGCCGCGGGTGCGTACCGAGCTGCCGGTCGTCGGCGAGCGCGACCTCGAGTTCGTCGAGTTCGCGGCGCGCCACGAACTCGACCTCTTGGCGCTCAGCTTCGTCCGCACCGCGGCGGACCTCGACCCTATATACGAGCGGCTCGCCGAGCTCGGCTCCGACATCCCGGTGATCGCGAAGATCGAGAAGCCGGAGGCGGCCGAGAACGCGGAGGAGATCATCAAGGCGACGGTCGCCGGGATCATGGTCGCGCGCGGCGACCTCGGCATCGAGCTGCCGATCGCCCAGCTACCGGTGATCCAGAAGCGGCTGCTGGCGCAGGCGGGCCGCCACGCGCGCCCGGCGATCACCGCCACGCAGATGCTCGCCTCGATGGTGAGCTCGCCGCGGCCCACCCGCGCCGAGGTCTCCGACGTCGCCAACGCGATCCACCAGGGCACCGACGTCGTGATGCTCAGCGAGGAGACCGCGATCGGCGACTACCCGGTCGAGGCCGTCGAGGCGATGGTCGCGATCGCCGACGCCGCCGAGGCGGACCTGCCCTACCGGGAGTGGACGTCCACCCGGGTCGCGCCCGACCCCGACGACGTGGCGGGCACCGTGGCGCAGGCCGCGGTCGCCGCCGCCGAGCGCCTCCGGCTCGCGGCGATCGTCGTGCCGACCGAGTCGGGCCGCACCGCCCGCCTGGTCTCAGCGCACCGCCCGCACGTGCCGGTGCTCGCGGTCTCGCCGCACGCCAAGACCGCGCGGCGGATGTCGATGCTGTTCGGCGTCCAGAGCGTGGTCGCCCCGAACGCGGGCGGCGTGCTGGACCTGCTCGACCAGTGCGCCGACCTGGCGCGCGAGCACGGGGTCGCGCAGTCGGGCGACCTCGTCGCGATCATCGCGGGGGCGCCGAAGCAGAAGCTCGGGACGAACCTGTTCGAAGTGCACCGCGTGCCGTAGCGGCACGTCCACCCCCACGACATCGCGCTTAAGGCTCCCGGGGAGCCGAAACCACGACCTCGCGAGAACGGGGGGCGCGAAGTCGCGCTTCGGGCTCCCGGGGAGCCCTAACTGGGATCTCGTGCGGAGTCCGTCAACCCGTTGCACGCCCCGAGAACGCAACCCGAGGCGCGTCCCGCCGGCACCTGAGAGAGGAGCGATGCCGGCGGGACCTGAGCTGGAAGGGGAGAGCTCGGCCTCGGGAATCGACGTCGGCGACCCCGGGGTAGGAAGGGGGGTTGCTCACTCGAGCGCTGCCGGCGTCGATGACGAGGTCGGACCCTCTCTCTCCTCTCGCTCCCTTCCGCTTATACCTCTCGGATACTCGGTTTGACAACCTTGAAAGGCAGGGGTAGTTTAGCGTGGTGGCCGGTCAAAGGTCGGCACAGTCGGCAATAAAGCCGCCCCCAGCTAAGGCCCCCGGTCCATGAGACAGAAAGCTGGAGGAGAGGTCCTTCTGGCGCACCCACACGGGTTCTGCGCCGGCGTGAGGCGTGCGATCGGCGCCGTCGAGCAGGCGCTGGAGCGCTACGGCGCGCCCGTGTACGTGCGCGGCCAGATCGTGCACAGCCCGTACGTGATCGAGGAGCTGGAGGAGCGCGGGGCCCGCTTCGTGAGCTCGGAGGAGGAGGTGCCCCGGGGGGCGGTGTGCGTGCTCTCCGCGCACGGGGTCGCGCCGGCGGTCCGCAGGCGCGCCCACGAGCGCGGCCTGCGGGTGATCGACGCGACCTGCCCGCTGGTGTCCAGGGTCCACGGCGAGGTCCGCCGCTACGCGCGCGCCGGCCGCAAGATCGTGCTGATCGGGCACCGCGGCCACGAGGAGGTCGAGGGCACGCTCGGCGAGGCCCCCGACCGGATCTGGGTCGTCAAGGACGAGGAGGAGATCCGCGCCCTGCCCATCGGCCGCGACGAGCCGGTCGCCTACGCGATCCAGACGACGCTCGCCGTCGACGAGGCGATGCGCCTGGTGCGCGTCCTGCGCGAGCGCTTCACCGACCTGGTCGGGCCCGGCAAGGAGGACATCTGCTACGCGACCCAGAACCGTCAGGCGGCGGTCCGGGCGATCGCGCCGAAGTGCGACCTGGTGCTGGTCGCGGGCGCGACCAACTCGTCCAACTCGAACCGCCTCGTGGAGGTCGCGCGCAGGGAGGGAACGGAGGCTTATCTAGTGCCCGCGGCGAGCGCTATCGACCCCAAATGGCTCGAGGGCGTTAGCGTTGTGGGTGTAAGCGCTGGGGCGAGTGCACCGCGCCGTTTGGTCGACGCGACCTTGGCGCGCCTGGCCGAGCATGGATTTGACCGCGTGCGCAATCACTTGGAGATGACCGAAGACGTCGAGTTCAACGTGCCGAGGTTCCCGGCATGAGCGCTCCGGAGCAGGCCGAGCAGGGCAAGCGCGACCGCCAGGTGGGTGTCTGGCTGATCGGCGCGCGCGGCTCGGTGGCCACCACGACGATCACCGGCGCCTGTGCCGTCGCCCGGGGCCTCGCCCCGTCCACAGGCATCGTCACCGCCGACCCCGAGCTCGCCCACCCGGAGCTCCCCGAGATCGGCGACTTCGTCTTCGGCGGCCACGACGTCGTCGAGACGCCGCTCGCCATGCGCGCCGCCCGGCTCGTCGACAGCGGCGTCGTGCCGCCCGGCCTGCCGGAGGCAGTGAGCCGGCAGCTCGCGGCGGCCGAGGCCAACATCCGGCCGGGGATCGACTGGCACCACGCCCGCACCGAGCCGCGCCGCGCGCTCGAGCGCGCCGCCGCGCACCTGCGCGAGTTCCGCGAGCAACACGGGCTCGACGAGGTCGTCGTCCTCAACCTCTCGTCGACCGAGCCGCCGGTCGACCCGCACGAGGCCCACAACGACATCGAGGCGCTGATGGCGGCCCTCGACAAGGGCACGGCGATCCTGCCCCCGAGCTCGCTCTACGCGCTCGCCGCGATCGAGACCGGCTGCGCGTTCATCGACTTCACACCGTCCACCGGGGCCCGCCTGCCGGCCATCGAGCAGCTCGCCGCGGAGTCCGGCGTGCCGATCGGCGGCAGCGACGGCAAGACGGGCGAGACCCTGCTCAAGACCGCGCTCGCGCCGATGTTCGCGGCGCGCGCGATGCGGGTCCGCTCGTGGAGCGGGATGAACATCCTCGGTGGCGGCGACGGGGAGGCGCTCGCCAACCCGGTCCGCGCGCGGTCCAAGCTCGCCTCGAAGGGGCGGTGCCTGGACGAGATCCTCGGCTACCCGGTCGAGGCGCCGGTGCGGATCGAGCACGTCCGCGACATGGGCGAGTGGAAGACGGCGTGGGACCACATCACGTTCGAGGGGTTCCTCGGCACCCGGATGCGCATGCAGTTCACATGGGAGGGATGTGACTCGGCGCTGGCGGCGCCGCTGCTGATCGACCTGGCGCGGCTGGGCGCGCTCGCCCTGCGTCGCGGGGAGGCCGGGTTGATCGTCCCTCTCGCGTTCTTCTTCAAGGATCCGGCGGGAACCAACGAGCACGCGCTGCACCGTCAGTACGAGATGCTGCGAAGCTGGGTGGCCGAGCCGGTCTCCGTCTGACGATGCCCGCGGCGCGCGACGTCGCTGAGCTCGTCCGGCTCCCCGCGGTCCTGAGCGTCCCCGGGGACGCCCTCGTCGGCGCCGCCGCCTCGGGACAGCTTCGCGGCCCCGGCGACCTGCCCAGGGCGCTCGGCCTGAGCAGCGCGTCGGCCTGCTTCTACCTCGCGGGCATGGCGCTCAACGACTACGCCGACCGCGAGCTCGACGCGCACGAGCGGCCCGAGCGGCCGATCCCATCCGGCCGGGTCTCGCCGCGCTTCGCGCTCGGTCTCGCCGGCGCGCTCACCGCGGCCGGCACCGCAGCCGCGGTCGCGGCCGACGGGAGGCGGGCGCTCGGCGTCGCCCTGCCCCTGGCGGGCGCCGTGTGGGCCTACGACTTCGTGTTCAAGCCGACGCCCGCGGGGCCGCTCGGGATGTCGGTCTGCCGCGCGCTCGACGTCCTCTTGGGCGCCGGGCCCCAGGGCGCCCGCGCCGCGCTGCCCCAGGCCGCGGTGGTGGGCGCGCACACGGTCGCCGTCACCGCGCTCTCGCGCCACGAGGTGCACGGCGCGAGCGAGCGCGTCGGCCGCGCCGCGCTCGCCGGCACCGCGGCGATCGCCCTGGGGGCCGCCGTGGCGATCGGGTCGCGCTCGCGCTCCGTGCTCGGCCGCGTCGCCGGCGCCGCGCTGCTCGCCACCTACGCGAGCAGCGTCGGCTCGGCCCAGGCGGGGGTGGCCCGCGACCCCTCGCCGGGCCGGATCAAGCGCGCGGTGGGCGCCGGGATCATGGGCCTCATGCCGCTCGAAGGCGGCCTGCTCGCCGGGTCCGGCGCGGTCGCCGCCGGCGCCGCGGTGGCCTCGCTGTGGCCGGTCGCCAAGTCGCTCGCACGCCGGAGGGCGGTGACGTGAGCCTGCGCTACGGCTACGTCACGAACGGGCTCACCTCGCACCGGCTCGAGGACGCGCTCGCCCTGCTCGCCGACGCGGGGTACGCGGGCGTCGCGCTCACGCTCGACCACGTCCACTTCGACCCGTTCGCGCCCGAGCTCGAGCGCCGCGCCGCCGAGCTGCGCGCGCAGCTCGACGGCCACGGGCTCGCCTGCGCGATCGAGACCGGCGGGCGCTTCGTCCTCGATGCGCGCCGCAAGCACTACCCGAGCCTGGTGACCGCGGGGAGCGAGCGCCGCGTCGAGTTCCTGCGCCGCGCGATCGACGTCGCGGCACTCGTGGGCGCGCCCGTGGTATCGCTCTGGTCCGGCGCCCTGGAGGAGGGCGACGACGAACGGACGGCCTGGCGGCGTCTTCGCCAAGGTTGTGAGGAGGTGCTGATGTACGCGGACGCGAAGGAGGTCACGCTCGGCTTCGAGCCGGAGCCCGGCATGCTCGTCGAGCGCCTGGCCGACTTCGAGCGCCTCGCCGGCGAGCTCGGCGACCCGCCGCGCCTCGGCATCACCCTCGACCTCGGCCACTGCGTCTGCCTGGAGGAGGAGCCCGTCGGGGAGTGCGTGCGCCGGGCCGGGGAGCGGCTCGCGCACGTCCACGCCGAGGACATGAGGCGCGGCGTCCACGAGCACCTGCCGTTCGGTGAGGGCGAGCTCGACCTGGAGGCCGCGATCGGCGCGCTCGTGGACTCCGGCTACGACGGGATGGTCGCGGTCGAGCTCTCCCGCAACGCACACGAGGCGCACCGGCTCGTGCCGGAGTCGCTGGCCGCCCTGCGCGCCGCCGAAGCCGCCCACGCCGCGAAGGAGGTACCCGCATGAGTGATCTACCGCTTGATTCCGCAGAGGTGCGCGAGCGGCTCGCCGCCCGCGTGGACCCTGAGGCGCTCGCCTGGCTCGACGACGTCTGCGCCCGCATCGCCGCGGACGCCAAGGAGCTGGCGCGCCACTTTCCGGCCGCCGGCCGCAAGCTCGGCCGCGGCCCGCTCGACCCGGACGCATCGCCCGACGACGTGCACGCCTGGACGATCGACGACGCCGGGCGGGTGCTGATGCTCGTCGCCGCGGGCGACGCCGCCGAGGGCGAGCTCGACGAGCTCTACCGATTCGGCGACGCCGCCGAGCGGCGCGGGATCCTGCGCGCGCTCGCCTACCTGCCGATCGGCGACCGCGGGCTGCACATCGCCGACGACGCGGTGCGCTCGAACGACACCAGGCTGATCGCGGCCGCGCTCGGGCCGTACGCCACGGCCTACATGCCCGACGAGGCCTACGATCACGCCTTGCTCAAGTGCGTCTTCACGGAAGTCCCGATCACGCCGCTGGACGGCGTGCCCGAGCGGGTGACGCCGAACGCGTCGCGGATGCTCGCCGCGCTCGTCCACGAGCGCATCGCCGCGGGCCGCGACGTGCCCGCGGAGGTCTGGCCTGTGATCGAGCTTCATCCGCCGGCCGAGGAGCTGAGGGCTATCGAGGCCGAGCTGGAAAGCCCCTACGAGGACCGGCGTGCGGCAGCCGAGCGCGCGCTCGCCAAGCGCAAAGGCGCCCAGCCACACTGAAGGAGGAGGAACCATGAGGATCTTCGAGCCACACGCTCACATGACGTCGCGGACGACCGACGACTACGAGGCGATGGCAGCCTCGGGCGTCAAGGTGCTGGTCGAGCCGGCGTTCTGGCTGGGCCAGCCGCGGCAGTACGTCGGCTCGTTCATCGACTACTTCAACTCGCTCCTCGGCTGGGAGCGGTTCCGCGCCTCGCAGTTCGGCATCCGCCACCACTGCACGATCGGCCTCAACCCCAAGGAGGCCAACGACGACGAGCTGCGCAAGGGCGTGCTCGAGGTGCTGCCCCGCTTCCTCGCCAAGGACGGGGTGGTCGCGGTCGGCGAGATCGGGTTCGACGCGATGACCAAGGCCGAGGAGGAGGCGCTCGTCGTCCAGCTCGAGATGGCGGCCGAGCACGACCTGCCGGTGCTGGTGCACACGCCGCACCGCGACAAGGCCGCGGGCACGCGCCGCACGCTCGAGCTCGTCGAGAAGTCGTCGCTGCCGCCCGAGCGCGTGCTGATCGACCACAACAACGAGCTCACGGTGGCCGAGGTGCTCGAGTCCGGGTGCTGGGCCGGGTTCTCGATCTACCCGAACACCAAGATGGACGAGCACCGCATGGTGCGCCTGCTCGAGGAGTACGGCACCGAGCGCATGATCATCAACTCGGCGTGCGACTGGGGCGTGTCCGACCCGCTCAAGACGCGCAAGACCATCGACGCGATGCTGGCGGCCGGCTTCACCGAGGACGACGTCGACAAGGTCGCCTGGCAGAACCCGGTCGACTTCTTCGCGCAGAGCGGCCGGCTCATCCTCGATGAGCTGGGCGAGCCCGACATGACGGCCACCTACGAGGGCAACACGCTCTTGCGCGGCGAGCAGCGCTAGGAGCGGGGATGCGGTTCCGCCACCCTGGGGGAGGGACGCTCCACCTCGCCTACTGCACGAACGTCCATCCGGCGGAGAGCGTCGACGGGATCATCGACCAGCTCGAGCGCTACGCGGGCGCGGTGCGCGAGCGGCTCGGCGCCGAGTCGCTCGGCGTCGGCCTGTGGCTCTCGCACCTGGTCGTCGACGAGCCGGGGGCGGCCGAGCGGCTGCGCGAGGCGCTTCGCCGCCTGAAGCTCGAGGTAGTGACGCTCAACGGCTTCCCGTACCGGGCGTTCCAGGCGCCGGTGGTGAAGCTGGGCGTTTACCGGCCCTCCTGGGCGGATCCGCGGCGCCGCTACTACACGCTGGGGCTCGTGCAGCTCCTCGACCGGATCATGCCCGACGACGTCGAGGAGGGCTCGATCTCCACGGTCCCGCTCGGGTGGCGGACCGAGTGGAGCGAGGGCGCGCAGGCGGCGGCGCGCGACGCGCTCGGTTGCGTGGCCAGCGAGCTCGAGCGCCTGCACGCGCGCACGGGCCGGCGCATCCGGCTCGCGCTGGAGCCCGAGCCGGGGTGCACGATCGAGACGGTGCGCCAGGCGGCGGAGTTCCTGGCGGGGTTCGCGCCCGAGTGGATCGGGATCTGCTTCGACGCCTGCCATCTGGCGGTGCAGTTCGAGGAGCCCGAGGAGGCGCTCCAGCTGCTCGCCGACTCCGGCGTCCCGGTGGTGAAGGCCCAGGTGTCGAACGCGCTGCGCGTGGAGGAGCCGGGCTCGCCCGCCGGGCAGGAGCTCCTACGGCGCTTCAACGAGCCGCGCTTCATGCACCAGGTGCGCGAGCGGGTGAACGGGCGCGTCGAGGGCGTCGACGACCTGCCCGAGGCGCTCGCCGGCGGGCTGCCCGGCGAGAGCGAGTGGCGCGTCCACTTCCACGTGCCCGTGAACGACGCCCAGCACACGACGCAGCCCGAGCTCGAGCGCGCGCTCGAGCGCCTGCTCGCCTCGGACGGCGGGCCCGCCACGGCGCACTTCGAGGTCGAGACCTACACGTGGAACGTGATGCCCGGCCGCGACCACGGCGACGAGGACCTGGTCGAGGGGATCGCGCAGGAGCTCGACTGGACGAGGCAGCGGTTCATCGAACACGGAGCGGAGGTGGTCGCATGACTCTGGTCGTCGCCCTTGCCGTCGGGCTCACGCCGCGCGCGCTCGAGCACATGCCGCGCACGCGGGCGCTCGCGGACGAGGGCTTCCAGGCGCGGCTCGACCCGGTGCTGCCCGCGGTGACCTGCTCGGTCCAGGCCACGTTCCAGACCGGGCTGGAGCCGTCCGGGCACGGGATCGTCGCCAACGGCTGGTACTTCCGCGAGCTCGGCGAGGTCTTCCTGTGGCGCCAGCACAACCGGCTCGTGGGCGGGCAGAAGATCTGGGAGCGGGCCCGCGAGGTGAACCCGGACTACCGCTCGGCGAACGTCTGCTGGTGGTACGCGATGGGGATGACCACGGACTTCACCGTGACCCCGCGGCCGATCTACCGCGCCGACGGGCGCAAGGACCCCGACTGCTACACGTACCCGCCCGAGCTGCACGACCGGCTGGTCAGCGAGTTCGGCGACTTCCCGCTGTTCACCTACTGGGGCGCGAACGCGAACATCACGTCCTCGCGCTGGATCGCCGGGGCGGCGCGCAAGCTGCTCGACGAGGAGCGGCTCGACCTCTTGCTCTGTTACTTGCCGCACCTCGACTACGACCACCAGCGCTACGGGCCCGGGGCGCCCGAGTCGGCGCGCGCCGCGTGCGAGCTGGACGAGGTGCTGGGCGATCTGATCGAGCACGCGCGGGGGCGCGGCGATACCGTGGTGGTGCTCTCCGAGTACGGGATCACCGACGTCTCGCAGCCCGTCGACATCAACCGCAGGCTCCGGTCGGAGGGGCTCCTCAACGTGTATGTGCAGGACGGCATGGAGTACCTCGACCCGTGGACGTCGCGCGCGTTCGCGGTGGCGGACCACCAGCTCGCCCACGTGTACGTGCGCGACCCGAGCGACATCCCGCGGGTGCGCGAGCTGGTCGAGGGGCTCGCGGGCGTCGAGCGCGTGCTCGACGAGGAGGGCAAGCGCGAGGCCGGGCTCGACCACCCGCGCTCGGGCGAGCTCGTCGCCATCGCCGAGCGGCAGGCGTGGTTCACCTACTACTACTGGCTCGACGACGAGCGCGCCCCCGACTTCGCGAAGCTCGTGGAGATCCACCGCAAGCCCGGCTACGACCCGGCCGAGCTGTTCATGGACCCCAACGACCGCTTCGTGAAGCTGCGCGCGGGCCTGGCGCTCGCCCGCAAGTTCACGGGCTTCCGCTACAAGCTCGACGTCGTCCCGCTCGACCCGAGCCCGGTGCGCGGCTCACACGGCCGCCTGCCGGAGACCGCGGAGGACGCGCCGGTGTTCATCTGCTCGGACGCGAGCATCGCGCGCGACCGCATCGCCGCCACGGAGGTCGCGGACGCCCTGCTCGAGCTGAGCGGAGCGGGCGCAGCCACCAAACCAAATTGACCCCGTATGGCGTGGTCGCCTCCACGCCCGCCTGACACATATGTAACGAGAGGCGCGACGGTCGCGTAGGCCTCTCGTAACGTTTGCGTCGGGCGCGCGTAAAGCCGACCACGCTATCGGTGGTCGAATTGGGCTGGGGTGGGGGCGGGGCCCGGCCCCGCTAGGAGGTAGCGCCCACCGGGACGCCTTCGGAGACCGCGCGGTCGACGACCTCGGGATCGAGGATGTGCTCGATCACCATCACGCTCGCGCCGATCACGCCGGCCCGGTCGCCGAGCCGCGACGGCACCGTCGAGAGGTCGCGCGTGGCGAGCGGCAGCGAGCGGCGGAAGGTGACCTCGCGCACGCCGGCGAGGAGCTGCTCGTGGACCTCGGCCATGTCGC
>Ga0207864_1004302_pt1 | contig 10937 bp, 6 predicted proteins | sample HigsolmetaAR202D_FD_184834 | JGI IMG/M metagenome (GOLD analysis project Ga0207864, IMG submission 184834) | Ionic liquid and high solid enriched microbial communities from the Joint BioEnergy Institute, USA - AR20-2-D (SPAdes) (version 2) ...
TGCGCGCGGCGTGTCGTGGTTGCCCGCGATCAGCACCACCGGCGCCTCCGGCAGCGCGGCCCGCAGCCGCGAGAACTGCCGGAACGCATCCGTGATCGCCGCGTTGCTCGGCCGCACGGTGTGGAACACATCACCCGCGACCAGCACGAGGTCCGCGCGCAGCTCGATGATGCGGTCCAGCGCCGCGCGGAACGCGAGCGCGACATCCCGCTCCCGCGCGTTGATCCCGCCCGGCGCCAGCCGGGCGTACGCGCGGTAGCCGAGATGCAAGTCCGCCAGGTGTGCGATGATCATGCGGCCAATTACCCCGTTCGGTTGGGCCGGCTCCGTCCTCGGCCGGCCGGCCCCGTGGTATGGACCGCAAAGGCGCACTCGAGGGTGGGGCTGTCAAGGGGGAGCCACAGGCTGCTGCCGCCGGTGAGGCGGTCGAAGCCGGCGGCCGCAGGGGCAGGCGCCGCTCGCGGCGCGGCGGCAAGGCTGGCGCCCGGGCGCGAGGAGCGTGGCGCGCCCGGGCGCGTCAACGCTGCACGACCGGCCCCAGGGTCTCGGGCGCCGCGTCGAACTTCGTCGTATCGCCGACGATGACGATCGTCCAGTCCTGCGGCCGGATGTGGCGGCGGACGACCTCGTGGACCGCCTGCGGCGTGACCTGTTGGATCCCGGCGACGTAACGCTGCAACCAGTCCGCCGGCAGCCCGCTCGCGCGATAGCCCATCTGGCGTGTCACGACGGTTCCCGGCGTCTGGAACGCGAAGACGAACGCGTTCACCGTGTTGTCGATCGCGAGCTGCACCTCCTCCTCCGTCGGCGGTTCCCGGCGCGCCTGCTCGAGTACATCGCGGATCACCAGTGCAGTGGCGACCGTCGCATCCGCGCGGGTCTGCGTGAACGCGCCAAACGCGCGCTCATGGCGGATCCCCGCTCCCCAGATCGTGCCCGCACCGTAAGCGAGCCCCTCATCCGTGCGAACCCGCTTGGAGATGCGACTCGACAATCCACTCCCGCCGAGGATCCAGTTCGCGACCTGCGCCGCGTAGTACTCCGGATCGTCGCGCTGGAGGATCCCGCCCGGCTGACCCATGACCAGAGCTGTCTGATTGACGGCCTTGTGGACGATGAAGACGCCGGCTTCGTCGCGGATCACGGGCGGATCCGGCGGTACCAACCGCTGCGCGCACGCCGGCATGTCGCCGAACGCCGCCTCGAGCTTCGCGGCGGCGTCGGCCCGCGAGATGTCGCCAACGACCCCGAGCGTCAGGTTGTCCGCGCACATCATGGCCTCGTGCAGCCGGCGCAGCCGCTCCTCGGTCAGGACCCCGGGGGCGAGGTCCTCCGGCTGGAGCTCCCAGCCGATCGGGTGATCGCCGAAGAGGACGCGGTTGAACGTGCGGACTGCGACGCTCCCGGGCTGGTCCTCCGCACGGCGGACCATGTCGAGTTGGCTCAGCCGCCAGTTCTCCACGCGATCCGGGTCGAAGCGGGGATGACGGAGCACCTCGACCCAGAGCCGGAGGGCGAGATCGAGGTGCCGGGTCGGCGTCTCGATCCCCGCCAGCATCGCGGTGCCGGAGTTGCTGAACGACATGCCGAGGGCGTGGTACTCCATGAGCCAGGCCAGGGAGTCCGGATCCAGGCTCCTCGTGCCGCCGGACAGGAGCAACGCCCCGCTCACCGCGTTGACCGCCGCCATCTCGCTCCGGTCGAAGTGCGCCGAGCCGCCCCGGCGGAGCGCATACAGCTCCACCAGCGGAAGGGACCGATCTTCCATGTAGTAGACCTCGATCCCGTTCGAGAGGCTGAAGCGCTCCGGCTCCGGCGGCTCGAACTCGAGCGGCGGGAAGCTCAACGTGTCGATCACTGCACGGCCGAGTGCCGGCGACTCCGGTGCGACCGCCGTGGCCCCCCCGCGGTCCGCGCCGCCCACCGGCGCCAGCCCATCCGTGCCACCCGCCGATCCGGCCAGCCCGCATGCCGCGGCCATCCCGATCACGCCGCCGCCGCATGCGATCGCACGCAGCACGCGCCCGCCACGCCAGCATCGCCGTGCGGGCGCCGCCCACCTCGATCTGCTACTGGTCATGGCGCCCCCTCCGACTGCCGCTTGGTCGACACCAGCACCGCTACCGTCCGGTTCTCCGGCCGGAGATAGGTCCGCGCCACGCGCTGCACATCCGCCGGTCCGACCGCGAGGAGTCGCTCCGCGTAGCGGAACGTCGCACGCCAGTCCCCGTCATACGCGCTCGCGGACTCGGCGAGCTGGAAAGCGAGCCCCAGGTTCGAGCGGAGCCGACGGACCTCGCCTGCCTCCAACTGGTTGCGGATGCGGCCCAGCTCCAGCGTGTCAGGCGGCTCGGCCTGGAGCCGGGCGATCTCCTCGTCGATCAGCCGCTCCAGGTCGGCCGTCGTGTTGGGCTGCACTGGCGCAGCGCCGATCACGAGAAGCTGTGGCTCCAGCCCGCCCGGCTGGAGTGAGGCGACAACGGACACCGCAGCACGCTCTTCCAGCACCATCCGCCGGTGCAGGCGGCTCGTCGTGCCTCCGGCGAGCACGTGGGTCAGGACTGCGAGCGCAGGGTAGTCCGCGTGCTCGGGCCCAGGGATGTGCCACCCCATCAGGATCTGCGGCTCGGCGTCGAACTCGACGCTGACGCGCCGCTCCCCCTGCTGCTCTGGCTCCCGCACCTCGACCCGCCGCGCCGCCTCGCCGGCAGGGATCGTTCCCAGGTAGCGCTCGCCCCACGCCAGGATGCTGTCCGGCTCGATGTCGCCGACCACCGCCACCACGGCGTTGTTCGGCCCGTAGTAGCGGCGGAAATACTCCTCCGCCTGCCGGCGCGTGAAGCTCTGGATGTCCTGCATCGTGCCGACGACCGGCCGGCCGTACGGATGCACGGTGAACGCGGTGGCCATGAAGCACTCCCACAGCCGCCCGCTCGGGTCGCTCTCGACGCGCATGCGCCGCTCTTCGGCGACGACGTCGCGCTCGGCGTAGAACTCGCGCATGACCGGGTTGCGCAGCCGGTCCGCTTCCAGCGCGAACCAGAGCCGCGCCCGGTTCGCCGGAAGCTCGACGTAGTACGTCGTGGCTTCGTAGCTCGTCGTCGCGTTGAGCCCGCGCGCGCCGTGTCGCGTGAGAACCCTGTCGAACTCGTTCGCGACGACGAAGGCGCGCGCGCTGTCCTCCAGCGCCTTCAGCCGAGCGGCGAGATGCTCGATGCGCGGATCCTCGGGCGGCTCATCCGCGGGCCGGCCGCACGATGCGGTCCCCCGGCTCCTCGTCGGCGCCGGCGCGTCTGACCGCTCCGCCCGCAGAGCCACGATCGAGTCCTGGATCGCGTCGATGCGCTCGAACAGCCGGAGCTCGGCGCCGTGATCGCGCGTGCCGAGCGTCGTGGTCCCCTTGAAGAGCATGTGTTCGAGGAGATGCGCGATCCCCGTCTCGCCGTCCAGCTCCTGCACCGCGCCCACGCGGTACTGCATGACGAAGGCGACGGTCGGCGCGCCTTCCCTCCGCAGCGCCAGAATCCGCAACCCGTTCGGCAGCACGCGCTCCACCACCGGGAGGTCCTGCCCGTGCTGCGCCGAGACGGGCTGCGGCGCTGCGGCGATGCAGGCGGCGGCCAGTGCGCACGCCGCCCGCGTCGTGTGCCACCCCAACTTCCTGCGGCCACCGGCGAGCGGTGGCGTCTTCAAGCTCATCCGATGCACCCCGTCACACCCGTGTTGGCGTACTCCTCACCGGCCGGCGTGAACGGGATGCTGGTCGCGCGCCCGTACGTGCCGGCCACGGGGTGCGCGCCGGTGGGGAAGACGCGCTCCGGATCACGCCCGTAGTGGTCGATCAGCCGCCGCATGTCGCCCAGCCGGTGACCGGTCAGGTACAGCCAGAACGCCCGCTCACGGAACAGCAGGTCGACCCTCGCATCCGGCGTGCCCGGATCGCTCAGCGGCGGCAGCGCCGGCGAGACCTGCGTCTGCCGCAACTCGTTGAGCGTGGCCAGCCAGTCTCCTGCCGCCGCGCCGTTGAGCTGCGCCTCCGCCTCGATCAGCCGGGCCTCGATCCCGCTCGCCATCGGGATCGGCGAGGTGCTGGCCTGGTACTTGAGCTGCGCGTACGCCGGCGTGGTGCCGTCCTCCGCCGTCCCCGCCAGCGTGACCGGCACACGCGGATCGTTCGCCGACGCGTAATCCAGGCCGTTCTGCCCCTCACGATCGGACACGCTGAGCCCGTCGAACACGAAGGCCGGGTACCACCCGACGTTGGTGAACATGTTGAACCCCGACGGGAAGCCGTTGAGCTCGGCGTTGTAGACGAAATCCGTCGGCACGCCGGCCACGGCAGCGGCGGCCTCGCCGAACCGGCCGAGGCCGAGGAGCGCACGTCCACGGACGACCTTGGCGAGGTTCAGGAACCTCGAGCTGTCGCCAGCGGCGACGAGCGCCGAGTCGAGGTCGACGAGGGCGCGCTCGAGCGCCTCCGCGGCGGTGAGCGGACCGCTGTACTGCGGCCGCTCGCCCACCACGTCGTGCAGCGGGAAGCCCGGGCACACCTGCTCCGCGAGCTGCACGATGGTGAAGGCGCGGAACGCGTACAGTTGCCCGACGTGCGGCCGCTGCGACGGCAGCCCGTACTTGGCGAACGAGTTCAGCGCCTGGGTCAAGGCGATGCGCGCCTCCTGGAGCGGACCATACGGGTACCCGCTAATGGTCCGCCACGACATCAGCAGTTCCTGGGTCGAGCGCAGATCGAGCAAGTAATCCGTCCACACGAAGTCGGACAGGAGCGTGGACCGCGTCGGGATCGCCGTGAGCTCGTCCGAGATGATGGCGCTGTTGTACGCCGAGTAGCTCACGGCGTTGAACGACAAGGCGAGGGCGGAGCGGCGCAGCAGCTCGGCGCCCTCCGGGTTCGCCAGGTCGGATTCCTCGATGACCGTGGGATTGTCGACCTCGAGGATGTCGTCGCACGCCGTCGCCGCGAGCATGGCCACAACGAGGGCCCACCGGGGGAACGCATTCGATCGCTTCATCATCGCTCTCCTCAGAAGCCGAGGTCGACGCGGACGATCCAGCTACGCGCCTGCGGCAGAGTGCTGGCGACGCCCCCCTGATACCGGAACGGGCGCGCGCTCTCTGGATCCGCGCCGACGAAGTCCGTCCACAGCGCCAGGTTGCGGCCCGAGAGGCTCACGGTTGCGCTGCTCAACCGCGCCGCACGGGCCCAGGCGTCGGGCAAGTCGAACGCGACCGACGCCTCGCGCAGGCGGATGAAGTCGCCAGGCGCCATGAACGTGTAGCTCGCGCCGCCCTGCCCGGTCGGAGCACCCAGGTAGGTCGCGATGACCTTCGCCTGCTCCTCCAGTGGCGCGGTCGGATCGACCGCGGCCCGCAGCTTGGTGCGCCCGTAGAAGCTGATCTGGTCGACCTGCATGAAGTCGCCGCGCCGCTCGAACAGCGCCGAGAGCCGCACCCGCCGGCCGAACAGCCCGAGCGCCGTCGTGAGCGACTGCGTGTTGCCGGGCGTGCCCTTGCCCATGTAGACCGCGGTGTCGCCCATGACGACCTCGTCGGGGCCGATGATTCCGTCGCCGTTCTTGTCTTCGTAGCTGACGATCGGCCGCATGAAGCGGGCGCCGAGCGGGAAGCCTTCCACCAGGCTGGTTGCCGTCCCGTACACCGGGTTCTGACCACCCAGCTTGACGACCTTGCTCGTGCTCGTGGAGTGGTTGAGGATGACGTCGAGGCTCACATCGTCCCTGTCCAGGATGCGCCCGACGACCCGCGCCTCGAAGCCCTCGCCCTCGATGAGCCCGATGTTCGCGTACACGGTGCGCAGCCCGGACGGCAGCGAGACCGTCGTGATCTGGTCCACCGTCTTGCGGCGGTTCCACGTCAGGTCGAGCTGGAGCCGCCCGTCGAGCGCGCTCGCGTCGAAGCCGAACTCGTGCTCCTTCACCTTCTCCGGCCGCAGGTCCGGGCTGGGGAGCCGAATGGTGATGACGGCAGGATTCGTCTGCCCTTCGAGGTTCACGGTGAGCGACTGGAACGCCATGCGCCGCATCCCGGGCGTCGGCTGCAGACCGGCCGCGCCGTACGAGTAACGCAGCCGCAGGTTGTCCAGCCCCGGGATCCGCGGCATGAACGGTTCCTCGGATGCCACCCAGGAGACGCCGGCCCGCGGATAGAACGCAGGATCGTACGGGTTGCCGAACGAGCTGGCGCCGTCCGCGCGCAGCGCGCCGGTCAGGAAGAGACGATCGTTCAGGCCGAACATCTGCTCGACGTAGCTGCCGAGCGTGACCGTCTCGCTGTAGCTCTGGGAGATGGACCGGTTCGCTGCATCGAGGAGCGACGCGCCGCCCGGCCGGAGATTGTCGCCCGACACGGTCAGCTCGTTGCGGTGCTGGCGCACGTACTGCGCGCCCACCGAGGTCCGCGAGAGGATCCGGCCGAACCCGAACGTCGCCGTTGCGCCCAGCTCCGCGGACGTCGACTGGACCCTGGCGCGGATTTCACTGACCGAGCCGGTGTAGTTGCGTACGATGTCACGCGGCGCGAGCGTGTAGCGGTACGTGCTCGGCAGGTCCAGGCCGACCACGGCGCGGGTCTCGAGCCACGTCGTGGGCCGCCACTCGGCGATCGCGCTGCCGGTGAAGCGGTTCACGGTCTCGGTCGAGCTGCGCGTGAAGGCGATGAACGGGCTCTGACCGCCGTACGGGTCATCTCCATCCGGCCGCCCCTGCTCGGGCCACCGCGTGAAGGGGTTGTCCAGCGAGATGTTCCGGGTCTCGCCCTCCGTGTACGCGGCGTTGACGCGCAGCGTCGCGGCATCACCCAGGAACGCGACCATGTTGGCGCGCAGGTTGAGCCGCTCCTCGCGGTTCGGCTCCAGGTGCTCCGACGGGAGCTTGGTGCCGCGCTCTTCACGCCAACGCTTCGCCAGCGCGGGCGGGAACTGCACCGGCCCCGTGGCCTCGTCGAAGTCCGCGGAGAAGTAGTAGCGGAGCTGCTCGCTGCCGCCCGAGACGTTCACCCCGTACTCCCACCGCGGCTTGGACCCGAAGATCGTGAGATCCGGATCGTTGTAGGGGCTCGGGATCACGGTCACGCTGTCCTGCACGCAGGTGCCGAGCGACACGTTGTACAGGGTGCAGGATCCCGCACCGGTGGTCCAACCCCAGTAGATGTCCGGAGTCTTTGGGTTCGGCATCTCGGTGATGCCGGCGCGCGCGTACGCACGCCAGCGCGCCGGCCCCGGCCGGCCCGCCTTGGTCGTGATGACGATGACGCCGTTCGCCGCGTCCGTGCCGTAGAGCGCAGTCGCCGAGGGGCCCTTCACCACCTCGATCGACTCGATGTCGTTCGGGTTCAGGTCGTTCAGCCGGCTCGTCGGCTCGATCAGGAACGACGTCACCCCGTTCGTGATTTCCTGGAAGCTGTTGTAGCGGACGCCGTCCACGATCACGATCGGGAAGTTGCTCAACTGGATCGAGTTCGGCGAACGGATCCGCACGTTGACCTCGCCCCCGATGGTGCCCGACGTGGTGGACACGTTCACACCCGGGATCCGGGCGTTGAGCAGCTCGCTCACGTTCGACACCGGACCCGTACGGACGACGGCATCGGCATCGATCCGACCCACCACGTGGCCCAGCTCGCGGACGCGCTGCTCGCCGGTGACCGTGACGACCACGGCGTCGAGCTCCGCCGGCGCCCTCGTGAGCGCGAAGTCCGCCTGGACCGTCTCCGCGCCGGAGATGACGATGCTCCGGGTCGCCTCCTCGTAGCCCAGCCGCTCGACCCGAAGGGTGTACTCGCCCGGAGCGATGCCGTCGATCCGGTACCGCCCGTCGGCGCCCGTGAGAGCCCGCCAGCGGGTGCCGACCAGCGAGACGGCGGCCGCCGCGATCGGCGTCCCGGTTTCCGCCTCCGTCACACGCCCCGCCACGGCGCCCGTCTGGACCCGCGCCGGCGCGGCCGGCTCCGCGGGCTCGACCCGCTTGGCGAGGACGACCTGGTCACGGCCCACGGGCGTGATGGTGATGCCCGTGCCGGCCAGCGCGCGCTCGAGCGCGTCGGCGGCCGGCATCGACCGCACGCGCAGCGTGATCCGCCGATCCACGGGGACGATGTCGCTGCCGTAGACCAGCGCCAGATCGGCCTGCGCCGCGATGTCGGCGAGCACGTCGCCGAGACGTGCGTCCACCGCGTTGAGCGTCACCGGATGGTGGAACCGGCCGCCCCCAGCGACGGGGGCCGGGGCGCCACTCTCACGCGCCTGGACCAGCTTCGCCTGCCCCGCGGCCGGGGCTGGGTACGCCAGCACGGCCACGAGCGACGCAGCGAGCAGACCCGGGAGCAGAATGCGCTTCATCGCGTTGAACCTCCATGGGTCGGGGCAATCGAGGTCCCCACCGCAGCGGCACCGGCCGCCGCGGGGGAGCGATAGAGCAGGAAACCATCAGATGTGCGCCGATGCTCGAGGCCGAGCGAGCGGGCGATGAGCTGCACGACCTCCGCCGCCGCCGGCTGCCGGAACTCGGCGGTCAGACGCAGCGCGCCGAGCTCTGGATCCGCCAGCGCGACCCGCACGCCGAACCTTCGTTCGAGCGCGCGAACGACCTCCGCCAACGGCGCAGCGTGGTAGACGAGGCGACCCTCGGTCCAGGCCAGGATGTCGTCCGCAGGGACCTCAAGCACCGGGCCCATCGTGCCATCCGGCTCGACCCGAACCGCGCGCCCGGGCGTGAGGTGGACCGCCGGCGCCCCGCCCCGGGCGGCATCGCCCACCGCCGACACCGCCACCCGGCCCTCCGCGACGACGACCTGCACGTACCCGTCCTCCGGGTAGGCCTTCACGCCGAAACGCGTGCCCAGCACCTCCGTGACGGACGGGCCCGCGGTGACCCGGAACGGCCGCGCCCGATCCGGAACGACGTCGAACACCGCCTCGCCGTCCAGCTCCACCGCGCGGAGCCGGCGGAACCGCTCGGCAAACCGCAGCCGGCTCGCAGGACCGAGGACGACGCGCGTGCCATCGCTGAGCGTGACCCGCATCTGCTGGCCCACACCCGCCGCGACCTCCCGCATCGGGCCCGGCCCGAGCAGCGCGTCACGGCGCTGCCACAGCACCGCTCCGGCGAGCAGCACGGCGATCACGGCCGCGGCCCGCAAGACCGGCACGGACCACCGGCGCCACGCCCGAACCGCATGACGCCGAGGCTCGACAACCGGACCGACGCGCCGGGACTCCGCCTCCATCGCCGCCGCCAGCCGGGCCCAGCCGGCCTCCACGTCCCACCGGCCGGGCATCGCTTCGGCCAGCGCACGCGCGCGGCGGATCCGCTGCACCAGATCGCGCCGGCCCGGATCCTCGGCGAGCCATTCCTCGACGGCCCGCCGGTCCTCGGCCGAACATCGGCCTTCCAGATAACGCCCGAGACGCGCCAGCATCTCGGGGCGCATCTCGCTGAACAGCGCGTCCAAGCGGTCGTCCACCAGGATCGCCTCCCTGTAGGACTCCACGTTCCCTCGTTCCCAAACAACGAGCGAGGCGGCAGGGGACCCTTACAACGGGTCGCGGGGGGAATCGGTCGGGGAAAAGGGGCCGTGAGGGTGCTTCTCGGTGAGCCCCGTCGGCGCAACGTACGGTGCCCGCACGGGGATCACGGCGCCGGGCTGGCCCGGGACGGCGGCCGGCGCTCGTCCTCGAGCAGCACGGCCAACTGCTCCCGTAGCTTCTTCAGCGCCCGGCCCATCTGCACCTCGACCGTCTTCACGGAGATCCCGAGCCGCTCGGCGATCTCGCGATACGTGAGGCCGTCCATCCGGTGCAGCAGATAGATCTCCCGCACGCGCGCGGACAGCCCCGCGACCGCCGCATCGAACGCGCGCTCGATCTCCTCCTGCGCCAGCACCTCGTCCGGCGCTGCCGGACCGGAGCCTACGACGAACGCCATCCGCTGCACGTACCGCTCCCGCACGCGGTGCCGCCGGAGGTAGTCCAGCGCGCGGTTCCGCGCCGCGACGAACAGCATCGGGCGCAGCCCGTCACCGGCCTCCAGCCATCGCGCCGGCGCGCGCCAGATCGAAAGGAAGAGGTCGTGCACCACGTCCTCCGCCGCCTCGGGCGACTTGGTGAGCCCGGCGACGAAGGTGCACAGATCGGCGTAATGCTCACGGAACACCCGCTCGATCCACTGGTGGACCGATGAGACCGCATCGGACGGTGCCGGCAGGGATCGATCGGATGACATCGTCCTACGGCGCGTTTGGTGCGCGGGTGCTTGTACGCAGGAAAGTGGACCGAACGGTATGCACGCGCCCGGATCAGTAGCCCGAGCGCACCCGCCGAGTCAAGGGCACGCGCCACCACCCGCTCGCCGGCGCGGAGCCGCCCAAGCGGGGCCGAGCGCTGTCGAGGGCTCGCAGGAGCGCGCCCACGACGGCCCCGCGTGGCGCTGGACGTTGGGCCGGAGCACCGAGCAGAGCACGGTAGGCCCGGGCGCAGGGCCAGGACAGAACGGGGTCTAGACAGTGTCAGTAGGGCATGACCCACAGCTTGCTGATACGATCCACGGCCGGTTCTTCCGAGCTGTGGCCGGACCACCCGGACCACACGAGGTACCAACGGCCATCGTGAGAAAGACCGTCGAAGAGGTGGACCCCAACGAACTCCTGCAGTGCCTTGCGGAAGGCGGACCAAGTGCCCTCCCAGGTGGCCCACTCGAAATAGGGGGCTCAGGGGGAACGATTACGGTCCGGATCAGAGTGAGCTGCCGGCACTGATTGATGCCCGCAGTCCAGGCCAAGAGCGCGCCATCCGACTCGGGGACCGTGGCGAACTGCCATGAGGGATCCGACTTCGACCGCCGGATGTCGTGAACGCCGATCGACCTACGCCATTTTGCAGCTCGTCTCTTGCGCCCGACTGGCCT
>Ga0207864_1004303_pt1 | contig 10937 bp, 9 predicted proteins | sample HigsolmetaAR202D_FD_184834 | JGI IMG/M metagenome (GOLD analysis project Ga0207864, IMG submission 184834) | Ionic liquid and high solid enriched microbial communities from the Joint BioEnergy Institute, USA - AR20-2-D (SPAdes) (version 2) ...
CTATAATTCCCTTTCCCCCTTGTAGAGCATCTCCCTAAGCGAGAACTCCACCTCCCTATACGGCGACGGAAGGGACGGCACGTAGATCTGCAATTCCATCTTCCTGTCCTCGGGCCGGATGTCCCGGGGGAAAACAATCCGCACGTAAGGATCGAGAGCCGAAGGCGGGAAGTGGCCCGTCATTTTGTACTTCCTCTTGCCGATCTTCAGGACCGTCTCCTGCTCCATCCGCCGCGACTCTTCCGCGTCGTCCAGCGCATGCGGGCTGTTTACCTGGACTGCGACGATGATGTGCTTGCCCTCGTTCTGCTCAACAAACTCGCGGTACTCCTGTTCGAGCAAGCTTTCGGTACGCTCCCTGGAGGATCGCGTGCGAATACGCACCTGATGCTCCGCGAGCCGAATCGGCTTTGCCGAGGCGATATAGACCCGTACAGGCGGTGAGTTTGGAGTGTGGCGGCCCGCGTCCGCCATCTGGGCCCAAGGCGAATCCGTTAACAGACTCTCGAGCTCCGCGGCGGTCCACTGCTCCGGGGCCTTGACCTCCCAGAACGGGGCGGCGAGCAGTAGAAGCGCGAGGACGTGCATTCGGACCTTCCTTCGATTTATGCTAACGAAGCCATGGCCCACATAACATATCGCAACCGTAAAGCCGTACAGATTGAGAATGAGCAGCTGCAGCTGACTGTTCTTGTTGAAGGCGGACACATTGCGGAGATACGCCATAAGGCAACGGGCGTGAATCCTCTCTGGACGCCGCCCTGGCCCTCGATCGAGCCATCCGCATACGATCCGCAGAAGCATCCGGAATACGGCCAGAACGCGGAGAGCAAGCTGCTGGCGGGAATTATGGGCCACAACCTCTGCCTGGACCTCTTCGGCCCTCCATCAGAGGAAGAAGCTGCGGCAGGAATGACAGTTCACGGCGAGGCTTCCATCCTGCCCTACCGGATCGAGGCTGCAGGAGCTTGCCTCACCGCCTGCGTGGAATTGCCTACGCCGCAGTTGCTCCTGGAACGCCGGATCGAGCTCTCTGACGACGTCGTGTTCATCTCGGAAAAAGTCGAGAACTTGAGCCGCGACGACCGCCCCATCGCATGGACGCAGCACGTAACCCTCGGGCCGCCGTTTATCGAGCCCGGATCGACCCAGTTTCGGGCCTCGGTGACGCAATCCAGGGTGTACGAGACAGACTTCGCAGGGGGGAAAGGCTACATGAAACCAGGTGCGGACTTCCAATGGCCTCATGTTCCCCACAAGGACGGCGGCACCGTGGATTTGCGCGTCTACCCAGACTATGCTGTCTCCGGCGGATATACCGCCCACCTTATGGATCTGAACCGCGACCACTCGTTCTTTACGGCGTGGTCGCCCTCTAGCCGACTCCTCTTCGGCTATGTCTGGAAGCGGAATGATTTCCCCTGGCTAGGTATCTGGGAGGAGAATCGAAGCCGCGACAGCGCTCCATGGAACGGCTGTACGATTACCCGGGGAATGGAGTTCGGCGTCTCGCCGATGCCGGAGACACGGCGTCAGATGATCGAGCGCGGCTCGCTGTTTGGCGTCCCGGCCTTCCGATGGATTCCGGCCCGAACCCGCGTCACTGCGTCCTACTGCGCGTTCTTGCGGAGCGCTCAGGCGATCCCCGAGGAAGTTGTGTGGGATGGCGCGTTTCAGGTGACAACGCCTTAGAGCGAGGAACCTCGCTTTACGCGGCTCACAGACTCGCCAGAACTTCGTAATCGACGTTTCCGCCTGAGAGAATCGCCCCAGCTGAGCGAATGCCAGCCGGGAGCTTCCGGAACAGCAAAGCTGCCGCAGAAACGGCGCCGCTGGGCTCGACGACGATCTTGAGCCGCATCATGAGAAACTTCATTGCAGCCCGGATCTCGTCGTCCGTCACCAGCACGATGTCCTCGACGAGCCGCTGCACGATCGGGAAGGTGATTGCACCCGGCTTAGGCGCTCGCAGCCCGTCTGCAATCGTGGCCGGTGCAGGAATTTCGACGCGGTCCCCGGCCCGAAGCGAAAGGTGCGTGTCATTGGCGTCCGTCGGCTCCACTCCGAAGATCCGGATGCCCGGATTATGAGCCTTCGCCGCGATTGCGCTCCCGGAAATGAGCCCGCCGCCGCCGATACAAACGACGATCGCATCAAGATCCGGCTGCTCCTCCAGCAGCTCCAAAGCGGCGGTGCCAGCTCCTGCGATGATCCATGGGTGATCGAACGGCGGAACGAGCGCCGCTCCGGTTTCTTCGGCAACCCGGCGTCCGATCGCCTCCCGATCCTCGCTGAACCGGTCGTACTGCAGGATGTTTGCGCCGCGCGCCCTGGTCGCCTCCACCTTCGACCGCGGCGCATCAGAGGGCATGATCAGCGTGGCAGGAACTCCTGCCGCCTCCGCTGCAATCGCTACCGCCTGCGCATGATTTCCGGAGGAATAGGCGACAACGCCGCGGGCGAGCGTGTCAGACGGCAAGGAAGCGAGGAAATTCCTGGCGCCCCGGATCTTGAAGGATCCGCCTCGCTGGAAGTTCTCGCACTTGAAGAAGACATTCGTGCCCGCCTCCGCGTTGAAGGTTCGCGACGTCATCACAGGAGTGCGGTATGCAATGGGGCGAATTCGTTCCGATGCCCGCCGAATCTCTTGCACGGTGATTTCAGTGGAGACCGCAACTTGCATGGATGCCCTTATTGTAGGTTCAAACCGCCGCAGCGTGTGCCGTCACGCGGTTTGTTTCTTCAACAGCGGCTCGAGGTATTTCATGACGAGCTGCGCCATGCGCCGGTGTCCTTCGGCATTGGGATGAATGCCGTCGGGCTGCATGAGGGCGGAATCCGTCGCAATACCGTCGAGGAGGAACGGGATCAGGGTGACGTTGTACTGCTTTGCCAGATCCACGTACATCTTCTCGAAAGACTGAATGTATTCGGGTCCGTAGTTAGGAGGCAGCGTCATGCCCGCGAGCACAACCGTGACGCCGGCGCCCTGAAGTCCGGTGATGATCTTTTCGAGATTGCTGCGGCTGCTCTTGACGGGCAATCCGCGCAGCCCGTCGTTTCCGCCGAGCTCAAGAATCGCGATCTGAGGCTTCAAGGCAAGAATGGCATTCAAACGGCTCAGACCGCCGCTCGTCGTATCCCCGCTAATACCGGCGTTGACTACCCGATAGCGATACCCTGCCTCGTCCAGTGTTTTCTGAAGAAAATCGGGATAACTTTTCCCGGCGGGGACTCCATAACCGGCAGAGAGGCTATCCCCATACGCAACAATCACCGGCCTCGAATCTACCGGCGCAGCAGCAGGAGCGGGCGGCGGAGACTGATTCTGAGCGGCAGGCGCTGGCTGTTGAGACGGCTGGGAACTGCAGCCCGCAAGCAGCAGCAAAACGAAGACGGAGACGTACCGCACCTAATGTCATAATAAAAACTGGCGGCGCGGATGTCGAACAGTCAGCCGATCGTCCAGGTATCGGGCGTCACGAAAACGATTGATACCGGAACGCACCGAGTGGAAATTCTTCGCGGGATTGACCTGGAAGTACCGGCGGGCCAATTCGTCGCGATCATGGGGCAATCGGGCAGCGGAAAGAGCACGCTGCTTGGGCTTCTGGCGGGTCTCGATACGCCATCGAGCGGGCGCATCGTCCTCGACGGGATCGACATTACCGGCCTCGAGGAAGACAGGCTCGCGGCGCTGCGCGGGCAGAAGATCGGCTTCGTTTTTCAGTCCTACCAGCTCATCCCGACCTTAACCGCAGAGGAGAACGTGCTGCTGCCAGCGGAACTGGCGGATAACACCGACGGCAGCCTGGAGCGCGCTCGACACCTCCTTGACCGCGTAGGGCTCCTCGACCGGAGGGACCATTACCCGGTGCAGCTTTCTGGCGGCGAACAGCAGCGCGTCGCGCTGGCACGAGCCTTCATGCTGCGCCCGCCAATCCTGATGGCAGACGAGCCGACCGGGAATCTCGACAGCGCCAACGGCAAGCAGGTTCTTGACATTCTCCTGTCCCTCAACCGCTCCGAAGGAACCACGCTGATTCTGGTGACGCATGACCGGGATCTGGCAGGATACGCCGACCGTCGGATTACACTGCGCGACGGGCGCATCATCGCCGACGAACTTTCGGAAACTTCGGTGAGAAGGGCTGCCTTCCGTGACGGGAATTCGCAATGAGGCGTTTCGGCTGGCGCGCGGCGGCTAAGATCGCCTGGCGGGAGTCGCGCGCTTCCTCGGCGAAATTCCTCTTCGTGATCCTCGCAGTCAGTGTAGGCGTCGCGGCGCTCACTGGAGTGCGCGGCTTCAGCGCAGCGTTCGAAAAGATGCTGCTCCGCGAAGCGCGAACGCTCATGGCGGCTGACCTGACCGTCCGCATTTTCGGAGATGCGACGCCGTCCCAGGTCGCTGCGATGGATGCGCTGGCAAGCCAGGGTGTGCAGCGCACCGAGATCACGGAAACTCTCTCGATGATGTCGACGGGCGACGGCTTCGATCCCGTCCTTGTTTCCGCAAAAGCAGTGGACCCGTCGGTGTACCCGTTCTACGGGCAGGTCAAGTTGACGCCGCCCGCACGTTTAAGAGACTTGCTGGACGACCGGACGGTGGCGATTTCCGACGACCTTCCGCTGCGATTGAAGGTCAATGTGGGCGATACGGTCCGCATCGGCGGCAAGGAGTACAGGATCGGCGCCATCCTCGGACTGGAGCCGGACCGCATGTCCGGGAGCCTCAACGTCGGGCCTCGAGTTCTCATGTCCCAGGCCGGGCTGAAGCGCGCCAATCTGCTCCAGACCGGAAGCCGCGCCGCCCGCCGCTATCTCTTCCGTCTTCCCGCCGAAGGGCCATCCGTTCAACGTGTCCGCGACTACCTGCGCCAAAGCTTCCCCGAGGCTCTGATTGTCGATTTCCGCGAAGTCAATCCGAACATCAAACGCGCTCTCGACAAGGCGACGACGTACCTCAGTCTGGTCAGCTTGATCGCGCTCATCGTTGGCGCGCTCGGTGTGGGCATGGCGACGCACTCGCACTTACAGCAGAAGCTCGACACGATTGCGATCATGAAATGCATCGGCGCACGCAGCGGCCAGATCCTCAAGATCTACGTCGCGCAGACACTATTCCTCGGTGCGGCCGGCGGTTTGATCGGCGTGATGCTCGGCTATGGCGTGCAAATGCTCTTCCCGCTGCTGATTGCCCGGTACTTCGAAGCCCCGCGCGGAATCACACTCGACGCTGCTTCCGCATTTCAAGGTCTCAGCGTCGGTTTGCTGACGACGCTGCTGTTCACGCTGCCGCCGCTTTTGGGCATCCGCAGCGTAAGGCCTGGACTCATCTTCCGCCGCGATATGACGGAGACCAGGCTGACATGGCGTGACCGGTGGATGCGGTACCAGCTGTCGATCTTGACCGGCGGCCTGATTCTGGCCGGTGTCGCCGCGATCGCAGCGTGGCTGAGCGATTCCTGGAAGGCCGGACTCTGGTTTGCGGGCGGGCTGTTCGGAAGCCTGATTGCGCTTTCCGGAGTCGCCTGGCTGATGCTGCGCGGACTGCGGCTCTTCATCCGGCGAGCTCCATGGAAGCTGCCGCCGACATGGCGCCACGGAATCGCCAATCTCTACCGGCCCGGAAACCATGCCGAGGTTGTGCTGGTGGCGCTTGGCGTCGGCGTCATGTTTACGCTGACCGTTTACATGATCCAGAAATCCGTGCTGGAGGGCGTGATGAGTTCCGCCCCGCCCGGAATGCCCAACGTGTTTCTCATCAACATTACCGAGCCGGAAGTATCGGCGGTGGAAGCTCTGATTCGGAAGCAGCCGGGCGTAGAAGGCCCCATCGAGATGATTCCTTCCGTCTCGGCAAGGCTGACCAGGGTTGATGGCGTGCCCCTGGATCGCGAGTCCAGACAAGGCTTCGAAAGACGGCTGCTGCGAACGCTATCCATTTCCTGGGCAGAGACGGCGCCGAATACCGTGAAGGTGATGGAGGGTCAATGGTGGGAGCCGGGTCTCGAGGAACCGGCAGCCTCCGTCACTGTGGAAGCGGCCAGAGCCCTTGGCATCCGGATCGGATCCTGGCTTGAATGGGAAGTGAGCGGACAGCCAGTTCAGGCGAAGGTAGTCGCCATTCATCGAAAGGAACAAGTACGGCTCGCGGCAAACCAGGAGTTCGTGCTCAATCGATTCGCTTTGCGAAACGCCCCCACCATCTACTTCAGCGGCGTGCGCGTACGCCCGGAATCGGTCGCCAGCTTTCAGCGCGTGTGCTTTGAGTACTTCCCCACCGTCACGGTTATCAACGCAGCCGATATCCTCGCCATTGTCCAGGAAGTGGTGGATCAGGTGGCGCTCGTCGTCCGCTTCATCTCGGTCTTTGCGATTCTTGCGGGCGCAGTCATCCTGGCGTCCAGCGTCGCTGGAACCCGCTTTCGAAGGGTTCGCGAGGTCGTGATCCTGAAGACGCTCGGCGCAAAGCGGAACCGTCTGGCGAAAATCTTCTCCATCGAGTTTCTCATCCTCGGCTTAACCGCCGGTGTGATGGGAAGCCTGCTCGCGATGATATTCTCAGGACTGTTGTTGACGAACCTGCTGGACGGTTCCTTCGTATTCGATCCGCTCGCGGCAGCGATTGCCGTTGCGGCGACAGCCGTCATTGCAAATGGCGCCGGATGGCTCGCCAGCTTCCGGATTCTTCGCCGGAAGCCGCTTGAGGTGCTGCGCGAGGAGTAACGGAGATGGAGCGTGTTTTGACAGGAAACAAGCCAGGCGGCTACGACGCAGTCCTCGTCGTCGGCTTTGGCGGCCCTGAGAAGCCGGAAGACGTTATGCCGTTCCTTGATAACGTCCTCAGGGGGCGCAATGTCCCTGAGGAGCGAAAACTCGAGGTGGCGGAGAATTACTTCCTGTTTGGAGGCAAGAGCCCGCTGAACGATCAGAACCGGGCTTTGATACGGGCGTTACAACAGGAACTCAAAGCAAAGGGTCCCGATCTTCCGGTTTACTGGGGCAACCGCAACTGGCATCCGCTCCTTGCCGATACACTGCGGCAAATGAAGAACGACGGCGTCAGGCGAGCCCTCGCGTTCGTCACTTCGGCGTATAGCTCGTACTCAGGCTGCCGCCAATATCGGGAAGACATCCTCAGGGCGCAAGCGGAGGTTGGCCACGGTGCGCCGGTAATTGACAAGATTCGGTCCTTCTACAACCACCCGGGCTTCGTCGAGCCCATGATCGAAAGGACCCGCGCCGCGTTTGCCAGTCTCCCGGAAGAGCGGCGCGGCGCGGCCCACCTTGTGTTCACCGCGCACAGCATTCCGGTGTCCATGGCTCGCACCTCTGCCTACGAACGGCAGCTACAGGAGACGTGCCGCCTGGTCGCAGAAGGCATAGGCCGCAGCGATTACAGGCTCGTTTATCAAAGCCGCAGCGGCCCGCCCGGACAGCCATGGCTCGAACCGGACATTCGTGACTACTTCAGCGAAATCGCGGCCGCCGAGGGAAGCCGGGACGTAGTGGTCGTTCCCATCGGCTTCATCTCCTGCCATATGGAGGTTCTGTTCGACCTCGATACGCAGGCGCGGGAATTTGCCGCGCGGCTCGGCTTGCAGATGGTTCGGGCTCAAACCGTGGACACGCACCCGAAGTTCATTGCGATGATCCGGGAGCTCATCCTGGAACGCCTGGACCCGGCCACCCCGAAAAGGGCAATCGGAAGGTACGGCCCCAATCATGACTTCTGCCCGGTGGACTGCTGCCCCTCGCCGCAGCGGCACGGCGTGCTAAGCGGTGCCGCTTCCGGCCGAACTGTGCTCGAATGCGACGGACCGGAAACCGCTATCCCGTTTCCTGGGAACGCTGGCGCCGTTCGTCGCGCGGACCGGTGCCGCACCGGATCGTCGGAGTAAGCTGACCGGCTCCGGGACGATTACGCCATTGGATCGGACAGTGTTTTTCCGCCGAGGGTTTCCAATTCCCGGGAAAGCATAGCCAGCCGGTCGGCGGAACGGAGCATTTGCTGCACTTCGTGTCGAGCAGGATGCTCGGGCGGCAGTTTCGCCAACACTCCTTCGCCGTATTCCGTCAGGATCATCAGTTGATTATTCAAGTCGTGACCGATGCGGCTGGCGAGCTCGGACACGGCAGCCGCTCTCTCCTCCACGATCCGGCGCTCCTGCTCCTGCCGTTGCCGCGTCACATCAATCGCAATGCCGGTGAGGTACTCCGCCCGTCCACGCGGACCGCGCTTGACGCGAATCTCCTCGAGCAGCCACACAAACCGGCCATCCTTAGCCACAGCACGATACTCATGCAGGTGACGGCCTCCTGTTTCGGCCGCTGTCAGCAGGAAGTTGATGTAGGAGTCGCGATCCTCCTCGGGAATGTGCTCCATCCAGATCTCATGCGTTGACAGCCAGGACTCGGCGGGATAGCCCAAAAGTTCCACAACCGCGGGGCTCACATGCGTGTATCGAAACGTCGCAGCACTCATCTCCCACGCGACAAAACCGCTTGTGTCCGCAAGGTCCGCCCTGGGAGGCCCTCCGGCGGGTTGTAGCGCCAGGAGAATGTTCTTCTGATTCACGCCGGTCGGATCGTCCATCCACTGCGCCGAGATGCGCACCTGATTGCCGTTGGGTAGCTGCAGGTCGACTTCGTGCCTCAACTCAGGGAAGGCAGACGCCTCGAGGATACGGGCTTTCAGAGAATCGTACGGAAGAATGTCGTTGAGGCGAAGCCCATGCTTCTTTTCTTGAGACAAGCCCAGAAGGTCACAGGCGATCGGACTGATCGAGAGCACCCGCAAATCAGGGGACAGCACAATCACGCCGACAGACAGATCTAGTAGGATTTCCTGATAATAGTGATGTTCCAACTCCGTTACAGCCAACACGAAAGAGGCTTCCTCCGACTTCTGCGTTGTTTCCGCTTTTGAAGTGTTAAAAGGCAAGTTTCAGGTCGACTGCGATGAGGTGCAATACCCGCCCTGGACGACAAACTTCTAGTACTTTTTACGTCAAGACGAGCAGGATCGGGGACGCGGACGTCAAACTGCAAGATCAAGCAGCAGCGGTAATGGTACAAGATGCAAAGGATGCGCCGGCGTTGCACCTCCCTGCCCCCTGTACTACGATTGATGCGGATTGGAGCTGGCCTGTGAAGCTTTCCCGTTTTCTGATTCTTGGTGTTGTGCTTTCCTTTTCCGTAGCTTGCGTGCAGGCGCAGACGGCGGGGAAAAGGAAGTACAAGGTTCTCGCGATTGGCGCGGTAGAGGGATTCCAGCATGATTCGACATCGCATGCTTTAGCCACCATCTGGAAAATGGGGCAGGAATCCGGACTCTACGACACGTACATTCGTACCGATACTCAGCTCATCACAAAGAAGAAGCTGCAAGGGAACGCGAAGAATCTCAACTTTTTTGACGCAGTGATTTTTTATACGACTGGCGAACTCAAGCTCGACGATGAGCAAAAGGCTTCCCTGCTCTCCTTTGTGCGTGAGGATGGAAAGGGATTCATCGGCGTTCATAGCGCGACCGACACCTTCTACCAGTGGCCTGAGTACGGTGAAATGATCGGCGGCTACTTCGACATGCACCCCTGGAATACCTTCCAGGCCCCGATTATCGTAGAGGACCGCGAATTTCCCGCGACCCGGCACTTCCCCATAGAGTTCACGACCTACGATGAAATCTATCAGGTGAAGAACTTCTCGCGGGACCGGGTTCGTGTTCTGGCCCGCCTTGACGAAAGCAAGATCGACCTCAACAACAAGAACGTGCGCAGGACTGACAAAGACTTTGCTGTCGCATGGGCGAGGAACTACGGGAAAGGACGCGTCTTCTACTCGACCTTCGGCCACACCTTCGAAGCATGGGAGCGGCCGGACATTCAGAAGATGTACTTCGAGGCCATCCGCTGGGCCCTCAGATTGGTGGATGGCGACGCAACACCCCGTCCCCGCCCCGCACGGTAACACGGTAACAATGAATTTCCGGTTGCCGGTCGTAGTATTCGCTGCGGCAATCGCTACTCATGCGATTGCCGCCGATCCCCAAGTCTTCCGCTTCGGACGCTTCGAACACACATTCACGTCGGCGAAGGATTACGCGAACCCGCTCAAGGAAGAGGTTATCGTCCGCTTTGAAGGCCCCAACGGCTTCAAAGATGAAGTTCTGGCCTTCTGGGACGGCGGCCGCCGCTGGAAGGTAAGGTTTTCACCTGAGCATGTCGGCGAGTGGCGGTTCCACACCACCGCCTCCGACACATCGGATGCCGGACTCCATCAGCAGACCGGCCGGTTCCGTGTCGTTCCTTATAAGGGGAAGAACGCGCTGTACAAGAACGGACCGCCGCGCCTCTCGGCAAATCGCCGCTACTTCGTCCAGGACTATAACAGGCCATGGTTCTGGCTGGCCGACACTGCCTGGAATGGCGCACTTCTTTCAACGGCCGAGGAGTGGAAGCAATATCTGGCCAATCGGGCTGCCAGGAAATTCACGGCCGTGCAGTTTGTCATGACACAGTGGCGCGCGGGACGGGTGGATGAGAAGGGACAGGTAGCCTTCACCGGCGTCGAGGAGATTCGCATCAACCCCGCGTTCTTCGAACGGATGGATGAGCGGGTAAACGCGGTCAACGATGCCGGGCTGGTAGGCGTTCCAGTGATCCTGTGGGCGCTGACTTCAAAGGATCGCGAGAGCCCCGGAGAAGCGCTTCCGACCGACCAGGCGATCTTGCTGGCAAAGTACATCGTCGCAAGGTATGGCGCTCATCACGTCATCTGGTTCCTGGGCGGCGACGGCAATTACAGCGGAGCCAATGCAGAAAAGTGGCGGACGATCGGGAGGGCCGTGTTTCCGAAAGGCAGATCGCACCGGCCTGTGACGCTTCATCCTCGCGGCATGCAGTCCCCCTGGGCGGGCTTGAAGGACGAGT
>Ga0207864_1004305_pt1 | contig 10933 bp, 6 predicted proteins | sample HigsolmetaAR202D_FD_184834 | JGI IMG/M metagenome (GOLD analysis project Ga0207864, IMG submission 184834) | Ionic liquid and high solid enriched microbial communities from the Joint BioEnergy Institute, USA - AR20-2-D (SPAdes) (version 2) ...
TAGCGGACGACCGACAGCAGCGCGATCGGCTGGGCGCCCATGGCAGCGATGTCGCTGAAATTGGCCATCGCCAGGTAGTAGCCGATGTCGTAATCGTCGAGATAACCGAGTTCATAGAGGCCGAACTTGGGGCCCCGGACATAGTCCGAGCCCACGACCAGCTCCTGAACGCCGTCGAGGCGGAACACCGCGCAATCGTCCTGGGCATCGGCGCCGGCCAGCAGCCGTATGGTCTCCCCACCGGTGAGGCGGTGCGACCAGCCGGTTTGACCGCTGAACATCGGGCCGATGATGGTGGCCAGCCGAGTGGGCTCGTCGGATGAACGGGCGGCTTCCGACATCTCGGACTCACCTTTCTGTGGTGCTTCACGAGTGGTGGGAGATATGCCATCCGGCGGTTCGCGCCAGGGTGGCTCTCAAAAGCTCCTTACGGAGCACTACGGCATAGTCCCACTCCGGATCGGCGATGCCGAGCAGCTTGCCGGCGATCGAGCGCAGGTACTGCCGACGCATCTTGCGCGCCACACCATACACCCGGTGTCTGGTGCTGTCACCGCAATAGAAGTAGGGGAGACCGCGCTCTCCCAGCCGTTTGAGATCTTTGATGCCGGTCAGCTCAAGCGCGGTCAGCCCGTCCTCGGTCATGGCCCTGTGCACTGCGTCGAGCCGAAGGGGGAGGAAGTGCATGTGGGCGTGTGTTATGCATGCTGACCCGTCCATTTCCTGCGATGACCCATGTTCCATGACGACCAGTTCGCCGAACGTCATGGAATATTGGCCGTAAATCAGTTTTAGGGCGTCCTCAACCTCTGTCGTATGGTCGCGGACCACTTCTCCGAAGCTGAGGTAGTGCTCATTGGAGACCAGCAGCAGGTGGCCCGTCGTCAGCGGTGACATGTCCGCCAGCAGAGCCAGGTTCTCGCTGCGGCAGATGATCCTGCTTCCAGGGCTCCCCTGATAGGTGCGCGAGAAGTCGGTGTCGGCCGCTCCGGACAGCTCCTGGCAGAAGTCCGCGCCGACGCAGTGAACTTTCTTCGACATGCCGTCCCCGCAGGTCGACAGGGGGTGTAGCGGTCCGGGACACCGCCGTGACCTGGAGTTCCGGGGATGCTCCCCGGCGGCTCCCCCGCCGGTGCCCGGCCGTCTCTGCCATGGAGAGGCCGGCGGGCGCCTTGATCCGGCCGGCGGGCATCGGCCGTCCCTATTGGACGGTGTACCGAGTTATTTAGAGGCAGCCGAAAATCTAGATCTTGGAACGCGCTGCCGTTGTCGCTTGCATGGGTTACATTGAAGCACACCTTTGTGTACTGGTTAAGTTCTGGGGCTGGAGTACAGGCGATGCGCTTGAGTGTGGCCAAAGGCGTGGATCGCACGGTGATCCTGCTGGCCACTGTCGCTCTGGTGAGCAACCAGTACGACTTCCCGTCCAAATCGTTTTGGGAATCGCTCGAGGACGCCCAGCCGGTTGTGCTCATCACTTTGATCGTGGTGGCGGGGATGTTCGGCGCCCTGTCCCCGTTCGAGACCTACTCCCGGCACAGCACACTCGGCAGACGGGTCGCCCTGCGCAGGCAGATTCTCACGGCGTTCGGCCAGTTGCTGGAGCTGGGCGCGGCGGCCGATCCGCCCGTGCCCATCAGCGATCCGGCACTGCACATTTGGCGCAAACGGCGCACTCTTCAGCATCCGTTGCGCGGTGAGCTGGTCAGGGTCGCCACCTACCGGCTCGGTTCCACCCCGGTGACCCGCACGATCCGTCCCACCAGGGGAGTGGGGGTCGTCGGGCTGTGCTGGCAGCTCAACCAGGAGGTGGGCGAGAACGTCGAGCGGCTCGCCGCCCAGGTGCCCGACGAGCAGAGCTTCGAGGACTACCGGCAGCGGCACGGGGCGGCGGCCGTCATGGGCTTCTCCTGGCAGGAATTCACCCGATACCGGCATCGAGGAGCGGTCTTCGCCAGCCCCATCAGGAACGCGCGTTCTAATTTCATCGGATGCGTCAGCTTCGACGCCGCACACGGCTACGATGCCCTGGATTGCCAGCGGCTGTGGCACGAGCTCAACGCGCTTTGCACGGTCATCGGGCAGGATGGATTCGAAAATGTCTGACTCGCGCCGAGACCACGGCGTGCTGCCGGATCTGGCCGAGGTCATCGCGGTGACCTGCGGCTCTTATGAGGCGAGAGCCGACGAATACGCCGACGCCACCGAAGATTACGCGAAGTTCCCCGGGCTCAGGGACGAGGTGGCGGCCTTTGAAAAGGCGCTGCCGCCGGGGCTGCCGGTGCTGGATCTGGGCTGTGGCGGCGGCCGGGACGGCAGGCTGCTGGCCGACCTGGGCCGCCGGGTGCTGGCCGCGGATTTCTCGATGGCCATGCTGCGGTGCGCCCGGTCGCGATCGCCCGGGCGGCACGCGCTGCGTTTCGTCCGGCTGAATATGCTCGACCTGCCGTTCGCCGATGACCGGTTCGCCGGCACGTGGGCCTGCGGCAGCCTGCTGCATCTGCCCTCGACCCAGTTCCCCCGCGTCCTGTCGGAGATCCTCCGGACGCTCGCCCCCGGCGGAACGGCCGCCATCAGCATGCGCGCCGGGACGGGCGAGCACTGGCGGGACGGTGGCACCCTCGCCGGCCGCCGCTGGTTCACGCTGGTCGATCCCGGCGACTTCGCCTCCCGCATGGAACGGGCGGGTTTTCGCCGGGTGCGCCTTCAGCACATCGGCCGCCAGAACTGGTTCGTGGCCCTCGGCGAGAAGTGAACCTTTTCGACTCACCCGTCTCGCCTTGCGGGGAAGGCGTACTGGAAAGCCCGGTGTGACGGTTACTTCCAGCTGTCGGGGTCCCAGTTCGGCGTGGCCTGACGGATGCCGCCGCGCGGGTCCTCCACATCGCCGAAGTAACGCGGGATCAGATGGATGTGCAAGTGATCGACGCTGCGGCCCGCAGCGCGCCCTTCGTTGATCCCGATTGTGTACCCGTGCGGCGGGTCGTAGGTTTCGACCAGTATCTTCCGCGCCTGCAAAAGCAGTGAGTACGAGTCGAGGACTTCCTGGTCGCTGAGGTCGAAGAACGACTCGACGTGTCTTTTGGGCACTATCTCCACGTGCCCGGGGGCGGACGGGTAATTGTCGTATCTGGCAAAGAATGTATCGTTTTCGCACATGATCCTGTTCAGTTTCGGATCATGGCGGCGGCAGAAGATGCACTCATCCAGAGTCACTCTGTCCTCGCCGGGAGTGCTGACCGCTGCGGGACGCTCCGCGCGGAGCCGCTTGAGCAGCTCCGGCAGGTATGTGACCAGCGGGAGTTTTCTGCTCCAGCCCCAACGGCCTGCCTGCGCGTCTGAAACGGACATGGGGGTTCGGAATCTCCTCAGCGGTCGGCAGCGCGTAACAGTAGTCTGCCCTACCTGGCGAGGGCTCGGTGCGCAGGCCGCTGTGAACTTTTTCGGCGCGACATCTCTGCAGGTGGAGACGGAGATGGTGCGGTTGGCTGCGGTCTGGAACGTTGCAGGGGCGGACACCGTCGGTGAGCCCGCGGTCGGGTGTGGAGAAGGTTTAGAGGTGATTTTCTTACCAAAGTCGTCGCCGAGTGTCGTTGAGAATTGCAGTGATCTGGACAATGGGTACTGCTGTGACCGGGCTTATGGTGATGTAGCGCAGGGCGCATCGACGCCGTTTTAGCCGATGGCGCCCCTTCCCGCGGCGCGGCTGCCGCCCTGCGGCCGGTTGCGGACGCGGACGGGAACGGCGAGAGAGCCGGCAAGACGGACCGGGCCGGCGACGCCCTGCCCGGCGGAGGCGGCGGTCCCCCGGGAGCACGGCGCGCAATCCGGGCCGGTGCCGGTCCACAGGCCTTCCATCCGCCGCCGCACACAGCGATCGGCGAATCGCTTTGGTCAACACCATCAACCACGAATTTCCCGAATGCGGCGTAATTCGCCCCGGTCCGCGATAGTGTCACGGCAACACCACCCGCCCCGCCGGGTGCGATCACCCGGCGGCGGACATACTGGCGGGACGGACCGGCGGGAACGAGCGGGGCGAGACGATGACCGTGGTGACGAGCGACGGCGTTCCGGCACAGGGCCAGTTGGTGACCGTGCGCAACCGGCAATGGGTGGTGGCCGACGTGGTGCGCGGCTCGGTGGCCAGCAGCGACCCCTACACCCTCACCGGCCGGCCCCAGCACCTGGTCACCCTGGTCAGCATCGAAGACGACGCCCGCGACGAGGAGCTCCGGGTCATCTGGGAGCTGGAGTACGGCACCCGCATCCACGACCAGACCCTGCTGCCCGACCCGGCCGCAGGCTTCGACGACCCGGCCGAGCTGGACGCCTTCCTCGACGCCGTCCGCTGGGGCGCCATCGCCTCGGCCGACAAGACCGCCCTGCAGGCCCCCTTCCGCTCCGGCGTCCAGATCGAGGACTACCAGCTCGACCCGGTGGTGCGCGCCCTGTCGATGCCGCGCACCAACCTGCTCATCGCCGACGACGTCGGCCTCGGCAAGACCATCGAGGCCGGCCTGGTGATGCAGGAGCTGATGCTCCGCCACCGCGCCCGCACCATGATCATCGTCTGCCCGGCCGGGCTGACCGTGCAGTGGCGCGAGGAGATGCGCGACAAGTTCGGCCTGGACTTCCGCATCGTCGATGCCGCCCTGCTCAAACGGCTGCGCCGGGAACGCGGCCTGTACGCCAACCCCTGGACCCACTACCCCCGCCTGATCGTCAGCATCGACTGGCTCAAACGCGACCGCCCCATGCGGCTGCTGCGCGACGCGCTCCCGCCCGTCCCCCGCTACCCCCGCGCCTTCGACCTGCTGGTGGTGGACGAGGCCCACATGTGCGCCCCCTCCGCCGCCGGCCGCTACCCGCTCGACACCCTCCGCACCCGGGCCATCCGCCTGCTCGCCCCGCACTGCGAGCACCGCCTGTTCCTGTCGGCCACCCCCCACAACGGCTACCTGGAGTCCTTCACCGCCCTTCTGGAGCTCCTGGACGACCAGCGTTTCGCCCGCGGCGTCAAACCACCCCCCGAGCAGCTCCAGCGCGTCATGGTCCGCCGCCTCAAGCGCGAGCTGCCCCCCAAGTGGAACGGCGAACCGGCCTTCCCCACCCGCCGCCTCGACTGCCTGGAGGTCGATTACGACGAGGAGGAACGCCGCGCCCACCACCTGCTGACCCGCTACGCGGCGAGCCGCCGCGCCCGGACCGGACGGGCCGGCGCCCCCGCCGCCGACTTCGTGACGATGCTGCTGAAGAAGCGGCTGTTCTCCTCGCCCAAGGCGTTCGCCGAGACCATCGAGACCCACCTGGCCACCATGGACGCCCGCCAGGACGCGGGTTTCGACGCGACCGCCGCCCGGGCCGGCGCACAGGTCCTGCGTCCCCTCACCGAGCGCCTGGAGGAGACCGCCGAGGACGAGGACGCCTACCGCGCCGCCGAGGCCGACGCCTTCGCCGCCGTCCGCCGCCTCTCCCCGCCCCTCACCGACGAGGAGCGCGGTCTCCTCCACCGGCTGCGGGACTGGGCCCGCACCGCCCGGCACCGCCCCGACTCCAAGTTCGCCGCGCTGCGCCGCTGGCTGGACCCCATCGTCTGCCCCGGCGGCCCCGGCGCCGCGTGGACCGACGAACGGGTCATCATCTTCACCGAGTACCGCGACACCCAACGCTGGCTGCGCGACTGCCTCATCGACGCCGGCTACCCGCCGAACCGCATCGCCCTCCTGTTCGGCGGCCAGGACCCCGCCGAACGCGAGCACGTCAAGAACGTCTTCACCGAATCCCCCGGCCTGCCCGGCGGCGAGGTCCGCATCCTGCTGGCCACCGACGCCGCCAGCGAGGGCATCAACCTCCAGCGCCACTGCCACCGCCTGCTCCACTGGGAGATCCCCTGGAACCCCAACCGCCTGGAGCAGCGCAACGGCCGCATCGACCGCCACGGCCAGCGCGCCCGCGAGGTCAACGTCTTCCACTTCGTCCCCCGCGGCTGGGAACGCGCCGGTTTCACCGACGGCTCCCTGGAGGACGAGCTGCTCTTCCTCCAGCACGCCGCCCGCAAGGTCGAGCAGATCCGCGAGGACCTCGGCAGCGCCGGCGACGTCATCGCCGCCCAGGTCGAACGCAAGATGCTGGGCCGCTCCACCGACTGGGCCGGCGCCGACGCCGAGATCGACCGCCGCGCCAAGAGCGCTCGCCGCAGCCTGAAGGTCGAACGCGACCTGGCCCGCGACCTGGAACGCCTCACCGCCGCCCTGGCCGGCAGCCGCACCGAGCTGAACCTGTTCCCCGAGACCATCGAACGGGTGGTGCGCACCGCGCTGCGCCTGGCCCACCGCAAGGACCTCACCGAGGTCCCGCCCCCCGAGGGGTTCCCGGCCCGCTGCTTTCGGCTGCCGGAGCTGCCCGGCGCCTGGGCGCAGGCCCGCAACGACGGCCTGCACCACCCGCTGACCGGCGCCGAACGCCCGGTCACCTTCGACCAGGACGCCGCCGCCGGCCGCACCGACGTGGTGCTGCTGCACCTGGGCCACCGCCTGGTGCAGATGTGCCTGCGGCTGCTGCGGGCCGAGCTGTGGGCGGGCGCCACCGGCCACGGCGCCAAGCTGTCCCGCGTCACCGCCCGTCTGGTCCCCGGGGACGTGCTGCGCACTCCCGCGGTGGCCGCCCACGGCCGGCTCGTCGTCACCGGCGCCGAGGGCACCCGGCTGCACGAGGAGATCGTGGTGGCCGGCGGCCTCATCGAGGGCGGCGCCTTCGTCCGCGCCCGCGAAGAGGAGGTCGCCTCCTGGTTCAAGGCCGCCACCGCCGAACCCGTCCCCCGGCCGGTGCGGGACGAGCTGGCCGCGCTGTGGCCGAACCTGTCCGGCCCGCTCGGCGGGGCACTGCGCAGCCGCGCCCGCCGGCGCGCCCGCGGCCTGGAGAAGCTGCTGGCCCGCCGCTGCGAGGAGGAGGTCACCGCGCTGCGCACCGTCCTCACCGAGCTGCGCCGCTCCATCGAGGCCGCCCTGGACGACCGCGGCGGCGAGCAGATCAGCCTGTTCGACCTGGATGAGCGCACCCAGCTCCGCAAGGACCGCGAGGCCCTGACCGAACGTCTCCAGGCCATCCCCGTCCAGCTCGAGCAGGAGACCGCCGCGCTGCGCCGCCGCTACGCCGACCCCCGCGACCGCTGGTTCCCCGCCGCCGTGACCTTCCTGGTGCCCGCCGCGATCGCCTACCGGGCGGGGGGTGGACGCTGATGCCGCGCGCTCGGCGGCCGGCGCCCGCCGCCGGGAGAGCGCGACCCGGCCGAGGGGGCGGGAGCCCGCCGCCCGGAAGGCCGCCCCGGTCTGGCCGGGGATGCCGTCTCGCCGTCCGGTCCGACGTCATCGAGGGTGAGGGTGTGAACTGATGCCGCCTCGCAGAAGGAAGCAGCAGCCGACCGAGTCGATCGCCGATCACCACTCCGAGTGGCTGTCCCTGCTGCGCCCCGACGGCCCGTTCCTGGCGCTGTCGGTGCTCACCGAGGCGCTGCCGCAAGGCCTGGAGCAGCTGCCCGCCGACCTGCGCGACGAGATCCGCCGGGCCTGGGCACAGGTGCAGCAGGCCCCGGATCTGCTGCTGGCGGCCTGGCGGGAGAAGGTCCTGCACGACCTGCTCGGCTTCCCGCCCGACGCCCTGGTGCCCGGCGCGACCGTCGAGGCGCTGCGCGGCCACGACCTCCCGGACCTGGTGGCCTACGGGCCGGACCCGGACGGCCGCGCCATCCGGCTGCTGATCTTCACGCTCGGCTGGAACGAGCGCATCGACCGGGGGAACCCCGCCCCGCTGGAACGGGCCGCCGCGGTGTGCCGCCGCACCGGCGTGCCGCTGGCGCTGATCACCAACGGGCGGCTGTGGACGCTGGTGCACGCCCGTCCCGGCGAGGTCGCCTCCAGCGCCGGCTTCGACGCCGACCTGTGGTCGGAGGAGCCGCTGCTGCTGCGGGCCTTCGCCACCCTGCTGGGCGCCCACCGCTCCCTGCTGCCGCCCCGCCGCCCCGACGGCGCCTGGACCGACGGCCTGACCGCGCTGTTCGCCCGCAGCGCCGAGGCCCGCACCCAGGTCACCGACACTCTCGGCCGCCAGGTCCGCCAGGCGGTGGAGCTGCTGGTGGGCGAGCTGGCCCGGCTGGACCGCGAGTCCGGCGGCGCGCTGCTGGCGGCCGTCCCCGAACGGCAGATCTACCGGGGCGCGCTGATCGTGCTGATGCGCCTGGTGTTCCTGCTGTACGCCGAGGAAAAGGAGCTGCTGCCCGCCGGCGAGCTGTACGCCTCCTCCTACGGCGTGTTCGACCTGTATGAACGGCTGTCGGCCGAACGCGACCGGCACGGCGAGGAGGTCGCCGACCGCCGCAGCGCCGCCTGGTACCGCCTGCTGGCCCTCTTCCGCGCCGTGCACGGCGGCTGCGAGCACGACGACCTGCGCATTCCCGCCTACGGCGGTTCGCTGTTCGACCCCGAGGCCTTCCCCTGGCTGGCCGACGCCCCGGTCACCGACCGGGTGGTGCATCAGATCCTGGACGCCCTGCTGATCCTGCGGCACGCCAAGCGCGGGGCCGCCGCCGAGCGCCTGTCCTACAAGGGCCTGGACGTCGAGCAGATCGGCCACGTCTATGAGGGTCTGCTGGAGTTCTCCTGCCTGAAGGTCACCGAGCCGTACGTCGGGCTGATCGGCAAATACGAACCGGAACTGCCGCTGCGGGTCGTGGAGGAGGAAAGGGCCAAGGGCGAGACGTCCTTTGTGAACTGGTTGAAGGAACGCACCGGCGCCACTGCCTTGCAGTTGCGAAAGGCACTGTCCGCCGCCCCGGACCGCGGGCGGCTGGCCGCCCTGCACGCCGCCTGCGACAACGACGCCGCCCTGGTCGAACGCGTCCGCCCCTTCTTCGGCCTGCTCCGCTCCGATCTGCGCGGCGAGCCCACCGTCCACCCGGCCGGCTCGGTGCTGTTCACCCGGGTCGGCGACCGCCGCGCCACCGGCACCCACTACACGCCCCGCTCCCTGGCCGAGGAGATCGTCCGGCACACCCTGGACCCGCTGTGCCACCGGCCCGGCCCCGCCGAGGGCGCCGATGAGGCCGACTGGCGGGTCAAACCCGCCGGTGAGCTGCTGAAGCTCAAGATCTGCGACCCGGCGATGGGCTCGGGCGCGTTCCTGGTGTCGGCCGTCCGCTACCTGGCCGAACTTGTCGTGCAGGCGTGGGAGCGCGACGGCGTGCCCCGGGACGTCCAGGATCTGCTCGGCCCCGCCCCCGACCGCCAGGACCTGGTGCTGGCCGCCAAGCGCCGCGTCGCCGCGAGCTGCGTCTACGGGGTGGACCGCGACGACATGGCGGTGGAGCTGGCCAAGCTGTCGCTGTGGATCGAGACCCTCGCCAAGGACAAGCCGTTCAGCTTCCTCGACCACGCCCTGCGCTGCGGCGACTCCCTGGTCGGGCTGATCGACGAGGCCCAGGTGTGGAGCTTCCACCTCGACCCCGAGCGCGGCGCCTTCCGCGGCGCGGTCTTCGGGAACGTCATGGACGACCTGCACGCGATGCTCACCCGGGCGCAGGAGCTCCGCGAGGAGGTCGAGGCGTTCCCCGCCGACGACATCGAACGCGTCGCCGACAAGGAACGCAAGCTCGCCGAGGTCGAACGGCTGACCGGGCGGCTCCGCCTGGCCGCCGACGCCGTGGTCGCCGCCGCTTTGTCCACCGCCGGACGGCCCGCAGAGGAGCTGGACGACCGGCTGCTCGGCCTGGCCGACCGGGTCAAGGAGGTCATCACCGCCCAGCGGATCAAGGAGATCGCCCGAGGGGAGGAGCGGTCGCCGCTGGAGGCCGAGCTGCGCGCCACCCTGGACGAGTGGCTCAAGGGGCCGCGCAAGGAGCCCATCAGGCCCTTCCATTGGGCGTTGGAATTCCCCGAGGTCATGCGGCGCGGGGGGTTTGATGCGGTGGTGGGGAATCCGCCGTTCATCGGGGGGCAGTTTCTCACCGGTGCCATTGGCGCGGACATGCGGGAATACCTAGTCCACTACATCGGTGGAGGACGGCGAGGCAGTGCAGACCTGTGTGCTTACTTTTACTTGCGTGACCTTGCAATCACTAACGGTGGAAGAGTCGGTATCATTGCGACCAACACCATTAGTCAGAATGTAACCAGGGATGTTGGCCTCGCGCAGGCTTGCGATAAGGAATGGGCTATTTATCGGGCTGAAAAGTCCCGACACTGGCCAGGAACTGCCTCATTGGAGGTCTCTCTTGTTTGGACGGGGCGTCTCGGTTCAGGGGAGAAGATCTTCTTGGATGGCCGTGAGGTTCCTGGCATAACATCTTCTCTTGACCCTCAGACTCGTGTCGCAGGCAGTCCTTATCGCCTAGCCGCCAACGCTGATAAGTCTTTTCAGGGATCGAACATCCTTGGTAAGGGCTTTATCTTGAGTCCTGAGGAGGCTCAAGAGCTTATTGAGAAGGATCCACGCAATAAGGATGTGCTGTTCCCCTACCTCAATGGGGAGGATATAAATTCCCGGTGGGATTTGTCGGCTCCACGTTGGGTTATTAACTTTCATGATTGGGATGAAGATAAGGCTCGCACCTACCCAGATTGCTATGAAATAGTCGAGCAAAAGGTAAAGCCGTTTCGCGCGCAAAATAATCGTAAGGTGTATCGGGAGTACTGGTGGCAATATGCTGAGAAGCGTCCAGCGCTCCATCGGGCCATCAGGAACCTGCAACGTGTCTTGGTGTTTGCTCGCGTCAGCAAGATTGGATTGCCGCAGTTTGTTGCAACCGGCCAGGTGATGAGTGAGCAGACGGTTGTTATTGCAACACAGCAGTACGCTCACCTGGCTTTGTTGTCGAGCTCCATTCACTACTTTTGGTGGACGGTCAAGGCTAACTCGACGATGAGGGCCGACTCGCGGT
>Ga0207864_1004309_pt1 | contig 10930 bp, 5 predicted proteins | sample HigsolmetaAR202D_FD_184834 | JGI IMG/M metagenome (GOLD analysis project Ga0207864, IMG submission 184834) | Ionic liquid and high solid enriched microbial communities from the Joint BioEnergy Institute, USA - AR20-2-D (SPAdes) (version 2) ...
GATACGGCTCCGGTCGCGGGCGGATACGCGGGCGGTCCGGGCGGCGTTCCAGGCGATTCTCGACCGGCACGACGTCCTGCGTTCGACCTTCCACGAGCGCAACGGCAGCCCGATCCGGGTGGTGGCGCCCCGGCAGGATCTCGCGTGGGAGGAGGTCGCTGTCACGGGAATGGATCTCGACGCGATCCGTGAGCGGATCGTCGCCGACTCCCGCCGCCCGTTCGACCTCACGACCGGCCCGCTGTTCCGCGTTTCCCTTTACACCCGCGCCGAGGACGACCGCATCCTGCTGCTGACCGTGCATCATTCCGTCTTCGACGCGCGGTCGACGGCGATCGTCTTCGAGGAGTTCCTCGCGCTCTACCCCGCGTTCCTCCACGGCGCCACGCCGCACCTGCCGCCCGCGACTCCGTACTCCGACTTCGTCCGCTGGCAGGCGGACCTGGTCGACGGCCCGGATGGCGAGCGCCTGGCCCGCTACTGGCTCGAGCGCCTCGCTGGCGACCTGCCCGTCCTCGAGCTGCCAACCGACCGCCCCCGGCCGCCCGTGCAGGCGCTCCGCGGCGGGACCGTCGAACTCCACATCCCGCCTGCGCTGGCCGCGTCGGTCGCCGCGCTCGCGCGCGCCGAGCGTGTCACGCCGTTCGTGATCTATCTCTCCGCCTTTCAGGTACTCCTGCAACGCTACTCGGGCCAGTCGGAGATTCTGGTCGGCACGCCTACGTGGGGCCGCACCCGTCCGGAGTTCCAGCGCGGCGTCGGCTACTACGTCAATCCCGTCGTGCTGCGCGGGGACCTGTCTGGTTCGCCCACCTTCCGCACGCTGCTCGGCCGCACGCGGACGACCGTGCTCGAGGCCCTGGCGCACCAGGATTACCCGTTCAACCTGCTCGTCCACCGCCTCGGCCTCGCGGCCGACCGCGGCCGCACGCCCGCCTTCCAGGTCATGTTCAATTACCTCAACCTGCCGCCGCTCATGCTCGGCGGCGGCCTGGCCGGCGACGGGCCGCCCACGCTCGCGATCGGAGGGCTCAAGATCGAGGGGTTCCCGATCCCGAACCAGGAAGGGCAGTTCGACCTTGCGGTCGAGATGATGCAGGCCGGGCATCAGACCTTGACCGTCTTCCGCTACGATTCGGACCTCTTCGACCGTGAGACCATCGAGCGCATGGCGGGCCACTACCGCACGCTGCTCGAAGCCGGCGTTCAGAACCCCAGTACTCCCATCTCGCGCCTTCCCCTCCTCGCGGCGGAGGAGCGCCGACGCGTCCTGGTCGATTGGAACCGGACGGAGCGAGACTATCCGGCCGATGCCACCCTGCCCTGGCTCTTCGAGACGCAGGCCGAGCGCACGCCGGACGCCATCGCCGTCGTCTGTGGTGAAGAGACACTCACCTACGGCGAGCTCGACCGGCGCGCCAACCGCCTGGCCCACCGCCTCCGCTCGCATGGCATCGGGCGCGAGTCCGTGGTCGCCATCTACATGGAGCGCTCGATTGAGCAGATCGTCGCCGTGCTCGCTGTCACCAAGGCCGGCGGCGCGTGGGTGCCCATTGATCCCGACTACCCGGCCGACCGCGTGCGCTTCATGCTGGAGGACTCGCGGGCGCCCGTCGTGCTCGTCCACGCGGCCACGGCCGACTCGCTGCCCGCCACCGCGGCGGAACTGGTGCGGATCGACATCGATGCTGTGACCGGCGGCGAGCGTTTCGGCGCCGCGTCCGATCTCGCGCTCGACTCGCCACCGCCGCGCGAGATCGCGCCGGACGACCTCGCCTACGTGGTCTACACGTCAGGCACCACGGGCAGACCCAAGGGCGTCATGAACACGCACCGCGGGATCTGCAACCGGCTCCTGGCGCAGAACGACGACCTGGGCATCGCGCCCGGCGATGTCTGCCTCCATGCCAGCCCCTTCGGCTTCGACGTGTCCGTCACGCGGACCTTCAGCCCGCTCGTCGCGGGGGCCACGCTCGTCCTCGCTCCCCAGGGCGCCGAGCGCGATGCCCGCGAGGTGGTGGGCATCATCGAGCGGCACGGCGTCACCGTCTTCCCGCTGGCGCCGTCCATGCTCCGCGCGCTCGTCGAGACCGGAGAGCTGGAGCGGTGCCGCACGTTGCGCTGCGTCACCTGCGGCGGCGAGGCGCTGCCGCCTGAGCTCATGCGGGCGTTCCTCGAGCGCGTGCCGTGCGAGCTGTACAACGCGTACGGCCCGACCGAGACGGCGGTCACCGCGACATCCTGGCGATGTGACCCGGCCTGGAACGGCACGGGCCCGGTACCGATCGGGCGTCCTCTCGCCAACACGCGCGCCTACATCCTGGACGCGCATCTCGAGCCCGTGCCCATCGGCGTGCCCGGCGAGCTCTGCATCGGCGGCGTGCAGGTCGGGCTGGGCTACCTCAACCAGCCTGAGCTCACGGCCGAGCGGTTCGTCCCTGACCCGTTCGCCAATGAAGCTGGCGCGCGGCTCTACCGCACGGGGGACCGTGCGCGCTGGCTGCCCGACGGCACGATCGAGTTCCTCGGCCGCATCGACCAGCAGGTCAAGGTGAGGGGCTACCGCATCGAGCCCGCCGAGATCGAGAGCGTGCTCGCTTCAGAGAGCGGCGTCTCGGCTGCCGTCGTGCTGCCCGTCACGGCCGACGGCTCGCTCGCCACCTCGGGGGTCGCTGACGCGCTCATCGCCTTTGTCGTGCCCCAGAGCCGAGAGGAGGTCCTCCAGACTGACGAGCTCAGAAGAGCGCTCCAGGCCCGGCTGCCGCGCTTCATGCTGCCGGCGCGCATCGTCGCGGTCGACCGCATCCCGCTCACGCCCAACGGCAAGGTCGACCGCAGAGCGCTCCTCGCACTCGATCCGGGTCCTGCCGCCTCGGCCTCAGCGCCCGACGCAGCGCTCCAGCTGCCCGAGACCCCCGAGCAGGAGCTCCTGGCCGGCATCTTCGCCGAGGTGCTCGGGCTCGAGCGCGTCGGCATCCACAGCGACTTCTTCGAGCTCGGCGGCCACTCGCTCCTGGCCACGCAGGTCGTCTCGCGCATCCGGAGCGCCTTCGGCCTCGAGCTGCCCGTGCGCAGCCTCTTCGAGACGCCCAGCGTGGCCGGCCTCGCCCACAAGCTCACTGAGCTGCGCCGCCAGCACGCGGCCGAGGAACCGGAGCCGCCCATCGTGCCCCTGCCGCGCGATCAGGCCGAGCTGCCGCTCTCCTTCTCGCAGCAGCGCCTCTGGTTCCTCTATCGCCTCGAGCCCGAGAGCACGGCCTACAACATCTCCGGCGCCGTGCGCCTGCGCGGCATGCTGGATGCCGAGGCCCTCGAGCGGAGCTTCAGCGAGATCGTGCGCCGCCACGAGGCGCTCCGCACCACCTTCCACGAGATCGACGGCCGGCCCATCCAGCGCATCCATGCGGCCACACCCTTCGCGCTCCCGCTCACCGAGCTTTCCGGCCTGAGCGCTGAGGAGCGCGAAGCCGAGCTGAGGAGGCACGTCGCTGAGGAGGCAAGCCGCCCCTTCGACCTGGAGCAGGGGCCTCTCTTCCGCGCCGAGCTCTTGCGTCTGGCCGAGCAGGAGCACGTGCTCCTGCTCAGCATGCACCACATCGTCTCCGACGGCTGGTCGCTGGGCGTGCTCACCCGCGAGCTCGGCACGCTCTACCGCGCCTTTGCGAGCGGCGAGCCCTCGCCCCTCGAAGACTTCGAGATCCAGTACGCCGACTTCGCCGCCTGGCAGAGAACCTGGCTCCAGGGCCGCACGCTCCAGCGCCAGCTCGACTACTGGAGGCGCCAGCTCGACGGCCTTGCCACGCTCCAGCTTCCGACCGACCGGCCGCGGCCGCCCATCCAGACCTACAACGGCGACCTCGTCGCGCTCACGCTGCCCGCCGAGCTCGCCCGCGCGCTCGGCCGCCTCGCGCGTCAGGAGAGCGCCTCGCTCTTCATGACGCTGCTCGCCGCCTTCAAGGTCCTGCTCGCTCGCTACTCTGGCCAGGACGACATCGTGGTCGGCTCGCCCATTGCCGGCCGCAACCGGGCCGAGATCGAGCACCTCATCGGCTTCTTCCTCAACAGCCTGGTGCTCAGGACCGATCTCTCCGGCGCGCCCAGCTTCCGGGAGCTCCTGGCGCGCGTGCGCAACGTCACGCTGGACGCCTACGCGAATCAGGACGTCCCCTTCGAGAAGCTCATCGAGCATCTCGATCCGCCGCGCGATCCCAGCCGCACGCCGCTCTTCCAGGTCATGTTCAACATGCTCCCGGACTGGCAGCGCTCCGTCGTCCCTCTGGCGGACCTCACGGCGGAGCCGCTCGCAGCCGAGAGCGTGCAGGCCAAGTTCGACCTCACGGTCTTCGCCGCCGAGCAGCCCGACGGCACGCTCGCGCTCCACTTCGTCTACAACACCGATCTCTTCGATCGCGAGACGATCGAGCGCATGGCGGGCCACTACCGCACGCTGCTCGAGGCAGTGGTCGAGGATCCGGCAAGGTCCATCTCGCGCCTGCCCATCCTCACGGCCGAGGAACGGCAGCAGGCGGAGCGTGCGCCGCGCCTCCAGATCCCCGAGCCCGCAGGCGCGCCGGCCGGCGACTTCCCCGCCGAGGCGCTCCAGCGCTCCATCCCCGAGCGCTTCCGCCACGTCGTCGAGCGTGCGCCCGATGCCACCGCTGTTGAGACCACGCGCACGCGCTGGAGCTACCGCGAGCTCCAGCGGCGGGCCCACCAGGTCGCCCACGCGCTGCTGCGCCGCACGGGGCCCGACAACCAGCGCATCGCGCTCTTCTGCGAGCATGACGCCCCCATGCTCGCCGCGATCCTGGGCGCGCTCGCGGCCGGCAAGACCTACGTGCCGCTGGATCCCGCCTTCCCCGCCGAGCGGCTGCGGCTCCTCATCGAGGATGCCGAGCCAGAGGCCATCCTCGCCGACCGGCCCGCCCCGGAGCTCGGCGAGTGGGCCGGCTCGCTGCCGGTGCTCGAGCTGGACGAGATCTTCGCCACCGAGCCCGATCATGCGCCCGCGCTCGCGGTCGATCCCGCAACGCCCGCTTACCTCCTCTACACCTCCGGCTCGACCGGCCGGCCCAAGGGCGTCGTCCAGAGCCAGCGCAACGTGCTGCACCACATCCGCACTTACGCGAGTCGGCTCCGCATCACGCCGCGCGACCGGCTCTCGCTTCTTGCCGCCTACGGCTTCGATGCCGCCGTCATGGACATCTTCGGCGCCCTGCTCAGCGGCGCCACGCTCTGTCCCATCGACCTGCGCGGCGAGGATGCCGGCCAGCTGAGCGCTCTCGTCGAGCGCCACGGCATCACGGTGCTCCACTCCACGCCGACCGTCTTCCGCCACCTGGCCGGCCAGCTCAGCGGCAGCGAGGACCTCTCGGCCGTCCGCCTCGTCGTGCTCGGCGGCGAGGCGGCCACGCGCCACGACCTCGAGCTCTTCCGCCGCCACTTCGCCGCCCACGCCCGGCTGATCAACGGCTACGGACCGACCGAGTGCACGCTCGCGCTCCAGCACGTCTTCGATCACAGCAGCGAGCCGCTGCGCACCACCACCGGCGGTCTGTCCATCGGGCGAGCCGTCGAAGGCGTCGAGGTCCTGATCCTCGATCATGACGGCCAGCCGGTCGAAACCTATGCGCCCGGCGAGATCGTGCTCCGGAGCCCCTACGTGGCGCTCGGCTACTGGAAGAGCCCCCAGCTGACCGCGGAGCGCTTCGTTCCCGACACGTCTGCCACGGAGCCGGGCGTGCGGCTCTACCGCACCGGCGACCGTGCGCGCTGGCTGCCGGACGGCACGATCGAGTTCCTCGGCCGCATCGACCAGCAGGTCAAGGTGCGGGGCTACCGCATCGAGCCCGCCGAGATCGAGAGCGTGCTCGCCTCCCAGAGCGGTGTCTCCGCAGCCGTCGTGCTGCCCATCAGTGCCGACGGCGCACTCGCCACCTCGGGAGTTGCAGAAGCGCTCATCGCGTTCGTCGTGCCCGAACCCCCGGATGAGCCCGTCCGCGCCGACGAGCTCCGCGAGGCGCTCCAGGCCCGCTTGCCGCGCTTCATGCTGCCGGCCCGCATCGTCGCGGTCGATCACATCCCGCTCACGCCCAACGGCAAGGTCGACCGCAAGGCGCTCCTCGAGCTCGACAGCAAGCCGGCCGCGGCACCGCAGCGCTCCGACGCGCCACAGACGGAAACCGAAAAGCTCATTGCCGCGATCTGGCAGGAGTTGCTCAACGTCGATCACGTGGACCTGGACGACAACTTCTACGACCTCGGCGGGCACTCCATGCTCGCGCTCCAGGTCGTCTCCAGGATCGAGAAGACGCTCGGGGTGCGGATCAACCCGGTGGAGCTCAACTTCCAGACGGTCCGGCAACTCGCCGCCACGTGCGACGCCCGCCGAGCGACCGCAGCAGACGACAAGCCCAACCTGGTTGCGCGTGTGCTGCGCAGCGTCGGTCTTCTCAAGCGCTGAAACGGGAGACTCATGGTCGTGGACCAAACCGGCACGCCCCGGTTGCCGTTTTTCTTCGGAGACGCGGACAGCCCGCTGTTCGGCTGCTATGATCAGCCGCCCGGGGGCCCGACCCGCGACCGGGCCGTGGTGCTCTGCTATCCAATGGGGCAGGAGTACATCCGCGCGCACCGCTCGTTCGTCCAGCTCGCGACTCGTCTGGCCAGGGCAGGCTTCCCCGTCCTGCGCTTCGATTACTTCGGTTCCGGCGATTCAGCGGGCGAGATCGAGGATGCCACTCTCGCCCGCTGGCTCGCCGACGTGCACAGCGCGATGGACGAAGCAAAGCGTCGGAGCGGGCGGAGGCGGGTCAGCCTCGTCGGCCTCCGGCTCGGCGCCGCGCTCGCGGCGCTCGCCGCGTGCGGGCGCGACGACGTCGACTCCATCGTCCTGTGGGCCCCGGTTCTCGAGGGACGCTCCTACCTGCGCGAGCTGCGCGCCCTCCAGGCCGAGCTGCTCCGGTTTGCGTACGTCCGCCCCGAGCCCGGCACGGACCGCCACGCGGCGGACGAGATTCTCGGTTTCGTATTGCCGGACCCGCTGCGCGAGGAGATCGAGGCCATCGACCTCCTCGCATCGAGCGGCTGTCCGGCCCGCGAGGTCCTGATCGTCGATCGCGACACGTCTCGGGTCGCAGCGCTGGAGCGAACCCTGGCCGCGGCTGGCGCGCGCGTCGAGTCGCGGTCCGTGCCGGACCCCGGAATCTGGCTGGCCGAGCCGTTTCGCGGTCTGGTCCCGCACCGGACGATCACATGCATCGTCGAATGGCTGAGCCGGTCGCCGTCATGAAGGAGTCGGCTGTCCTCTTCGGATCCACACGATCGCTGGTCGGCGTCATCACGGAACCGGCGGCGGGATCTGCGCGCCCCGATGCCCCGGCGGTCCTGATCCTGAACTCGGGGCTCGTTCACCGCGTCGGACCCAAACGCCTCCACGTCCGCCTCGCGCGCCGCCTGGCCGGTCTGGGGTTCACGTGCATGCGCATCGACCTCTCGGGCATCGGAGACAGTCGCACCAGCAGCTCGACCGAAGCGCTCTACCAGCGCCGGCTGTCCGAGGTGCGGGAGGCGATGCAGTACCTCCGCGAGAACCACGGTGCCCGGCACTTTCTCGTGGCGGGGAACTGCTCCGGCGCGCTGCTGTCTTACATCGTCGCGCTCGCCGAAGCGGACGTCACCGCCGCTGCGCTCATCAACCCACAGGCCCGTCGCCCGCTGCGCTACTACCTCCGGCTCGCGTTCAAGCACCCGGCGTTCTGGCGGAGGCTCGCCCGTTGGGACCAGTGGCCCGGCCGCATCCACGACGCACGGAAGTGGTTCACGCGGTTCCGCGCCGATGCGGACCACGCCCCCGCGCCGGCTCGCGGGACACCGGAGGAGCTCCAGTCGCTGGTCGAGCGCGGCGTCCGCCTCCTGGTGGTCAACTGCGAGTGGGACTCCGGCTACGACCGGTTCCAGGTCGCGGACCGCGAACGGCTCCAGGCCCTCGGGAACGGCCGGATCGTCCTCGCGTCGATCCCGGGCTCCGACCACGACTTCAACCTGGTCTCCGGGCAAGAGCGCTTGCTCGACATCGTCCAGCGCTGGGCGGCTTCGCTGTGACCGCCCGCGGTTCGTGCGCATCCTCGCCCGATCCCTGCGGCGGGGAGGTGTGGGCGGAGACTGTGCCGGCGCACGGGGACGTGAGGCCGAGTCCTCCGCCATTCATCCGTGCTGCCCGAGCCGCTCGATCACGTCCTTCAGCAGCGCCTCCTTCTTCTTCAGGTCCTCACGGAAGTCCATCTGGTCCGTCTGCGAGATCTCCATTCGCAGGTCGCCCAGGTAGCTCTCCAGCATCTCGCGCAGCATCTCGGCCTGCTGGCGATCGAGCTCCAGTCTGACCATCTCGCCCTCCGGCGTACGTGGTGCGGCCCGATACCGGCAAGACCCGCACCGGCGTGTACCCGGGCGGACGAATCGGCGACCGGGAAGGTGCGGCCGAGCTCGACCCGCACCGGCGTGTACCCGGGCGGACGGCTCGACGATGCTCGAGGCCTCGGCGTGCGCCCTACGCGCCGCGGCCGTGCGCGGATGTTGCAGCCTCCTTCCTCCATGGCACGCCGGATCCTGGAGCCGCCGCGACTGCGCATCGGCGATGCGGGCGAGCGCCACGCGACGTGGATGGAGCTCTTCTTCGATCTGGTGTTCGTCGTCGCCGTCAGCGAGGTCGCGGAGCACCTTTCGGGTGGCATGACGGCGGCAGGGGTGGGCCGGTTCCTCCTGCTCTTCGGTCCGGTCTGGTGGGCGTGGATCGGGGCGACGTTCTACGCGGACCGCTTCGGCACGGACGACCTGGGCGATCGGCTCTTCCTGTTCGCCCAGATGGCCGCCGGCGTGGGGCTGGCGATCAACGCGCGCGGCGCGTTCGAGGAGACGTCGGTCGGCTTCGCGCTGTCCTACGCCGCGTTCCGCTACATCCTCGTGGCGCGCTACGTGTGGACGAGCTGGACCGTGCGCGAGGCGCGCGCGTTCACGTTGCTGGTCGCCCGGGGATTCAGCGTGGGCGCCACGATCTGGGCGGCATCGGCCGTCGTGCCTCCGCCGGCGCGGTTCGTTCTCTGGGGTGTCGGCCTGCTGGCAGACTTCGTGACGCCGATCTCCGCGGGCCGCCTGCAATCCCGCCTGGCGCCGCACCAGAGACACCTGCCGGAGCGGTTCGGACTCTTCACGATCATCGTGCTGGGCGAGTCGATCGGCGCGGTCGTGGCCGGGCTGGAGGGCGTGCGGTGGAGCTGGCTCGGCGCATTCACCGCGCTGCTCGGGCTGGCGCTGGCGTTCGGCTTCTGGTGGGTGTACTTCGAGGGCCTGGACGCGTCGGCCGTCCGCGCGGCGCTGGAGGCAGGCCGGCTCGTTCCATACGAGGTCTGGATCTACGCACACCTTCCGCTCACCGCCGCGATCGCCGCAGCGGGGATGGGTGTGCGCCTCACGATCCTGCACGGCGCCGACGCCGCCCTGCCTCCGGCCGAGCGCTGGCTCGTCTGCTCCGCTGCCGCGCTCTACTTCGCGTCACTGGGCGCCATCTACGCCGCCAAAGCCGCCGTCGGCAGCCGCCGCTGCACGAAGACCGAAGCGCGGCTGCTCTGGGCGGGCGCAGCCGCCGTCCTCCTCGTCGGTGCGCTGGGTGCGCGGCTGACCCCCACGGGCGTCCTCGCGCTCGTTGCGGCGATCGGGACGGTGCTGGTCGTGCTCGACGTGGCATCCCCGCAGGCGTTCCGCGCGCGGCCGTCGCGCTGACCGAGCCACCGGCCCCTGGTGAACCGCCGCCCGGAGGAACGGCCCTCGACGGGCGTTGCGGCGCGAGCGCTGGCCCGCCGAGCGCTCTCCCGGACCTCGCCCGCTGATTGTTGACGCAGTCAACTAAACTCACATACTTTGGCAACCAGTTGCCCCCCACGCCCGGACCCATCACGAGCGACGATCCATGGCGAGTACCGACCTGCCCCGACGCGTCGAGGCCGTCCGGCGCTTCAACCGGTTCTATACCAGGAAGATCGGCGTCCTGCAGGAGGGGCTGCTGAACAGTCCGTTCTCGCTGGCGGAGGCGCGGGTGGTGTACGAGCTCGCGCACCACGAGCAGACGACAGCGACGCACCTGGCCCGGGAGCTGGAGCTGGATCCGGGCTACCTGAGCCGCATCCTGCGGCGGCTGCAGCAGCGCGGGCTGATCCGCCAGCGGCGCTCGGACACGGATGGCCGTCAGGTGCTGCTTTCGCTGACCGCCCGCGGGCAGGCGGCGTTCAGCGAGATCAACGCGGCGTCGCGGAACGAGATCGAGGCGATGCTCCGCGAGCTCTCGCCGGCGGAGCAGGACCGGCTGCTCCAGGCCATGCAGACGATCGAGGCGCTCCTGGGGGCGCCGCCGGAGCATCGCGCCCCCTACATCCTTCGCCCGCACCAGCCGGGGGACATGGGCTGGGTGGTCCACCGCCACGGCGTGCTCTACAACCGGGAGTATGGTTGGGACGAGACGTTCGAGGCGCTCGTGGCGGAGATCGTCGCCGCTTTCATCCGGGACTACGATCCGCGGCGGGAACGCTGCTGGATCGCGGAGAAGGACGGTGAGAACGTCGGCTCTGTCTTCCTGGTGAAGCACCCGGAACGGGAGGGCGTGGCGAAGCTGCGGCTGCTGCTGGTCGAGCCCCACGCGCGCGGGCTGGGAATCGGCCGGCGGCTGGTGCAGGAGTGCACGCGCTTCGCGCGGCAGGTGGGCTACCGGAAGATCACGCTGTGGACGAACAGCGTGCTGGAGGCCGCACGGCGCATCTACGAGCAGGAGGGCTACCGGCTCGTTCACAGCGAGCCGTACCACAGCTTCGGGCACGACCTCGTCAGCGAGACGTGGGAGCTGGAGCTTTGACGAGTCGCCGCGGCGTCTCCGCATCGGCAC
>Ga0207864_1004311_pt1 | contig 10921 bp, 9 predicted proteins | sample HigsolmetaAR202D_FD_184834 | JGI IMG/M metagenome (GOLD analysis project Ga0207864, IMG submission 184834) | Ionic liquid and high solid enriched microbial communities from the Joint BioEnergy Institute, USA - AR20-2-D (SPAdes) (version 2) ...
CCAACCAGCAATACCATGCCGTGCCGTCTGACTATCTGCGTGGCGGCACCGATTACCTCGCCAATCTGCCCGGCTGGGTCAAGACGGTTCCCATGGTGGTGCTGGTGAACGGCGGGTCGGCATCGGCATCGGAGATTGTGGCCGGGGCGCTGCAGGATCACAAGCGCGCGAAGGTGCTTGGCACACGTACGTTCGGCAAGGGGTCGGTACAGGTCATCCTGCCGATCAGCCGGGAAACCGCGATCAAGCTCACCACGTCGCGTTACTACACGCCTGATGGGCATTCCATCCAGGCCACTGGCATTGAACCCGACTTTTTCGTCACCGAAACACCCGAGGGCGATCTGTTCGACCGTCCGCGCGAGGCTGACCTGATCCGCCACCTCAGCAATGACCAGGACAAGCCCGAGGTGCGTTCGAGCCTCACGGTGGTCAATGAAGGGGTGCAGCGCCTGCCGCGGCCCATCGAGTTCGGGGGCCCTGACGATTACCAGCTGCAACAGGCACTGAACCTGTTGCAGGGGCGGCCGGTGGTGCAGTCCGCCGTGGCGCGTGCACAGCCGCCGGGAAGCGAGAAATCCGCATTGTCGGCACCCGAGGAGTCTGGCAAGCCGGGTTCGATCCGCATGCGGGTGAAACCCCTGGAGGGAGATGCGAAGACGCCTGGTGAAAAGGCGCCTGCCCAGTAAGTGCGGAAAGCTCGTGAACGACGATCAGCTGCTCCGATATGCGCGCCACCTGCTCCTCGATGAAATCGGCATCGAGGGACAGGAGCGCCTGCTGTCCGCACATGTCCTCATCGTCGGTGCAGGCGGGCTGGGGTCGCCGGTCGCCATGTACCTGGCAGCAGCGGGCGTAGGGCAGCTTACGCTGGTCGACCACGATCACGTCGATCTCACCAACCTCCAGCGCCAGATTGCCCACACTACACGGCGCGTTGGCCAGCTGAAAGTCGAATCGGCGCGCCAGATGGTGCTCGAGCTCAACCCCGATACTGTCGTGCATGCATTGGCCGAGCGTATTGATACCCCCGAGCGTGCCCGCGAGCTGATCGAACCGGTCGACGCCGTGGTCGACTGCACTGACAACTTCGCCATCCGGGCGCTGCTGAACGCGGTTTGTGTGGAACTGCGCAAACCGCTGGTCTCAGGGGCTGCCATCCGTTTCGAGGGCCAGGTAACCGTATTCGACCTGCGCGCGCCCGATGCACCCTGTTATGCCTGTCTGTTCCCCGATTCGGCCGATGAAGTGGCACCTGTCAATTGTGCCACCATGGGAGTCTTTTCGCCCCTGGTGGGCATGGTGGGGACCATCCAGGCCGCCGAAACGCTGAAATTGCTGGTGCGGGCGGGCAGCTTGCTGTCGGGCCGGCTGTTGCGAGTCGATGCCCTGAATGCCGAGTGGCGCAGCGTGCGTGTACGCCGCGATCCGCAGTGTCCGGTATGCAGCCGCCCGCACGAGGGCGCGATCCGCGCGGTCGTGCCGGCCGGTGCAAGCTGTCAGCACTGATATATCGAAAGCCCCCGCCCCCGTCCTGAACAGGGGCGGCACGGCTGTCTGGCATCAGTTGGCGCGGATCATCGTGCCGACGCCGCGGTCGGTAAGAATCTCCAGCAACAGGCAGTGCTCGACCCGCCCATCGATGATGTGGACGGCGTTGACGCCGTTGTGCGCTGCTGTCAGTGCGGATGAAATCTTGGGCAACATGCCACCGGAAATGGTGCCGTCGGCGAAGAGCTCGTCGATGCGACTGGCGGTAAGGTTGGTGAGGAGGTTGCCGTGCTTGTCGAGCACGCCCGGGGTGTTGGTCATCATGATGAGCTTTTCGGCCCCAAGTACCTCGGCCATCTTGCCCGCGACCAGGTCGGCATTGATGTTGTAAGCGCAGCGGTCGTCTTCGCCTACGCCGATGGGCGAAATCACGGGGATGAACTGATCATCCTGCAGGGCGCGCACCACGGACGGGTCGATGCGGACGATGTCTCCGACAAAGCCGATGTCCAGCTGCTGGCCGGGGTTGTCCTTGTCGGGCATGAGCAGCTTGCGTGCCGTGATGAGGGCGCCGTCCTTGCCGGTCAGACCCACCGCCTTGCCACCATGCTCGTTGATCATCGTGACGATGTCCTGCTGTACCTGGCCACCGAGAACCCATTCCACCACTTCCATGGTTTCGGCGTCGGTGACGCGCATGCCCTGCACGAACGTTCCCTGCTTGCCCAGGCGCCTGAGCGCCTGATCGATCTGGGGCCCGCCACCGTGCACGACGACCGGGTTGATGCCGACCAGCTTCAGCAGCACGACATCGTGCGCGAAGCTGCGCTGCAGCCGTTCGTCGGTCATGGCGTTGCCGCCATACTTGATGACGATTGTCTTGCCGTGGAAGCGGCGAATGTAGGGCAGGGCCTCGGCCAGGACCTGGGCCATGACGTTCGGCGCAACCCGCGTCGCGCTCGTGTCGTTCGAGACCGCAGAATTCGATGTGACGTTGGACATGGGGGCGATGGTAGTGGAAGTCGAAGTCGTGTACAGATTGTAGCGGCCCTGCGGGGCGAAACGGGCCGTGTTCGTTCATAATGCCGAATCATGCAGGATTTTCGCAGGGAGTGACATCAGTGACAGCAGCCGATTCATCCGCACACCGTCGTTGGCCGGCCGAAGTGTTCAAGGCCTACGACATTCGCGGCATCGTTCCCGATACCATCAACGCGCCATTTGCCCATGCCCTTGGCCGGGCACTGGCCGAGCATGCACATGCCGCCGGCGTTGGTGCATTCGTGGTCGGTCGCGATGGCCGCACTTCGGGGCCCGAACTCGCCCAGGCGCTGCAGGAGGGCATTCTGGCTGGGGGCGTCGACGTCATCGACATCGGCCGGGTGCCTACTCCGCTGGTGTACTTCGCTGCCCATACTCAGCAGACGGGCTCGGGCGTGGCCATTACGGGCAGCCACAACCCGCCCCGATACAATGGATTCAAGATGATGCTGGGCGGCGATACTCTGTTCGGCGAGCGCATCCAGGAACTGGCGCGCACCATGGCGCAGGATCTGCCCCAACGCCCGCGCGGCAATCGGCGCGAGCTCGATGTCGTCAGCCCGTATGTTCAGCGGATCACGTCCGATGTGCGGCTGAAACGGTCGCTCAAGGTGGCCATCGATTGCGGCAATGGCGTGGCCGGGGCGGTGGCGCCCGGGCTCTACCGGGCCCTGGGGTGTGAGGTCATCGAGCTGTTTTGCGAAGTTGACGGAACCTTTCCAAACCACCATCCCGATCCGGCCGATCCCCACAACCTGCAGGACCTGATCCGTGCCGTGCGGGAGGAGGGTTGCGATGTTGGCCTGGCCTTCGACGGCGATGGCGACCGGCTTGGGGTGGTCACGCGCTCCGGCGAGATCATCTGGCCCGACCGTCAGCTGATGCTGTTCGCTCGCGATGTCCTGCAGCGCAACCCGGGCGCGCAGATCATCTACGACGTGAAATGCAGCCGGTACGTGGCCCAGGAGGTTCGGGCCGCTGGCGGGGTGCCGGTCATGTGGCGTACGGGCCACTCCTACATCAAGGACAAGCTCCGGCAGTCCGGAGCCCCCTTGGCAGGCGAGATGAGTGGCCATATTTTCTTCAAGGAGCGGTGGTTCGGTTTCGACGACGGCCTGTACAGCGGTGCCCGCCTCCTGGAAATCCTCTCGGCGTACGCCGATCCCTCGGCCGTACTCGAAGCGCTGCCCCAGGCGGTGTCCACCCCCGAGATCAAGCTTGCAACGGCCGAAGGCGAGCAGTTCGAGCTGGTTGCGGCGTTGCAGCGCGAAGGACAGTTTGCGGGCGCGCAGGAAATCGTTACCATCGACGGCGTGCGTGTCGAGTATGCCGATGGCTTCGGGCTGGCCCGTGCTTCGAACACCACACCGGTAGTGGTGCTCAGGTTCGAGGCCGACGATACCACGGCGCTTGAACGCATCCAGCAACAGTTTCGGGATCAGATTCGGCGCATTGCGCCTCAAGCGGAGCTTCCGTTTTGACAGAACTGACAGCAACTCTTGAATGGCGTCGGTTTGTGGAGGCCGCGCGAGCCGCGAACCGACGCGCAGAATCGCTGCGAGTCATCGACGCAGCCGGACTGAAGATCGACGTCAGTGCCCAGCCCCAGTCGGCCGCGCTGGACGCCGCGGCAGAAGACCTGCTGCGTGCGCGCGGTCTGCACGAGGCGCGGCGCGCGCTGTTTGCCGGTGAGCACGTCAACAACACCGAGAACCGAGCTGCCTGGCATACCGTATTGCGCGATGCGGCACCGCCGCCGGCGGTCGCACTCGAGCGCGAGCGGGTGCGCGCCTTCGTGCAGCGCGCCGATACCGAGAGGCGCTGGCGCAACATCGTGCACATCGGCATTGGCGGCAGCGACTGGGGCCCGCGCCTGGCGGTCGAGGCCTTCGGATACACCGGACGCTGGCGCACCATCCGGTTCGTTTCGAACATCGACGGGCATGCCATGGCCGGTGGTCTGGCCGGGCTCGACCCGCACGACACCCTGGTCGTGGTGTCGTCCAAGTCGTTCACGACTACTGAAACGCTGCACAATGCCGAGCGCGCCCTCGCGTGGCTGAAATCGGCCGAGATCGACGATCCCTTCCAGCAGATCGTGGCGATCACCGCCAACCCGCAACGGGCGGTGGCCTGGGGTGTGCCCGAGCAGCACGTGTTCCGGTTCTGGGACTGGGTAGGCGGTCGTTACTCCATCTGGTCTGCCATTTCCCTCCCGGTGGCACTTTCGGTGGGGTCCGAGGTTATTGCCGGCATGACCGCGGGTGCCGCCGAAATGGATCGGCATTTCCTGCAAGCGCCCATGCACGAGAACGCCCCTGTGCAAATGGCGCTGGCGGGGGTCATCAACCGCAGCATCCTGGGCTATGGCTCGCTCGCCATCGTGCCGTACGACACCCGCCTGTTCTACCTGGTCTCGTACCTGCAGCAGCTCGAGATGGAATCGCTTGGCAAATCGGTCGACCGTGAAGGCCATCCGGTGCAGGTGCCGACTGGCCCGGCGGTGTGGGGCATGCCGGGCACCGACGCGCAGCACACCTTCTTCCAGTGGCTGCACCAGGGCAGCGATGGCGCCCCCGTTGATTTCATCGTGTGCCGCTACCCCGACCACCATTGGTCGAACCACCATCGGCAACTGCTGGCGAACTGCCTGGCGCAGCGCGCGGCCCTTCTGCGTGGCAAGACGTCGGAGGAAGCCGGCTTGAACGACTCGCCCGGGCTTGCGCCCCACCGCGCGACGCAGGGGGGGCGGCCGTCCACACTGATCGTGCTGCCTCGGCTCACGCCGCATGCCTTGGGTGCGTTATTGGCCCTTTACGAGCACAAGGTGTTTGTGCAAAGTGTGATCTGGGGTATCAATCCCTTCGACCAGTGGGGTGTCGAATTCGGCAAGACCATGGCGGCCGGGCTGGCGCGTGAACTGGCCGGTGACTTCAGCCCGCCGGGCATGTACGATTCGTCCACCAGTTATTGGCTCGAAGTGTTTTCTCGTTCCAGGCCGTGAGGGCTGACGGCGTTCGCAGTCGTATGTACATACTTATCGTTCGTACCTCGTCGATGGGGGATCTCGTTCACACGTTGCCAGCGGTGTCCGACATCGCACGCAGGTATCCTGATGCAGTCATCGACTGGGTCGTCGAGGAAGCGTTTGCTGAAATCCCGTCGTGGCATCCAGCGGTCGACCGGGTCATTCCGGTAGCGTTGCGGCGGTGGCGCCGTGCCTGGTGGTCGGCGCCGGTACGCAAGGAGCGTGCGGCTTTCATCGAACAGCTGCGGGCGCGCAAGTACGACATCATCATCGATTCCCAGGGGCTGATCAAATCGGCCCTGCTGGTGGCCGCGCGTGCGCGCGGACCCGTGCACGGGCTCGACTGGTCGTCCGCGCGCGAACCGATCGCGTCGCTGTTCTACCGGTACCGTCACCGGGTAAGGCCCATGCAGCCGGCGGTTCGCCGTTACCGCAAGCTGTTCGGGCTGTCGGTGGGTTACCGTGTGGAAGGCGAGCCGGACTTCGCCCTGCAGCGCGTATTGCAGGAGCCGTTGCGGCCGGTCGAACTGTCTCCCGGCCGGCTATGGCACCCCGATGAAGTACCGTTTGCCGCCATCATGCCGTCAGCCAGCCGCCCCACCAAGGTATGGCCCATCGCACACTGGCAGGCGGTGGTGCATGACCTGCACGAGCGGCAGCTGCTGCCCGTGCTCTTTGCCGGCAACGACGAGGAACGCGACCGTGCCGAAACCATAGCCCGAGCCGTGCCACGCGCGCTGGTGCTGCCGCGTCTGCCCCTGCTGCAGACAGCCAGGATCGTCGCCGAGTCCGACATCATGGTCGGACTCGACAGTGGCATTACCCACCTTGCCGCAGCGCTGGGCAGGCCCACGATCGGTATCTATTGCGCCACGCCGGTGGTACGCACCCCCATCACCGGGCCTGGTCCGGTGGCCAGTCTGGGCGATCGCGGCAAACCGCCATCGCTGGAAGAGGTGCTCGAGACCATGGCCGGCATGCTCGACGAGCGCTACCCGGCAGGGGAATCGCAGCGCTCCGTGGCGTCTCCACGCCCGGCACCGGCGACCGCCTGAGCCGGGCGGTACGGTGTGTTGTCCCAGGGTTGCCGCATGGAGCCTGTCCGGCAAGAGTCCAATTCAGCCAAAGGCCAACGGGTGCGTGCACTGTATACCCTCCTGCTGCGTATGGCGGCACCCCTGTTCTGGTGGCAGCTATGGCGTCGCAGTCGCCGCGAAGGGGGCAAGTGGCAGATCCTGGGCAGAGAGCGCTTTGGCCGCTACCGCGCACCCTGTACACAGCAGGCCGTGTGGGTGCACGCTGTCAGCCTGGGTGAAACCCGTGCCGCCAGGCCACTCATCGATGCCCTGCTCGAGAGCGGGCACACGGTCCTGCTGACACACACCACGGCAACGGCGTGGACGGAAGCGCGCCGTGCCCATGCTGCCAGCATCGAAAGCGGCAAGCTGATTCAGCAATGGCTGCCATACGACTTTCCCGGGTCAGTGCGCAGGTTTTTTCGTGCCTGGCGTCCGCGCGTGGGGTTGCTGATCGAACGTGAGGTATGGCCGAACCTCGTCCATGCAGCGCGACAATCGGCGGTTCCGCTGGTGCTCGTCAGCGCCCGCCTGTCAGAGAAATCGCAACGCCAGATGCAGCGATTCGACCGTCTCATGCGGCCGGCTTTCGGGGCACTTGAAGAAGTGCTGGCCCAGACTGCCGATGATGCCCGGCGCCTGCTCGCGTGTGGCGCACGGCAGGTGCAGGTCGTGGGCAATCTGAAGTTCGACGTGCGCGTATCGCCTGAACTGGTTGCGCGCGGTCAGGCCTGGGCACGGCAGCTGGGGCGGCCCGTGGTGTGTATCGCCAGTACCCGGGAAGGCGAAGAAGCACTGTTCATCGCGGCAGTAACCGAGCTGTTGCAGACGCATGCCCCCGAGATGGGGCGTGTGCTGTTCCTGCTCGTGCCACGGCATCCGCAGCGATTCGACGAGGTTGCGCGCATGCTGGGCACGAGTGGCATGTCATATGTCAGGCGCTCCGGGTGGGGCGAGCAGGCGGCAGCGGGCGATGCAACCTGGGTGCTGGGCGACAGCGTGGGAGAGATGGCTGCCTACTATGCGGCTAGCCAGGTGGCCATCATCGGCGGCAGCTTTCTTGACTTCGGCGGACAGAACCTCGTCGAGGCGTGCGCTGCAGGCGTTCCTGTAATTGTCGGACCATATACCAGGAATTTCGCGCAGGCCGTTGAGGACGCCGTTGCGGCCGGCGCGGCCGAGCAGGTGGCAGACCCGTCAGCTGCAGTGCAACTTGCCGTTAAATGGTTGGACAATAACCAGTTGCGCCTGCAGCGTGCACAGGCCGCGCGCACCTTTGTTGAGGCAAATCAGGGGGCTACCGCGAGAGTGATGGGCGCGTTGAGCCCATGGCTATGAGCCACGCGGCATAAAGCCTTTGCCAGCCTGCCTCGCCATGTTCGGGCTGCAGCTTGAGCAGCGAGCGGCGCAGGCGCAGGAGATTCTGTTCGCACTCTTCGCGGGTGATGTGGCCCTGGCGACTCTTGTCGAAATCGATGAGCCACAGCGATCCCTGCGCGTCGCGCAGAATGTTGTGTGCGTTGAGATCGGCATGCCAGACGCCCGCGCGATGGAAGCGTGCGATGGTCTGGCCAACGCCTTCCCAGGGGGCGCGTTGTGGCTGTTCAGCCATCAGCTGGGCCAGCGTACGGGCACCTTCAATGCGCTCGATGAGCAGCGCCTGGCGATAGAGCGGCCCGTGGCGCCACCATCCGGCTGCAATGGGTGCGGGTACCGGCAGGCCCTGCGCGCGCAAGGCACGCAACAGACGATATTCACGGACGCAGCGGGCGTTTCCTTCACCACTCCATACATACCAGCCCGTATCGAAGCGGGACAGCCAGCCGCCTCGCCGGTAATGGCGCAGTACACCCCGGCCGAAGGGGCCACTGACGAACCAGGCGGCCCCGCGCCCTCCACGCCCCTGAATGCGTTCTGCCGCGTCGCGATAGCTGTCGGGCTCGAGCAGGCGCAGCGAAGACTGCGGACCGCAACGTGACGTATCCACCAGCAGGCCGGCCTGGCGTTGCGGGCCTGCAGGAAACAGGTAACGGTGGTCGGTTCCAAGGGTGGATGACTGGTTCATGGCGAAATTGTAAGGCGCGGGCACGCCCTGGCTGAAGCTGATTTTCCCTAGGCGGGAAATCCCTGATACAGGGTCCGGGCCAGGTCAGAAAGTTCCGCTGAGCAGTCGGGCTGCGCGCACGACAGGCTCAATATGTTGCTGATTGAAACGATTGGCCGGCATCGACAGGGTGATGGCCCCTGCCAGCGAACCGTCGGCCTTGAAGACCGGGGCGGAAATGCCGGCAATTTCGGCAACGCGGTCGCCCACGTTGGCGCAATAGCCCTGTTTCTTGATTTGCTCGTACAAATCACGGTCTTTCTGATAGAGGGGACTGCCGGGATCTTCTCCAAAGGCAATCAGTACGCGGGCCCCGGCGCCGCGATCCATGGGCAGCAGATCGCCTGCCTGAGTGTGGTCGCGCAGCGGGTGGGGAGAGTCAACCCGGTACAGGCACAGGCGGGCATCGCCCTGGCGTACGTGATAGGCAGCGCTTTCGCCGGTTTCCTTTACGAGCGCTTCGAGGGTGGGCACGAGAATCGCTTCCGGTGACGCCGACGTCGTGTATACGGAGTACAGCCGCGCCACCGCGCTACCCAGCGCCCAGTGGCCGCGGTAGGGGCCGGCCTGGATGCGTTGTACGAAGTGCGCGTGCTCGAGCGATGCGAGCAGGCGCGACACCGTGCTCTTGTACAGCCGGGTTCGTTCCGCAAGCTCGGTGAGGCTCAGCGGCGGGTCGTTGCGGTGAAACGCATTGATGAGCGAAAGGGCCCGGTCAACGGCAGCGACGCCACCCGGGGCCGCGTCAGTGTCGGCAAGGGACGGGTTCTGGGGTTTTCTAGGCATAAGGAAGAGATTGTATTTCTTGTGCTGGTTACATCGGTTTTTGGGGGGTGTGCGACCCGGAAGTAGCGTGCCCGGCGCCGTGCAGAACATCCCGAAGGAGCAGCGAGTACGCAAGACAAGAACGCATTCCAGGGGACGAACCGACTTGACAGTAACGTCCGAGCCGTGGGAATATTCTATTAGCAAGAACTATAGTTCTATCTAATAGAACAGTCAAGTTTGATGGAGAACGGATGTCCGTCGTCCGTTCGTGGGTTTACACACCGAAAACACTATCTCGATGAAACTTGCTCGCTTTAATGAAGGACGTGTAGGCGTCGTGGTCGGCGACCAGATTGCGGATGTCACCGACGTGCTTGGAATCGATACGGCCGAGTTTCCGCCCGTGGGCATGGTGCGGGTCATCGCCGATTTCGACACCTATGCGCCGAAGCTGGAAGAAGCGGCCAAGACGGCGCCGAAATACGATATCAGTGCCGTCAAGCTGCTGACGCCCATTCCCTGGCCCAACAAGGTCATCGCGTACCCGGTGAACTACCACGACCACGGTCGTGAGATGCAGGCCGACTACCGGGCCACGCACCAGGGCTTCTTCCTCAAACCCAACTCCTCGCTGTCCGGTGCGGGCGAGCCTGTCGTGCTGCCCGACCTGCCCACACGCGAGGTGCACCACGAGTGCGAACTGGGTATCGTCATAGGCAAGGGCGGTCGCAACATTCCTCGCGAGAACTGGGCGGAACACGTGTTCGGTTATGCCTGCCTGCTCGACATGGTGGTGCGCGGCCGTGAGGAACGGGTCGCACGCAAGGCTTACGACACGTTCTGCCCGGTCGGCCCCTGGATCGTCACTGCTGATGAAGTCGGACCTTCCGACAACCTCGAAATGAAACTGTGGGTGAACGACGAACTGCGTCAGCACGCCAATACCCGCGATCTCGTGCTCGACATTCCGGGGATGGTGGAAATGGCGTCGGCCGTGATGACGCTGTATCCCGGCGACATCATCGCTACCGGCACCCCCGCTGGTGTCGGCCAGGTCAAGCCTGGCGACATCATCCGTATCCGTATCGACCGCGTCGGCGAAATGTCGGTACCCGTAGTTCAAGGTGAAGGTGGTCGTACCTTCATTTTCGAGAAACCCTACGTACCGCAGATCATCAAGCAATCATGAGCAACTCGAACCTTGACACGCTCGAGAAGCTGTATGCAGCTTTCGATGCGTTGAGCATGGAAGGGGGCTGGCATCGCCGCAGTCCGGCGCTGTGGCCAGAACCCCGCAAGACCCTGGTGCCCTATCGTTGGCGTTACGCCGATGTGAAGCCCATCCTCGATGCGGCGGGCCGGCTGATCGGCACGGAGCAGGCGGAACGGCGCAACCTCACCATGACGAACCCG
>Ga0207864_1004312_pt1 | contig 10921 bp, 8 predicted proteins | sample HigsolmetaAR202D_FD_184834 | JGI IMG/M metagenome (GOLD analysis project Ga0207864, IMG submission 184834) | Ionic liquid and high solid enriched microbial communities from the Joint BioEnergy Institute, USA - AR20-2-D (SPAdes) (version 2) ...
GCAGATGCGGATGGTCAGGAAGATGATAGAGGACCTTCGCCGTGGTAAGGCCGTAGCCCATCAGCATCAGTTCCGTTTCCCTGGTGCGCATATCAGTCCTTTCCAGCCAATGTTGCGCCGTTCAAGCGTGTATCCTTCAGGCTCGATTGTCCAGAGAGAAAATTCTTCCGAGATGCAAAAGTTCCTTTGTTTTCATGATATTAGCAGCCTTCTTCGCTGGCTGCTGCCAGTTTTGCGGCAGGCCGCCCATCGTCTAATGTTGCGATTGCGGGCCGAGTGATAGTAATTCATGCGGTATGAGGGGGCCGCCCCCGCAGTCTGGAGCCACGCTCCGAATGGTTCTTGCCGGAGGAGAAATCATGTCCGATGCCTATGTTCATCGCGTGAAACCTGCATGGAAGAAACACGCGCTGATCGACGCCGAAACGTATGAGAAATGGTACAGGGACAGCATCAAGAACCCTGACCGATTCTGGGGCAAGCACGGCAAGCGCATCGACTGGTTCAAGCCCTACACCAAGGTAAAGAACACGACTTTTTCGGGCAAGGTCTCGATCAAGTGGTTCGAGGACGGTGTCACCAACGCTTCCTATAACTGCATTGACCGGCACCTAAAAAAGCGCGGTAACCAGACGGCCATCATCTGGGAAGGCGACAACCCCTACGACGACAAGAAAATCACCTACCGGGAGCTCTATGAGCATGTGTGCCGGCTTGCCAATGCCCTGAAGGCGCGCGGCGTCAAGAAGGGCGACCGGGTGACCATCTATATGCCCATGATCCCCGAGGCGGCTTACGCCATGCTCGCCTGCGCGCGCATCGGCGCCATCCATTCGGTGGTCTTCGGCGGCTTCTCGCCCGATTCGCTGGCGGGGCGCATCCAAGACTGCGAATCCGATTTCGTGATCACCGCGGACGAGGGCGTGCGCGGCGGCCGCAAGATCCCGCTCAAGGAGAACACCGACAAGGCCATCGCCATCGCCGAGAAGGCGGGCGCGAAGGTGCGCCACGTTCTGGTGGTGCGCCGTACGGGCGGCAAGATCGACTGGGTCGAGGGCCGCGACCTTTGGTATCACGAGGAAACGAGGAACCAGAAGCCCGACTGCAAACCGGAGAAGATGAAGGCGGAGGATCCGCTCTTCATCCTCTACACCTCCGGTTCGACCGGCAAGCCGAAGGGCGTGCTCCACACAACCGGCGGTTATCTCGTCTTTGCTTCCATGACGCACCAGTATGTCTTCGACTACCACGACGGCGACATCTACTGGTGCACGGCGGATGTAGGGTGGGTGACGGGCCACAGCTACATCGTTTACGGGCCGCTCGCCAACGGCGCCATCACGCTCATGTTCGAGGGCGTGCCCAACTATCCCGATGCAGCCCGCTTCTGGGAGGTGGTGGACAAGCATCAGGTCAACATCTTCTACACCGCCCCCACCGCCATCCGCGCGCTGATGGGCGCGGGAGACCATTTCGTCAAGAAAGCCTCGCGCAAATCCCTGCGCGTTCTTGGAACGGTGGGCGAGCCCATCAATCCGGAGGCATGGGAGTGGTACTACCGCGTGGTGGGTGAGGAGCGCTGCCCGATCGTCGACACCTGGTGGCAGACGGAAACCGGCGGCATTCTCATCTCTCCTCTGCCCGGCGCCATCGACCTCAAGGCGGGCTCGGCGACCAAGCCATTCTTCGGCATTCAGCCACAGCTCGTGGACGATCAGGGCAACGAGATCACCGGGCCGGGAGCCGGCAATCTCTGCCTCGTCGATTCCTGGCCGGGGCAGATGCGCACCGTCTATGGCGACCACAAGCGCTTCGTGGAAACCTACTTTTCCACCTACAAGGGCAAGTATTTCAGCGGAGACGGCTGCCGCCGCGACGAGGACGGCTACTACTGGATCACGGGCCGCGTCGATGACGTGCTCAACGTTTCCGGCCACAGGCTAGGAACGGCTGAGGTGGAATCGGCTCTCGTCTCGCACGAGAAGGTGTCTGAGGCTGCCGTCGTCGGCTATCCGCACGACATCAAGGGCCAAGGCATCTACTGCTATGTGACCCTGATGGCTGGGGAAAAGGGTTCCGAGGCCCTGAAGAAGGAGCTGATCGAGCACGTGCGCAAGGAAATCGGCCCCATCGCCACGCCGGACAAGATCCAGTTCGCACCCGGCCTGCCCAAGACACGCTCGGGCAAGATCATGCGCCGCATCCTGCGCAAGATCGCCGAAGACGACTATCAGTCCCTCGGCGACACCTCGACATTGGCCGATCCAAGCGTGGTGGAAGACCTGATCGGAAACAGGCAGAACAAGAAGGAGCTCGCCTGAGCCATTCCGGGAAGCCGGATATTTCCCAGTTCAGAAAGACCTGAACCGAGGATCAGAAAAGCGGCCGGTCACGGCCGCTTTTCACTTCCGCGTTCCGCACCCTGCCGCCAAACTTCGTGTCTTCATACCTGGCGGCAGCGACGATCCCCACACCATCCTCTCAGTTTGCGGCACTCGACAGACCAGCATAACCAGAACCAATTCTTTCATAGGGAAGACTTGTTATACGCTCATTCGCTGGGCAATTTTCTGTTCTCTTGTTGTTCGTGGTTTCCTATGCCGAAGTATTCCATCCACATTCAACGTGGGACAAAGTTCAATCCGGTGGAGGAGTGGCGAAAATCCACCGGTACATATGAGGCAAAAATTCATCGGAAACCGCGAAAGCCGCTCCACACATCCGGAAGCGGCAAACCGGCTATGCCGGCAGCGTCTGAGATGCCTCTTCCCATTATCGAAGCTCCAGCCCCGCGCCTCTCCTGCCCAACGGGCGCCACCCTTTCCACGCGCCGGGCCAAGCAGGCCGCATCCGCAACGACGCAGCTGAAGGCGCTCATGCTGCTAGCAATGATAAGCGGGGCGTATGCGGGCCTGGTGCGTTCCGAAAATTTCACTGAAAGCGCGGATCATCCGTCAGGACAGACGAATAGTCCTATGCTTAAGCCCGGCAAATCGAGCCTGGGAGAACTACCCGCACCATTGTCGCAGATCTTTAAGACAGGTGAAACCCGTGCGCGCCCGCAAGAGCAAGCTGTGCTTTCGCAGTCATCTCGTTTGCGGACTGAGGCGCGGGTGAGAACGGCGAGGCACTCCGGCGAGAGTCACAGCAGCCTGCTAGATCAGGTCGAACACGATGTCGTTGCTGCAGTGGTGCTGGACAGAACACAACAAAGCTTCGAAAAGACCGACACACTTCAACTCAAGCTGGCCTTCAAGAGGCTGGCTCTTGCCTGGCAGAGCGGCGAGGCGGAAGGAGAGGATCCTTGCCAGGAGGTGGCAAGGCAGCTCGCAGCCGCGAAAGGGCTGCACGGCGAGAAGGCGGGGCCTTATGTCGAGGCAGCCGCATCGATCCTGAGGGCGAAATATGGCGTGCTGCAGGCGAAGAGCACTCCCGACACCGATTTCGATGAAGTCTTCGGACATGAGCTGCCAAAAGATCCAATGGAGGCTTTCGAGAAAGATATCAACAATGTGCTGACGTCGGTTCAGAGCCCGGAGAGATTCCGAGAAGAGAAGCGCGTTTTCGAAGAGGCAACACGAAGCTTCGATCTGGACCCGCTTACAAAAGTACCAATCCGGGTTAGCGAACTCTCGCTCGAGGAGATCGCCGACAGCTATTACATGAGTACGCTTTACCCGGAAAAAGACAAGGCCGGCCGCAAGGAGCTTATACGATCTGCATATGACCGCTTAGGCATAGATACGGCGTTCCCCTTCGGCTCTCTGCATGCGATGTCGACGGTGGTCAAGCGGCTTACTGGCAAACAATATGATACATCGGAGGTGCTCGAGCTGGTGCAGACATTCGCCAGCCTCAGCCGGGAATTTCCTGCCAACGAGTTGAAGCTCCATGCAGCGTGGTACATCGGGATCGAAAAGGGCTGGCCAGAGCTGAAGCTTGATGATCCGGTCAAGGCAAGGGATGAGCTGGTCTCGTCTTTCCAGGACTCTCTGCGCATGGATACGACGCCGCAGCCCGTCTTCGTCGCGGAGATCGTGGCGTTGCAAACCCTCATGGAGAAAACGGCGCTTAGCTTCGCTGAGTTAGTCAGGAAATCCGCCACCTACCTGCCGCCGCGTCCGCAGGTACATCCTATATATTATTGGAATTTTTTAAAAGGACAATGGAAAATAGAGCCGTCTATACTCGAAGAGTTTTTGGCAACGTCGGAAGATGGTAGCGATGACTACTACTTCCGCACCAAGGAAAAGCAGCTTGAAATGCGCCGTGCGGGAACTGCTTACACAAGCAGAACCATGACGGTAAAGGACAAGAACGGACAAACGGTAGAACTGAAACCCTTTGAGATCCTTGAGGAGGCACGCAAGCAGTTTGAAGAAAGCTTGCCCTCAAACCCATGGGTGCAAGCCGCCGCTCGCTCCGACGCACGCGAAACGTCACGGCGTGACGGAAAACCGCCTTCCATGGAAGAAATAGAGCGAAGCAAGGCGAAGATCATAAGACGGCTCCGCCCCACCTACCAGCATGCCAAGAATCTGGATAAGTTGCGCAACTGGTTTACGAAAGTTGGCAAGTTCGGAGCGCTACTGAGGATACCTTATCTGCTCTCCGATCTGATCGACGGCATTAGCGAGGGTGACCTTACCGAATTCTATTACAATTCCCCCGGCATTGGAAATGCCTGCCAGTTTACGGACGCGATAAAACTGTTGGAGGAAGGACGCACCCTAGAGGCAATAGATACAGCAATGGCTGCCATACCCGATTGGGGGGAGAAGTGGCAGATTGGTTCGTCCATCGTTAAGGGCAATTGGGCAGACGCAGGGTTCGGTCTGGCGGGTATGGGTAAGAAAAACGGGGGCAGGAAACCTACCGGCGGAGCAAAAGTGCCGGGAAGAGCGCAAACTCTCGTTAAAGCCGGAAAGCCCATTGCCAAGGTGAACGGAATATCACCCGGCTGGGGTGTACCCAACAATGAACCTGATGCGGAATTTATCAGCAGTATCACTCAAAGCTGAGGAATCCGCTTCGCGCATCTTCCGCGGCAAGTTCACCAGACAGTCCGCAACAGTGAGGGCCGCCGCCCTTGAGCTCAATATTCGCCAGATGGTGGCGAAAGGAAACAAGCTGATTAACATTCGCGGCTTGTAGGCGGGATGTCCCACTCGCGCGCGAGACGCTGGAGAACAAAAAAGCCTCCGCGCCCTTGCATGATCGGCTCCCGCCATCCACACTGGGCCCATGTTCAACGAACCGAAAGGAGGTGATCCGATGTCGAGTGATTTCAATTCCAGCGTGGCCTCGGCGGATTGCCTTTTCCGGGAGCAGCCTCTCGGCTAAAGCGCATGACGCGCGGCGCGGCTCGGATGCCGAATCCGCTGGCCGCCGCAGGAATGGAATTCACGGGGCCGCCCCGTCGGGGCGGCCCTTTCCTATGAGCAGGTGCCAAGGGTTCCGTTTGCTTCAGGCCACCAGTGGCACACGGTCGAAAAGGCCCTCGTAAGAAAGCACCAGCCCAGTCTCATCCACCGTCAGGTCGGCCTCGAAGCCGGCAAACAGACCGAGATCGGCGTAGCGCAGCCGCCTCAGCCCCTGTCGGTCATAGCGCTGCCGGGAGCGTGCGACCGTGAGTGCCGGCCCGTTGATGAAGACGATGTCCCGGGTAAGGCTCGCTCCGTCCGCCTCGGGCACCCTGCGGATCAGGAAGGTGTTGCAGAACGGGGTGACAGAGAGATCCGGCTCCTCAGCGCCCTCGAGATCGGGCCGGAGATGGCCGTCGACCTTCCAGCCTGTTCCGGATCGCTCCACATACAGCGTTCCATGGCCCTGCGCGCTCCAGCGCTCGATCCTCGCGGATTGCACGCGCCAGTCCAGGCCGAGCCGCCAATGGTGGTCGAGGCGGAAGCCGCCGGCTTCAAGGCAGAGCACCGTGGAGGCGGCGGTGATGCCCTCGGGCCCGATCGCCAGTTCCAAGCGCTCCAGCCCTTCAACGTCCTTTCTGTGCCAGAAGAGGACGGAATGTCTCAAGCGCTCGTGTCCGTCCTCATCCATGCCCGTTGCCGCCGCCCTCGTAAAGCTCCATCCGGCGGTAGAAATCGGCAAGCTGCTTGCCGCGCTCCGGCTTGAAGCTGCGGCCCGTATCCTTCATCACCGCAATACGGTCGATGCGGAAGGTGCGGAAATCGTCCCGCAGCTCGCACCAGGCGACCAGCGTCCACACCTTGCCCCAGAACCACAGACCCAGGGGGCGTACGTCGCGCTGGGTCGAGCGGCCCTGCTCGTCGCGGTAGTCGAGAGAAAGAACCCGGCGCTGCTCCACCGCCTTTTCCAGAACGTCGATGGTCTGACGCTCGGCGTCGCTGATCACCCAGTCAGGTGTATGGATCTCGGTTCGCGCGATACGTGCGCGCTCCGACTCCGGCAGCACCGTGCCGATCTTGACAAGAGCTTCCTCCGCCGCGCGCGCCATACCGGCGCCGCCGAAGGCGCGCACCATGCGCGCGCCTGCCACCAGCGCAACGATCTCGTCACGGGTGAACATCAGCGGCGGCAGCTCGAAGCCTTCGCGCATCAAATATCCGACGCCCGCCTCGCCGTCGATGGGAACTCCCGTCGATTGCAGGTCGGCAATGTCGCGATAGATAGTGCGCTCGGAGACCTCGAGCCGCTCCGAAAGCATGCGCGCGGTCACCAGCCGCCCGCCGCGCAGATGCTGAACGATCTGGAAGAGCCGGTCCGCACGCCGCATGGAGGCTGCTCCTCAGGTGAACTGTCCGAATGAACCGCCTGACATGGAAGTCTCGAACCGAACGGCCATATTGTCGAGCGAAAAAAGCCGGCATCGGAACGCTTCCCATGTCGTCCGCCAAAGAGTGGCACATCCCTCCTGACAGCATTGTGTCAGGAGGCTGCACCCCCTCCACGCTAGGGTGACTGCATCCCTGCTATCACCCGTCACTCCTCTCCGTCTCGGCTTCGCCTCGACACCTCTCCTCCACGCGGAGGAGAGGAAGGGTAGGAGAAGGCATCGGCGGCCGTTGGCCTCGCAAATCGCAGACGCTGGCAACTGGCAGCGAGGTTGATCGAGGGGTGAGAGGGAATTCCGGGACAAGCTAAAGGAAGATTTTCCTTTCCTCCTCCACGATCTCACTGATAAAGTCTGCCGCGATCTGGATGCGGCGCATGGGCCGCACCGATTCATGATAGACGAGCCAGTAGCTGCGGCGGATCGGCCTTACGAAGGGGACCGGCACCAGATCGGGAAATCCGCGCGCGATGAAAGAGTGCAGAATGCCGATGCCTGCGCCGGCGCGTACCGCCTCAACCTGGCCCATCGCCGAGGAGACCGCGAAGGCGGGGTCCCACGTCTCCGACACTTCCGAGGCATAGTCGAGGGTCGGGCTGAAGACAAGGTCGGGCACGTAGCCCACGAGCCGGTGTCTGGGAAGCGTTTCCGTGCTGTCCGGCAGGCCGTATGCGTCGGCATAGCTCCTGGAGGCGTAGAGCCCCAGCGAATAGTCCACGAGCTTGGCTGCAACCAGCCGGCCTTCGTTGGGCCGGTCCACGGTCACGGCAATGTCGGCCTCCCTCCGGGAGAGCGAGAAGGAGCGCGGCACGGGCACGAGCTGGATGACAAGGCCCGGATGGCGCTCCGCCAGCCGCCAGAGGCGCGGCGCCAGGAAAGCCACGCCGAACCCGTCCGGCGCGCCGATGCGCACCGTCCCCGCGATATCCTCCCCTTCGCCAGCGATTTCGGCGCGGGCCGAGATCATCTCCGCCTCCATCCGCTCGGCATAGCTGAGCAGATGCTCCCCCGCCGGCGTCAGCTCCGTGCCGGTAGTGAGGCGCCGGAAGAGCTTCGCGCCCATCGCCTCCTCTAGAGCGGCCACGCGACGGGAGACAGTTGCGTGATTAAGCCCGAGCCGCCGCGCCGCTCCCAGGATCTGCCCGGTGCGGGCTACGGCGAGAAAAACCTTCACGTCGTCCCAGTTCATGGTTCCGCATCCCGTGATTTTACGCACTCCTGCTCCTAGCTGCTCTCTATTTTCTGCACAACGGCTTCGATTTTCCTCGCGTTGCAATCCACCGCCCGAAGGGAGACAATTCTAACAATCAGGAGCAGACGAAGGAGAAACCCCATGGAGGAGATCGGCCATTTCATCGGCGGCCAGCGTGTGGCGGGCACCAGCGGGCGCCGCCAGGCGGTCATGCAGCCCATGGACGGCTCGGTGCGTGCTCACGTGGCGCTCGCTTCGGCCGCCGAGGTACGCAAGGCGGTGGAGAATGCAAAGGAAGCCCAGCCGAAATGGGCCTCGGTCAACCCGCAGCGCCGTGCGCGCGTGCTGATGAAGTTCCTCGAGCTGGTGCACCGGGAATATGATTCATTGGCCGAGCTGCTTGCCCGGGAGCACGGCAAGACCATTGCGGACGCTAAAGGCGACATCCAGCGCGGACTGGAGGTGGTCGAATTCTGCATCGGCGCGCCGCATCTGATGAAGGGGGAGTTCACCGAGGGCGCCGGCCCCGGCATCGACACCTATTCCATGCGCCAGCCGCTCGGCGTGGTAGCAGGGATCACGCCCTTCAACTTCCCGGCCATGATCCCGCTGTGGAAGATCGCGCCCGCGATCGCGTGCGGCAACGCCTTCATTCTGAAGCCGTCGGAGCGCGACCCCAGCGTGCCCATGCGTCTTGCCGAGCTTTTTGTCGAGGCGGGTCTGCCAGCCGGTGTCCTCAATGTGGTGAACGGCGACAAGGAAGCGGTCGACGCCATCCTCGACGATCCGGATGTTCAGGCAGTGGGCTTCGTCGGCTCCACGCCCATCGCCCGTTACATCTACGGGCGGGCGACGGCGAACGGCAAGCGCGCGCAGTGCTTTGGGGGCGCGAAGAACCATCTGATCATCATGCCCGACGCCGATATGGACCAGACGGTGGATGCGCTGATCGGCGCGGGCTATGGCTCGGCGGGCGAGCGCTGCATGGCCGTTTCGGTGGCCGTGCCCGTCGGCAAGGAAACCGCCGACCGGCTGGTCGAACGGCTCATTCCCCGGGTGGAGAGCCTGAAGGTGGGTCCGTCGACCGATTCCAGCGCCGATTTCGGCCCGCTGGTAACCAGAGAAGCCCTCGAGCGCGTGAAGGGCTATGTCGATCTCGGCGTTCAGGAAGGCGCCAAGCTCCTGGTCGATGGCCGGAACTTCAAGATGCAGGGCTATGAGAACGGCTTCTACATGGGCGGCTGCCTCTTCGACGAGGTGACGCCGAACATGCGCATCTATAAGGAGGAGATTTTCGGGCCCGTTCTCTCCGTGGTGCGCGCCAATACCTATGAGGAAGCCCTGGCGCTGCCGAACGATCACGAATACGGAAACGGCGTGGCGATCTTCACCCGCGACGGCGACGCGGCACGCGACTTCGCCGCACGCGTCAATGTGGGCATGGTCGGCATCAACGTGCCGATACCCGTACCGATCGCCTACTACACCTTCGGCGGCTGGAAGGCTTCGGCCTTCGGGGACCTGAACCAGCACGGCCCCGATGCCTTCCGCTTCTACACGAAGACAAAGACCGTCACAGCCCGCTGGCCATCGGGCATCAAGGACGGCGCGGAATTCGTCATTCCCACCATGCGATAGACGGGAAAGGCGCTCCCTTCTGCAAGGGGGCGCCTTTCTCTTTTTTCTTCCTATTCGATTTCTTGCTATTCAATCACGCCGCAGGCAATCCGGTCGCCGGCTTCGCCCGAGGGCTGGCTCTCATAATCGTCCGGCGAGCCATGCACGACCACGGCCGAGCCGTCCTCATCCATCAGTGGACTGTCATCACCGGAGATGGAAAGCTCGTCGGTAAAATACTCGATCTTCAGCACACCATCCTGTCCCACGTGCACATTCGGCCGATCGCCAGCGTGCGGACCTTCGGGGTTCATGATGCCGTGGGCGTTGTCGTCATCGCCAACATAGTGGCCTCCGGCTGATTCGAAACCGCCCTCGGGGTCGCATTCGCCGGTTTCGTGGATGTGAAAACCATGCGCTCCGGGCGGCATACCGGTCATTTCTACGGTAATATGCAGTACCCCGGACGGCGTTTCGGCGAAGGTGACGGTACCGGCCTCGTTGCCTTCCGCATTCATCATCGTCGCCGAAGCTTGCCTGTCCTGGGCGTGGGCGACGGAAAAGGCCATCAGGACCATGAATACGGCAGTGGATGTCGCTCGCATTGGGCTCTCCTCGCAAAAGCAATCGGGGAATGTGCCGCCGGCGCGGGAAAAGAACAGGGAGAGAGCGAAGGCGCTGTCCAATCCACGCATCAAATCGCCCGCACAGCATCCTGAAGACTTCGGGCCCCAGCGCGCCGAGCTTCACATTCCTTCCATAAACCGGCCCGTGGCATGTTTGTTTCATGAGCGCGGAGGGGCATTCACCGGCGCGAAAGAAGCCAGACGCAGCCATGAGAGCCGCTTCGCCTCAATGCTGCGTGGGGCAACGTGGATTTTTGCTTCCGGAAAGGATGTCCGAAACGGGATCAGTGCCGGTTCATTTCCACATTCATGAGAACACGGCCGTAGTCCAAGTTTAACGTGCCACTGCTCCGGACGGATAACCGGTATTCGCCTATCCCGCGATGACGCTATCTGCTTGCGCATCGAGGAACGCGGCTCGCATTCTATACCCTTCGCAAACACTGGAGCCAGGAACAGATCAGGCAGGCACCATCACAGTGCCTGCCTGACGGCAAGAGGAGTGATTTCACGCGCCAGCGGCTTATGCCGGCAGGAGCGCGCCTTCCAGCCTGGTGAGCTGGCCCAGAAATTCTTCCGCGCGCGTCCGCGTCTCGTGGTCCTTCGCCCCCTCGACTTCCGCCCGCACTTCCTGGATGCGCCGCGCGAGATCCGCGCGGTCGAGCTCCGCCACGCGCG
>Ga0207864_1004313_pt1 | contig 10920 bp, 5 predicted proteins | sample HigsolmetaAR202D_FD_184834 | JGI IMG/M metagenome (GOLD analysis project Ga0207864, IMG submission 184834) | Ionic liquid and high solid enriched microbial communities from the Joint BioEnergy Institute, USA - AR20-2-D (SPAdes) (version 2) ...
TCGGAGTGATGCAGCAAGCCTTTGCCAGGATTTCTGCGTCCCAGCGCCATCCGTAACGCCTCAAGCGTCAGCTGCGCATTCAAGTACGGTTGGATCGACCAGCCCACGATCGCTCGCGAATACAGGTCCATGATGACGGCCAGATACAGCCAGCCTTCGTCAGTCCACAGATACGTGATGTCACTGACCCACACCTGGTTCGGTGCGCTGACTTCAAACTGCCGAGCCAAGCGGTTGGGGGCTACCGCTAAGCCGTGTCCGCTCTCAGTGGTCACTCGGAACTTCTTGGTCCGTTTAGCTCGGATCCCATACTCACGCATCAACCGAGCCACCCGATTCTCGCTGCAGCGCTCGCCCTCATCGTGCAGCTCCTGTGTGATGCGCGGACTGCCGTAGTCGCCTCCTGAACGGGCATGGCACGCCCGAATGGCCACCACCAAACGACGATTGCTCAAAGCACGCGGGCTCTCAGGGCGAGTGCGCCAGTGGTAATACCCCGAGGCAGAAACACCCAGCACTCGACACATCAGGCGTACCGCAAAACGGCTAGCGTGGTCCTTGATCGCCTGGTACTTCACTTGCGGTCCTTCGCAAAGTACGCCGCCGCTGATCTTAAAAAATCCCGTTCCTGACGCAGCAGCTCATTCTCTCGGCGCAGCCGCAGCAGTTCCTCCCGCTCGGCCTTCAAACTCGCTCGTGTCGTACCCAGCTGCTGCGCATCCTTCTCCTGCTTGACCCAGCGCTCTAAGGCGCTCGGCGTCAGCCCAAGCTCCACCGCAACTCGCCTGACCGATTTACCACTTTCCCGCCAAATCCGTACTGCCTCAGCCTTGTACTCGTCTGTGAACTTTCGTCTCTTAGTCGACATCTCTTGCCCTCCGATTTCCGCATTGTCCACCTCTTGCAAGGTGTCCGCGAAATCGGGGGAAGCTCAGGGAAAGGGGAAAGGGGAAAAGGGAAAAGGGAAAAGGGAAAAGGGAAGAAGGGAAGGGGGGAAGGAGGGAAGACCCAAGATTGGAGCCTTCTTTCGGATCACGAATCACGAATCACAAGTAGTCCAGCCAGAGCCCCATACCCCACGTCCCAAGCCCTCCCACGAGTCACGGATCAAGAGTCACGACCTGTGATGTGCTGCACGTCTCTCTTTCACACCTCAGACTGCCCCTGAATAGTGCGATTCAAGTGCCTCATCGGCATACTCAGTAGGCTCGTCCAACTGCATTTGCGGAGCTCGGCGTCAATCGAAATGAGCGCTTAGCGCCACGTCATACCGCGCTCGCGCGGTTCGGCCGCCGAGTCATGGGGTAGGAGTCAAAGGCATGGGAGTCATTCTGGTTGCCTACGAGCGTGAGTCCGAGCAGACGGCGCTCGAGCAATTGCTCGAGGGCCGCGGACATCAGGTCGTAAAAGCATCGAACGGGCTGACGGCGCTCGATCTGGCCCGTCGCGAGCCGCCGCATGTGGTCGTTTCCGACATCGTCCTGCCGCGCATGGACGGGTTTGCGCTCTGCCGCAAGTGGAAACAGGACGAGCGGCTGCAGTCGATCCCGTTCATCTTCTATACCCGTCGTCATGACGATCCGAAGTACGAACGTTTTGCGCTCGAGCTGGGCGCGGAACGCTTCTTGGCGCGCACCGCGCAGCCCGAAGCGCTCGCCGAGGCGGTCGATCAACTGATCGGCGCCGCAACGGCGGCAACCGTGCAATTGCCGGCATTGGACAAGACCGTCATCCAGCGCAGGCCGACGCGCCAGAAGGCGGACACGGAAGCCGGTCCTTCCAAGCAGCAACTCATGCAGGAGCATGCTCAGGCGCTGGCGCAATTGAAGGCCGAGCACGAACGGGCGCTCACGCAAGCGCAACAGCGTGCGGAGCAGGCCGTCGCCAGCTTGAAGCGCGAGCACGAGCAGGCATTGGCGACTGCTCGTCAGGCGCTCGAGCGGGCACAGGAAGCGCACGGTCGCTTGCGCGCGCAAATTGCCGAGCTCGAAGCGACCCAGGAACGCATTGCAGCCGGCGAGGCGCGTTTCCGCCGCGTGTTCGAAGCGAATCCGCTGCCGATGTGGATCGCCGATCACGCAACCCGCGGATTCATCGCCGTGAACGATGCGGCGCTCAAGCTGTACGGCTACACGCGCGCCGAATTTCTCGCGCTCACCCGCGACGCGCTCGAAGGGTCGGCGCAAGCGCCCGATCAGGAAGCCGCGAACGTCGTCGCTCACAAGAACAAGGCGGGCGAGCCGCTATTCGTCGCGCTCGCCACCGAATCGATCGAATTCGACGGGCGCAGCGCGGATCTCGTGTGCGCTTACGATTTGACGCAGAGAATCCAACGCGAACAGTCCCGCGCCCGCTCTGCAGCCGCAGCTCGCGAGGTCATCGATGCGCTCGGCGACGGCTACCTCGCCCTGGATGCGGAGGGTCGCATCGTCGAGGCGAACGCGGCGTACTGCCTCATGTCCGGCTACACGCGCGAACAGTTGCTGGGCAAGACGCTTGCCGATCTCGAGCAGCACGGCATCGACGACACGACGGCACGGACGCAGTGGCACGCGGAGGAGGGCGCAAATCGTTACGAGACGCGGCACAGGCGTGCCGACGGTACGGTGTTCGATGTCGAGGTGAGCGCCGGCCCCTTGGCGGACGGTGCGGCACAACCGAGCACATTGCTCGTTCGCGACATCACCGAACGCCGGCGCGAAGCCGCTCGTCGGCGCAGCAGTCAGCGGCAGCTCGAATTCCTCGTCGATCTGTTCAAGCATTCCGAGGGCTTCGACGAGTCCGGCATCGTACGGCGCGTCGTCGATCAGGCGGGCCTCGCCACGAACTCGCCGCTCAGTTATCTGTACTTCGTCGATTCGACGCAAAAGACCATCACGCTGGCGGCCTGGCGCGAGCGCAGTCAATTGCACGTGACGATGGCGACGGCCGAACCGCGTCCGATCGCCCAGGTCGGATTGTTCACGGAGTGCGTCAAAGCGCGCCATCCGACCTCCAGCAACGATTTGTCCCGCAAACCGCAAGTGGACGGATTGCCGGACTTGCAGCGATATCTCGCAGTGCCTCTGGTTGCCGACGACCAGACGATGGCCGTTCTGGGCGTCGCGAATCGCGATGCTCCCTACAACGAAGAGGATCAAACGCTGTTGGTGTCGATGGCCGAGAGCGTGTGCCGCATGCTGCACACGAAGCGGGCACATGCGCTGACGCTGGCTTCTCTGCAGCGCACCGACGTCGCTCTGCAAGGTGTCATCGAATCGCTCGTGCGCATGAGCGAGCGTCACGATCCGTATACCGCCGGATCCGCGCGACGCGTGGCTACGCTCGCAGTCGCGCTGGCGCGCGAAGCGGGATTGGACAGCCGTAGCCAGGATGCGGTCCGTATTGCCGCGCTATTGCATGACATCGGCAACATTGCCGTGCCGCCGACGATTCTCGCCAAACCCGCGCCGCTCAACGAAGTCGAGCTCGCTCTCATGCGCACGCATGCTGAAGAAGGCTGCAAGCTGCTGGCGGACATCGACTTCGGCGCACCGATCGCCGACATCATCCTCGAGCACCACGAGCGCATCGACGGTAGCGGCTATCCGCGCGGTCTCAAGGGCGACGACATTCTGATCGAAGCGCGCGTGATCGCCATCGCGGACACGGTCGAAGCGATGTGCTCGCCGCGTCCGTATCGCCCTGCGCTCGGCATGGATGCCGCCATCGACGAGATCAACCGCAACGCCGGCAGGCTCTACGATCCGCATCTCGTTGCCGCCTGCACGCGCCTGGTGAGGCAGCGGGGATTTGCGTTTCCCGACTGAGCGTGCGACCGCGTCGTGCGCTTAGAGGCTGAAGGCTGAAGACTGAAGGTGGAGGCGCGCAGCGCGCCACTTCCCTCCTTCCCTTCTTCCCTTCTTCCCTCACTCCTCATTCCCTTTTCCCCTGAGGTCGATGCGCGCCTGCCGCGCACATCGGCCCACTCACGAATCACGAATCACGAGTCACGAGTTACGAGGCGCCATCAGGCGCCCCCTGACCGACGCTGCCGTTTCCCCTGACTCGGCATCGCTCGCATCGGCTTCTTCGCGATGGGGGGGCGTCCGATATGTCGCATTGGCCTACACGCGCAGAATCGTTTCCGTCGAACAAGGGCAAAGCCGTCGAAAGGCGGCGACGCAAAGCTTCCGGTCCTCGGCCGACTCGCAACAGTCGGCACGGATAGCGGGGTTGCCGCGCCAGCACTCAGCACATCGTTGAACGTGCCGCGCGTAAATCGCCTGCCTCGGCAGTCGCGGTCGCGATCTGCCAACGCGAATTTCCCTTGCTTTCGCACGAAGTCGCTGTGCCTCGGGCGCAGCGGGGAATTTGCGCTTGGAGAGATCGTCGATCGTGCCGAACTTCAATGGGTGGTTTGTACGCCTGCTTGCCGGGCTCGGGTCGGTGTGCGCCGGCTCGCTTGCCATGGCTGCTGCGCCGGTGATTTCCGGCACGCCGCAGTCGACCGTAACGCTCGGTTATGCCTGGGGCTTCACGCCGACCGCATCGGATGCCGACGGCGACAAGCTGAAGTTCTCCGTCGCCAATGCGCCGAGCTGGATGAAGCTCGATCCGGACACCGGCAAGATCTGGGGCTGGCCGACGACGACCGGCCGCTGGGAGAACATCGTTCTCAGCGTCACGGACGGCAAGACGAAAGTTTCGTTGCCGCCGTTCTATATCGTCGCGCGCGAACCGAAGGCTCCATCGAACCGTCCCCCGACGATCAGCGGCACGCCGCAGGCGACCGTGACGCTCGGTTATGCCTGGGGCTTCACGCCGACCGCATCGGATGCCGACGGCGACAAGTTGACGTTCTCGGTCGCCAACGCGCCGAGTTGGATGAAGCTCGATCCGGACACCGGCAAGATCTGGGGCTGGCCTACGGCGGCAGGCCGCTGGGAGAACATCGTTCTCAGCGTCACGGACGGCAAGACCACGGTTTCGCTGCCGCCGTTCTACATCGTCGCGCGCGAACCGAAGACTGCGAACACCGCGCCGACCATTTCCGGCACACCGTCGACGACTGCGACCGTAGGCGTTGCATACAGCTTCCAGCCGGCAGCAAGCGATGCGAACGGCGATACGCTCGGCTTTTCCATTCAGAACAAACCGAGCTGGGCCTCGTTCAGCACGTCCACCGGACGCTTGAGCGGCACTCCGACCGCGGCAGGCACGTTCGCTTCGATCGTCATCAGCGTCAGCGACGGCAAGGCGACGACATCGCTGCCAGCATTCTCGATCGTAGTGTCCAACCCGAATCGCGCGCCGACGATCGGCGGGTCGCCTGCCACGACAGTCGAGGTCGGGGCTGCATACAGCTTCCGTCCCACTGCATCGGATGCGGATGGGGACAAGCTGACGTTCTCGATCGCGAACAAGCCTGCATGGGCGACGTTCAGCACGACGAGCGGACAGCTGAGCGGCACACCTGCCGCGGCCAACGTCGGCAAATATTCCAACATCACGATCACGGTGAGCGACGGTCGGTCGAGCGTCTCGCTTCCGGCGTTTGCGATCACGGTGAACCCGGCTGCAACGCCTGGCGTCGCCACACTGTCCTGGACGCCGCCGACCACGAATACGGACGGCAGCGTGCTCACGAATCTCGCGGGCTATCGCATCTATTACGGCACGAGCTCGAGCGCGCTCACGCAAGTCGTGCAAGTCGCCAATGCCGGTGTCACCAGATACGTCCTCGACGGTCTCGGCCGCGGAACCTATTACTTCGCCGTGCGTGCGTACACGACTGCGGGCGTCGAGAGCGAGAACTCGAACATCGTGTCGAAGAGCGTGCAATGAACATGCAGCGCAGCAAGCACGTGCAAATCGTACAAGTCGCAACTGCGGAAAGCGTGCTGCATACGTTCTGTCAATTGACGCTCTTATGTGAACTTCTTTCTGCGACTCTGTCGTTGCATGACGACAATTGCAACGTATTGCGGAGTCGGGTTAACTCGATATCGCTTCACAAGGGCAAACCTGTCGAAAGACAGGGACGCAAAGCCTCCGGTCCGAACGTTTCGCGCGAACGTGCGCACGCAATGTCGGATAGCGGGGCTGCCGGCGAAGCTTCGTATTCGAAGCTCACGTCGTCATTCCTCAGCTGCCTCCGCGGCTTTCGCGTTGGTTCCTTGTCGAAGACACCTGCAAGGTGTCGTGCACGATGCATCCGCCATGTGTCGTGTGCCGCACGAAGAGACGAAGAGTTGGGAGCAGCGCAATTGAACAGGGCAAACCCGTCGAAAGGCGGGGACGCAAAGCCACCGGTCTACGAGACGAATGTCTTACGACAGCGGGGTTGCCAATTGACGCGCGCGCATGCGCGAAGCGGCGATGCACGTTCCAGTGCAAGCGCCGCACATCCAGTGTTCTTGCCCTGCACATCTCCGACTTACAGCTCGAGGGCGCGATCGTTCGTCGCGTTCGGCTGCTCGAGGGAACTGCATAGGTGCAAGCAATGATTCATGTAACCGATTGGATGAAAGCAGCAGTACGTTGGCCGCTGGTGCTCATCGTGAGCACGGCTTTGGCGGGATGCTTGGGCGGCGGCAGCGACGGAGACGAACCTGCCGATGTCATCGGCGCGCCGTCTACCACGGCCAATCGCCCTCCCGAGATCAGCGGCATTCCGGCATCGAGCGTGCGCGTCGGACAGACTTACTCGTTTACGCCGGTCGCTTCCGACGAAGACGACGATTTCCTCGAATTCACGATCACGAACAAGCCGTCTTGGGCTGACTTCAGCAACGAGACCGGCGCGCTCACCGGAACGCCCTCGGCATCCGATGTGGGTGTGACGGACAACATCACGATCGCGGTAACGGATGGACGCGAGCAGCGTGCGATCGGTCCGTTCCGCATCACCGTGCTGCCGGCAAACGATCCGCCGCCGCCGAACTCGCCGCCGACGATCAGCGGTACGCCGCCGACCGTTGCCGACGTGGGTGTCTACTATGAGTTCACGCCGGTCGCAACCGACCCGGACGGCAACACGCTGACGTTCTCGATTTCGAATCGGCCTGTGTGGCTGGATTTCGACAACAAGACCGGCCGACTGAGCGGCACGCCCGGAGCAGGCAACGTCGGCACGTATTCGAACATTCAAATCAGCGTCAACGACGGCCAAGCCACTGCGCTCTTGCCGACGTTCTCGATTCAAGTGCGCGGCCCGGCCAATCAGGCGCCGACGATCAGCGGCACACCCGCCTCTTCGGTGCAAGCCGGTCAGCAGTATTCGTTCCAGCCCGTCGGTAGCGATCCCGATGGCGACAAGCTGACCTACGACATCGACAATCGGCCGCTCTGGGCGGATTTCTCCTCGGTCACGGGCCGACTGAGCGGCACACCGAGCGCTACGGACGTCGGTACGTATTCGAACATCGTCATTCGCGTGAGCGACGGACGCGCGACGGCGTCGTTACCGGCTTTCTCGATCACCGTTACGGCGCCTCCGGCACCGCCGCCGCCTCCGCCGCAGAATCGTGCGCCGACGATCTCGGGCACACCGCCGACGACTGCGACAGTCGGTGTCGCCTATACCTTCCAGCCGACGGCAAGCGATCCCGATGGCGATACGTTGGCATGGTCGATCGAGAATCGTCCGGGCTGGCTCGATTTCAACACGGCGACCGGTCTCCTCTCCGGAACTCCGACTGCTGCGGGTACCGCGAGCAACATCATCATTCGAGTGAGCGACGGCACTGCGACCGCGTCCTTGCCGGCATTCTCGATCACGGTCACTGCTCCGACACCGCCTCCGCCGCCGGTGACCGGTTCGGCAACGCTCTCGTGGCAGGCACCGACTCAGAACACGGACGGCTCGCCGCTCACGAACTTGGCCGGCTATCGCATCGTGTACGGAACGAGCCCGAGCGTGCTGACGCAGACCATTACGATCAACAATCCGGGCACGACGACGTACGTGGTCGATGGATTGACGCAAGCGACGTGGTACTTCGCGGTCCGCGCCGTCAACTCGGCGGGTGCCGAGAGCGCGAACTCCGCGATCGCGAGCAAGACGATCCAATAACGATTTGCCCGCGCCGCGAGCGCGGGCGCCGGGACGTAGACAGTGGGGCACGGATGCCCCCAGCCCCGAAGCTTTCTTCACCTCTAACGCTGCCTCGCCGCCGCGGCGTTGCCTACAATCGGTCCCACCTCACCACAGGGGCCGGTCATGTCGAGCGAACAATACGAATCCCAACGACCGTCTTGGTTGGGACGCCTCCTGTCGCGCGTTGCTACGGTAGAACCGCGCGAGCTACCCGCGGTCGTCGCGGCATTCCTCTTGTTCTTTTTCATGTGGGCCGGCTACTTCGCCGTGCGCCCCGTGCGCGAAACGATCGGCACCATTCTCGGCCGCGAGCAAACGGCCGATCTTTGGATATTCACCTCGGCCGCGGCGATTCTGATCATCCCGGCCTACGGCGCGATCGTCGCGCGCTTTCGCCGTAGCGTCTTCCTGCCGACCATCTACGGATTCGTGGCGCTGATGCTGGCGTTCACCGGGCTGGCCATGCGCGGCGAACATGTCGATCCGCTCGTCGGCAAAGTCTTCTATGTGTTCATCAGCGTGGTGAACCTGTTCCTGATCTCGATGTTCTGGAGCTTCCTGCTCGAGCTCTTCGATACGGGTCAGAGCAAGCGGTTGTTCGGCGTCATTGCGGCCGGCGGCAGTGCGGGGGCGCTGCTCGGCCCGCTTACATCGGACATGCTCGTCGGTCGCGTGGGCAATAGCGGCATCCTGTTCTTGGGTGCTGCCTTGTTCGTTGCTGCGATCGTGTGTCAGCGCGTGTTGCTGGGAATTTGGCGCGATCGGCCGCAGGCCCAGGCGGCCGAAGATCGACCGCTCGGCGGCAATGTGTTCGCGGGCGTGTCGTTGATCCTGAAATCGCCCTACATCCTCGGCATTGCGGTGTTCGTCTTCTTCATTTCGACCGTGAACACCTTCCTGTACTTCGAGCAGCTACGCCTCGTCGAGGCGGCTTTCGTCGACACCGGCGATCGCACGCGATTCTTCGCGCGCCTCGATTGGATCGTTCAGACGCTAACGGTGCTGTCGCAGATCTTCCTGACCGGGCGTATCGCGAAGAAGTTCGGCGTCGTTGCGCTCATCACGCTCGTGCCGCTGGTGATGGTCGGCGGCTTCCTGGCATTGGCTGCAACGGGAACGCTTGCGGTGCTCGCGGTCGTATTCGTCGCACGGCGCGCCATGGAATACGCGTTCGTTCGCCCGGGTCGCGAGATGTTGTGGGGACCGCTCGACAAGGAGTCGAAGTACAAGGCGAAGAACACCGTGGACGTGCCCGTGTATCGAGGCTCGGATGCCATCGTCGCGCAGATCAACAAGGCGCTCGATGGCGCCGGTGTCGGGCCGGCCGCGATCGCAGTACTGGGCGCCGGCGTTGCGCTCGTCTGGGCTGCACTCGGTTGGTGGCTCGGGCGCAAGTACGAAACGCTTTCGAACCAGGCAGCGCCGAGCCGTTAGCGGTTCGACTCCAGTCGGAACTGCATTCTGAGCGTCGCGCGGCGCGCTCGGGCCACGCCGTTGGTGACGATGGGTTCGAATCGCCACTGACGCAGCGCTTGGATCGCTGCGGTGTCGAACACGCGACGCGGTTCGGAGGCCTTCACGCGAATGTCGTTCGGCACGCCGTGCTCGTCGATCGTGAATTCCAGATCGACCCAGCCTTCCGTGCCGTTGAGCAGCGCCTCGCGCGGATAAACGGCGGCGACTTCGCGCGTGCGCGGCAGGCCCGCCGCTTGTAAGACGACGGTCGCAGCCTCGCGCTCGGCTCGCGCCGCATCGATCTGCTCGCGCAGCGCGCGTGTTTGCGGCAGCCGCGGTAACACGGCTTCGGCGCGATCGGCAAACACCTCGGCCATATTGATGTCACCGGCTGCAAGCGCAGTTCGCGTGCGTTCGAGAAGAGCGAATGAGAGGCGTTGTTGCTCGATCTTGAGTTGCTCGGTCGAGGCGCCGCGGGCGAGCGCTTCCTGCAGCACTTCGAAGGCATTCTCGCCGGGCGGTTCGAGCAGGTTGCCGCTCATGCGCAAACGCATCGCGCGTTCGATCAGCGCATCGACGGCTTCGCGTTCGACAGCCTCGCGTGCCGCCTGCAAACGAGTGCCGACGAGCTCCAGGTCCGGAAGCGCAAGCTCGAATTCCCGATCGACCTCGACTGCCGCTCCATAAGCGCTGCGCGCTGCGTCGAGCTCGTCGGCGTCGATCGCTGCGAGCGCTTGATTGAGCAGCCGAGTGCCGAGATCTGTCGCGGCGATTCGGATCGCATCGAAATCCTCGTCGGCTTCGCGGGCGCGACGCAACGCTCCGAGTGCGCTGGCTTCCGGCGGATCGACGAGCTGATTCGTCTCGAGAAACGCCTTTGCCACTTGAACGTTCGAATTGCCCCGCTCGGCAATTGGCGGAGCGTCCGACACCGGCGGCTGCGGCGTTCTCGCCGCGGGCTTCAGTGCCGTGCCTGCTTGTCGCGATGCGGTTAGAAGCTCGGTCTGCAATGCATCCAAGCGCGGATGGCGCGGCGCGATGCGCTGCAGGGTCGTGAACGCATCGCGAGCTGCCACGAGATTTTTCGCGGCAAGCGCTTCGGTCAGGCGTTGCTCGACTTGCTCGACGATGCGCTGCATCGCCTGTTTTGCGTGCTGATTGTCGGGATCGATGCGCAGCGCGGTGCGATACAGGTCGAATGCGTTGTCCGTTGCGGGCGGAACGAGCCGTCCCGAAGCGTGAGCTTCGTCTGCGCGCGTCAGGAGCTCGGTCAGCGTTGCGCTCGGTGCGCTCTCTTCGACGTCGTCTGCAATGGGTTCGCGCGGCGAATACACATACCACGCCGCGAGCCCGCCGATGGCGCTGACGAGCAGCACCGCCAGTGC
>Ga0207864_1004314_pt1 | contig 10916 bp, 7 predicted proteins | sample HigsolmetaAR202D_FD_184834 | JGI IMG/M metagenome (GOLD analysis project Ga0207864, IMG submission 184834) | Ionic liquid and high solid enriched microbial communities from the Joint BioEnergy Institute, USA - AR20-2-D (SPAdes) (version 2) ...
AGGGGGGCAGACATGAAGAAGTATCTGGCTGAACTGCTCGGCACTGCTTGCCTCGTTCTGTTCGGTTGCGGGTCTGTCGTTCTCGGCGGCTATGGGGCGGAGTTCCCGCTCGGCATGCTGCCTGTCGCCTTCGCTTTCGGCCTCGCCGTCACCGCGATGGCCTATGGCATCGGTCCTGTCTCGGGCTGCCACATCAATCCGGCAGTCACCATCGCCGTCTGGTCGGCGGGGCGTATGCCGGCCTCCGACGTGCCGGGCTACATCATCGCCCAGTGCCTCGGCGGCGTCGTCGGGGCGGGGATCCTCCTGCTCATCGCCAGCGGCCGGGCAGGCGGCTATGACGTGGCGACGGGTGGGCTCGGCCAAAACGGGTGGGGGGAAGGGTATCTCGGCGCGTATGGCACGGCCGCCGCTGCCGTTGCCGAGTTCGTGGCCACCTTCCTCTTCACCGCCGTCATCCTCGGGGCGACGTCCAGGGCCGGCACGACACCCGCAGCCGGGCTCGCCATCGGCCTGACGCTGGTCGTCATCCACATCGTGTTCATCAACGTCACCGGCGTGTCGGTCAATCCGGCCCGGTCGCTCGGCCCGGCCGTGTTCGTCGGCGGACAGGCGCTGGCGCAGCTCTGGCTGTTTATCGTCGCGCCTATCCTGGGCGGGCTGTGCGCCGGGCTCGCCTTCCGCTCCGGCGCGCTCGAAGCGTGAGATTCGCCCCGGGCCGCGGTCTTGACCTCGCGGCCCGGGGAAAGAACGATGCGATGCGGCGTATCGTCCGGGGGCGGCTTGTCCGTTCGTTCTTCGGCCGCTGGGGGGAGGAGCCATGGCATCGCTGACGCGGGTTGCCTTTTTCAAGGATGTCGACATCGATCTCGGCCCCTTCGAGACGCGCTGCAACTGGCGGCGCTTCGACGAGAACGAGGTGCTCGTGGACTTCGAGGATGCCTCGACGGACGTCTACTTCCTGGTTGCCGGCGACGTCCGCATCCTGGTGCGCACCCAGTCGGGCAAGGAGGTCATCCTCGGCGAGATGCGCGGCGGCCAGTTCTTCGGCGAGCTTGCCGCCATTGACGGCGTCAAGCGCTCGGCGAACGTGACAGCGCTGACGCGCGGCGAGGTGTGCATCATGCCCGCCGCCGTGTTCCGCGAGATCGTCTTCGCCTCCAGGGTGGTCTGCGACAAGGTCCTGCGGCTGCTGGCAGGTCGCGTGCGCGAACTCAACGCCCGCCTCATGGAGCATTCAGTGCTCGACCTCAGGCACCGGCTCTATTCGGAGCTGCTGCGCCTGTCACAGCCGCGCGCCGGCCATCCCGGCGAGCGGGTGGTGACGCCGCCGCCCTACCATCACGTGCTCGCGGCGCGTATCGGTTGCCGGCGCGAGCAGGTGACGCGCGAGTTCACCGCCCTCACCAACGAGAACCTCGTGGAGCGCACGCGCGGGGCGCTCATCCTCAAGAAGCCGGAAGTGCTCGAGGCCCGTGTCGCCGAGGCCTTGCGGGAGGACCTCTAGGACGCTCCCGTCAGAGCCTGTCGAGCAGGGAGAAGCCCAGCATTGCCGCAACCAGCAGCGGCCGGCGCAACAGCCGGCCGCCGGGCAGCCGTGGTACGGGAAGATCCGTCATCACCGACAGCCGCCGGTCATCGCCGAGGATGGCTTCCGCAATGGCGCGCCCGGTGAAGGGGGCGAGCATGACGCCCTGGCCGCTGTAGCCGGAGGCGACATAAAGCCCCGGTTCGAGCCGGCGCACGAAGGGCAGGCGAGGCGAGGTGATGCCGAGCACACCGCCCCAGCCGTGGGTGATGCGGACGTCGGCGAGCATGGGGAAGATTGGCAGCATGCGCCGCAGCACGCGCCGGGCGAAATTGCGCGGCAGCGCGGCGCCGTAGCTCTCGCCCCCGCCGAAGACAAGGCGTCCGTCCGCCGTGCGGCGGAAGTAGTTGACCACGAAGCGCGTGTCGGCGGCCGCGTAGGGCCCGGCAAGGACGGCATCGGCCAGCGGGCCGAGCGGCTCGGTGGCGACCATGAAGTTGACGATCGGCATGACGTGGTCGGCCACCGCCGGCACCAGCCGGCCGTTGTTGCCGTCGCCGGTGACGACGATGGTGGCCGCCTCGATGTCGCCCCGCGGCGTGGCGAGGCGCCATCCCGCGCCCGTGCGCGCTACTGCCGTCGCAGGGGTCTCTTCGGCGATGCGCGCGCCGGCAGCGAGTGCGGCCGCGGCGAGCCCCCGCGTGAGGGCGAGCGGGTCGAGATGCCCGCCCTCGGCATCGAAGACGGCGCCGTAATAGCCCTGGGCGCCCGTGTAGCGCGACAGCTCCTCCCGCTCGATCACCGTGAGGTGGCTTGCACCATAGTGGCGTGCGAGATGCTCGGCGTCGGCCGCCAGGTCGCGGAAGAGGGAGGGGCGGTGCGCCAGCGTAAGCAGGCCGCGCCGGGGCGCGCAGGCGATGGCCTCCTCGCCGATGAGCTGGAAGAGCCAGCGGTGCGCCTCCCACGCATAGTCCCAGAGCGCGCGGGCCCGCATCTGGCCCACCTTCTCCTCCAGCCAGCGCTGGTCGCGCCGCTGGCCGGGGTGGATCTGGCCGCCATTGATGCCGGATGCGCCCGCGCCGACGCGGCCTTTCTCGACGACGATGACCTTCAATCCTGCCCGCGCCAGCGTTAGCGCCGCGCCGAGCCCGGTGAATCCGGCCCCGACCACGGCGACGTCGGCCTGCGCCGAGCCGTCGAGCGCGGGCTGCGGTGGGAGGGGCGGAGCCGTTGTCTCGTAGAGGTTGCCGCCGGCGGGGAGGCTCGGCACAGGCGCTGGTCCTTCGCTCACTCGCCGGTCACACGTTCAGCAGCAGGAACTCGCGTTCCCACGGGCTGATGACCTCCATGAAGGTCTCGAACTCGGCCCGCTTCACGGCGGTGTAGGTGCGCACGAAGCTCTCGCCGAAGATGCTGGTCAGGGCCTCGCTCTCCTCGAGCGCGGTCGCCGCCTCGAGAATGCCGCGCGGCAGGTCGTAGTCGAGCGAATAGGCCGAGCCGAGCACCGGCTCGCTCGGCTTGAGCCCTTCCTCGAGGCCGAGCAGGCCGCAGGCGAGCGAGGCCGCGATGGCAAGGTAGGGGTTGGAGCGAGGCCGCGATGGCAAGGTAGGGGTTGGCGTCCGAGGACGGAATCCGGTTTTCGACGCGCCGGGCCGAGGGCTCCGACGGCGGGATGCGGAGCCCCGTTGTACGGTTGTCGTAGCCCCAGGCGACGTTGATCGGCGCCACGGAGTAGCGTGTCAGCCGCCGGTAGGAATTGACGTAGGGCGCGAGCATGGACATCGCCGCAGGCAGATGCGCCTGCAGGCCGCCGATGAACGAGAAGAACTCGTCAGTCGGCTTGCCCTCCTTGTCGGAGAAGATGTTGCGGCCCGTCTCGATGTCCGTCACCGACATGTGGATGTGCATGGCCGAGCCCGGCTGGTGGGCGATGGGCTTGGCCATGAAGGTGGCATACATGTCGTGCTTCAGCGCCGCTTCGCGGATGGTGCGCTTGAAGAGGAACACCTGGTCGGCGAGGTCCAGCGGGTCGCCGTGGCGCAGGTTGATCTCCATCTGCCCGGCGCCTTCCTCGTGGATCAGGGTGTCGATCTCAAGCCCCTGCGCTTCCGAGTAATCGTAGATCAGCTCGAACAGGTCGTCGAACTCGTTGACGGCGGCGATGGAGTAGGCCTGCCGGCCGATCTCTGCCCGGCCCGAGCGGCCGATGGGCGGCTCCAGCGGATAGTCCGGGTCGAGATTCTTCTTGACGAGGTAGAATTCGATCTCGGGCGCGACAATCGGCTGCCAGCCGCGGCGGCGGTAGCGCTCGATGAGGCTTTTCAGCACTTGCCGCGGCGCGTGGTCGACGGGGCGGCCGTCGCGATAGAAGGCCTCGTGGATGATCTGGGCCGTCGGGTCATTCGCCCACGGCACGAGGGTGATGGTGGAGAAATCCGGGATCAGCACGAGGTCGCCGTCCGCCGGGGCATCCTGGTCAAGCACCTCGTGCGGATAGTCGCCCGCGATCGTCTGGTAGAAGATGGCTCCCGGCAGGCTCATGGAGGGGCTGCGGAAGAACTTCTCCGCGGGCATCACCTTGCCCCGTGCCACTCCCGCCTGATTCGGGACGACGCATTCGATCTCCTCAATGCCGCGCTTGGCGACGAAGGCGCGCGCCTCTTCGATGGAGGCGGCTCCACGGGGCGCGGGGGTCGCCTTGTGCTGGTGCGCTTTCTTCTTGGCCATGTCACCTACCTGCGTGTGGAAAGAGGTAACGGTGCCACACCTTGCGCTGTCAACCGTCGGCAGGGTGGGAAAGCCCTGCAGACTTGTTGTCGCGCGGCCCGGCTGCGAATAACGTGCCGGCCGCAACGGTCCGGTTTGGGAGGTTCGCCGGAATGTCCATGGCTGTCGACGGTCGCAGGCGAGGTTCGTTGGCAATCGGTGCCGTGCGGCGCGATTTTGCCCCCTGGGCTGACCCCGGAGCGATCCCCCTCATCCGTTTCGAGCAAGTAACGAAACGGTACGGAGAGGTCACGGCGGTCGACAACCTGTCGCTCGACATCTACGAGCGCGAGTTCTTCTGCCTGCTCGGCCCCTCGGGCTGCGGCAAGACCACGCTGATGCGCATGCTCGCCGGCTTCGAGGCGGCGAGCGAGGGGCGCATCGTGCTCGCCGGCCAAGACCTGTCCGGGGTGCCACCCTACAGGCGCCCCGTCAACATGATGTTCCAGTCCTACGCGCTCTTCCCGCACATGAGCGTGGAGCGCAATATCGCCTTCGGCCTGGAGCAGGACAGGCTTCCCAAGGCGGAGATCGCCGACCGCGTGGTCGAGATGCTGCGCCTCGTGCAGCTCGAGCCCTTCGCGCGCCGCCGCCCGTCGCAGCTCTCGGGCGGCCAGCGCCAGCGCGTGGCGCTCGCCCGCGCCCTCGCCAAGCGCCCCAAGGTGCTGCTGCTCGATGAGCCGCTTGGCGCGCTCGACAAGAAGCTGCGGGAGGAGACGCAGTTCGAGCTGATGGACCTGCAGGTGAAGCTCGGCATGACCTTCCTCGTCGTCACGCACGACCAGGAGGAGGCGATGACGATGGCCGACCGCATCGCTGTGATGGACCACGGCCGCATCGTCCAGGTGGCGACGCCGGGCGAGATCTACGAGCAGCCGGCGAGCCGCTACGTGGCGGAGTTCATCGGCGACGTGAACATCCTCGAAGGCAAGGTTATCGCGGCCGGGGAGGGGCGCTGCACGCTCGCGGTGGCCGATGCGCCCGAACCCGTCTCCGTCGCCGGTGTCGCCGAGCCGCTGTCGCCGGGGCGCGAGGTGGCGCTCGCCCTGCGGCCGGAGAAGCTCGTGCTGACCCAGGAGGAGCCGCCGCCTCACACGCCGAACGTCTTCGCCGGCACGATCTGGGACATCGGCTATCTCGGCGACTGGACGATCTATCTGGTGCGCCTCGCGAGCGGCAAGACGCTGCGCGTCTCGCGCGCCAATGTCACCCGTTTCGTCGAGCGGCCCCTGAGCTGGGACGACAAGGTCTTCGTTCATTTCGCGCCCGAGGCGGGCGTCGTTCTGACGCGGTGAAGACGATGAGCGATCAGGAAAGGATGGATGTGGCTCCGCGCCCGCCGGATCGGGGCGCGCTCGGCAGGGCACTGTCGGCCCTCGTGCCGGCGGTGCCCTTTCTTTGGCTGGCCTTCTTCTTTCTCGTTCCCTTTGCCATCGTCTTCAAGATCGCGCTGTCGGAGCCGGCGACGGCGCAGCCGCCCTACCGGCCAGTCTTTGACCTCTCGCAGGGCTTCGAGGGTCTGCGCGAGGCCTTCTCGCAGCTCAGCTTCTACAACTTCACGCTGCTGCTCGAAGACAGCCTCTATTTCTCGTCCTTCATCTCCTCGCTGCGCATCGCGGCCGTGTCGACGGTGCTGCTGCTCGCCATCGGCTTTCCCATCGCCTATGCCATGGCGAAGGCGCCGGAACGCTGGCGTCCGACGCTCCTCATGCTCGTCATCCTGCCGTTCTGGACGAGCTTCCTCATCCGCGTCTATGCCTGGATCGGCATCCTGAAGCCCGAAGGGCTGCTCAGCGCGCTGCTCATCAACCTCGGCCTGATCAGCGAGCCGCTGCAGATCATGAACACGGATACGGCCGTGTTCATCGGCATTGTCTATTCCTATCTGCCCTTCATGGTGCTGCCGCTCTACGCGACGTTGGAGAAGTTCGACTACACGCTGCTCGAGGCGGCGGAGGACCTCGGCTGCCCGCCGTGGCGGGCCTTCTGGCGCATCACGGTGCCGCTCGCCATGCCCGGCGTCCTCGCCGGCTGTCTCCTGTGCTTCATCCCTGTGGTGGGCGAGTTCGTCATTCCAGACCTGCTCGGCGGCTCGGAGACGCTGATGATCGGGCGGACACTGTGGAGCGAGTTCTTCTCCAACCGCGACTGGCCGCTCGCCTCGGCGGTCGCCGTCGTGCTGCTGGTGTTGCTCGTCGGCCCCATCGTCGCCTATCGCGACATCGAGGCCCGGCGCTGGGAGAAGGCGCAATGAACCGGCGTTTCGGCTTTTTCGACGCGACGGCCCTGACGCTGGGCTTTGCTTTTCTCTACCTGCCCATCCTCATCCTGGTCGTCTACTCGTTCAACGCCTCGCGGCTCGTCACGGTCTGGGGCGGCTTCTCGACGCAGTGGTATGCCTCCCTGCTGAAGAACGAGCAGCTCCTGGAAGCCGCCTGGGTGTCGCTGCGTGTCGCCTTCCTGTCGGCGGCGGCGGCGACTGTCCTCGGCACGCTCGCGGCGCTCGCGCTCGTGCGCTACGGGCGCTATCCGGGCCGCACGCTGTTCACGGGCATGGTCTATGCCCCGCTCGTGATGCCGGAGGTGATCACCGGCCTGTCGCTGCTGCTGCTCTTCGTCGCTGTCGACTTCGACCGGGGCTTCTGGACCGTCGTCCTCGCGCACACGACCTTCACCATGTGCTTTGTCACGGTGGTGGTGCAGGCGCGGCTCGTCGACTTCGACCGCAGCCTCGAGGAGGCGGCGATGGACCTCGGTTGCCCGCCGCTGAAGACTTTCTTCACGATCACGCTGCCGCTCATCGCGCCGTCGGTGCTGGCGGGTTTCCTGCTCGCCTTCACGCTGTCGCTCGATGACCTCGTGATCGCGAGCTTCACCTCGGGGCCGGGCGCGACCACGCTGCCGATGCGCATCTACAGCCAGGTGCGCCTCGGCGTGACGCCGGAGATCAACGCTGTCTGTACCATTCTGGTGGCGCTGGTGACGGTGGGCGTGATCTCCGCCTCTCTCGCCACCAAGCGGCAGGCAATGGCGGGCCGCTAGCGCCTACTGCAGCGTGCCGCCCGCCGACGAGAGATCTGCCGGTGGCACCTGCGGCGGCGACGCGGTGAGGAAAAAGGGCGCCGCCGCGCTGGAGCGCTGGATGAGCGCGTCGACATCAGGCCCGACGATCGGGTCGTCCCAGCTGCCGCGGATCTTGAGCGGGAAGCCGGACGGAACCGTCGAAGCCGATGCCTTCGGCGACGTAACGGTGGCGTCGAGCAGAAGACGCCGCTCGCCGACGAAGACGTGGCCGGTCATGAGACCGCGTGCGCCCGGCGTGGTCATCTCCACCGTGCCGATGTCGGCGATGCCTTCGCTGATCGTCAGCTGCCCCGTGATGCTCTCGAAGGGTGTGCGCCCGCCGCGCCAGTCAAGCGCCGCGGCGAGGGGGCGCGCCTCCACGCGCCGGGCGAGCTCCGGCAGGTTCACGCCGGCGATCGAACCCGCCGAAATTTCGAACTGGCACTGTCCGCGCAGGGCGTGCGCGAGCTCGGCGAAGGAGGCGCCCGCCGCCTCGAACTGAAACTGGGCAGTGCCATGGCCCGAGAAACGGGTGATGTTGGCCGTGTCGTTGAGCAGGCCGAGGAGGTTCACCTTGTCCGCCTGGCCGGTCAGGCGCACGTCATAGCCTGCCGGGGAGGGGGACATGATGAGCCGACCCTTGATTGTGCCGCCGTGCAGGCCGGCCCGCCCGAGGGCGATCTCGAGCCGGCCGTTCCTGATCTGCATGGAGCCCGCGATGTTCTCGACAGGCATCCGCTCGTAGTGGGCCTTGGTGATCGACAGACGCAGGTCGAGGTCCGCCTGCTCGAGCCAGCGCGTGGCAAGCGCATCACGGCTCCAGCCGCCGTCGGAGCCGCGCGTCGGCAGGAGCGGGCGCAGGAAGCGTGCGAGCTGCAACTCCTCAGCCGCTAGCGTGCCAGAGACAGCGAGGCGCGCCTGATCGAAACGTGCAGTGATCGCACCGTCGATGCGGTAGCGGTCGATCTCGATGCTCGCCTGCGGCAGCAGCAGCCCGCGCGATGACAGGGATACGGGGCCGGAGAGCGAGAAGGCTTCCACGAGATGGCCGAGGGGCACCACGCCGCCGAACTGGCTGTCGGCCCAGCGCAGGGACCGGGTCGAGACGCGCAGGTCGCCGTTGAGCTGCGGATCGTCCGAACTGGTGATTTCGCCCTTGAAGGCGAGGTCGCCGAGCGGGCTCTGCAGCTTGACGGCGAGGGGTGAGGCGCGGCCGTCCACAATCGCCGCCGGCGAGAAGGATTCGATCTGGAGATCCACCGGCTCGCCGCGCCACTGTACCCTGCCCGCCACCGCGAGCGGTCCGGTGAGCGAGGGCCAGTAGACGACGAGATTGGCCTGGCTGGCGAGGGCGGGGCCCGCGTCCTTCGCGCGCGTCAGGACGAGCCCGTCGATGATGACAAGACGCCCGACATGGCGGCCGTTGGCGGTGCCGTCCCGCCGGCTCGCGATCTCGCGCCCGGTGTGCGCGTTCAGCACGGCCCACAGATCGCGCAGCGTCCCGATGCGGCTGAGGTCGAGCCGCGGTTGCACAAGCGTGACCTCGACGAGCTCCATCCGCCCGAAAAGCAGGGGCAGCAGTCGCAGCTCGCCGCGGAGCTGGCGGGCCTGCGCCACCTCCTCGCCCTGCGGTGTCTGCAGGCTGACGTTCTCCAGCTTGACGCGCGGCACGGGCAGGAGCGCGAAGGTGGCCTTGCCGTCGGTCGCGAGGGAAAGGCCCGTGGTGCGCCGCAGCTCCTCGCCGATGGAAGTGGCAAGCGGCGTCGTGGCCAGCGTCCACGGCATCACTGCCATGGCGCAGACCAAAAGGACGGCGGCCGTAACCAGAAAGAGCTTGGACCTCGTCATTGCCACTCGCGTCCGCCGTTGGCCCCGGCTGAGGACCGACGGCGCAACCCAGTCATAAGGCAGTCTGATCCTTTACGCCGATTCAGCCGCCGCGCATAGGATTCTTGCCCTTCTATGCCGAGCGATATTGACGCTTTATGGACAATGCAAGGCGCGCTATCACCGCCGGCAACAATCCAGGGAGGACAGCAACGATGACCCATGCCGCCCCTTTATGGACCCCTTCGCCTGAACGTGTGGCGGAAACGGCCCTGCGGCGGTTCATGGACTTCCTCGGTGAGCGTGTCGGGAGGCGCTTTGCCGACTATGCTGACATCCATGCCTTCTCCATCGCGGAACGCGAGGCCTTCTGGTCCGCCCTGTGGGACTTTTGCGGTGTGATCGGGGAGAAGGGCGAGCGCGTCCTTGTCGATGATCGCATGCCGGGGGCCAGGTTCTTCCCTGACGCGCGCCTCAACTTCGCTGAGAACCTCCTGCGCCGCAACGGCGCGAGCGAGGCCATGGTCTTCAGGGGAGAGGACGGCTCTTCCCTGCGTTTGACCTGGGCGGACCTCCACGCACTCGTCTCTCGCCTCCAGCAGTGGCTCGCAGCCCAGGGCGTCGGCGTCGGAGACCGTGTTGCGGCCATGATGCCGAACCGGCCCGAGACCATCGCCGCCATGCTGGCCACCGCCTCGCTCGGCGCCACTTGGTCCTCCTGCTCGCCGGACTTTGGCGTGCAAGGCGTCATCGACCGCTTCGGCCAGATCGAGCCGAAGGTGTTCATCGCCATCGACGGCTATTTCTATGCGGGTAAGCGGCTCGACCTCACCGACAAGGTGCGTGAGGTGGTGGCACGTCTGCCGAGCCTCGCGGCGGTGCTGGTCGTGCCCTACATCGGTATCGCCGATGAAGTGGCGGAAAGCCTCGGCAAGGAGGCGACGACGCTGCCGGCCATCACGGCGCAGTATGCCGCCCGGCCGGTGACATACGAGCGCCTGCCCTTCAACCACCCGCTGTGCATCCTCTTCTCCTCGGGCACGACGGGTGTGCCGAAGTGTATCGTTCACGGCGCGGGCGGCACCCTGCTGCAGCACCTCAAGGAGCACCGCCTGCAGTGCGACCTGAGGGCGGGCGACCGCTTCTTCTACTTCACCACCTGTGGCTGGATGATGTGGAACTGGCTGGCCTCCGGCCTTGCCACCGAGGCGACGCTGATCCTCTTCGACGGTTCGCCCTTCCATCCCGAGCCATCGGTGCTGTTCGACCTCGCCCAGGCCGAGCGCATCACGCTCTTCGGCACCTCGGCGAAATATATCGACGCCTGCAGGAAGGCCGGGCTCGCGCCTGCCCGCACGCACGACCTCTCGAGCGTTCGCCTCATCACCTCCACCGGCTCGCCGCTGGCGCCGGAAAGCTTTGATTACGTCTACGAGGCCATCAAGCCGGACGTGCATCTGGCCTCGATTTCCGGCGGCACGGACATCGTCTCCTGCTTCGTCGGCGGCAGCCCGATCTCGCCGGTCTACAGGGGCGAGATCCAGGCGCCAGGCCTCGGCATGGCCGTCGAGGTGTGGGACGAGACGGGCAAGCCCATCCGCTCCGGCAAGGGCGAGCTCGTCTGTACCCGTGCCTTTCCCTGCATGCCGGTGATGTTCTGGAACGACCCCGGCGGCAAGAAGTATCACGCCGCCTACTTCGAGCGCTTCGAGGGCATCTGGTGCCACGGCGA
>Ga0207864_1004318_pt1 | contig 10903 bp, 9 predicted proteins | sample HigsolmetaAR202D_FD_184834 | JGI IMG/M metagenome (GOLD analysis project Ga0207864, IMG submission 184834) | Ionic liquid and high solid enriched microbial communities from the Joint BioEnergy Institute, USA - AR20-2-D (SPAdes) (version 2) ...
GACCCGCGTCGTCGCTCCGACAGGCCCGGCACAGCCGGTTCACCCCCACGCACGTGGGGACGACTTGCGGTCGTATTCCCTGAATATATGGTACGTCGGTTCACCCCCACGCACGTGGGGACGACAATCCAGCGCTCGCTGAAGCTGTGGATGGTCTCGGTTCACCCCCACGCACGTGGGGACGACACTTGCGCTCAAGAGGCATTATCCCTGCAATTGTCAAAGATCGCGCCTTGCCCGATTGGGCAGCAGGCCGTTAAGTGTCTGATGGGAGCCGGTCGAGATCGGCGAGGACGAGCTCCAGAGAGATCGCCGACAAGCCCGCCGCTTCGAGTGCCTGTGTCGCAGCAGCCAGCGAAATCGGAGAACACGTCGCGTACAGGCGCTCGCCGACAGCAGCAACTATGGCTCGCTGCTGCGGGCTCGGGAACCGCACCGGAGCAACTCGCGGCAGGCTTTCCGCGACCACTGCCCATGACCGGGGGACCACGACCCCGGGCCCATCCCCGCAACGACAGCGCGAGGTTGCCATTTCTCGGAGCGACTCCACCGAATCAGCCCCCATTTCCCGCACGGCACCGACGATCTGTCGGAGGATCTCCGCCAAGCCTCGCGCGTCTCCCGCCGCTGTGTGTCGTCCGGTCAGCTTTACCCCAAATCCCTCGGCGAGCGCATCCAGCGAGACAAAACCTCCGGCCGCTCTCATCGTGCATAGCCAACGCCTCGGTTCGGCTACCAGCGTTTCTCGTGTGGCCTCGTGCCGGCCAAGGAAGGCGAGGTCAAACTCGAGATTGTGGGCAACCAGAACGCCCCCGGCGAGGGCCCGCCCTGCCCGCGCTACCAATGCCTGAAGTGCCTCGACGCCTTCGTCCGCAGACCACTCGCAGCATGCTTCGATAGTTTCGCACCGCGGGTCCAGCACACAGGCAGCGACCTCGCGCAGTTCATCCCTAGTCACGCTAAGGCCGGTGGTCTCCGTATCGATGACAACCCACCGTCTGCGGCCGATGGGCTCGTCCACCAGGTTGCCAGAGCACCATCCAACCTCGCGGCTGTCTACTTGACCCGCCAATCACTCCTCCGAGCTGCGCGGGGGAACCTGGATCAACGCCATCCCTTCGCAGTCGATCGCTTGTCGCTCTCGGTCCCCAACCAACCGGATCTCGAAGCCCTGCTCGTTGCTCGCGACGTTGACCATCAGGCATGCACCCGCGGAGCGATGCTTGGCAACCCGCTCCCAGAGACGTGCCCTCACGTCGGCAGACAGAGAGCCAACGAAGACGTTCACCTGGGGCTGAAGCATCCACCGTGACAAGTCGCCGCGCAAGCCCGCGGGCACCCGTTCCACCGCGATAACCGTGAGGCTCACGCGTGCACCTCGGTGGAACTGTGATTGGCCCCTCCTCTAACCGTGCCGCTCTCCGGATCCCACAGCGATCCAGGACGCGCCTGGTCGGCGCTGAACCCGCCATCGTCGTCACGGTCCGCCGGAAGATCGAGCACGATCGCGAGGTCGTCGACAATTCGGCTGAGCAGGCGAGTCTGGTGAAACTGGTCCCGCAGAGCGTGACGAGCCGCCCGCTCGACATCTCGCGCGCCGCTCTGCGCAGCAAGAAAGGCCGCCGGAATTGACGTTTCCGTCTTGTACAGATCCGCAACGTCGTAGACGAAGGACAACGCCTTTCCCGTGTGGATAAAGCCCAATCCGGGTGAATATCCGGCGCTGACGATCGCGGCATGGCAGATCCCGTAAAGACAGCTGTTGGCCGCGGACAGGGCTCGGTTGACAGGCGATGCCTTTGACCAGTCGCCGCGCTCGAATCTGCGTCCTCCCCAGGGAACGCCCGTCCGGCGACTCCAGGCACGATACGCGTCTCTCACGCGCGCCCCCTCCCTGCCCCGTATCTGCCGCAGCGACATGTCCTCGGGCAGCTCTTCCTCAAATCGCAGCTGATACAGGCGGCGCACCACAAGAAGCCTCTTCTCGGGGTCTGCCACCAGCTCAGCCTGCCGGAGCAGGCGACTCCCGCTCCGGGTGTCTCCGAGCCCGGCCGCGTAGAGGCGCACGCCCTCCTCACCACCCCAAACGACCGAACACCCGCACTCGGCCAGGTTGACCACAGCCTTGTGGGTAACGGTCGTACCGGGGCCGAGAATCAGCAACGACAGATTCGCCGCCGGTATCGGTGTCCGACTTGACTCGTTGACGAAGAGGACCGAGCGCCCGTCCTGCTCAAGCCGACCACGTTCCAGGTAGAGGAAACTCCCGGAGTCCCTCACCTTGGGCAACAGGTGAAGGTCGTCGATGCGCATCCTCGCCCGGCCCTTGCGGCGCGGTGGACTACGCGACGCTGAGGAGGCCGCAGCCGTATGCCTTCGCCGGGCCGATTCCCGCTATGAGGGTCTGCCGGAAGGCGTCGGCGTCGGTCACGGTCAGTAGCCCTTCGTAGAGGACTGGTCTCACATGGAGACCGGGACGTCCTTTGCCGCCCTTGCCCAGCGGTCGCTTGGGGGCGATCAGGAGCCCGTCGTCCACCGGCAGCTCGAAGCCACCGCGCTCGGCACGCCGTCGCAGCCAGTCGCGCTGCTGAGCTTCGTCGAGCAGTGCAACCCGCCGGCTGTTGCGGCCTCCGTTCGCAACCTTCTTCGACGGGTTCGCGAGCAGTCGGAACCGGAATCGGCGGCCTGACTCGATCGCGTCGAGGAAGCCGCTGATCTCCTTGGACTCGTGCTGCAGCAGATAGCCCTCGGACAGTTTGTCCCAGGCGGGCTGCACCGCCGACTGCACCAGGGCGACCGGGCGCCGCTCGCGATCGAACTCGAGCCGGAACAACACCCGAAAGGCAGCCCGGGCGTCCGAACCATCGTGCTGCGGGAAGGCCCGCATCACCGTCCGGTGCAACTGCTCGGCGTCGGCGATGTCGCGAAGGACGTCCAGGTCGCGCGGGTGCAGTCGCAATCGACTCAGGAACATTGCTCATCCCCCCTCGCTTCGTACACGGTCCTGACTCGGCGGACCATGAAGCTCCGATCGCCGAGCGGTTGGTCCGCGACTTCAATCGGGCCGTCGGGGTCCTCCAGCCTCAGCTCCACCTTCGATTCGCGATCACCGGCCCGCCGCTTGCGGATCCGCTTCAGTTCGCCGCTGCTGCCCGGTGGCTCCTCGTCGTCACTGCCGCGCCCCGGCCACCACGGCTCGGCCAGAGCCTCCCGCAGCGGCCCGGCGAAGATCGAGGTCTCGTCCACCAACGGCCAGGCCGGCGGGCAAGATCGTCTGCCCAGGGCCAGGAGCCAGCGCGGAGATTCGAGAGCCGCGCGCATTCGGCGCAGTAGCTCCCCATCGTCACCCCACGCCTCAAAACCCGCCACGAAAGCGGCATCCTCGAGGTAGTAGCGCTGGGTGACGATCCCCCGAGGCTTCTTCTTGTTGGCAACGGCGATCGGCCTCCTCCGCGTCCCGACGGTGTGGAAATCCCGCAGCACCGTCCCAGGTCGCTCAATCCGCACCCCGAAGCGAAGGCGAGCCATGTCGTCCACGGGCTCGTCGCGTCTCCGCCCCATCGCCGCGGCCACGAGGCCGACCACGGCCGACTTCGACGGCGCATAGTCGGTCGTCCTAACCTCGAATCGGCTCGCGGTCTCCCACGACTGCAGCGGCCCGCTGAGCCAGATGCGGAGCGTGCTGACACCCATCTGCTCAGGCCTCCGGGTTCCACGCAGTGATCGCTTCGAGGTTGTCGACCTGTTCGATTGTCGGCCCCCAATCGAGCCCGGGAAACTCGGAGAGAACTTTGCCGCGCAGGGGGGCCTCCTTGGAGCCGAACATCCCCTCGATCGTCCGCAACTGCTTGCGCATGCGCTCCACGGACTCCTTGACGATCCCGCCATCGGACCGGGAGCCATCGACCGGATCGGCGAAAGCGTTGGCCAGATTCCATGCCCCGGACTCACGCGCGGTGACCAGCAGGCAGTTCGGCGGGTTGTGGGCAGCGAACGAGTTCTGCTTGCCACTCGGAACTGCGAGCGCGAACGCTTCGGTAAATGCTGCGACGATCTTCTGAACTTCGTCCTCCGCGGCGGTCGACCCGAGGTTCTCTGCCAGCTGACCGAGATCCAACGCCGCGTAGCGGTAAAGGCAGCTCGCGTTGTACTCGATCACGCCCATCATGTCGGCGCCTTCGTTGTCGTCCGGCTTACGGTCATCGACCGCCGTGTAGAAGTCGTGTTCAGCGGCGAGGCGGTGGGTCCCGATCGCGTGCGCGACCTGGCAGGACGCCTCGACTTTCGCGGTGGGCAGCTCAGCGAGCATGCGACCAAAGAGAGCGACATCCGCCGTCCGGCCGGGACCATTCAGGATCTCCTTGATGCGATCCGCAGCCTCCTTGGGCAGGGAAATCTTCTTACGCTCTTTTTTCCCCCTTTTCGGGCTGCTGTCTTTCTCCGCACCGCTGTCGCCATCTCCAAGACCCCCGACGCTGGACGGAAGCTTGTCGATCTCCTCGCCGAACTCCCTTGCCACATCCGCCAGCACGTCCAAGTCCTCCTCGCGGAAGAAGATCAGCTGCTTCGTCTTGATCTCGGAGGACTCGTTCTGGTCGTCCCCGATCACAAGACCGACTCCAATCGGTTCCGCCTCCAAGACCACCGCGGCACGGTGCCGTGCCCGATCCTCATCCAGCGGCACGTCACCACTCGTCAACCGATCCACGATCGCTTGGTGAGCACGCTTGGTCCTGAGTCCGGTGGCCAAACCGAAGTCTCCGTTGACGAAGCGCATCCGGATCGCGCGCTTCCACGACTGGCTGCTCACCCTTGCCCGAAGCACGCCGCCAAACGTGCAGCTCTTGGGCACCCCCGCATCGTCGCGATTCAGGTTCGCGGGCGCGAAGCTCTGGATCGCGTGGTACTCGACGATCATCCCTGCACTCCTTCCGTCATCTCAATCCGACTGTCCTCTTCCGATCTGGCCTCCTGACCAGCCCAGAAATGAAAAGCCCAACGTTTTTGGACCCACTGCGCATCGGCCTCCCAGTAGCCCAGGTCACGAACCAATGCCTCGGCGTCGACCCCCAAGTCCTCGCTTGCGAGCAGGGAGAATGCCCGGCGCAGGTGTTGGTCAACTTCCGATCTTCGCGATCGGAGGAGGATCCGCATCAATCGTTCAGCTGCAGCCTCCTTGCCGGGCTCCCGTCGCAGCCGGCGCATGTCGCGGCCGAACGAGGGCCACTCCTTCCCTGACTCCCCGTCCGATCTCCGCACCTCTACTCGCGTGAACGCGACCAGGGTTACCACCGCGTAGGCGTCCTCGAGCAGCTGGCCGACCGGAGTCGTCTCACCATGTTGGTTAACAGGTGACTGGTCGGCCGGGAACCTGATCAACCTGAGAAGCTCGCTGCTCGCCTCGGCGTCAGCACCGAAAGGCACTCCAACGCCTCTGCGAAGTCGTGCCATCGTCGCCAGCGCCGGGGAATCGTGTTCAGACGCCCTTCCTTGGAGTCGTGGAAGCTCTCTCGCGACCTGACTCGCGATTTCATCCCTCAGTTCGTCGAGTTCTTCACCCATCGACATCAACCACCTCCCGCTCATCGCTTACACGCCTTCTGCTGATGCCACTTCGACCTTCGGAACCCTCGCGTTCAGAGTCCGACGCAGCGCCCCCCTTGCCTGCGCGAGCCGCATGAACGCGCGATCGTCGCCCCCGCTCTTCACGGACCACAGGAGGTCCATCACTTCCCACGCGGCGCCCCGAACCCCATCGACCCAGTGCGCCCACGGCTCACTGTTCACCCCCGGCGCATCGTCGGCCGATGCGACCTCGTCGACGAATGCCAGGAAAGGCTCGCGGAGTCGACCCCAGTACGGCTCCTGCCACCTGGCGATGCGCTCGTTCAGCGTCTTGACCGCCGCTGCGATCGCGGCCGCGCCGCCTTCCGCGGCTTCCAACGCGTGTGCGACCATGTCCAGACGGTCGGGCTCCTTGAGCAGGTCCTCGCTCACCGGCAGCAAGGCCTCTCGGCAGTCAGCGACCTCGCCGCCCTGGTTCTTCACCTGCAGGCCGACGCAGAGAAGCCTCGGCATGAAGTCCGGCTCGACCATGCCGAACAGGCCGACCGCCTCGCTGATCATGGTCGGGTGCTCGCGTTCGGCGGTGCCATAGAAGATGCCGTCCGCGTCCCTCCACAACCTCCGCCCAGGGCGGACCCGCAGCACTTTCGGCTCCTCTCCCTCCCGCTGCCGCACCGGGACGTAGGGGTCGGGCGGAACGTCGTCGGCGAGCTTCAGGTGCTGGTGGAGGCGGGCCTGCCGGACCGCGCCGTCTGAACTGGGGAGGAGCTGGATCGCGCGTGACCTCCAGGTCAGTCGGTCGATCGGACCGCGCGGCCGGGACCCCTCCTTGTTCGGCTTGTCGGCATCCAAGTCCCTCTCCCAGGCAGGCCCGTCCGCTTTCCCGGCCCGGCGATTCGCCTCGTCCACCGCCCGAGGCCGCCCCGAAGCGGACGGGCACGCTCCGACCAAGGTCTGCCACAGGTTGCGCCCGAGCGCGATCACCATCACGGGCTTGGTTCCGGGCGAGTCGGTCCTATAGAACGGATACGACGCCCCTCCGCACGGCTGGTAAAGCAGGGTCGTGAGCAGCATCCGAACCGCACGAGCCGGACTCACCGCGGGCGGCTCGTCGTCGTAGTGGTGATCGAACAAGGTCACGTTTCTCCCGGATGCCCAGTCGATGGCCAGAGCGGCGATCGATAGTGGCTTCTTACAGTGCGCAGGCTTAATGGGCTGCTGCATGAACGGCCGCTCGGGATGGAAGAGGTCGAAGCGCTCCCGCCACCTTTCCAGGTACTCGAGCACGCGGGACGCGTGGGATGCGGGATCCTGAAGCCAGGACAGCTTGGCGTTGTCGTCCACAGGCCCCTCTGCCGCGCTCATCACCACCGCCGCGAGAATTCGGGTCAACGCCATCCGTTCCGGTCCGAATGACACCGCTAGGTCGCGAAACTCGGTGGGCCGCTCAAACAGTTCCGAAAGTGATACTTCCACCAGCTCACCCTCGGTCTGAACCGGTATCCACGGCTCACTGACGAGATCGAACGTCATCGTCACCCCCCTGTCTCAACCAACCCGAGTTCCCGATCCAACCGAAACGGCAAGACGATCTCCGTGTCCTCGGCCTCACGTTCCACGGGAAGGGGCACGCCGCTCTCATCCAGCTCGACCAGAAAGTGGTGCCGGAGCCGGCCGTTCCTCATCCAGCGCGACGGCAGAAAAGGGTTCCTTGGCCTGCCATCGCCGCGACCCTCGGTCGCCCCGGCGTCGAGCATTGCTCGCGTGATGCCTCTGGAGGAGACCGGCACGGCGCGCTTCAGCAGTTCACTCACATCGTCAGCCGACGGGTTGCGGCGGCTGTCCGGCAGCTCGTCAGGAAACAGGGGGATCAGCGACAGCGACGGCCGCTCGGAGTAGCGCGTCGCGGCCGAGTTCATCGCCGTCGCCCGCGGGTCCTCGGGGACCTGGGCCAGGTCTCCGTGGCGTTCCCAAGGGAGAGTCACGCCATGAGGGGAGGCAAGGGCGTTGTGTTGCGCCCAGGCCGTCTGCTTGAACTCCTCCGCCACCGCTTTCTCGTCCAGACGCTCCACGCGCAGCCGCTCGTCGGTGCTCCGACCGGGATTCGAGCCCTCCTCGTAAACCGCCGCGATCAGCGGGTCGAGGTCGTCGGGTTCGCACAGGCTCTCTCGCCCGAGCAAAGCCAGGCGGGTACGGACAAGCGCCGCTTCCACGTAGACGGCCGCCGATCCCGCCGGTGGCTTTCGCAACGGATCCTCGCCCTGCGCGTCGATGACGACGAGCCGCGGGCGCCGGTGCCGAACGGGGCGGTTCGGCCGCACATGACGATGGACCCGCCCCGCGCGCTGGATCAGCAGATCGACGGGCGCGAGAAACGAGAACATGACGTCGAAGTCGATGTCGAGCGACTGCTCGATCACCTGCGTGGCGACGACGATCAGTCGCTCCGGCCTCGCACTTGCCGACTGCGAGCTGTCGGGTGGGCCGAGCATCGAGAGCAGCCGCTTCTCGATCGGGCCGCGCTCCAGTCGACGCATCCGTGAGTGCAGCAGCTCCAACTGCACCGGGCTCGGCTCGGACTCCACCCGGCGGCGCAGCTCCACGTAGATGTCCTGCGCCTCGGCGACCGTGCTGCAGACGATCGCCAGGCAACCCCCTTGCTCGACCTCGAGCAAGGCGCGCTCTGCGACCGCCCCCGCCTGATCTGCTAGCTCAGGAGCCTCCGCTTCCGTCGCGACGTGCTCCCAAGAAAGGGCGACCTCCCTGCCGGGCCGGTCGTCATCGACTGGTATCTGCGTCAGTCCGAGCCGCGGCGACGCGACGGTGATCCGGGGGTAAGCATCGGACGAGATCTCATCGACGGGCGCCGGCTCGCCGTCTTCACACCCCTTGAGGTAGGCGGCAACGAGCCTGCGGCGGCGGCTGGGCGGCAGCGTCGCCGAGAGCAGGACAACGGTGCAATCGAGCGCCGCAAGCCATTCGACAAGAGCCTCCAGCAGGTACCCCGTATAGGCGTCGTAGGCGTGGACCTCGTCCAGGACCACGACCTTGCCTTGCAGGCCGAGCATGCGCACCGGGTAGTGGCGCGCGACCAGCGTTGCCAACAGAGCCTGGTCCACCGTCCCCACGGCGTGCGGGCCGAGCAGGCCGCGGCGACTTTGGGCGAACCATGCCTGCGCCTCGGCGTCGCGCTCGTCCGCTTCGTCTCGGTCGCGCTGGTCCGCGGCCACTTCCCGCGGTGCCGGAAGGTCCTCGTGCGGGTCGATCCCGCTGTGAAGGAGTCGCGGCACCGCTTTCTGATCGGGCCAGATGGATTCGAGGAAGCCTTTGGCGCGGTCGTGCAGCTGGTTCGCGGTGGCCTGCGTCGGCATGCCCACGTAGATGCCGCGGCACCCGTCGATGAACCCCTGCAGCGCCGCGATAAACGCGGCCTCAGTCTTCCCGGAGCCCGGGCGATCCTCGATTAAGAGGAGGAACTTTTCGCCGGTCACGGCGGCAACAGCTTCAGCGGCGGCCCGCTGGGACGCGCGCAGCGCGAACTCGAAGATCTCCTCCGGATCCTTGGCATCGGGGCGCGGCCGCGGAGCCCAGGACGACGGATGCACCGCGTCGCGGGCAAGTTCCTCGCTCGTCCGGCGAGGTCCGTCGGTGACCGGAAAACGCTCCGGGTCGGACGCGATCCAGTCGGCGACGCTGATCAGCCCAGCCGTCGCCAGCACCGTAGGCGCATCGAGGCGTTTCGGCTGCGGAATCGCATCGACTCCGAGGCGCCGAGCCAGCGAGTCGGCCAGTTCATCCTGGACGCTTCTCCATTGCGTCGGGGCCCGCCGGCCCGCGCGGATCTGTCCGCGTGCCTTGGGGACCGAGTGGTGGCCAGAGAAGGTCGCCACGAGGCGTTCGGCTACGGGCAGAGACATCCCCATCTGTTCCGTCAGCCAGCGCAACAAGATCGCTCCACTGACGGTGTCGTGGCCGGGAAGCCGATCCTGACGTGCGGCGCGAAGGTGCTTGGGCAGAAGGCGCTGCGCCAAGCTCGGCACCAGTTCCTGGAAGCACCGGTTTGCCTTGCCGACATCGTGCGATGCGGCCAGGAAGGAGATCCACCGTCGCGTGTCGGTTTCGTCCAACCCGAAGCCTGCCGCGAACCACGCCCGCTGTCGGTCCGTCAGGGCGACGTCCCAGAGCCGCCGCGCAACCGCGGCGACGTCTTCCAAGTGCCTCAGTAGGGGCAAGTAAGCGCCGCCGGCTCCCGTCTTCGCCCAGAACCACCCCCAAGGCGGCGCCAACGCGTCATCGCCGTTCACCCCGTCCCCTTGTTCCGCCCGATCGCCGCGCGACCACCCGGGCACCGCACTGGTCTCCATTAGTGCGTCCGCCCCCGGATCCGGCCGATCGCGCCCGCTACCGCTGAGCGTAGCCCGTGCAGTAGGCGCTCGGTCTCTGCCTCCTGGACTACGCGCCGGTAGGTCGCGTGTCGCTGTCGGTAACCGTGACGCGGAGCAGTCGACGCTCCGTCGGTCGCCCAGCCCGCCATCCCACATCATCCTCCCTCCGCTAGCGTCGTCACTCCCCCGCCACCGCGGGGATGTCTTCCGAACGATTCAGCGACCTCCAGCAAACACGGGTTCACCCGCCTTCGCAGCGACAAGGTGTTAGCTGGAGGTTATTCCCGCTAGCACCAAAGTTGTTCCCGGCCCAGACACGGAGTTTTCCCAATCGCCGCATTCGCCCGGTGCCTGGGGTCGGCCGACGCGGTTTAACCCGCGTGCCTACCGACCGCTGCGCAGGCGGGCCTTGGCGCGGATGCGCTGGGTGGCTCGCTCGCCGCCCGTGCGAACGGTGATCGGGAGGCGGACGGTGCCTTGGCGCCGAGAGGCTTGGCGGAGGGCCTTGAGGGCCGCGCGGGGAAGCTTGATGCAAGGTGGCGCCGGGGGCGGCTGAGGCGCGGACTCGGGCGGAGGAGGCGGCGTGCCCGGCCCGAACCGCGGCCGGACGATCGTCCGCCCACAGCCTCAACGAGTGCCGAATCCCCGGTCGACGGTGGGGGACCGCCCCCGCCCGCCCGGCCCGGCGCCGCCACCGCTAAAGCCCCCGCCCGCCGGCGCCGATCAAGCCGCTGCACCCCTGCCACATAGGAGAGAGACGCATGGCTTATGAAATGAGGGTTCGCGGGACCGAGCACGAGGTGAAGGTCCGGAACCCGTGGGCGGTGGCGCTGCTGCCGCTGATCACGCTCGGCATCTACCACCTGGTCTGGTGGTACAAGATCAACAAGGAGCTGAAGGGCTACGGGGAAGCCAAGGGCTACGACCTGGGCCAGAACCCGACCAACTCGGTG
>Ga0207864_1004319_pt1 | contig 10903 bp, 11 predicted proteins | sample HigsolmetaAR202D_FD_184834 | JGI IMG/M metagenome (GOLD analysis project Ga0207864, IMG submission 184834) | Ionic liquid and high solid enriched microbial communities from the Joint BioEnergy Institute, USA - AR20-2-D (SPAdes) (version 2) ...
GTCCCCGGGGCGCGGGCGCGGCCTCCCCCGCACCCGCGCCCCGCCGTCACGGCTCCAGCGCGGCCGGCTCCTCCTCGTCCAGCAGCCGGGAGCGGACGACGAACCGCACCCCCTCGGGGGCCTCCACCGAGAAGCCGCTGCCCCGCCCCTCGACCACGTCGATGGTCAGGTGGGTGTGCCGCCAGTAGGCGAACTGCGCCCTCGACATCCACACCCCGACCGGCTGCTCCAGGCCGTCGACCCGCAGGTCCCCCAGGTGCACGTCGGCGGCCCCGAGCCGGAACTCCCCCACCGGGTAGCACATCGGCGCACTGCCGTCGCAGCACCCGCCGGACTGGTGGAACATCAGCGGGCCGTGGCGCCGGGTCAACCGGACCAGCAGCTCGGCCGCCGCAGCGGTCAGCGCCACGCGCCCCACCCGTTGCGCGGCCACGGCTAGAACAGCCCCAGCGCGTTCTCCGAGTAACTGACCAGCAGGTTCTTGGTCTGCTGGTAGTGCTGGAGCATCATGTGGTGGGTCTCGCGGCCGATGCCCGACTGCTTGTAGCCGCCGAAGGCGGCATGGGCGGGGTAACTATGATAATGATTCACCCATACCCGGCCGGCCTGGATGTCGCGGCCCGCCCGGTAGGCGGTGGTGCCGTTGCGCGACCACACCCCCGCGCCCAGCCCGTACAGGGTGTCGTTGGCGATCGCCACGGCCTCGGCGTAGTCGGCGAACCGGGTCACCGAGACCACGGGGCCGAAGATCTCCTCCTGGAAGATCCGCATCCCGTTGTGGCCCTCGAAGATCGTCGGCGCCACGTAGTAGCCGCCCGCCAGCTCCCCCTCGTGCTCCAGGCGCTCCCCGCCCAGCAGCACCTTCGCGCCCTCCTTCCTGCCGATGTCGATGTAGGACAGGATCTTCTCCAACTGGTCGTTGCTGGCCTGCGCACCGATCATGGTCTCGGTGTCCAGCGGGTTGCCCGTCCTGATCCTGCGGGTCCGCTCCACGGCGTCGGCGAGGAAGTCGTCGTAGATGTCGGCCTGGACGAGCGCCCGCGACGGGCAGGTGCACACCTCGCCGGAGTTCAGCGCGAACAGGGAGAAGCCCTCCAGCGCCTTGTCGTAGAACGCGTCCCGCTCGGCCGCCACGTCGGAGAAGAAGATGTTGGGGCTCTTGCCGCCCAGCTCCAGCGTCACCGGGATCAGGTTCTCGCTGGCGTACTGCATGATCAGCCGCCCCGTGGTGGTCTCACCGGTGAAGGCGACCTTGCGGATCCCGCTGTGCTGCGCCAGCGGCTTGCCCGCCTCCACGCCGAAGCCGTTGACCACGTTGAGCACGCCCGCCGGCAGCAGGTCGGCGACCAGCTCCACCAGCAGGTGGATCGAGGCGGGCGTCTGCTCGGCCGGCTTGAGCACCACCGCGTTGCCCGCCGCCAGCGCCGGGGCCAGCTTCCAGGCCGCCATGAGCAGCGGGAAGTTCCACGGGATGATCTGCCCGACCACGCCCAGCGGCTCGTGGAAGTGGTAGGCCACGGTGTCGTCGTCGATCTGGGAGGTGCGGCCCTCCTGGGCGCGGATCGCCCCCGCGAAGTAGCGGAAGTGGTCCACGACCAGCGGCAGGTCGGCGGCAAGGGCCTCCCGCACCGGCTTGCCGTTCTCCCAGGTCTCGGCGACCGCCAGCCGCTCCAGGTTGGCCTCGACCCGGTCGGCGATGCGGTTGAGGACCAGCGCGCGCTCCGCGGGCGAGGTGCGCCCCCACGCCGGGGCGGCCTTCTCGGCGGCGGCCACGGCCCGGTCCACGTCCTCGGCGGTGCTGCGGGCCACCTCGGTGAAGGGCTGCCCCGTGACGGGGGTGACGTCGACGAAGTAGTCCCCCTTGACCGGAGGCACGTACTCGCCGCCGATGAAGTTGTCGTACCGGGACCGGTACTCGACGATGCTGCCGGGCGCGCCCGGCGCCGCGTAGACGGCCACTGCTGCTTCCTCCTCCAGACACGCATCTGATGTGTGCTGCGCCACACTAGGAACGGAAGCGTTGCAGTCCCGTTGCATCCGAACCGCCCCCGCCCGCCCCTCCACAGTGACCCAGGTCACCATGGAGAACCCGGCGGACCGCCGCCCCCGGCCGGCGCCTCGGGGACCTGCGCGGTCTTGCCCTCCAGGCGTTTTGCGGTCATGATCCGCAGCACGGACACCGGACGTGTCCGGCCACCCGCACGCCACGACCGCTCTGCCCACCGGACGGTGACAACATGTCCGCTTCTTCGGGTCTCCCCTCCGGGCCGGGCCGCGCACGGGCACCGCAGCGGCCCTGTCCCCACGCGCTGCACCGCGCCCACGAGAACCTGCGCGGCGGCGCACACAACGGCGGCACCCTGCGTTCCGTGGTGTCCGCCTCCTGGAACCGCTCCCTGCGCGCCCGCGTCGACCCCGAGGGCAGCGCCCCTCCCCTCGTCTACGGCCCCGCCGAACTGCGCGAGGTCCGCTCCGCCCACCCGCTGGCCGCCGTCGTGCCGACCCTGCACCGCATCCTCGACTCCGCGGTGGACGCCTCCGCCCAACTGTTCATCGTCACCGACGCCGACGGCCGCATCCTGTGGCGCGAGGGCGCCGCCCCGGTGCGCACCGCGGCCGACCGGGTGCTGCTCACCGAGGGCACCCAGTGGCGCGAGGACACCATCGGCACCAACGCCATGGGCACCGCCCTGGCCACCGGCCAGCCCGTGCAGATCTACTCCGCCGAACACCTCGTGCACGCCTACCACACCTGGACCTGCGCGGCCTGCCCGATCACCGACCCCGACACCGGCCGCATGCTCGGCACCATCGACGTCAGCGGCCAGCAGGACAGCGTGCACCCGGCGATGGTGCAACTGGTGTCGGCCGCCGCCGAACTCGCCGAACAGGAACTGCGGGTGCGCATGATGGTCGCCGACCAGCGGCTGCGCGAACACCGCCTGCCCGACCTGCACCGCCTCGGCGGCCAGCCCGGAGCACTCCTCAGCCAGAGCGGACGGGTCATCGCCACGCACCGCCGCGAGGACTGCCCCGTCACGCTGCCCGAACGGGTGGACACCTCCCACGGCAGCGGCCGCATCGACCTGGGCGGCGGCGTGCACGGCACCCTGGAGCCGCTGCCCGAGGGGTGGCTGCTGCGCCTGCCCCGCCCCACAGCGCGCACCGCACCCCGCAGCACCGCCCGGACGCCCACCGGAAGCACGCCCGCCCCCCGGCCCCGCACCGGGGGCGCCCCGGACGCGACCGGACCGCTGGCGCTGCACCTGCTGGGCCCAGACTCCCCCGTCGTCCGGCTGGGCGGCCGCCGCCTGCCCGTGTCGCTGCGCCACGCCGAGATCCTCGCCCTGCTCGCCCTCCACCCGGAGGGGCGCACCGCCGAACAGTTGGCGCTGGGCCTCTACGGCGAGAACGGCAACCCCGCCACCGTCCGCGTCGAGGTGCACCGGCTGCGCGCCCAGCTCGGCCGCCGCGTCCTGCTCACCCGCCCCTACCGGCTCGCCGACGCCCCCGACTGCGACCTGCTGAGGGTGCGCGCCCGCCTGGCCGCAGGCGACGTGCGCGCGGCGCTGGCCGCCTACCGGGGCGAACTGCTGTCGCGCTCGGAGGCCCCGGAGATCCGCGCGGTCCGCGACGAGGTCGCGGCCACCCTGCGCACCAGCGTCCTGGAGCTCGGCGACAGCGACCTGCTGTGGCAACTGGCCTGCCGCGACCTGGGCCGCGAGGACGTGGCGGTGCTGGAGGCCCTGGCCACGGCCCTGCCCCGCACCTCACCGCGCCGCGCCAGCGCGGTGCAGCGGCTCAACGCGCTGCTGGCCGCCGACGGCTAGCACCGGCCCGGCCGGGGAAGGGCAGCCGCCCCCTCCTTCCCCACAACAGCCCTCCCCCGTCCGGGCCTCCCCCCACCCCGCCGGGGACCCGCCCGACGGCCCGGCCCGAGGAGAGGCATCCCCATGCCTGTGGGGTCCCCGGCCGCTGCCGGGTGGCGGGTTCCTGGACGGCGGCGCTGCGGAGAGCCGGCACCCCCTCAGGTGCCGCAGCGGCGGCCAAGGCTGCCGCGCCTCCCGGCCGAAGCAGACCAGACGGTTCAGCGCCACATCGGCCCCGACCGGGCCACGGCCCCGGCACCGCCCTCGTCTCCCATGGTTCTAGGGGCAGAACAGGCAGGTGCTCTGTCCCTAGGACCATGATCGTCAAGGCCACGCCAGTGGTCGGCCGTGGAGTTCGACAGGAAGAGGACTTCCGGCCGGTTCTGCGGTCCAGCAGGCGCCTCGGACAGCAGACAGGACACGGGCGACCAGGCAGATACTGTGCATTTCCGGACGGCTGAGTGCACTTGCCCAGGTTTTCGCAAGTGAATGAAAATCACCTGGACCGCTGATAAAGTCCCAGTTCGTCAAGGGTGCCCCGCGCATGCGGGGGGTGGTCTGTGAGCGTCTTTTGAGTGAGATCGGTATGGGCGTCGGGCGGAGGATCCGTGTGGTGTCTGACCGCGCGATCGCCTCGCGGACGTCGGCGGCTTCCTTGTCCATGGGCAGGGTCATGGGGGCTATCCACACGCTTCCTGTCGGCGTCGAGTCTCGCCGCCACACCGTGGGAGTCGGCAGGCCAACCTCTAATGGCATCCTGTGAACAGGACGGATGAACTCTGGTTTTCAGCGACACGCCGGGGTCTGGTGCACGACCGGAGGTTCGCTGAAAAAAGCCGCCGGAACCGGCACCCGGGGTGGGGCGTGGCCAGCGACTTTACCCTCGGGTCCTCATCGCCCCTACGAGGGGCAGCAACACCACCAGCAGCCGCGGCTGCTCACCACGGCGCTGTAGTCCTCATCGCCCCTACGAGGGGCAGCAACGCGGGGGCGACCGAGACTGCCAGCGCGGCCGCGGCGAGTCCTCATCGCCCCTACGAGGGGCAGCAACTCGCGCGATCTCGTCGGCCCGGCGCGCGTCCTCGGGTCCTCATCGCCCCTACGAGGGGCAGCAACTCGCGCGATCTCGTCGGCCCGGCGCGCGTCCTCGGGTCCTCATCGCCCCTACGAGGGGCAGCAACTATGCATGGAGGCAGGCTATGCCTGAAGTCGAGCAGGTCCTCATCGCCCCTACGAGGGGCAGCAACGCGGGGGCGACTACACGGCCCCCGCCACGGTCACCCCCAGTCCTCATCGCCCCTACGAGGGGCAGCAACCCGAGGAGGACGGCCGCGTCGCCGAGGACGGCGACGTCCTCATCGCCCCTACGAGGGGCAGCAACAGGAACGGCGACTGGTCGAGCAGTAGCGACTGCCGTCCTCATCGCCCCTACGAGGGGCAGCAACGTGCCCTGTACCAACTCCTGCCACTGGGAGGCCAGGTCCTCATCGCCCCTACGAGGGGCAGCAACTCCCACTCCAACCGGTGGCAGATGAGTTTGTTGCCGTCCTCATCGCCCCTACGAGGGGCAGCAACATGATGGACACGTCGCAGTGGTCGCCCGCCACGACGTCCTCATCGCCCCTACGAGGGGCAGCAACGTGTTCAGGTGCACGCGCATCCGGTAGTAGAGGTTGCGTCCTCATCGCCCCTACGAGGGGCAGCAACGTGTTCAGGTGCACGCGCATCCGGTAGTAGAGGTTGCGTCCTCATCGCCCCTACGAGGGGCAGCAACAGGCTGGCGCTGCGTGGGCGATTCCGCACCCCCTTGTGCACCGGCTCACCGCGGCCGCTACCGCCGACGTCCTTCGGGGCCTGCCGCTGGGAGGCCGGACCGTGCAGCGCCCCTACCCGGGCTACCCCGGCGGCGGCATCACCGTGCTGCCCCGCAGCACGTATACCGAGGTGCCGTTGGATCTCCGCTACGAAGGATGGGGGCAGGAGGACGAATCCTGGGCTCATGCGTTGACGGTGCTGGCCGGGCGGCCGTGGCGCGGCACCGCCCCGCTGCGGCACCTGCGGCCCCCGCCCACCAGCACGGTGGGCGGGGGCCGCGCTCGTTCCTGTGGTTACCCGTGCCGCCAGGACGGGCCGTCGGGGGAGCCCAGCCAGACCGTGTGGCCCCGCGCTCCGACGGTCAGCCCGAACTCCTCGACCCCCGGGCGGCCTCGCTGGTCCCACCAGGCGTGCGCCTGCTCCAGTTCGTCCCACAGTCGGCGCGGCCCGCCCTGCTCGACCCGGTCCTCGTACACCCGCGCCCACGACGGCGAGTCGGTGGCGGAGAGCCAGATCACCATGCCCTCGGGGCTGCGTCGCATGCCGAACCGCCAAGCGGGGAGCATCAGCATCAGCGGCAGCACGACCGTCCCGTCGAGCAGGAGGTCCTGCCCGGCCTCGATCGGGCGGATCTGGTCGGCGGTGGCGTTCAGGTCGTGCGGTGTACCGCCCCTGTTGCGCTGGGCGCGCAGCCACATGAACGACAGGCCCTGTACGAACCGGCCTTCGGCGGTGTCGCCGCGCACCCGGAGCCGGGCGAGCACACCGCCCGGGCCGGACGGCTGGGGTGACCACGGGGTGACGACCAGGCCGCCGTCGCGGGTCTGCGCGAGCCAGGCCTTCGGGACGTCCCGCACGGTGCAGGTGGCGATGATCCGGTCGTAGGGTGCGAGTGCGGGGTAGCCGTCCGCACCGTCGCCGGTCACGACCCGTGTCCGGTATCCTGCGTCCTCCAGTGCGCCCCGCGCCCGTTCGGCGAGCACCGGGTCGACCTCGACGGTCGTGACCCGGTCCGCATCCCCCACCAGTTCGCAGAGGAGCGCGGCGTTCCATCCGGTTCCGGTGCCGACCTCCAGGACCCATTGGCCGGGGTGGACGTCCAGCGCGTCCAGCATGGCGGCCATGATGCTCGGGGCGCTGGAGGACGACGTGGGGAGGCCCGGCCCGTTCTCGGCGCCGTCGTCGACCTGCGTCACGACCGCGTCGTCGGTGTCGACCAGGCGCCGCCACCGGTCCGGGTCGGCGGCCCGGTCCACGGGTCGGCCGCGGTGCCAGATCCGGTCGGGGATGAACGGGTGGCGCGGCACCCGCGCGAACGCCTCGGCGACCCGGTCGGACACCCCCGCCGCGCGCAGTGCTGCTTCGAATGTCATGCTCAGACCTTCCCGCTGCCGCCGCACGCCTGACATGCCACCCACCTCTGGTGGCTCTTGCCCTGCGTCTGTCCGTCCGAGTAGACCCAGCTCCCGCCGTCACCGTCGCAGGCGCCACAGTCCTTCTTGCTGTTGTTGTCGGTGTCTTTCTTTCCCCAGGCCATGTTCTTCCCTATGGATACGAGCTCCTGCCGCCGGTGTGTCGACGGGAGTGATCTTCTGTGGTTGACCGCCCGGCCTCGGGTCAGGGGCAGGAGGGCCGGGCGGCCGGTTGGGGAGGGGCGTCCCAGCGGAAGGCGAGGGCGCCCTTAGGGCGTCGCCTCACCCCCGAGAGGCGACGGGACCGGTTCGATGCGGTCGACGGGCAGCAGCACCGGGTCGCTGACCAGGTCCTCTCCCGTAGGTCGCGCCCGCACCTTGGGAGTGAGCGACCCCGGAACGCCGTACCCGATGACGGTGTAGCGCCGGTTGAACGGCTGGTAGCGGATCAGGGAGCCGAGCGGGTAACGCCGCCGCATCTCCATGTAGGCCAGCTGGCCGGCGATGTGGTGCAGCTGGTCGGCGAGCTTCGCGACGGCCCCGGACGACAGGCGTTCGCCGTCGGGGCCCACCACCGTGTCGTCGTGCACCTCGTAAGCGACCACAAGGCCTCCTTCAGCGGACGCCGCGGGGCACCGGGTACCCGCCGGGCAGCTGTTCGCGTAGGCACCGCTGCACGAGCAGCTTCGGGTCGAGCTGCTCGACCGTGTCCGCGGTGCCTCGGGTGAGGAGCAACGCCTTCTCCCGTTGAGGGTCGGGCTGCTCCGTGCGGTGCACGGCCACCAGCCGCCCGGTGGCCTCCCGGGTGATCAGCCAGTCCGGGTAACGCGACCGAAGCGTCTGCAGGCCGTCAGTCAGCAGGTCGTCAGCCATCCGACGCCTCCTGCTCACGCAGCCGCTCCTGGGCGTCGAGCAGCCGACCGAGCTCGTCGACCGTGTCCGCGGTCAGGGTCGAGCGCAGGCCTCGCGTCTGCTGCCGGGGGGTCAGGAACTCGGGGCGCTGCGCCATCCATGGGCCGTGCGTGCCGTCCTGCCCCCGGGATCTCCAGATCATCCAGTCGGGGTGGCTGGCTTCGAGATCCTCTGCTCCGGTCGGCCATGGTCCCAGCAGGTTCAGGCGCTGGAGTTCGCGCTCGCTCGGCTCCGTCATGTCTCACCTCACGGCGGGTCGATTCGGTGACTCGGTGAGATGGACGTTACGAAATGTTGTCGAACCCTCCCAGTGACGGAGAGCCCTCGTTCTGAACGAGGGCTCTCCGTTCGGGTACGGAACGTACCCACGCCGCTGGTCAGCGGTTATGGGGTGACAGCGAGGAAGTCGGCGAGATCGCGTTGCTGTTCGGAGGGCATACGCTTGGCGGCGGCCAGCAGGTCCTCGGTGATCTCGCGTGCGGTCTGCTGGTAGCGCAGCCAGACGGGCGCCTGCACGCGCAGGCGGGTGAGGATCTCGGTGGCGCGGTCGATGTCGCCGAGCTGCAGGTGGGCGTGGGCGCGGTCCAGCAGGTGGCGGTGCCAGTCCGACGGCATGGTGCGGCCCACCCCGACGGGCAGCTGCTCGGCCAGGGCCAGCGCCTGGTCGGGCGCCCCCATCACGAGTTCATGCTCGGGGCCCTTCAACGCCACGGTGAGCGGCCCCCAGGCACGCCAGCCGACGGTGTGCTCATGCTCGCGGCCCAGCGGCGCGGCTGCGGCGGTGGCAACCCGATGGTATTCGCGGGCTTCGTCAGGCCGGTTGTTGCGTGCTGCGGCGGCCGCGGCACGCAGCATCAGCCATCCCCACGCCGAGAGCTGGTCCGGCGTGGCCTTGGAGATCTGCGGCTCCACTCGGTCAGCCGCGGCGACGCACAGGTCCTCGACCTCCCGGAACCGCCCTTGGCGCATGAGAGCCCACGCCTGGCTGCTGATCGCAGCCGCGGCCAAGGACTTGTCCTCGATGGCGAGCGCGTCGGCGAGGCTGTCGCGCAGCGCCATCAGCGCCAGGTCGTGCTCGCGGATCTGGATGAGGTAGCGGCCGATCGCGCCGAGCGCGTCGGAGCGCAGCCGCCGTGCCTCGGCCTGCTGGTCGCCGTCGAGGGCGGCGACGTGCTGGTGGGCGGACCGCACCACGGCGGGCGCGAGCTCGGCCACCGTGTCGTAGCGGTCACCGTGGTAGGCCAGCGCGACGGTGCGGACGGCATCGCGCAGCATGCCCAGGTCCGGCTCGGCATCGCCGTTGAACTTGAACAGGGGCTGTCCGTCGATGCCCGTGGGCGGGTTGATGGCCGAGCGGATCTCGGCCAGGGCGGCGTCGTTGTGGGCTGCGGGCACCGGCTCTGGGGACCGCGGGGCCGCGAACGTGAGCGTGACCACGCCGAGTGCGCGAGCGATGGCGTGGTAGGTGGACATGCGCGCGCTGCCGCCGCTCTCGATCTTCTTGATGACGTCGCGTGACAGGCCGGCCTTGGCCGCCAGGTCCTCCTGGGTGAGACCGCGACGGCGGCGCAGGTCTCGGATCTGGGCGCCTATGGTGCTATCGTCCTTCATGAGTAATCCCCGTCCTGCTGGTCATACCGTCGACGCCAGCATAGGACGGGGATTTCTGCGTGTCAGGAGTGTGAGGAGACGCTACTCAGCGGTGACGTCGTCCAGCCCGCCACCGGTGTCCTCGGCGGGGCCTCCCACCGCACCATGGACCCGTCCGGGTTGAGGTAGGTCAGGTGGCCGCCCGGCTCGGGGATGTCGAACTGTTCGATGCCGCGGGTCGGCTCCTCGCCGGGCAGCAGCACCACGCTGTTGTCGAACGACGGCACCCCGCCGACCCACGGCGCGGACGTGGCGTTGCCGTCGATGGCGGTGACGGTCTGCCCGCCGACCCGCCACACCAGCCCGGTTCCGGCGCCGACGTAGCCCAGGGTCTCCTCGCCCTCGACGTCCTGGGCGTCCACGGCGGCCGCGACGGGAGCCCTGCGTCCTGCGGCCTGGCGGCCACCCCGGGCCGCGACCACGGTCCGCCGGGCTGCCCGGACGTACCTGCCCCGGACGGAGAGTGCTTCGGGCCCGGCGGACGCCCCGGTGCACCCCATTGCGGCTACTGCACCTGCGCGGTGCCCGCCTCCCGAGCAGCGCTGCTGCGGCGGCCCCGTTCGTCTCGGGGCGGCTCCCGGAGAATGCGGAGCCGCCGCCTCCCGCCCCCGCCTGTCGCGGGTTTCCGTTCGATTCCGCGGTCTCCGGGGCCCGGGACGGCTACCGTGGGAATCCCGACACCGCAGAAGGGATCGCATGGACCTGGTGTGCCGGAACGGCATGTCTCACACCTACTCCCGTGATCTCCGGTCGCCCGTGCGCCGCAAGTCCGCGCTGGCGCGGCAGATCGCCGGGGCGGTTCTGGAGTCCTGCAAGATCTGCCGCTGGGACGGGAGCAGGCTCGCGGCCCGCGACCTCGCACCGGAGGGGGTCACCGCCGAGCTGTACTCGGCGTGGGCCGAGCACGAGACGCTGGCGGCCCTGGCCGAGGGCAAGCGCTTCGACAGCGTGGTGACCCTGGCGACGCTGCTGGGCCGCCGGAGGGGCATGCTGTACCCGCCGACCCCGGCCACGTTCGCGCTGTGCCAGATCGCGGTGGACGGTGTCGAGGTGGCCGTCGACGTGTCCCGGGTCCTGGAGCACCTGCGCGGCCTGGAGTTCCAGGAGCGGGTGTGGGTGGTCGACGACGTCCTGTCGGGGATCGTCGGTGCCGAGTTCTACCCTCCGGCCCCCATCGAGCGGCTGCTGGCCGGGGCGGCCTAGGCAGGCCGGGGCCCCTGCTCCCGGGCCCTGTCGGGCGGCGCC
>Ga0207864_1004323_pt1 | contig 10897 bp, 8 predicted proteins | sample HigsolmetaAR202D_FD_184834 | JGI IMG/M metagenome (GOLD analysis project Ga0207864, IMG submission 184834) | Ionic liquid and high solid enriched microbial communities from the Joint BioEnergy Institute, USA - AR20-2-D (SPAdes) (version 2) ...
TTCGCGCCGCCACGGGCCTCCCCCGGCAAAGCCCGGGCCGTCAGCCCGCGCGCCTACCCCTTTCCCACGCGACCGCGTCGCCGCGCAAAATCACCTCACCCCCACCAACTCCGCCGTCGCCGCGCGGATGTGCGCCGTCGCCGCCTCCACGCGCCGCGCCAGGTCCTCGGCCTCGCGCCGCGTCCGCTCCCGGTCGCCCGCGCGGATCGCCTCCGCGATCCCCGGCAGCGCGATCGTCGCGTAGCCGTTCCGGTAGTCGGACGCGAAGATCAGGTTGCGGAACCACGGCCGGCCGACCAGCCCCTCCTCCCGCGTGAGCGACCGCTCGACCTGCATGAGGTGCCGGTTCGCCGCGTCGAACGCGCTCGCCTCCCCCGCCGTCGCGGCCTTCGCCTCGCCGGCGGGCGCCGCCTTCGTCTCACCGGCCAGCGCCGCGTCCCGCGCCGCCGCGAACGTGTCCGCGGCCTCGGCCATCAGCGCCAGCGCCCGGTCGAGCCCCGCGAGCCCGACGTCGCCCAGCCCTCTCTCGCCCGCCTGGATCGCGAGCCGCGCGACGATGCCGCGCAGCTCCCTCGCGAACTCGGCGTAGTCGTACGGCAATACCTCCGCGTTCGCCAGCCGCAGCGCCGCGACCGCGGTCAGCTCCGCCGTCGCCGCGTGGTAGAGAAAGCCGGGGTCGACGTGCTTCGCCATCCACGCATACGTGTCGTGCCCGCCGTGGTACTGCGTGCCGTTCCCGCCAAAGCCCCACCCCGCGCTCGGGATCCCGAGATGGTTGTAGAACGGCGCGAAGTCGCTCCCGCCGCCCAGGTTGCCGAGCGATACCTCCGCCGTGTCGAGCGGCGCCGCCCGCTCGCGCCAGCGCTCGTAGACCGTCCCGCCCGCCGGGTCCGGGACCGCCCGCGCGACATCCCGCACCAGCGACTTCAGCGACGGCGACGCGGCCGCACCGAAGACCGGGCCGCCCGCCACGCCGTCCTGGTTCAGGTAGGCGACGGCCTTCGCACCCAGCTCCGCGGCCATCTCCTCGACCCACTCGACGGACCCGATCAGACCCCACTCCTCCGCATCCCACGTCGCGAAGACGATCGTGCGACGCGGCGGCATCCCCGCCTTCGCCAGCTCCGCGACCGCGCGCGCCGCGGCCAGCACCGAAGCCGTGCCGCTCACGTTGTCGGACGCGCCAGCGTTCCACGAGTCGCGATGCCCGCCGACGATCACCCACTCGTCCGGCAGTTCCGCACCCGGGATCCACGCCAGGGTGTTCCAAATGTCCTTGTAGGCGTTGGTCTCACGGTCGTCCGCGACCTTCATCCGCACCCGCACCGGGCCCGGCCCGACGTGGTAGCGGAACGGCAGCGCGCCCTGCCAACCCTGCTCCGGCAACTCCGCGCCCCGCAGCGCCTGCAGAATCGGCTCGGCCACCGTCGCCGAGATCGTGAGCACAGGGATCGACGGCAGGTCGAACCCTTCCGTGCTCCCCGGCGCGACGCGGTGCGCACCCTCGACGCTCGCCCAGCCGGGCGTCGTCGGGTCGCCCGAGCCGTTCATCACGCTCCCCCGCTGCGCCGACGTCGGGTGACGCCAACCGCCCTCGGGGTAGACGTCGCCGCGGTACCAGCCGTCGTCGAACGGGTCGGTGTAGATCAGCACGCCGACCGCGCCGTGCTGCTCGGCCAGCCGCGACTTGATCCCCCGGTACGACCGCCCGAAGCGCGCGATCACGATCTTCCCCTCGACGCTCACACCCGCCGCCGCCAGCGCCTCGTAATCCTCATGCAGCCCGTAGTTCACGTAGACGACCTCGGCCTCGACCTCGCCCGTGCCCGAGTACCCGAGCACCCACGGGTACTGCGGCAACGCGCTCTCCGGATCGCCCTCGACCGGCTCCTCCGCTAGCGTGAAGCGACGCCGCTCCGGCGCCGTCATCTCCAGCGACGCCTCCGTCGGCCACGGCAGATAGACCCGGTACGCCTTCGACTCGCTCTCGAGCCCCCACGACCGCGTCTGCTCGAGGACCCAATCCCTCGTCCGCGCCTGCGCCGCCGACCCCGCGACGTGCACCTCCCGCGTCAGCGCATAGCTCATCGAGTCCAGCAGCGCCGGCTCGATCACCGCCAGGACATACCGCTCAATATGCTGTTGCCGGGCGGCCGCCGCGGGCGAGAAGCCCGTGATATCCGACCACACCGGCCGCGTCGCCCGCGCCTGACCCGAACCGTTCGGCCGCTGGCCGAACACGGGCGCCGGAACCGAAATCGCCCCCGCGGCAACGAGCACGAGGGCGACGACGAGTCGGGCGCGCCACGCGCCCGGACGAACGAAACGAATGCCCCAACGGGCGATGCTGGACGATGCTGTCTGCTTGCGGACCCGCCGGGCGCTCGCGCTCCGCGGCGCTCCGGCCGATGAGGGATGGCTTCGCTCCATGACTCTGCTCGATCGTCGGAACCGTCGGTGGGAACGACGGCTACATTACCCCGACGCCGCGCGGCGTGCAAGCGGAACGCCCGCGCGATCCCCCGACGGTTTCCCAAACCTGATCCAGGCGATATCTTCCCCTCGCTCCGAACAACTCGGGACGCGGGGCGACCGCCCGGACTCCCCGCACGACGGTGCGATCTTCCGGACGCCCGCGCCGCGGGCCGATCGCCCGGGCGCCCCGCACGTTCGACGACCGAACCCGACCCCGACCACGTCCATGCCCCAGACGATCGTCCAGGTCGACGCGTTCACCGACCGCCCGTTCAGCGGCAACCCCGCCGCCGTCTGCATCCTCCCCGGCCCGCGTGACGAGTCGTGGATGCAGGCCGTCGCCCGGGAGATGAATCTGTCGGAGACCGCGTTCCTGCACCCCGAGGCGGACGGCTACCGCCTCCGATGGTTCACGCCCGCGGTCGAGGTCGATCTCTGCGGCCACGCGACCCTCGCCAGCGCCCATGTGCTCTGGGAGGACGGCCACCTGGCTCCAGGCGACGTCGCGCGATTCCACACCCGCAGCGGTCTCCTGACCGCCCGCCGCGACGGCGATTGGATCGAGCTGGATTTCCCGGCGATCCCGGACGCCCCTACCGACCCGCCGGACGAGCTCGCCCGCGCGCTCGGCGCCGAGCCGCGCTACGTCGGACGCAGCCGCTTCGATCTCGTAGTCGAGCTGGGCGACGAGGCGACGGTCCGCTCGCTCCAGCCCGACCTCGCGCTGCTGCGACGCATCGACGCCCGCGGCATCATCGTGACCGCCCGCGCCGACCGCGGCGAGTTCGACTTCGTCTCCCGCTTCTTCGGCCCGCGCGTCGGCGTCGACGAGGACCCGGTCACGGGATCCGCGCACTGCGTGCTCGGACCGTACTGGCAGAAGCGACTGAATCGCAACGAGTTCCGCGCCTACCAGGCCTCGCCGCGCGGAGGCGTCGTGCGCGTCGCCGTCGACGGCGACCGCGTCCGCCTCGCCGGCCGCGCCGTCACGGTGCTGCGCGGAGAACTGCTCGGTTGATCTCGACACAGCGTCACCGCCACCGATCACAAAGGAGAGATCCGATGCGTGACCGACTCGCCCCCACGCCCCCGACGACGCTCTCGTCGCTGATCCTGGCGACGCTGGTCGCCGCCTGCGGCGCCGGCGCCGGCAACGATCAGGCGGCCTTTGTCACCCGCCTCGGAAACGACACCGTCGCCGTGGAACGCTTCACGCGCACGCCGGAAGGGATGCGCGCAGAGGTCGTCGTCCGCGTCCCGCGCACCAGCCTGCGGGTCTACGACGTCCGCTTCGACGAGACCGGCAAGCCCACGTCGATGACCGTGGAGACCTACGACCCGTCCGCCGGCCTCGGCTCCGAGCCGACCGAGCGCAACAAGGTCTCGCTCGCCGAGGGGTCGGGGATCCCGTTCATCGACTACGTGCACTGGCCCTTCGAGCTGATGGTCGAACGCGCGCACGCCGCGGAGAGCGACTCGCTGACCCTCGACCTCGTCGCCGGGCGCCGCACGCTCCCGTTCCGCATGGCGCGCGTCGGAGCCGGCCGCTTCACCGCCACGCACCCCAGCCGCGGGACCATGGACATCGAGGCCGACCGCCAGGGCCGGCTCACCATGCTCGACGCGTCCAAGACGACCCGCGCACTCCGCGTCGAGCGGCAGCGGACCGTCGACGTCGACGCCCTCGCCCGATCCTTCGCCGCCCGCGACGCCGAGGGCAAGGCGATGGGCGAACTCTCGGGCCGCGGTGAATCGACCACGATCGTCCATGGCGCCTCGATCTCCCTCGACTGGGGCCGCCCCATGAAGCGCGGCCGCGAGATCTTCGGCGCGCTCGTCCCCTGGGAAAAGGTCTGGCGCACCGGCGCCAACCAGGCCACGCACATCACGACCAGCCACGACCTCCTGGTCGGCGACGCAGTAATCCCCGCGGGAACCTACACCCTCTTCTCCATCCCGCGCCCCGACCGCTGGACGCTCATCGTGAACAAGCGCACCCAGATCAACGGCCAGTCCTACGACCCGGAGCACGACCTCGTCCACCTCGACATGCAAACCCGCACGCTCGATGACGTCGTCGAGGCCTTCACGATCCTGGTCGACGAAACCCCCGAAGGCGGCGTCCTCCGCCTCCAGTGGGACCGGACCGAGGCCTACCTCCCCTTCCGCGTGCGCAGCTGACGCACGCGCCCGCGTGCCCGCGCACCCGGCCCGATCCGCGCCCCCGGCCCGATCCGCGACTCCGGGCGATCCACGACCCCGGGCGATCCGCGACCCTGGGCGAGACACCAGAGGCGGCCATGCCCAACCCTGGGTATGGTCGCCTCTGCTTTCACTGACCTCACCCCGCCGCGCCGCATCCCGGATTTTCGGATGGGACACGGCCCCGCCGAGAGCCGGCGTCTGCCGGACCAACCCCACCTTCACCCCCGCCAACCCGTCGCGCTCTGTCTGCAGGAATTGTTGGTGAGGTGACACGGCGTGGGATCGTCCCGGTCGGCTGGCCCGCGGCCACACACCTGGCCCCGCCCCGGCATTCGGTCCACGAACCGGCCGTGGGCGCATGCATGATCTGGCCGCCGTCCCTCGTCTCACGACACGACCCGCCTGTCTGCGGCTTGCCCTTCCCCGAGTCGGGAGGCTCTCACCACCCCGCGCCCGGCAACTCACACCGCCCGGCCGGCGAAGACCACCGTGCGTCGGCGTTTGCCCCGTCCCACGCCACTACGGGAATCGACCCACGATCACATGCGCGAGCGTTCGGGAGCGTGGGCGGCGAGCGTCGACCAGGCGGAACCAGAGGAGATAGTGCGGAAGGTACCGCGTGGCGACGCCGCGGAAGCGATTCAGCGCGTTCTCGAGGCGCCAGACGTACGCCAGCCCCGGATCGACGGGGGAGCCCCACTGCGCGTCCGGATCGGAACCGGGCCGGACGCGCCAGCGCCGTTCGCGGACGGTGATCGCGACCCGGTCGCTCGCGGCCCGGCGTCGCCAGGCGATCCCGCGCGACCGCGCGTAGCGCGCCACCGCGCATGCCGGCCCCTCGCGGGTCGTGAGGACGGCACCGGGGGCGAGCCGGCCCTCGAGCACCGCGGCGATGTCGCTGGGGCACGGCCGATTCGGGGCGACCACCGTCACGATGTCACTCGGGTACGGCCGGTTCGCGCCAACCACCGCGCCGACCGCCGTCCGGTTGCGGTCGACCGCGACGAAGACCCGTGCGACGGCGGGCTGCTGGAACGCGAGGCCGCGCACGCCTCGACGCCGCGGCTCGCGACGCAGTCGCCTGCTCCCCTTCTCGGAATGGGCGAACCACGTCTCCTCGGTGACGACGTCGCCTACCAGCACCCCGTGCTCGTCCGCGAGGAGTGCGGCCAGGAGGCGATGCCTCCACCGAAACGCCGTGTCCTTGTGGATCCCGAGGCGCCTGGCGGTCGCACGCACGCTCAGCCCGGCGACGAGGCACGCGCAGAACCCCGCCCAACGATCGAGCCGCTTCACGAACACGAGCGGCGTGCCCGTCAGGTCGCTGAACGTGCGACGGCAGTCGAGGCACCGACGACGTCGCCTGCCGCGATACCCGCCCCAACGCTGGGTCCGCGCGCTGCCGCAGCGCGGGCACGTCGCGCCCCGCGCGGTTCGCGCCGCCCGGAGCCTCTCCAGCAACGCCACCTCGCGGCGGCGAGGCGCTCGGGGCGGGACGGCGGGGCGCCCGGGCGACGCGGGATTGGCTCCCCATCCTTCGGAGCTTCGCGAACGGAGCGGCGCATCCATCGGCGTACCTGGCGCTGCCGGTCGATCGATCGACTGCGACACCAGGATGGCCGCGGCGGCCGGGCAATGCCATGGCAAGATGCCCCAGTTCGATACGGAGTTGGGACCCGAGGTGCGTCCGGACCGGAGGGGCGTCCAGACCGGTGGGCCGTCCGGACCGGTGGGCGTCGGGACGGGAGGCCTTTGGGACCGGAGGCCGTTGCGACCGGATAAAACCGAGACCATGGATCGCTGGGACCGGAGATAGCCGGGCCCCAAGGGGAGTCGGCACCGAAGAGAGGTGATACCGAAGGGAAGGCGGGACCGGAGAGAGCTGAGACCGAAGGGGAGGGGAGACCGGCGAGACCTGAGACCGAAGGGGAGGCGAGACCGGAGCCGGCGGCGCCCGATCGCGCAACCGGGGCCACTGCGCGTCGCCCGCGGCCCTCGACCAACAATTCCTGCAGACAGAGCGCGACGGTTGGGTTGGGGAAGGTTGGCGAACGTCCGAGGGGTGGCGGGCGGCGGTTGCGGCGCGCCCGGCAAACATTTGGGGAGGCGGGATCACTGCCCAAGTCGTTGAAGGAACGAGCGGCGTTTCGGACCGCCACGAGGCGCGCGGACCCGGCTTCAGCCGGCCGCAGTCGGGCTCAGCCGGCCTTCGGCTGGTCGCCCGGCGACGAGGAGTCGGCGGGCCGGGCGGCGCGCACCGCGTCGTCGCCGAAGACCAGACCGGTGCCGGCGGCCTGAGCGGCGAGGATCGCGCGCATGCGTTCGATCTCCTCGTCGGTGCGGCCGGCGGCGCGGAGCTTTCGGTCCATTTCCACCCGCTGGACGGCGGCCTTGAGGGTTCCGAGCGCGAGCGTGGCGCATCGCGGGCGGGAACCCACGATGTCGCGTCCCAGGGCGTTGATCATGTCCTCGTATGAAAGGGCGCGGATCTCGTCGAACGTTGCGCGGCGCTTATTGATCCGTTCGGCCAGGATCGAGGCTGCGGCCTGGCTGATCGTGCAGCCGGCGCCCTCGAACCGCACCTCCCGGATCCGCTCCTCGCCCGGCTCGGCCTTTACGTGGATCGTCACGACGTCGCCGCAGCCGGGGTTCCCGCCCGGCATGCGCACGTCGGCGTCCTCGAGCGGGCCGTAGTGCCGCGGTCGCTTGGCGTGGTCGACCAGCATCGCCACGCGTGTCTGTCTGTCCATTCGATCACCTCTCGATCGGCGCGCGCACCAGGTTTCCCCACTCGGTCCACGAACCGTCGTAATTGCGCACGCGCTCGAACCCCAGCAGCTCGGTCAGCACGAACCAGGTGTGGCTCGAACGCTCGCCGATCCGGCAGTACACCACTACGTCGTCGTCGCGGCGCAGCCCCTGCTCGACCTCGTAGATCCTGCGCAGCTCGTCGGCCGGGCGGAACGTGTGCGTCTCGGGGTCGACCGCCCGCGCCCACGGCACGTTACGCGCGCCGGGGATGTGTCCGCCGCGTAGCGCGCCCTCATTCGGGTACGCCGGCATGTGCAGCCGCTCGCCGCGGTATTCCTCCGGGCTCCGCACATCGACGAGGGGCAAGCCAGCGGCGATGTGGGCGAACACGTCGTCGCGGAACGCGCGGATCGCCTCGTCGTCGCGCCCCTCGATCCGGATGCTCCCCTCCGGGTAGTACGGGACCTCGGTCGTCATCGGACGACCCTCCTGCTCCCAACGCGCCCGGCCGCCGTCCATGAGCTTCAGGTTCTCCACGCCGAACAGCCGGAAGACCCAGAACGCGTACGCCGCCCACCAGTTGTTGTTGTCGCCGTAGAACACGATCGTCGTGTCGTCGTCGATCCCGTGCGACCGGAGCAGCTTCTCGAAGCGCGCGGCGTCGATGTAGTCGCGGGTCACCGGATCGTTCAGGTCCGCGACCCAGTCGATCTTGACGGCGCCCGGGATGTGCCCGATCTCGTAGAGGAGCACGTCCTCGTCCGACTCGACCAGCCGGACCTTCGGGTCGTCCAGGTGCGCCGCGACCCATTCCGTCGACACAAGCGAATCCGGGCGCGCGTAGCCGCGCTCCTCGATCGGCGTGACCTCGGGTGCGTTCGGCTTCTTTTCCATCGTTCCTCCCTGCGACTCGGCGCTCACTCCTGCCCGCGCCGGAGCGCGCTCGGGCCCCCGAAAAAAATCGATCGGCCGCGCCCCCGTCCTCGGGGTCCGCGGCCGACCGCGGGTCGATCGTCTCCAGCCCGGCGAATCCCGCCACCGGCTCCGGGGCGCGAGCTCACATGAGGGTACCCCCGAACAGGGATCCGGGTCCGGATGGGATGGGGCGGCCTCGGCCTCGACCGCGGCTGCCCCGGCCTCGACCGCAGCTGCGCCGGCGTCTAGGGTCCGCAGGTGCGCCGGCACCTCGCGTCTGCATGGGAGTCAGCGTCCCGCGTCCACAGCCGCGCCGGCGTCTCGTATCCCCGGCGCCCCGCGATCACCTCGGCGCCCTACACCACCCTCCTCGCCACCTCCCGGAACGCCGCCATCGCCTCCATGTCCAGCGCGTGTCGCCGCCCTTCCAGCCGACGCACCCCACCCACCCACACGTCCGCCACCACGTCCGGTGGCGCCGAGAGCGTGAGCACCGCCGCCAGCGACTCCGGAGTCCACCCCGCGACCGCGGGGTGCTCGAGGTCGACGGCCACGATGTCCGCCCAGCGCCCGGCCTCGATCGCGCCGGCCTCGATCCCGAGCGAGCGCGCGCCCGCCTCGGTCCCGAGCTCCAGCAGCAGCGGCGCGACCTCGAGCCGCCCCGCGTCGCCCGGGACCGCGAGCACCACGCGCCGCAGCCGACGCAGCCGCTCGTGGTACTCGACCAGGCGCATCTCCTCGAACGGATCGATCACCGTGTGGCTGTCGCTGCCGAGGGCGATCCTCACGTCGGCGTCCAGCAGCTCGGCGCCGGGGAGGAAACCGTCGCCCAGGTCGCGCTCGGTCGTCGGGCACGCGCAGACGGTCGCGCCGGCGTCGCCGAGGAGCGCGATCTCCTCGGGCGTGAGGTGCGTCGCATGCACCGCCGTGAAGCGCGCGTCCAGCACGTCCTCCGCGGCGAGGAGCTCGACCGGCCGCAGCCCGTACGCAGCGACGCAATCCTCGACCTCGCGCGGCTGTTCGCTCACGTGCATGTGCACCACCATCTCCCGCGACGCGGCCCAGCCGTGCAGCTCGCGCAGCCATTCGCGCGGGACCGCGCGCACGCTGTGCGGCGCCACGCCGACCGTGACCATCGCGTCGCCGCGGCAGCGATCCTGGAGATCCGCCGTGTCGCGCAGGAACTCGTCCAGATCCGTCGTCGCGAACCGTCGCTGCTCGGACGCCAGCGGGCGACCAATCCCACCCGTCGCATAACACACGGTCAGGAGCGCGATCCGGATCCCGACCTCGGCCGCCGCGTCCAGCACCCGATACGCCAGCTCGTTCGGCTCCGGGTACCGCCGGCCGTCGATGTCGCGGTGCAGGTAGTGGAACTCGCCCACCGCCGTGATCCCGGCCCGCAGCATCTCCAGGAAGCAGAAGCGCGAGACCGCGAACACGTCCACCGGGCTCAGCGACAGCGCGGCCGCGTACATCGCCTCGCGCCAGCTCCAGAAATCCGCCTGCGGCGCCGTCGCCGGCCGCCACTGCGTGCGCCCGCGGATCAGTCGCTGGAACGCGTGCGAGTGCGCGTTCACGAAGCCCGGGAGCAGCGCGCGGCCCGGGAGGCGTTCCACGACGGCCGCGGTGGGCGCCCCTACCGCGGCGTTCGCCCCCGCCGCGTCCGGTCCGGCGCCGCTCGATCCGGCGGCGCGCGACGTCGCCCTACCCCCCGGTCGCGCACCCACGCCCCCCGGCGCGCCCGCTCCCACCTCCTCCGCCCGCCCGACCCACGCGATCCGCCCGCTCGCCTCGTCGATCCCCACCGCGAGCCCACTCTCGAACCGACCCGCGACGTACACCAGATCCGGTACCAGCAGCCTCATCGCCACCCCTCGACCTCGCCGGCGCCCCCTGCGACGCTACCGCCCGGGAGCCGACGATTTGCGTAAGTGATTACTGGAACACGCTTTGCACAATTCGACAGCAGACCCCGACCCGGGAGGCAGTATGCGAGGTCCGAGGTACAATCTACAGCTCGCGCTCTTCCTCGTCGCCGTGCCGCTCGCGGTGGCGGCGCTCCTCTTCCGCACCGATCTGCGCGGCCTTCTCGGCGCGGCGCAAGAGAGCCTGGAGCTGAAGGTCGACCTCTCGGAGCGCAAGCTGTACGTGATCGAGAACGGCGAGGTCGTGCAGACGTACGGCGTCGCGGTGGGGAAGCCGAGCAACCCGACGCCGACGGGGCGGTTCCGGACGGGCCGGATCGAGTGGAACCCGTCTTGGAACCCGCCGAACACGCCCTGGGCCCGCGGCGAGAAACCCCGTGCGCCGGGCGACCCCAAGAACCCCATGCAGGGCGTGAAGATCTTCTTCCGCGAGCCGACCTACTACATCCACGGGACGAACGACCCCGCCTCGATCGGCGAGGCGGCGTCGCACGGGTGCATCCGCATGACGGTCGACGACGCGGTAGCGCTGGCGCGACGCATCGAGAAGGCAGGCGGCAGCGTGCCGCTGGTGATCGAACAGTGAGGTTGCTCATCCGGCAGTGAGGTGAGGTGGGGCGGGC
>Ga0207864_1004324_pt1 | contig 10897 bp, 8 predicted proteins | sample HigsolmetaAR202D_FD_184834 | JGI IMG/M metagenome (GOLD analysis project Ga0207864, IMG submission 184834) | Ionic liquid and high solid enriched microbial communities from the Joint BioEnergy Institute, USA - AR20-2-D (SPAdes) (version 2) ...
CCCTCCGCCATGGGGAGCGGGAAGCTGCCGGTCTCCTCCCCGCCGGCCACGAACCAGTTCATGCGCTGAAGCACGATGTCCGGTACCAGCACGGTGTCCCCCCGGGCGACGAACAGCGGCCCCGCGCCCGGGCTGAACTCACCGGGGCCCGAGCCGGCGCGGCCCACCGTCCGCAGCAGCTTGCCCTGCGCGTCGAAGACGCGGACCTGCTGCGCCTGCTGGTCCAGCACGTAGATCCGCCCATCTGAGTCCGCGTCGATTCCCACGATGTTGCCGAACTGGTACTCGGGCTCGCCCTCGGCCACGCCGATCCTCAACTCCTCGACCACCCTCCACGCCTCATCGGGCCGCCACATGCCCGTGGCCGGGTTTTCCACGATCGCGACACCTGCGCTGTCCCGCACCGTCCCGGCCCAATCCCCCGTGCCCGATGCGCCGCCACACGCCGTGAGGCCGAAGCCCGCGACCACTGCGAGGATGCTGAATCCGAGCCTTTGCACAGTGCGCACTCCAGTTCTCGAGAAACGTTGCCGGCACATTCCCATGCCAGCTCCTGCCGGCGCTGACGCAGGCTGCCTCGACCCCGGCGGCCGGCGCTCGCATGTTATCCACGACCCGCTCCCCGGGCAAACGAGCGGTCCCCGCCGGGCCAGGCCGCGCATTTCCTTACGTACCCGGCCGGGGCCGGGTTTTGTCACCCACCGTCCGGCGGCCGGCGCCGGCCCTTCGCCTCGGCACCGAAACGCCCTATATTGAAACATTTCAGCGAACCAACGTTGGCGCCGCCGCCCCTGTGGTCGGCGAACGGCTGCCCTGTACGGTGCCCATGAACTCGTCCGAAATCAGACAGCGCTTCCTCGATTATTTCGCCCGTCACGACCACCGCATCGTGCCGAGCTCGAGCCTCGTCCCCGCGGATGACCCGACCCTGCTCTTCACGAACGCGGGCATGGTCCAGTTCAAGCGCGTGTTCCTGGGCGAGGAAAAGCTGCCGTTCCGCCGGGCGACGACGGCGCAGAAGTGCCTGCGCGTGAGCGGCAAGCACAACGACCTCGAAGAGGTGGGCGTCACCGCGCGCCACCACACCTTCTTCGAGATGCTCGGCAACTTCTCCTTTGGCGACTACTTCAAGCGGGACGCGATCGCCTTCGCCTGGGAGCTGCTCACGAAGGAGTACGGGCTGCCGCGCGAGCGGCTCTGGGCCACCGTGCATTACTCGGACGACGAGGCCGCAAAGCTCTGGGAGGAGATCGCCGGTCTGCCGCCCCAGCGAATCCTCCGACTCGGCGACAAGGACAACTTCTGGCAGATGGGCGACACCGGGCCGTGCGGCCCGTGCTCGGAGATCCACTTCGACCTGCGGCCCGCGGATCGGCGCGGCAAGGACCTCAGCCTCGAGGAATTCATCGATTGCGGCGCACGCGGCGAGTTCCTCGAGCTGTGGAACCTCGTCTTCATGCAGTACGACCGCCGCGCCGACGGCGAGCTCGAGCCACTGCCCGCGCCCTCCATCGACACCGGCGCCGGCCTCGAGCGGCTCGCTTCGGTGCTCCAGGGCGTCTCCTCCAACTACGAGACCGACCTCTTCGTCCCGCTGATCAGGCGCGCCGAGCAGACCGTCGGCACGCCGTTCGACCCGGCCGCGCCGAGCGCCACGTCGTTCCGCGTGCTGGCGGATCACGCGCGCGCCGTCGCGTTCCTGCTCGCGGACGGGGTGTTCCCCTCCAACGAAGGGCGGGGCTACGTGCTGCGGCGCATCCTCCGCCGCGCCGTCCGGCACGCGTGGCTGCTGGGCCGCCGCGAGCCCACGCTCGTGGATGTGGTGGATGAGGTCGTGGCCCGCATGGGTGACGCCTACCCCGAGCTGCGGGAGCGGCACGCCCACCTGCTCGACACCACCCGGCTCGAGGAGGAGCGGTTCCTCCAGACGATCGATGCCGGTATGGAGCGTTTCGACGAGATCGCGCCCGAGCTTGCCGACGAGGAGCGCGGTGCGATCGACGCGGGGCTGCGTCCGCGTCCCGTGATCCAGGGCATCGATGCGTTCCGCCTCTACGACACGTTCGGCTACCCGCTGGACCTCATCGAGCTGATGGCGCGCGAGCGAGGCTACGTCGTGGACCTGGCCGGGTTCGAGAGCGCGCTCGAGGAGCAGCGTGAGCGTTCTCGCGTGGCGCACCAGGCGCGCGTGGCGGAAGGCGCGGATGCGTCGGCGCTCGCGGCCGGTTGGGAGGAGCTCGCGCCGGACGCGGAGCAACGCTTCGTGGGCTACGAGACGACCACGGTCGAGACAGACGTCATCGCGTACCGCCGAGAGGATGGGCGCCTCGCGCTCCAGCTCCGGGAGAACCCATTCTACGTCGAGGGCGGTGGGCAGGTGAGTGATCGCGGCGTCGTCGAGGGCCCCGGCTGGCGCATGGCCGTGGACGACGTGCGCCGCGTGGCGGGCCGGGTCGCCGTCCTCGGCTCCGTGGAGGGCGAATTCACCGGCGGCCGCGAGCCGCTGCGCGTGCGCGCCATCGTCGAGCAGCCCACGCGGCACGACACGGAGCGCAACCACACGGCGACGCACCTGCTGCACGCTGCGCTGCGCAAGGTCCTCGGCACGCATGTCGTGCAGCGCGGCTCGCTCGTCGCGCCGGACCGTCTCCGCTTCGACTTCTCGCGTCCGCGGCCCATGACGCCGGAGGAGATCCGGCAGGTGGAGGAGGAGGTCAACCGCGCCATCTTCGCGGACGAGGACGTGTGCGTCGATTACATGGGTTACCGTGAGGCGGTGGACCGTGGGGCGATGGCGCTGTTCGGCGAGAAGTACGGCGACGTGGTGCGCGTGATCTCCGTACCGGGCGTGAGCGCCGAGCTGTGCGGCGGCACCCACGTCCGGCACACGGGTGAGATCGGCCTGTTCCGCATCGTGAGCGAGACGAGCGTGGCCGCCGGCGTGCGCCGGATCGAAGCGGTCACGGGTCCGGCCGCGTACGAGCGCGCCGTCGAGCACGAAGAGACGTTGCGCAGGGCCGCGGCGCTGCTGCGCACGTCGCCGGACACGCTGCTCCGCCGCATCGAGCAGCTCGTAGAAGAGAACCGCGAGCTCGAGCGCCGGCTCCAGCGTGCGCTCACCCAGGGCGCGGTGGACCGCGTGAGCGAGCTGGTCGAGCGCGCAGTGGCGGTGGACAACACGCGCGTCGTCGCTGGCGAGGTCGACATCGCGACGCCGGATGAGCTGCGCGCGCTGGGCGACCGGCTGCGCGAGCGCCTGGGCAGCGGCGTCGCCGTGCTCGCCGCCCGGATGGACGACCGCATCTCCCTCCTCGCGGTCTCCACGGACGATCTGATCTCGCGGGGCGTGCGCGCCGACCGCGTCGTCCGCGAGGTGGCCTCCCTGACCGGCGGCTCGGGCGGTGGCAGGCCTCATATGGCGCAGGGCGGTGTGGGCGATCCGGCGAAGGTGAAGGACGCGCTCGCCCGGGCGCCCGAAATCGTGCGGACGCTGATCGCCGACGCGTGACATGACCGGTCCCGTCGATTCGAAGCACGCGTTGGCCTGGATCGAACGCCGCGAGCCGCGTGCGCCGGAGCCGCTCTTTGCGCGCATGGCCGAAGCGCTCTCGCGTCGCGCCGAGAGCGCTGTGCCGGAGGCTCTGGCCGCCGCGGCGTTCGCCTGCTTGCGCGCGGCCGTGGAGGGTGGCCGGGACCGCGCGGCGGCGTGGGATCTGCTCGCCGCGGACGCGCTGCTCACCTACGCCTGCGAGGCCGCGGCCGAGGCGGGGCACGATGCCGGCGCCGTCTTGGACCGCATCGCTTCCCCCGAGCACTTCGCTCGACTCCTGGCGACGGTCGCATGAAGAGCCCTGCCGTCTCCGAGGCAGCAGCCCACCTCGAGGGGCTCGCAGAGCTGGCCGGCCGCGTTGCCCGCGAGATGGCCGGCGAGATCGCGGAAACCGCCGAGCTGGTCCTGCACGCCCTGGTCGGCGGCGGCAAGCTCATGTTCTGCGGCAACGGCGGGTCGGCCGCGGACGCGCAGCACCTCGCGGCCGAATACGTCGTGCGCTTCCGTCGCGCCCGCCTGCCGTTCTCCGCGATCGCGCTGACCACGGACACATCGGTCCTCACCGCCGCAGCCAACGACTTCGGCTTCGAGCAGGTGTTCGCGCGCCAGGTCCGCGCGCTCGGGCGGCCGGGCGACGTGCTCTTCCTGCACTCGACCTCCGGCGAGTCGCGGAACCTGCTGGAAGCGGCGCGGGCAGCCGCCGCAGCCCAGGTGCGCACAGTGGCGCTCCTGGCCCGTGGCGGCGGGCCGCTGCGCGAGCTGGTGGACCGGGCGCTCGTCGTCCCGACGGACAGCGTGGCCCACGCGCAGGAGATCCACCTCGCCATCGGCCACGCGATCTGCGAGATCGTCGAGAGCCGGCTCGCCACGGAGCCAGGGGGCGCGTACTGAGCCGGAGGATCCCGGAGTCTCCGCCATGCTTCCGATCGACCTGACAGGCAAGCGCGCCGTCGTCACGGGCGGCTCTCGCGGCGTCGGCCGTGCGACGGCGCTCATGCTCGCACGTGCGGGGGCCGACGTCGGCATCTCGTACATCTCGCGCGCCGATGCCGCGCAAGCCACGGTCGCGGACCTCGAACGACTGGGCGTTCGCGCGTGGGCGGAGCAGGGCGACCTCTCCGACGTCGCTGCGGCAGAACGCCTGATCGCTCGGGCGGTTGCCGAGTTCGGCGGGCTCGACATCCTGGTCGGCAACGCCGGCATCTGGCCGCCCGAGGACACGCCCATCGAGCGCATGGACGACGCGCAGTGGCGTCGCACGCTGGCGGTCAACCTCGACTCGATCTTCTTCACCACGCGTGCCGCCGCACGCGTCATGGAGCGTGGCGGCCGCATCGTGCTGGTCAGTTCGACCGCAGGGCAGAGAGGCGAGGCCGGCCACGCGGACTACGCGGCCACCAAGGGCGCAATCATCTCGTTCGTGAAGAGCGTCGCGGTCGAACTCGCGCAGCGCGACATCGCCGTGAACTGCGTGGCGCCCGGCTGGATCGACACCGAGATGTGCGTGGTGCCGTTCGCGGATGGGGGGCGCGAGCGGATCGCTGCGAGCATTCCGCTGGGCCGCGTCGCCACGGCGGAAGACGTGGCCGGGCCGATCGTCTTCCTGTGCTCCGGCCTGGCGCGGCACATCACCGGAGAGATCCTGAACGTCAACGGCGGCTCGGTGCTCTGTGGCTGAAGCGGAGATGAGCGCGCACCATCACGCGTCGGCGGCACCGGGACTCGCTGCGCGAACTGGCGGGACCCGTCTGCCGGTGCGGGCTGCCGCCTCCACCTGACGTCCACGCATGGACCTGCACCCGCCAGACGCGGTGCGCGAGATCGCCCGCCGGCTCGAGGAAGCGGGGTACGAAACGTGGGCGGTGGGCGGCGCCGTGCGGGATGCCCTGCTGGGTCTCGCGCCCGGCGACTGGGACCTCGCGACTCGTGCGCGGCCGCGCGAGGTGCGCCGCCTCTTCCGCCGTACCGTCCCGATCGGCATCGAGCACGGCACGGTGGGCGTGCTGGGCCGGGACCGCGTGCTGTACGAGGTGACGACGTTCCGCCGCGACGTCGAGACGACGGGCCGACACGCCGTCGTCGAGTTCGCGGACTCGGTCATCGAGGACCTCGCTCGGCGCGACTTCACGTGCAACGCCATCGCGTGGCATCCGCTCCGGGGCGAGCTGCTCGACCCGTTCTCCGGCCTGGATGACCTCCGCGCCGGGTGGCTGCGCACCGTCGGCACGCCGGCCGAGCGCTTCGCGGAGGATTACCTGCGTGTGCTGCGCGCGTTGCGCTTTGCCGGCCACTTCCGCCTCGCCATCGAGCCCGCGACCTGGGAGGCCCTCGTCGGTGCCACGCCGCACCTCACCCGGCTTTCGGCCGAACGCGTTCGCGAGGAGCTCTGGAAGATCCTGGGCAAGACGTGGCGGGCCTCCGCAGCGCTGTCGCTGTACGCAGCCTCGGGCGCGCTGCGCGTGCTGTACCCGGAGCTCGATGCCGCGATCGGCGTGCGCGCCCCCGGTGCCCGGCACGACCTTTGGACCGAGAGCCTCCTGGCGGTGGACAGCCTCCCGCCCGCGCGGCCACTGCTGCGTGCTGCCGCGTTGCTTCTCGCCGCAGCGCGCCGCGGCTCGGTGGGCAGTGCAGGTGCAGCGGATGCCGAGGAGGGCGCCCACACCGCCGCGGCGATCATGCGCCGGCTCAGGGCATCCAACGCGGACACGGAGCGAGTGGCGCGCCTGGTTGCCGCGCACGGCGATGCTCCCCCGCTCGAGGGCGGCGATCCGGGGATCCGGCGATGGCTGCGCCGTATCGGGCCGGACCTCGTCCGCGACCACACGCGACTCGAGGCCGCGTTCTGGCGCGCACGCTTCGGCTCTGCCCCAGCGCCCAAACCCACGGCCGTCGGCGCCGATCCTCCATCCCGCGCGCGGGCACCGGCCGGCGCCGCCGCGGATTTCGTCGCTGGAGTGCGCCGCGCGCGCGCGGTCCTGCGGTCCCGGCCGCCGCTGGCCGTCGTCGATCTCGCCATCGGCGGCAACGACCTGCGGGCGCTCGGCATCGATCCGGGGCCCCGCTACGGGCAGATCCTCCGTGACCTGCTCGAGCGCGTCACCGACCGGCCCGAACTCAACACACGCGAGGCGCTGCTCGAGATCGTGCGCCGGGAGTTCGTCCATTGATCCAACCCGCGCTCTACGCTGTACTCGCCGGGCTCACCAACCTGGTGGGAGGCATCCTCGTCACTGCCGGCGTGCGGGGACGGACCGGCGCGTTGAACGTGCTGGTGGCTTTCGGCGCCGGCTTCATGCTCGCGGTCGCGCTGCTCGAGATGCTGCCCGGTGCCATCGACACTGCGGGCGGCCTCACCGCCGTGCTCGCCGGCTACCTCGCCGTCCACCTGACCCAGCACACGCTGACGCCGCACTTCCACTTCGGCGAGGAGACGCACCACGAGGCGATGGTCTCCCGCGGCATCGGGGTGTGGGCGCTGATCGGCCTCGTGCCCCACGCCTTCTTCGACGGGGTGGCCATCGCGAGCGGGTTCCTCGCCAGCCGCGAGCTGGGCCTCCTCATCTTCACCGCCGTCATCCTGCACAAGGTGCCGACCGGCGTCTCGCTCGCGAGCATCATGCTGGCGAGCGGCAACTCGACGGCGCGGACGCTCGCCGCCGTCCTCGTGGTGAGCCTGTTCACCGTGCTGGGCGCGGTCGCGACGCCCGCATCCACCCTGCTCGCCGGCTACGGTCTGGCGATCGCCGCAGGCGTGACGATCTACGTCGCGGCGTCCAACCTGATTCCCGAATCCCAGCGCGTTCCGGGCTGGCGGATCCCCGGCGGGGTATTCCTGGGTGTACTCGCGTTTTACCTCATCCGGATGCTGTTGCCGGGAGCGCACACGTGAAGGAGCCTGATCTGTTTGCTGGCCACGAGCCGCCCACGCCGCCGCCCGATCCAGTCGGCGCCGAGCCAGGCCCCGGCGCGCCCCTCGCCGCGCGCATGCGTCCGCGTTCGCTGGACGAGTTCGTCGGGCAGGAGCACGTGCTCGGCCCGGGCCGCGCGCTGCGTGAGCTGATCGAGAAGGATACGCCGGGCAGCATCATCCTGTGGGGGCCGCCCGGCAGCGGGAAGACGACCATCGCGCGCATCATCGCGCAGCGCACGCGGGCCGCGTTCGTGCCGTTCAGCGCGGTGACGGAGGGCGTCGCCCGCGTGCGCGAGCTGATCCGCGAGGCCGAGGCGCGCCTGCGCGCGAGCGGGCGCCGCACCATCCTGTTCTGCGACGAGATCCACCGCTTCAACAAGGCGCAGCAGGACGCCTTCCTGCCGCACGTCGAGGCCGGGACGATCTCCCTCATCGGCGCGACCACCGAGAACCCGTCGTTCGAGGTGATCGGACCGCTGCTCAGCCGTGCGCGGGTCTTCGTTCTCGCGCCGCTCGAGCCGGCGCACCTCGAGACCATCCTCCGCCGCGCGCTGGCCGATGCCGAGCGCGGCCTCGGCGATTGGGGACTCGAGGTGGACGACGACGCGCTGGCCCTGCTCGCGGCCGCCGCCGATGGCGACGCGCGCCGCGCGCTCAATGCGCTCGAGGCCGCGGCCACCCTGGCCGGCCGCGGCGGCAGAATCACGCGCGCCGTCGTGCGCGAGGCGCTCCAGCACCGCTTCTCGCGACACGACAAGGCGGGCGAGGAGCATTACAACCTGCTCTCCGCGTACCACAAGTCGCTGCGCGGAAGCGACCCCGACGGAGCGCTCTACTGGATGGCGCGGATGATCGAGGCGGGCGAGGACCCCATGGTGCTGTTCCGGCGCGCGATCGCGATGGCCGCCGAGGACATCGGGCTCGCCGACCCCAACGCGCTCCAGTATGCCATCGCGGCGCGCGACGCGTTCCACATGCTCGGCCCGCCCGAGGGGTACCTCGCGCTCGCCGACATGACCATCTACCTGGCGACCGCGCCCAAGTCCAACACCGGCTACCGCGCGCTGCAGGCGGCGCTCGAAGCGGCGCGCGAGACGCCGGCCGCGCCGGTGCCCCTCCATCTGCGAAACGCGCCGACGGATCTCATGCGCGAGCTGGGGTATGGAAGGGAGTACCGGTACGCGCACGACTCGCCGGACGCATACGTGCCGCAGGAGTACCTGCCCGAGGAGCTGCGCGGGCGGCGCTTCTACACGCCCGGCCGCTTCGGCCGCGAGCCGGAGATCGCCGAGCGCATGGCGTTCTGGGCCAGGCTGCGCGAGCGCCAGGAGACGGAGGGCGGAGCCGGCTGAGGAGGCCGCATTCCGCCGGCGCGTCGCGGGGCGCAGGCCGACGCGCGCACCGGTTGCGTGGCCCTCTCTCCCGAAGCCTGCGCCGCCCTCTGCGCGGGAACACGGCAAGGCGGGCGCGGGTCAGAATCGGTTCGACAGGGTGGTCCCGGCCCGCCGGCCGGGGTACGGCACGCTGCCCGTGCGCCGGCGGCGTGTGGCGGATCCAGGCGCGAGGGTAGGTGAGAGCATGCGCAAGATCGGGGTCGCATCCACGGCGGCGGCGCTCCTCATGATCCTGCTGGCGGCGTGCGCGCCGCGAGTGTCGCGTCCCGACGTACACCTGGTCGGCGTCCGGCTGGGGGGGCTGGGGCTGCGTGGCGGCCTGGTCTACGTCCAGCTCAGCGTGGTCAACCCGAATAGCTTCCCGCTGGAGGCGACCGGCCTCACGTACGACCTCGAGTTGCGCGATCCGGCGGCCGATGGCGACGGCCAGTGGGTGGATCTCGCCGAGGGCCGCTTCAGCGAGAACGTCCGGGTGGCGGCGCACGACAGCGCCGTCGTCGAGATCCCGGTCGAGTTCACCTACGCAGGTGCGGGCGCCGCGCTGCGCTCGATCCTGGATCTCGGCACGTTCAGTTATCGCGTTCGTGGGGCAGTCGCGCTGAGCGGGCCCGTGCGGACGGAAGTGCCGTATCGCCACAGCGGGACGGTGTCCGTGCTGCGGTCGCAGTGATCCGCCGGCACGGCTGATCGGGCATCGGGTATCACGAAGTCAGGTGAACCAGGAGGGGAAGGAGGGACCCCCGCTATATCCCGCATGATCTCTCTCGAGGTGCCCCGCGAGCGGGCCCTGCTCGTGGGCGCGCCCGGCAAGGACATCGAACCGGACGTGGCGGCCGAACACCTCGAGGAGCTGGCCCGATTGGCGGACACGGCCGGCGCCCTCGTGGTCGGCACGCTCCGGCAGCGGCTCGACGCACCGCATCCCAAGTACTACATCGGCGAAGGCAAGGCCCTGGAGCTCCGCGAGCGCGTGCTCCAGACCGGCGCGAGTCTCGTCATCTTCGACGAGCAGCTCACGCCCGCCCAGGGCAAGAACCTGGAGACGCTGCTCGGCGTCCGGGTGATGGACCGCTCCGAGCTCATTCTGGACATCTTCGCCACGCGTGCGCGCACGTCGGAAGCGAAGATGCAGGTCGAGCTCGCGCAGCTCGAGTACATGCTGCCGCGGCTGAAGCGCATGTGGACGCACCTCTCGAGGATCCGCGGAGGCATCGGCCTGCGCGGTCCGGGCGAGACCCAGCTCGAGACGGACCGCCGCATCATCAGCAGGCGGATCCGCGATCTGCGGAGCAAGCTCGAGGTCGTCGCGCAGCGGCGCGCGACGCAGCGGAAGGCACGCGCGAAGGAGTTCCGCATCGCGCTCGTCGGCTACACCAACGCCGGCAAGTCTTCCGTTCTGCGTGCCCTGTCGGGCGCGGACGTCCTGATCGAGGACCGCCTGTTCGCGACCCTCGACCCGGCGACGCGCGCGGTCGAGCTGGAGGACGGCGCGCGCGTCCTGGTCACGGATACGGTCGGGTTCATTCGCAAGCTGCCGCACCACCTCGTGGCCTCCTTCCGCGCGACGCTGGAGGCCGCTCTCGAGGCCGACTTGCTGCTGCACGTGATCGATGCCTCGTACCGGGGCTGGGAAGAGCAGAAGCGCGTGGTGGAGCAGGTGCTGGTCGACCTCGGCGTGCGCCATCGGCCCACGATCCTCCTGTTCAACAAGGTGGACCGCCTGACCCACGACGAGGAATCCGCGCTCCGCGCGCGGGCACGGGCGATCTTCCCGCAACCCGCGCTCTTCGGCTCCACGGTGGAACCGGGCGGCATGGACGAGGTGCGGGAGCGGCTCGCCGCGGAGTACCGGGCGGCGCATCCGCGCGTCCACCTGCGCATCCCCGCCATCGACGGCGAAGCGCTCGCGGCGGTGTACCGCGAGGGCGAGGTGCTCCGGCGTGAGGAGCACGACTCGGCGATCGACGTGATCGCGCGCCTGCCGCGCCCCGTTCTCGGGCGGTTGCGGCGGCGCGCCGGGATCCTGGTGTTCGATTCGCCTTG
>Ga0207864_1004326_pt1 | contig 10889 bp, 6 predicted proteins | sample HigsolmetaAR202D_FD_184834 | JGI IMG/M metagenome (GOLD analysis project Ga0207864, IMG submission 184834) | Ionic liquid and high solid enriched microbial communities from the Joint BioEnergy Institute, USA - AR20-2-D (SPAdes) (version 2) ...
TCAGTGTCATCAATGCGGCCCTCTTCCATCCCGGCGGCATCGTCGAGCCTGAAAGGGTTGTGGCTGTACGGGTCAGTTACAAGAAGCTGAACCTTACGAGCATTGGCGTGTCCGCGACAAACTTCGCCGATGTCCGCAACGTGCGCGATGTCTTTGAAAAGGCCGCCATCCTGAAGGAGGCAGACCTCAACTACATGGCGGGCGACACTCCGGTACGGCTTGCTGGCGCGCAAGTGTCGCTCGAATGGTTCGACGTTTTCGGAGCCAGGCCCCATCTCGGCCGGGTGTTTCTGCCGGAAGAGGATCAGCCAAACGCGAACCAGGTGGCGGTGCTGGCCTTCCCTGCCTGGCAGCGGCTGTTTGGAGGCGATCCGCACATCGTCGGCAAGACAATCGAGTTGAACCAGAAACCGTATCGGGTCGTGGGCGTCATGGAGCCAGCGTTCCGGTGGCCGGCGCAAGCTGATATCTGGGTCCCTCTGGGACTGAGCGCCGCCGATATGAGCGAGCAGAACCGCTTCAACGAGAGTTACTTTGGCGTCGCCCGCCTGCGCCCCGGACTGACGCTCGATCACGCCAACGCCGCTGTGCAGGTTCTTGCAGATCGCGTCCGCAATAACGGGACTCCCGGCGGAACCTACGCGAAGAACTCTCTCTGGAGCCTCTTCTGCGTACCGATCACGGATTTCATCGCGGGCAATGCGAAGACGCCGATGCTGATTCTCCTCGGCGCCTCAGCGATGGTGCTCCTTATCGTCTGTGCGAACATCGCAGGACTCATGCTCGTGCGTGCGTCCGTTCGCGCCCGGGACTACAGCATCCGAACGGCTTTAGGAGCCGGATGGCGGGATCTGCTGAGAAGCATCTTTGCAGAAGGGGCCGTACTCGCCGCCTGCGGCGTCTCCCTTGGCCTTTTGCTCGCCTTTGGCGGCATCCGGGCCATGACCCTGCTAGCGCCCGAGCAGATCACGCTGGCGCTCAAAGTTCGAATTGATATCTACGTCCTTCTGTTCACCCTGCTTGCCGGCATCGCTTCCCTGATCCTGTTTAGCGCCGGGCCGGCCTGGCAAATCTGGAGGCAGTCGCTTCACGATCCACTGAAGGAAGGGGGCCGAGGAGGCACGGATACTTCGTCACGCCAGCGTTTGCGTACAACTCTCGTCGCTGGTCAGGTGGCAGTTGCGCTCATCCTGCTCGTCAGCACGGGCATTTTGCTAAGAACTCTGGCGAACCTGCAACGGGTAAACGTCGGGTTTCAGCCGGAAGGAGTCATGACGGGAATGCTTGCGCTGCCGCCGGAACGCTATCAAACACCCGAAAGCCGGATTGTTTTCCTGCGGGAACTGGCGGCCCGGCTCGCCGCGCTCCCGGGCGTCACGTCAGCAGGCGTAGGCGCTCCCTATCCTTTCAGCGGCGGCGGTGCGTCCGGTTCGTTCAACATCGAGGGACGGCCTCAAACGCCTGGCGATCCCGGCCCGCACGGCCACATCCGATACGTGAGCCCTGGCTACTTCACCACATTGAAAATCCCTCTGCGAGCCGGGCGTTACTTCACGGATGACGACCGGGAGAGCACGCAACCCGTCGTCATTATCGACGAAACGCTGGCAAAGCAGTACTGGCCCAACGAGGATCCGATCGGCAAGCGCATCCGCCGTCGCAACCGGCCGTGGGCGACGATCGTCGGTGTGGTTGGAGCGGTCCGGCACTCCGACCTCATAGGCGAAGCAACGAAAGGAACATACTATTACCCGATCTACCAGCAGCCCGTCCCGTTTGCAGGCGTGTTAGTTCGAACGCAAGGCGACCCCGCTCTCCTGGCTGGTCCGATTCGTCATGTGGTACGGTCCATCGATTCCAGACAACCGGTCGATCGCCTCAAGACCATGCCGGATCTGATATCGGCTTCGCTGACCGCAAGAAGGTTCGCCGTCACGATGCTCGGATTCTTCGCGGTGTCTGCGCTTCTGCTGGCGACGCTCGGCTTGTACGGCGTCATCAGTTACTCAGTTACTCAGCGCACGAGGGAGATCGGGATTCGGATGGCGCTCGGCGCCGAGAAAGGCACGGTGATTCAAATGATCATCGGACAGGGTCTGCGGCTGGCGGCGGCAGGCCTGCTCATGGGAGTCGCCGGCGCGTTGGTTGCGGCGCGCTTGTTGCGAACGCAACTGGTCGGTGTGGATTCCTTCGATCCGGTCACGTTCGGAGCCACGGTGCCGGGTGTGATACTGGCAGCCCTTCTCGCAACATATTTGCCCGCGAGGCGCGCCGCACGTGTCGATCCCGTTGTCGCTCTTCGACACGAGTAAGATCGAATCGATCCTCTTTCGGAACCTGCTGACACCTTCCAATGGACGAAGCGAGCACGTTTCAGTAACGTTTCGCTTTCCGTTCCATGCAAACCCACGCGTAGAGAGAACTGCAACGATTCGCAGCGCCCCTTCATCCAAGCTTAAGGGGTGTGAAAAACAATCTTTCGCCACGGAATCGTGCGCTCCAAAAGTGGGATGATGGAAGAGAGCCGCGATGCAGATCTGCTACGGCTTTACGCGCTGCCTTTAACACGAGAAGTTCTGCGCAGATAGGAGCAGATTCCGGTTGGCATCGATGTCAGCAGTCCCACGAGACGCACAAGCGAAAGCTGCTGACCTAAAGCCCGCGAAACAGGCTACGGCATTCCCAATCACGAACCGAAGTCGCGGCGAGGATCCCGGTAACGATCATTGGCGGCCTCTCGGAAGACATGGGCTGGGGTTGTTAACGCTCAACAACTTGACCCTGGGTATCGGGAGATATACAAGACATAAGGAGCGCGTTTCGGTTCAGGTCCGAGTATGTTCTTCGGGTGCGAAACATCTGGCTACATGCCCGCCGACATCTGCCGGAATCAGGGGATACCAGTTCTGTGAATAATCGTACTATCAACAGCCCCCAACACGAAGCCAAATTTGTGCATCGCGAGAAAGAGCTGGCGGATTTCGTCGAAAACGCTCGGGTTGCACTTCAATGGCTGGCGCTGGACGGAACCATTCTATGGGCGAACAAGGCGCAGCTGGAGCTCGTCGGGCATGAACGCGGAGAATACGTTGGCCGGAGCATCCGGGACTTCCACGTGGATCGGGCGGTCATTGATAATTTTCTTAGCCGGCAGCAACGGCATGAAGATCTCAACGGCTACGAAGCCCGCATGCGCTGTAAAGACGGCTCAATCCGCCATGTGAGAATCGCGTCCCGCCTTTACCGGGAAGATAACGGCTCGCTCCGCACCCATTGCACTACTTTCGACATCACCGAAGAAAAGCGCTCGAAAGAGCTCGAGGAGCGTCTTGCGGCAGTGGCGGAGCTGTCCAATGATGCCATCATCAACCAGGATTTGAACGGTGTCATCCAAAGCTGGAACCGGAGTGCAGAACGGATCTTCGGGTATACCGCGGACGAGGTAATTGGAAAACCGATCCGTATCCTCGCATTGCCACACGAGGAGGATGAAACGCCGAAACTCCTCGACCGGATTCTCCAGGGTAAGCGGATTGAGCAGTACGAGACACGAAGAAAGACGAAGCACGGACAAATCATCTCAATCTCCCTGGCGGTCTCGCCAATTACGGACGCATCGGGGAGAACCGTCGGGGCTTGCAACATTGCCAGCGACGTCACGGAATCGAGGCGGACAGTGGAAATTCAGGAGCGGCTCGCCGCGCTTGTCGAGTCTTCCGACGACGCAATCATCGGCGAGGACTTGAATGGCATCATCCAAAGCTGGAATCGGGGAGCGCAGCGGATCTTTGGTTATAGGGCAAATGAGGTGATTGGAAAGCCCATCACGATCCTGGCTGTGCCTGGGCGGCTTGACGAAATACCACAGATTCTCGAGCGAATTGCCCGTGGCGAGAGGGTGGACCACTTCGAAACGCAGAGGAAAGCGAAAGATGGCCGAATCCTGTTTGTCTCCCTGACGCTTTCGCCGATACGGGACGGGACCGGAAGAATCATCGGCGCATCAAAGATCGCGCGGGACATCACGGAAAGGGTGCAGGCGGAGGAGGCGCTTCGCGAGGCAAACGCGGCGCTCATCCGCGCTAATGCCGACCTCGAACAGTTCGCTTATTCAGCGTCCCACGATCTCCGGGAACCCCTGCGAATGGTTGCGTCATACAGTGAATTGCTTAAACGGAGGTTCGGCAGTGAGCTGGACGAGACCGGAGAGTTGTATATCCGCTACGTCGTCGAGGGCGCGCACCGGATGGAGAAGCTTCTCAAGGACCTGCTAACGTATATCCGGATATCAAAGGAGCGTGCGGAGCCGGCAGAAGAAGCGGACGCCAACTACGCCCTGGAGCAGGCTCTCGCGAATCTGCAGGCCGCCATAACAGCGAGCAGCGCCTGTATTACCCACACAGCCCTTCCCAAAGTGCATATACAGTCCTTTCAGCTGGAACAGGTCTTTCAAAACCTCATAGGGAACGCGATACGCTACCGCCGGGAGGAGACGCCAGAGATCCATGTTGCGGCCGAACTTCGCGGGCAGGAATGGGTGTTCTCCGTCAAAGATAACGGTATTGGCATAAGCCCGAAGTACAAGGACCGGATCTTTGGCATGTTCAAGCGGCTCCATACGTCCTCCGACTATCCGGGCACCGGAATGGGGCTCGCGATCTGTCAGCGAATCGTTGAGCGCGCAGGGGGGCGTATCTGGGTTGAATCTGAGGTGGGCAAGGGCTCGACATTTTTCTTCACGATCCCGGCTCGCTGAATCCCCAATCCCTGCTCGTCTTATTGCTCGGAGCAGAAACAAGGAACATAGTTTGGAGAGCCTCGTAATTTTTTGCGAACCATTTTGAGCCGCGCTCGTATATCTATCAGAGCAGAGGGCATGCAGGAGAAAGAAGGAACAGATCCTCCAACCGCGGCGAAGAACAGCGAATTCGAGAACTTGCATCCAGCCTGGCGTGCCTTCATCCGTTACTGTTCTCAGTTGCGCTACGGGGAGATCGAACGGCTGTGCATCCAGGATGGATTACCTGTGCTAGCCGAGCTCACTACGAAGAAAGTAAAGTTCACCAGCTAATGTAATCGTTGGCTGACCGGACGACCGGAGGCCGCCGTTGCAGGGTAATTCCTGCGCCGGCGGCCTTTTTATTTGCCCAGGGAGGGATTGTGCACCTGTCGTATCTGGTACTGCTGCATTGTCTTGCCGCCATGCCGGCTCTTTCGTGGAACATGGCGACAGCCCTTCGACCTGAACTCGCCGAAGCGCTCTCACATGCCATGAAGTTGGAGCAAGGAGGAGAGATCAGGAAAGCCGAACAAGTGTTAGTGAACGCGATCCGAAACGCCGAAGCCGTCCCCAGCGATCGGCTCGGCCTGGCCATCGCGCTCAACAATCTCGGACTCTTGTACCTCACTCTTGATCGGCACGCGGATGCAGAACAGCAGCTCGTACGGTCCGTTCAAATTCTCCAGAAGCTTGAGGGTGAGCTCGTCGAGAAAGTACTGGCCAAAACGAAGCTCCATCTTGCAGCGGTGTATATCGAATCGGGACGCACGAACCAAGTGGACCGGCTCAATATTCCGGAGGCACTCCGCGTCCTGAAAGATCCGGAGGACCAGGCCCGCGCAAAGGGCCTGCTTGCGGCACTCGCTATGGCACGCAAGGACCTGGAGGAAGCTGAGCGCGTCTACCTGGAGACCCTTTCGTTCTGGATGGAGCCATCGAGGGTGCCGAAGGCTCAGGCGGAGATCGCAACGATCTTGAACAACTTGGGGGTCATCGCGCTCTGGCAGGGGAATCTAGAGGTCGCGCGCACGCGTCACCAGCAGAGCCTGCAGATCTGGCAAAGCATTCTCGGCCCAAAGAATCCGATTCTGGCGAAAGCGATGGCGAACATCGGCGCAGCCTATTGGGAGAACAAACAATACGACGAAGCCGCGGCATGGCTGGGACGTGCCGCAGAGACAGCCCAAACCGCCTTCGGCGAGCTACACCCTCTCACGGCCGCGATGCAACTAGCCTGGGCGAAAGCTTTGAAGAAGTGCGGACGCAAGGCCGAAGCGAGCCGGATATCCAGGCAGGCAGCGGATGCGCGCAGAATGATGCGCAAACCGTCCAACGCCGACTACACCGTCAGCTACCGCCAACTGATCGAGAATCGCGCGCTCAAACGCTAGCGCTCGCCGCGCTGCCCAGTCGATCGAAAAAGACAAAACTGACGATGCCAGCGCAGCCTCAACGGTGAGAGAGCTATAGAATATTGGAACCGTGGAGGCTCGCAAATGCGTTGGTTCTTGGCTCCTATCGTCATTCTGAGCGCGGCAGGCGCTTGGGCACAGGATAGCGTTCGGGCGGGGCGGTTCATTGTCGAGCCACCCACCCTCCTCAATCTAGGCTTCGAATGGGAGATCGAGGGCGACGCCAACAGAAATGCCACGGTCGAGGTGAGCTATCGTGAGGCGGGCACGGCTTCCTGGAAGGAGGCCCTGCCCCTGCTTCGCATCGGAGGCGAGCGAGTCTTTCGTGCCCGCGAACACCTGGAGTACCATGTTCCCCATCGATTCGCGGGAAGCATCCTCGACCTGAAGCCGGACACCGAGTACGAATGCCGGTTCACCATGAAGGATCCGGACGGAGTTCAGGGCGAGGCACGCCGATCCGTCAAGGTGCGTACAAGGGGAGAACCCAAAGCAGCGGCAAACGGGCGCATTCTCCACGTCTACCCACCGGATTGGAAGGGCGAGAAACAGGAACCGGCCTTCACTGGCATCATGGCCGCATACTACGGCGCGGGACTCGGCGATTGGAACGTTGTGCGCGAACGCAAGGTTCGTCCCGGCGATATCCTGCTGGTCCACGCGGGCCTGTACAAGGCAGACCGCCTGAACTACGTGGATCCTTTGATGACTCCCTTCGACGGAAGCTACGTACTCTCGATCAAGGGGACTCCGGAGCGTCCGATCGTGATCCGTGCCGCTGGCGACGGCGAGGTCATCTTTGACGGCAACGGCGCGCACAGACTCTTTGACATCATGGCCGCGGACTATCACATCTTCGAAGGACTTACGATTCGCAACACCGACATCGCATTCTTCGCGGGGCAGAAGGATGTGCTCGGGGCAAAGGGACTGGTGGTGCGCAACTGCCGCTTCGAAGACGTCGGCATCGGAATCACGACAGAGTATGCAGGGTCGAAGGATTTCTATATCGTCGACAACGTCTTTCTTGGACGGGACGACCGCAGCCGGCTGATTGGCTGGAGCAATCCCGGAATCTACGGCGCTCATCCGCTGCGGAGCTATTTCGCCGTAAAGGTGTATGGCTCAGGCCATGTGATCGCGCACAACGCCATCGCCTACTTCCATGACGGCATCTGCATCTCGACGTACGGCACGCCGGAACCGGAGCAGGACCTAAAGGCTGTCGCCATCGATATCCACAACAACGACATTCACATGGTAGGAGACGACTTCATCGAGACGGACGGCGGCGTTCACAACATCCGCGTCATGAGAAATCGAGGCGTGAATGCGGCACACGGGGGCCTCAGCGCCCAGCCTGTCTTCGGCGGACCTGCCTACTTCATCCGCAACGTGCTGTACCACATCCCGAGCGGCGTCGCGTTCAAGTTTTCAGCAAAACCGGCCGGCCTGTTGGTCTATCACAATACGGTCATCTCCGAGCACGTGATTCGGGACCCGCACTCGAACACGCACTTCCGCAATAATCTCTTCCTCGGAGCGGATGTGCCGAACCGAGGAATTGCGACGTTCGCCAACGCGACAGCCTGGTCGAGCTACGATTACAACGGCTACCGTCCTAACCGCTCAGCGAAGAGCCAGTACACCTGGTTCGCTCCGGCTTCGCGGCTCGAGCCGGAATATGCCCCGCCGCCGGAAGCATGGCGCAGCTTTAAGACTCTCAGCGAGCTTCGTTCTGCCACAGGACAGGAAGAGCATGGGATTGAGGTGGACTACGAAATCTTCGAGAACCTGCGGGGACCCGACGGACAAAAGCGCCACGCCGTGTATCACGCGGTCGATCTCAACTTCCGCCTGAAACCGGGTTCAAAGGCCGTCGATGCGGGCGTCTACCTGCCAACCGTCAATGAAGGGTATAACGGCCGCGCTCCCGATTTAGGCGCTTTGGAGGTTGGCCAGCCCGAACCGCGGTACGGGCCGCGATGGCTAATGGAGCAACCCTTCTATCGATAACATAGAAGAACATGGCTGCCCGGCGGAGAGCAGTAGCGCTGGCTGCGATAGCGGTGAGCCTCGCCGCGGCGTGGAGCAGCGCGCAGTCAGCGAGAGGTCAGCGGCGCTGGGCGATCTATGAGCATGAGATGCAGAATCCGACGGACGATCCTCCCGACGCCTGGGAGGAGACCGAATTCGCCTTCGCCCGTCTCCGCTTCCGCTCGCGCCTCGACGGCTGGGCCCGAAGCCGTTGGGGAATCGATGCCAACAAATCCGAACGCCAGTTCATTCAAGGCCTGCGGCGACTGACACGGGTTCATGCCAGGTCCGTCGAGCACATCGTCGACATCGATAGCGATGAGATTTACGACTGGCCGTGGCTGTACGCCGTCGCAGTCGGCGACTGGACACTGAGCGAGAGTCAGGCGCTGCGGCTGCGGAAATACTTTGATCGCGGCGGATTCCTGATGGTGGACGACTTCCACGCCGAACGCGAGTGGCGCACGTTCATGGCGGGAATCGAACGCATCTTTCCAGGCAGAACCGCAGTTGAGCTGGAAGATGACGATCCGATCTTCCACACCGTTTTTGACCTGCGCGAGCGGTTCCAGATCCCGGGACTGAACGTGGTCCACGGACCGGGCTACGAGCGCGGAGGCGTCGTTCCACACTGGCGGGCCATCCTGGACGACCAGGGCCGCGTAGTGGTTGCAATCTGTTTCAACATGGACGTCGGGGATGCCTGGGAGTGGGCGGATCTGCCCGAGTACCCCGAGCGATATGCCTCGCTTGCCTATAAACTGGGAATCAACTACATCATTTATGCGTTCACCCATTGAGTATCCTGAGACAGTACGGCCAAAGTTCCGATTCGTGAGGAGGGGTAAGGGATGGCTTTCATAGTGAAAGTCATAGCGCTGGCAGTCGCGGCTGTGGCATTCAGCCTGCTTGCCCAGGCGCAGCACAAATATGACCTGCTGCTACAAGGCGGTCACGTCATCGACCCCAAAAACAAGGTGAGCGCCGTCCGGGATGTTGCGATTCGTGACGGGCGCATCGCCGAGGTTGCAGCAAAGATCGATCCCGCCCTGGCGTTCAAAGTAGTGGACGTCTCAGGCCTGTATGTCACTCCGGGACTGATAGACATTCACGCCCACCTGTATGCCGGGACCGGCGAGCGCGGCTCGTACGCGGGCGACAACAGCGTCTATCCGGACGGGTTTACCTTCCGCGTCGGAGTGACCACCGCGGTGGACTGCGGCGGCTCGGGCTGGCGCAACTTCGAGGATTTCAAGAACAGGATCATCGACCGGTCAAGAACCCGGGTCCTGGCGTTTCTCAATATCGTCGGCCACGGCATGCGCGGCGGAAAGTATGAGCAGGATCTATCCGACATGCAGCCGGAGCCCGCAGCCGAGATGGCCAAGCGCTATAAAGGGCTGATTGTCGGAATTAAGACGGCACACTATGCAGGGCCTGAGTGGACGCCCGTTGAGAACGCCGTCAAAGCCGGCACTCTCGCAAACATTCCCGTCATGGTGGACTTCGGGACGAATCATGACACCCGTCCTGTCGCGGAACTCGTAACCCGAAAGCTGCGCCCCGGCGACATCTATACTCACGTCTATTCGGGGCTGCGCAACGAGCAGGGACCCGACGGGAATGTCAATCCTGGGCTACTGGAAGGCCGCAAGCGCGGCGTGATCTATGACGTCGGACACGGCGGAGGCAGCTTTCTATGGCGTGTAGCCGTGCCGCTTGTCGAGAAGGGGTTTTGGCCGGATTCGATTTCGACGGACCTTCACATCGGTAGCATGAACGCGGGCATGAAGGACATGCTGAATGTGATGAGCAAGTTTCTGGCAATGGGGCTTTCCGTTGACGACGTCATCCTCCGCTCCACGTGGAATCCTGCGAAAGAAATCCGCCGCGAGGATTTGGGGCATCTTTCGCCGGGCGCTGTCGCCGACATCGCCGTCCTCCGCCTGGAAAACGGCAACTTCGGCTTTGTCGATATCAATGGCGCCAAGCTGCGGGGCACGCGCAAGCTCGTGTGCGAGATGACCCTTCGAGACGGCAAAGTCGTCTACGATCTGAACGGGCTCTCCCGTCCGGATTGGAATACCCTGCCGAAGGACTACGGGCGCACCGGCGACGCAAGGTGGGACGCCGTAACGCCCGCACCCGGCTCCCGGCGGTGAGAACCGGCTGCGGCGCTTCACCCTTGCGTCTGGCTCCGAGGCGCCGCACGTTCCCCGAAAGCGATCTCTGCGCACGGGCTAGCCTCCCCACCCGGTTGCGAAAACCGCTAAAAAGTGAGTAAGATCAAGATTCCCTCCCACCTCGCATCTTAGTAGTAACAGGGACTGGACCGGATCACATTAAACACAGGTATTGTTTTGCACAACCTTTATGCAGAACCACGATAAGAAGAAAATTCTTGCGGTGGTCGAAGACCTCCTCTTCACGGTCAAGATTGCAGACGCGGCAAAGCGTACAGGTCTGGAAGCGGAATTCGTCAAGTCGGAGAAGGACGCGCTGGAACGGGCGAAAGAGAAGCCGCTCCTGATTATTCTGGACCTGAACTATGCCGCGGTCTCGCCCCTGAAGCTCATCAACAAGCTGAAGAGCAATTCGGAGCTAAAGCAGATCAGTCTGATTGGTTTCGTCTCACACGTGCAGGGTGAGCTGAAGCAGAA
>Ga0207864_1004334_pt1 | contig 10859 bp, 7 predicted proteins | sample HigsolmetaAR202D_FD_184834 | JGI IMG/M metagenome (GOLD analysis project Ga0207864, IMG submission 184834) | Ionic liquid and high solid enriched microbial communities from the Joint BioEnergy Institute, USA - AR20-2-D (SPAdes) (version 2) ...
AGGCCCGAACGCCCCGGTCACGTTCGCCGCCTCGAATTGCTTGCGATCAAAGCCCACGACCCCTGCTCCTGACTTGTCTTTGAGCGGGACCGGTGACGCGCAGTGTGACCGCCCTCCCCATCCCTGGGCGGTGCGATCAGAGAAGGGACAATGTGCCGGCCCGGCCACCTTGCATGCCACCGACTCCGCAGTCCATCACGCCGCTGCCACCTGCCGGGTAGGCAGGCACCACGAACACGGCACACGGCAGGAGCTCGGATCCGGGTCATCACCCCTTGCACGCCGCGAGCAGGCCCCGGCTGGAGGAGACCAACTCCCGACCCCGCCCACGGCAGGTGAGACGGTCCGTGGTGGCTCGCCTGCCGTTCATCCGCCCTCGCTAGGTGCTGTCGCCCATCCGAGGTGGCGCAACCTAGCTTGGACTTCCTCAAAGGCCAGGTGAAGGACTCTAATAGGACTTAGATGGGACTTTTATGGCTTAAAATGCTGATCTAAGGGCCTAGAAAGTCCTTCAAAAGGTGCTTCTGAGGCTAATCTGAGGTCGTTAGCTACCGTCTGGAGGTTATGTCCCAATGGCTCGATCAGCAGGGAACACGCGGCTTAAAGCTGCCCGGCAGCACGCTGGATACGCCTCACAGCAAGCGTTCGCCGACGCCCTCACCCGGGCAGCGGCCACATTGGGGCTTGGCCACATCGAGGTCAGTGTCCGGCAGGTTCGACGCTGGGAGTCGGCCAACCCGCCGTGGCCCCGCGCCGACCACCAGCGGCTCATCGTTCACGTACTGCAAATGCCGATTGAGCAGCTTGGCTTCACCCCGCCATGGGGCACTCAGGCCGAAGGCACGCTCCCCACGAGTAGCTCTCAGCCGGCCCAGCATGGCAGCGGAGCCGCCTTGCCCTTGCCGAAGGCCACAGCCGCCGTTCAGCCCGACACCATCGGAGCCGACTATGCCGCCATCACCGTGGCCCACCGCCGCTTGTACTGGAGCGTCCAACCAGCCCAGATGCACCCCGCCGTGGTCGAACACACCCGCTTGGGCACACAGCTGCTGGCTGAAACCACCGGAGTAGCCCGCCGAGTCCTGGCCACTGCGCTGGCTGAGTCCCTACTGTTGGCCGGACGCATCGAGTTCTTCGACCTCCGCCAGCCCGAGGAGGCCGATCAGACCTTCGTCCGCGCCCTGCAAGCCGCAGGCGAGGCCGACGACTCCCTTCTAGGAGCCGCCATCTTGGCCCATGCCGCATTCGTCCCCGGTTGGGCAGGCCGCCGCGACGAGGCCGCCGAGCGCATGCGCGCCGCCCGCACCTACGTCCGCCGAGCCCCCGCATCCGTCGAGTTCCTCGCATGGCTGGATGCCGTAGAAGCCGAGTGCGAGACCCGCTGCGGACGCACCCGTGAGGCCTTGCGCCTGATCGCCCATGGAGAAGAGGTCATCGCCGAAGGCAACGAACACGCCTCACCGGATTGGTTCAACTGGTTCTCACCCATCCGGCTGGCCGCTTTCAAAGGCAGCACCGAACTCAAAGCCGGCCACATCCCCCAAGCCCGCGAAACTCTCACCAAGGTCTTGGAGGGCCTCCCCGCCGCAGACATCAAGCAGCGTAGTGTCATTCTCGGAGACTTGGCCGCCGTCGAGGCAGCCGCAGGCAACCCCGAGGCCGCATGCGCCCGCGCCGAAGAGGCCCTCGATCTCCTGACCCGCACCTGGTATGCCACCGGCATGGACCGCATCCTCAGCGTCCGCCGAGACTTGGAACCATGGGCCGACCGCGAATGCGTACGCCGCCTAGACGACCGCCTGTACGGGTGGCAGACCACCCTCAGCGCGCTGAAGCGTTGAACTCCGCGATTCTGCTGGGCAACTCCGTGAGGGAATCAATCCGCATCGTCGGCAACCGGTCCGCATCCGGATCGTCCTGCTGGATGATTCCCCACGGACCCCGGCGGATCAGCGCCGTCTTCAACCCCACTGCCACCGCAGGCCGGATGTCGTTGTCCAGCCGATCCCCCACATACAAGATCTCCCCCGCCTCACACGGCGCCTCCCGCACCACAGCTTTGAAGAACGCCGGATCCGGCTTGGCCACCCCCCAGTCATCGGAGGTGGCCAACATGTCACACGGCAGCTTCAGTTCCCGCAGGATGCCTCCCGCCCGCACCGTCTGATTCCCTGCGATCCCCACCCACAAGCCGGCCTCCCGCAGCGCAGCCAGCGTCGGCCGTGCATCCGGATACAGGTCATCCTCGCCAAACCACTCGGCCTGCCCCACCGCTGCCCGCTTCTCCCGCTGCTCAGTCAGGTCAAACCCAGGGACGAACACCTGGAACGTCTCCCGATAGTCCAGCCCCCGGGCGATCACCGCCCCGAACACTGCCGAGAACGTATGCCGAGGCACCCCCAGCCAGTCCGCCCAGGTCCCATACTCCCGAGTCTCATTAACCAGACACTCGCCCACATCGAAGACAACAGCCTGGATCATGTCTAACATCTTAATAGTTGGAATCTATTTAGGCATCACGCTAGGTGTCATCTAGTCAGAGAACGTAATGATTTCGTGCGTCATCTAGATCTTCGGGGGTTGCATATGGCAAGAACTAGGTATTCTGGCCCACCTTTCCATCCGCTAACAGTTCAGGAAGTTCTCCAAATTAGAAAGCGACTTGCAAACAGCGCTCTTGGCAATGAAGACTTCGGTTCCAGTAACCCTCTTGATGTGGGAAGGTTGATATCTGCGGTTGAGTGACCGAATACCGGGTTTAGTGGCAGAGAAAAATATGAGCGCCCCCGTGAAAAAGTGGCAACACTCTTCTATGGGCTCGCCATGAATCACCCATTTGATAACGGGAACAAGCGCGCGGCAGCATCACCCAGAACCACTACGACCACGTGCACATCTCGGTCTTCTGACCGGAGACCGCCCTGACCAGGGCCGCGGCTTATGTGCTCTGTGCAGAGAGCACGGGACGGGCGGCATCCCGATCGCCTTCCAGGCCTCGTCCGGTCGCCAGGTGCATACGGTCACGGCTGGGGGCATCAGGTGCGCGCAGGTCTACAGGGTGAAGTCGGGATCGGCATGCCCGGCCAGGGCACAGATGCCCACTTCTTCGGTCAGCAGGCCTCGCCCGGATGCATGGAGGGCGGAAAGCGCCGCGTCCGGCCGTCAGGACCACCTGATCACTCGCCGATACGCGCGCCCCTGCGCTGCTCCACCTCCGCTTCGAGCAACCAGCTCCATCCGCGCTGTGTCGCCCAGCCGGCACCTCCCACACGGGTCTAGGGTGATCAGCGCCGGAGAAGTCAGCGATGACCGTGGGGAGTCAGCACGAACCCCGCTGCGACCAATGCCGTGGTGATTTCCCCAATCCGTCGCGGCCCCAGCCCGCGGACGTTTTGAAGTTCGTCGTTTTCCCACAGCCGCAGCACCTCGCCCACCGTCACCTTGCCTCTCAGGTGGGACCGCAACGGGTTGGCAGCGTGGCGGGATAGGCCCAGGCAGACCAGCGGGCACTCCCGCGTCACCGGAACCACCCCGCTGTGATCATGCACCCCTGCTCACTCCCATCCGCGCCTCGATTCCGCGCGTGGAAACCGCGCCTCCAGGTCGGCCAGGACGTCGGTGGCGTAGCGGACCCGCCGGATCGCCAGCGCCCGTTCCCGAGCGCTGATCGTCTTGGACACTGTCCACGGCCCGTACACCCGGGTCACTGCCTGCAAGTACCACTTCTGCACCGCCACGTCCTCCGCCGCCGGCTCCACCAGGCCGGAAGAACGGGCAGGGCCAACGGGAGAGGCCGGCCCACTCGCGCTTGTGGCCGCCGCAGTCATCGGGCCACCCGATCAGCCAGGACGTCGATCACTCGGTCGGCTACCGCCGCTGGATCGTCCACCGCCCCGAGTGGCTTTCCGGTGTCAGCGCAGGTGAACACCCACCCGCCGGGCTTTCCCCGGCAGTCCACCTCAACGGCCCGCAGCGCCGCACCCTCCAGCATGACTCGCAGCACCCGCAGTCCATCCCGTTCGACCAGACCGCACAACAGGCCGGGCCGCCGGCACAGCTCGGCATCCAGCGCGGCCAGGTGCACTCGGCGAGGCCCGAACGCCCCGGTCACGTTCGCCGCCTCGAATTGCTTGCGATCAAAGCCCACGACCCCTGCTCCTGACTTGTCTTTGAGCGGGACCGGTGACGCGCAGTGTGACCGCCCTCCCCATCCCTGGACGGCCGGTCTGGAAGAGGCAATATGCCGCGCCCGGCCACCTGCCACACCACCGGCCCCGCAGCCACCACCTGCGACGAAGGCGAACACCACCCACAGGGCTCACGGCGAATCTTCGGATCTGGCCCCTTGCCCCCGGGTGCCCGCCGCACCAGCAGGCGTCGTCTGGAAGAGACCAACTTCCGCCTTCCGGGGGAGGAGGGGCATTCCTCGGCCGCCTGCTCGTTGCTCCTCTCACCTCGCCTGGTGACCGCGTTCGCGTCCCATGCGACCTAGCCACTTCACCCATCTGGCTAGTGGCATAGGCCAGTTGAGTCATCAGAGTGGCATATGCCACTTGTGGTGGCAAGGGCCTCTAAGAAACCCGCCCCCTGATCTCAGTGGATCGTGTACCGCTGCTCATAACTCCATGCCTCCGGCGGGTAGACCGCTTCGGCGAACTCCAAGGGACGTTCGTCCATGTCGCACACCACATGCCGGACCACGAGCACGGCCGCCGGACCGGCCAGGCCGAACACCGACAACTCATCCTCACTGGCCAGCCGAGCCGCCACCCTGTCATAGGCATGACGCGCCCGCCGCCCCGTGACCTTCTCCACGTAGGCGAGGGTGCCTTCACGAATCCGCTCCCGCTCCACCAGCCGAGGCGCCCGCTCGGCGACCGCCGCCGGATACCAGGACGTCGAAGTCTCCACCGGCCGATCATCGCGATAGATGACCCGATGCCGCCGCACCGCCCGCTGCCCGCCCTCCAACGCCAGCGCCTCGACCACATGCACCGGAGCCGGGACGATCTCAGCGGCCACGATCTCCGCCCGCTCATTCGGCGGATAGATCCGCCCGGTCTCGTTCGCCCGCTGATACCGCTCCCGCGCCCGCCGATGCAGGTCATAACGGCTGAGCACGTAGGTCCCCGACCCGCGCCGAGACTCCACCAGCCCTTGCAGCCGCAGCGCCTCAAGAGCCTTCGTCGCAGTCGGCCGCGAGACCTTCCACTCGGCTGCGATCTGCCGCTCCGAGGGCACCTCGTCCCCAGGCTGCAGATCACCACGCAAGATCTGATCACGGATGTATCCGGCGATCTGCAAGTACTTCGGTAGCGCCTGCTCCAACTCCGGCATGTAGTCCCGCCCTGCGATGAGAAGTGGACAATGCCACCAGCCACCCTACTAGCCAATACCCCTACAACCAGGCCTAGAGTGCAACCGTGACCCGGCTACTCATCGCCGCAGGAGGAGGCGGCGACGCCCTGGCCGCCGCCATCATCCACGCCGCCACCAGCACCGAACCGGCCTACATCGCCACCCTCGCCTGGGACCGACTCCTCATCGACCCCCTCCCCGGCCCCCGCAGCGCCCGCGACTTCACCGGCCTCCGCCACCTCACCGAGCACGTCACCGCGATCACCCCCGACACCCGCCCGATCCCCCCGGCCGGCTCCACCCTGCCCCGCCTCGCCGCGGAACTGGATGCCACCCTCGTCCTGCTCGATCCCACAGGAGGCGCTGTCGGCTTGCGCGCCCAACTCCGCGAACTGGCCGCCGCCCTTGCCACCTCGCACGCTGAAGTCGTCGATGTCGGAGGCGACGTCCTCACCACCGGCAACGACCCCGGCCTACGCAGCCCCCTCGCCGACGCCCTAGTACTGGCCGCGTGCTGCGAACTGGGCATTCCCGTGGACATCCTGATCGCCGGCCCAGGACTCGACGGCGAAATCCCCGAAGCCGATGTGCTGGCGCGAGTGGGCACCACCATCGCCGCCCGCCTCCGTCCAGCCGACGCCGACCGCTACATCCACGTCTTTGACTGGCACCCCTCCGAAGCCACCGCACTCTTGGTCGCAGCCGCCCGAGGAGCTCGCGGCAAAGCCGAAGTCCGCGACAGCGGACTACCCGTCCCCCTCACCGACAACAGCCCCAACGTCTACCGCCTCACCCACACCCAAGCCCTCACCATCAACACCCCCGCCCAAGCCCTCCACCACACAACATCCCTGAACGAAGCCGAACACATCACCCGCACCCTGTGCGGCTTCTCCGAACTCGACTACGAACGAGCCAAAACCGCCAAGCCTCGCCACCCACCCCACATCACCAGCGTCGAAGAGCTTGACCGTAAAGCCCGCGCCTACGAACGCGAAGCCGCCAGCCGAGGAATCGACTACCTCACCTTCCGCCGCCTCGCCGAAGCTCTAGGTATCTCTGTCGCTATGGCCCAACAGCTACGCGCTCACCTCATCACCACCCGCCCAACTCACTACCTGCCACCGATCTGGGCAACATGCTCTATTTGTTAATCATCGAATCATTTGCTTTTTGTGGAGGGCGCTTTCGAGGTGAAGGGCAATTCTTCATCTCTGCAAGAAGTTGATCTTATTTCGCAGTTGAGGGTATTGAGATAAATAATGTTTTTGCTGCCGTCAAGTGTGGGATTAAGCTTGCCGAATTGGGCTTGTTCAGGATCAAGAGCGGCGTCTCTGAGCGCCGCCGCTCCGGCCCGCCAGCCCTGTCGCCCGGCGCATGCGGTATGAGCGCCGGTCACCGGGCGGCGGACCGCCGGGCCGGACAGCACCCAAGCCGACCAGAACCCCCACCACAACACAACGGCCCTCACTGGACCGATAAGGACATCCACGACCACGTCACTCGCGCTGCCGAAGCCGGGTTGTGGTCTCTCTGAGGGGTGATGAGGACCCCCTACAACCCGGAGGTCGTGCAGCGGCTGACCCGGTTGCGATCCCTCTGAGGGGTGATGAGGACCCGACGGCGGCGAGGTGACCGCGCTCGTGCTGGAGTTGCGATCCCTCTGAGGGGTGATGAGGACCCGCGCCCTGGCCGCCCGCAACCTCGCCTACAAGCAGTTGCGATCCCTCTGAGGGGTGATGAGGACGCGGACGCACTGCGCGGCCCAGTGGGCGGACTGGCGTTGCGATCCCTCTGAGGGGTGATGAGGACCCGAACGGCGAACCCAAGAGCGTCCGGGACGCCTAATTGCGATCCCTCTGAGGGGTGATGAGGACTCGGCATCCTCGACCTCCAGCACGCTGGCCAGCACGGGTTGCGATCCCTCTGAGGGGTGATGAGGACTGCCGCACCGGCCTCGTCACCCCGGTGCAGGCCGCGTTGCGATCCCTCTGAGGGGTGATGAGGACGTCTCGGGCTGGTCGCATGAGCACCCGAGACCAGATCTCGTTGCGATCCCTCTGAGGGGTGATGAGGACGTAAAGGAGAGCACCTTGGCCACCGAGATCAGGATGTTGCGATCCCTCTGAGGGGTGATGAGGACCTGGGACCACCACGGTCCCGACGACGACGGCTACATGTTGCGATCCCTCTGAGGGGTGATGAGGACACCCACGTGCCGGTCTCGCCGTGCTCGTCTCGCCAGTGTTGCGATCCCTCTGAGGGGTGATGAGGACCCCAGGGTAAAGCCGCAGGCCAGACGAGCGGAAGCCCACCGGATACGAGCCGATTTTGCAGCGGACCGCCGGTTGTGCATCCGCCCTGGTAGAACGCGTAAATCAACGCGACGGGAGCGAGCGGCATCACGATCACAGTAGCCCGAGAGCGAATATCGTGTCGCCGGGTTGGGCGAGCTTCCCTCTGAGGGACTGCGCCGTTCCCCAGACCACTGCGTCCCGGAGCGCCCGTCCGCGCGGACGAGCACTCCGGACCGTCCCCGCCGATGGCGGTGACGGCCACCCTGGCGGCGACACCGGGGAACGCCAGCGCGTCCGAACGGCCGTCACCAGCAGGCCAACGGCATCAGCGGGTGTCGGTGACCTTGGGGCGGAAGGACTTGGCAAGTCTCCCGACCCGCTAGCGGCAGGGCACAACGAGGGCACATGAGGTCATGATCCGCTGCGAGATGTTGAGAACCGTCGAGGCTTGAACGCCGGGTTATGTAGGGGGACCGGTTCCGGTACAGGTCATGATCAGGTGGTTGACAGAACTCGGTCTTTTGGGTCGAAGTGAAGGCCCCGCCGGGCGGTGGGCTCGGCGGGGCCTTCACGATGCGCTCAGGCTCGGCGTGCTCAGGCGTAGCTGGGCAGGAGGCGTTCGTGGGCCTCGCGCAGCTCGTGCAGCGGGATGGAGAACAGGCCCTCGACGATGAAGGAGTCGCCGCCGACGCGGCCCAGCTGGGTCGCCGGGACGCCGGCGGCCTCGCACAGCTTGGCCAGGCGGGCCTCGCCGCCGGGGCGGACGGCCACCACGGCGCGGGCCACGGACTCGCTGAAGAGGGTGACGAACGGGTCGCCCGGCAGCGTGATCCGGCAGCCCAGGCCGCCGCGCAGGCAGGACTCCACCAGGGCCTGCGACAGGCCGCCGTCGGAGATGTCGTGCGCCCCCGACAGCAGGCCCTCGCGGGCCGCGGCGATCAGCACCGAGGCCAGGGCCCGTTCGGCGGCCAGGTCCACCAGCGGCGGCAGGCCGCCCAGGTGGCCGTAGACCACGTGCGCCCATTCGGAGCCGCCGAACTCCTCGCGGGTCTCGCCCAGCAGTACCAGCAGGTGCCCCTCGCCGGGGAAGGCCATGCCGACCCGGCGGCGCACGTCGTCGTGCACGCCCAGCACCCCCACCACCGGGGTCGGGTTGATCGGCTGGTCGTCGGTCTGGTTGTAGAAGCTGACGTTGCCGCCGGTGACCGGCACGCCCAGCGCCTGGCAGGCGTCGGCCAGCCCTTCCACGGCCCGGGCGAACTGCCACATCACGCCCGGGTCTTCGGGGGAGCCGAAGTTCAGGCAGTTGGTCACCGCCAGCGGGCGCGCCCCGGTGGCCGCCACGTTCCGGTACGCCTCCGACAGCGCCAGCTGGGCCCCCGCGTACGGGTCCAGCCGGGTGTAGCGGCCGTTGCCGTCCAGCGAGATCGCCACGCCCAGGCCGCTTTCCTCGTCCAGGCGGATCACCCCGGCGTCCTCGGGCATGGCCAGCACCGTGTTGCCCAGCACGTACCGGTCGTACTGGGAGGTGATCCAGGTCTTGGACGACAGGTTGGGGGAGGCCGCCAGCCACAGCACGGTGTTGCGCAGGTCCTCGGCGGTGGCGGGACGGGCCAGCCGGCCGGGGGTGTCGGCCTGCAGCGAGGCCAGGTCCGCGGGCGGCTCGTACGGCCGCTCATAGACCGGCCCCTCGTCGGCGGCGGTGCCCGGCGGGATGTCCACGATCACCTCGCCGCGCCAGGTCATCACCAGCCGCCCGGTGTCGGTGACCTCGCCGATCACGGTGGCGGGGATCTCCCACTTGGCGCAGATCTGCAGGAACCGGTCGACCTTGCCGGGTTCGACCACGGCCATCATGCGTTCCTGCGATTCGCTCATCAGGATCTCCTCGGGACGCAGCGTGGCGTCCCGCAGCGGCACCGCGTCCAGCACGATGTGCATCCCGCCGGTGCCGGCCGCCGCCAGCTCGGTGGTGGCGCAGGAGACGCCGGCCGCGCCCAGGTCCTGGATGCCGACCACGAGGTCCTCGCGGTACAGCTCCATGCAGCACTCGATGAGGAGCTTTTCCATGAACGGGTCGCCGACCTGCACGCTGGGCCGCTTGGCCTGCGACTCCTCATCGAAGGTCGCCGAGGCCAGCACCGAGGCGCCGCCGATGCCGTCCGGGCCGGTGGCCGCGCCGAACAGGATCACCTTGTTGCCGGGGCCGGGGGCGTGGGCCCGTTTGATGTCCTCGTGCCGCATCACCCCCACGCACAGCGCGTTCACCAGCGGGTTCTTCTCATAGCAGGGGTCGAAGACGGTCTCCCCGCCGATGTTGGGCAGCCCCAGGGAGTTGCCGTAGCCGCTGATGCCGGCGACCACGCCGGGCAGCACCCGCTGGGTGTCGGGGGCGTCGGCGGGCCCGAACCGCAGCGAGTCCATCACCGCGATCGGCCGGGCGCCCATCGACAGGATGTCGCGGACGATCCCGCCCACTCCGGTCGCCGCGCCCTGGTAGGGCTCCACATAGGACGGGTGGTTGTGGGATTCGACCTTGAAGGTGACCGCGAGCCCGCGCCCGACGTCCACCACGCCGGCGTTCTCGCCCATGCCGACCAGCAGCGCATCGCTCTTGGGGGCCTTCTCCCCGAACTGCCGCAGGTGCACCTTGGAACTCTTGTAGGAGCAGTGCTCGCTCCACATCACCGAGTAGATCGCCAGCTCGGCGGCGGTGGGCCGGCGCCCCAGAATCTGGCGGACCCGCCGGTACTCCTCCTCGGTCATGCCCAGCTCGGCGTACGGCTGCCGCTGGTCGGGCGTCCGCTCCGCCACCGCCACCGAGTCGACCGGCGGCTCGGCCGCGGTCTGCTCTGCGGCCAGGGCCGACAACGCCTCCAGCCCCGCCTCCGGGGAGGCGACGCCCTCGCCCGGCTCCTCACCGGACCGTCCACCGTGCCCGGCCGCCTCCTGGGAGACGGGCTCACCGGCGTCCGGAACGGGCTGGGAACCCGCGGCCGGTGGGATGGGCGTGCCCGCGGGAGGTGTCCCCTGGATCGGCTGGGGCCCCGTCGCCGTGGCCGGCGGGACGGGAGTGCTTGCGGGAGGCGTTCCCGGTGAGGCGGGTTCGCCGGTGGGCTGGGAACCCGCTGCCGGAGGAACGGGTGTGCCCGCTGGGGGCGTCCCCTGGATCGGCTGGGGCCCCGTCGCCGTGGCCGGCGGGAC
>Ga0207864_1004336_pt1 | contig 10856 bp, 8 predicted proteins | sample HigsolmetaAR202D_FD_184834 | JGI IMG/M metagenome (GOLD analysis project Ga0207864, IMG submission 184834) | Ionic liquid and high solid enriched microbial communities from the Joint BioEnergy Institute, USA - AR20-2-D (SPAdes) (version 2) ...
GCAGCGAACTCCTTGTGGCCCAGGCGTTCGCTGCATGTCTTCTCACCCGATGCCACCCGGAGGAGAAAATCAAAAATTTCCCGCCCGATCTGTTCCACCGTAGCCTCTCCATCGGCGATTCGGCCGGCGTTGATGTCCATGTTGTCCCGCATACGCCTGTAGGTGTTGCTGTTGGTGGCGACTTTAATGACGGGAACCGTGGGAAAACCGATGGCGCTGCCGCGCCCCGTGGTGAAGACAATCACATTGACGCCTCCTGCCGCGAGCCCCGTTAGCGAAACCGGATCATAGCCGGGCGTGTTCATGAAGTTGAAGCCTGGGGTTGTGATCCGTTCCGCGTAGTCGAGGGCATCGGTCATCGGAGACGTCCCGGCCTTGGCAGCCGCGCCGAGTGACTTCTCCAGGATGTTTGTAAGGCCGCCTTCTTTGTTCCCTGGCGAGGGGTTGTCGTCGAAGCTCCCGCCGAAGCGGCTCAGGTACGCCTTGTACCCAGTGATGAAACTGAGGAACTTCTCCGCTACCTGCCGGTTCCGCGCGCGCTGGACGAGCAGATGCTCAGCTCCAAAGCATTCAGGGGTTTCTGCAAGGACCGCGGAGGCGCCGAGAGCGGCAAGCATGTCGGAGCAGACGCCGAGAGCGGGGTTCGCGGTGATGCCGGAGAAGGAGTCGGAGCCGCCGCAATTGAGGCCGAGGCAGATTTTCGAAGCAGGTGTCTCGACGCGCTTCTCTGCCGACGCCCGCTCCAGCATTCTGGAGATTTCGCGCCTCGCCGCCTCAACCGTCGCGCGCGTGCCCCCGCTCTGCTGGACCGTCATTCCTACCAGCCGGTCCGTCCGCGGAGCACCCTTGCCAAGGTAGTGATCGATCTGGTTCACCTCGCAGCCCAGCCCTAAAATGACAGCGGCGGCGACGTTCGGATGATTCAAAACGCCTGAAAGCGTCCGCTGGAGCTGGGCAGTATCCGGACCAATGGTGTGTCCGCATCCCTCGCCGTGGGGGAAGGCGACGACGCCGTCGACGTTCGGCGGCAGTTCTTCCGCGCAATAACTGTTGGCGATCAATTCGGCCGTGTGCGCGGCGCAGTTGCTTGCGGCAACGACCGCGATGTAGTTGCGTGTGCCGACACGGCCGTCTTCACGCGGGTAGCCGAGAAATGTCGGCATGTCGCGCGGTGGCTCGGGGAAGGGAATTTCCTTATCCGGAAGAATGTACTCGGGAGGCGCGTCTTCAAACGCGACGTTGTGCGTGTGGACATGCCGGCCGGCATCAATCCGTTGACGCGCCCTGCCAATGGCTTGGCCGTAACGATAGACGCGCTCTCCGGCCTCGATCGGTTTGAAGGCAACCTTGTGTCCGGCAGGCACGGGCTCGAGGACGGTGAGGGATACACCGTCGACTTTGAGCGGCTGATTCGGCTGAAGCGGCACGCGCGCCACGGCGACATTGTCGCTTGGATGCAAGTGAATCGCGGAGTTCTCCGCGGTGGGTAATTTAGAAATGTCAACTAAACTCATCGCAGCAGTGCTGTCTCCGTGATTCGCTCGCCGTAGTGGACCATCAGCTTCTTACCGTGCGGGTGGACCCAGATGCCGTCGAGGGGAGGTATGTCGGCGGGTCCATCTACGATCATTGTCTTGCCTGGCGCCAACCCCTTGAGCAGTTTGCCGATATGAATGTGGGTGTGGCATTGGGTCCGGGCGGTATCGGCATTATAAGCCAGACCCCATTCGTCACCCCACAGTTCCTGCGCTTTCCGAATTGCCGCCGTCCAGAGCGCCGTCCGTTGCTTTGGAGTCAGGTCGCGCAGGTGGTGGCCGCCCGGGCCATGCACTCTTGGCAAAGCCAGCCACCGGTTCGGCTTCCGAGGATTGATGTCCTTTAGGAAAAAGACCTCAATGTCCTCCGGATGCTTCTCCGCTTCCATGCACAGGCTGCACTCTCGGAGCTGCATCGTCTCTATCTGAGCCGGGTTGCATGCGCAGTGGGAGATATCCGCATTCGCCGCATGGCACAGCAGAAACCCGGCGCATAGAACCATCGCACGCATTGCGAACATTATACTTGGAACGTGTCCTCCGGAATCCGGTTTTGGCCGGCCGCTATCGTCGTCGCTTACCTGCTTTTTTTCTTCGGTCTTGGGGACGTCGGCGTCCTCGGTCCCGATGAGCCGAGGTATGCCTCGATCGGCCGCGAAATGGCGGTGTCCGGAGACTGGATCACGCCTCGCCTATGGGGAGAGGAATGGTTTGAGAAGCCCGCGCTCCTCTATTGGATGGTTGCCGCGGCGCAACTGGCCGGCCTCGGAGACGATCTAGCTCCGCGAGTGCCGGTGGCCCTTTCGAGCGTCGCCTTTCTGCTCTTCTTCTTGCTTTGGCTCCGGCGGCAGTTTGACCCCACCGTTGCCTTCACTGCCGCCGCGATTCTTTCGACGTCGGCAGGCTGGCTCGCCTACAGTCAGGTGGGTGTAACGGACCTTCCCCTCGCTGTCACGTTTTCGACTGCAATGCTGTTGTGCCTGCCGTGGCTGCAATGCGGCGATAAGCGTTTGCTGCCGCTGGCGGGCTTTTTCTTTGGCTTGGCGATCCTCGCCAAAGGATTGGTTCCTTTGGTGCTGGCGGCTCCGCTGCTGTGGTTCGGCCGCAAGCGCTGGCGGGACTTCCCGCGGATTGGCATGACGGCCTTCTCTGTTGCGCTGCCCTGGTACGGCCTAATGATTCTGCACCACGGTCGCGGTTTTGTGGATGAATTCTTTGTACGGCATCATTTCGGAAGGTTTGCGACCGAAGAGCTACTCCACCAGCGGCCATGGTGGTTCTACCTGCCGGTCCTCGCCGGCGGACTCTTCCCTTGGACGCCGCTGCTCGCTACGATTCGCCCCTTCCGCGATATCCGCCTCCGATTCCTGCTGGCCGTCGCCGCCTTTGGCTTCGCCTTCTTTTCCGCGTCCACGAACAAGCTTCCGGGTTATCTCTTGCCACTGCTGCCTGCGATCGCCGTGCTGATCGGCGTCGGGCTGCAACACGGCAAGCAGGCGCGGACGCTGCTTTCCGTCGTTGCCGTCCTGCTGGTGGTGCTGCCCGTCATTGCGGACGTCCTGCCACGAGCTTTGCAATCCGGGCTGATGCGAGCGGGGACGGATTGGAGCGCCGTCCTGCCCGCGCTTCCGATTGCCGGCGTGGCACTGCTTGTCCGCCGGCTCGATACGAAGCCTGCCGTGGCCCTTCTGGCGATCCTGGCCACCATCGGCGTGGTTTACCTCAAGGTCCGTGCCTACCCTGCGATGGAGGCACTGGTTTCAGCCAGATCGCTTTGGCGCGAAGTATCCGGACGCGCCTCCGAAACCTGCGTCGATTCCGTCCACCGCAATTGGCGCTACGGGCTCAACTACTATTCCGTGCAGCCGCTGCCTGATTGCAAGGAGGCCAGTCGCCCAATCCGGATCCGCCAGGCAGGAGCCGGTCCGCCGCAGGTTGAGACCGGTCCTTCTTAAAACGCCGGGCTCGCTTGGATAGCCGGGATGCGTTTACGAATACTCGGACTTGCTAGTCGGCGTGCAATACTGTATTCTCTATAGAGATTAGGGAGAATGCCATGAGTGAAGGTGCTGCGATAGATCTGGAAGCCGTCGAGCTCGAGTACGACCGCATTGTTCGCGAGGACATCGAGTTCTTCCGCCAGCAAGCCGAGGAGTATTTGGCGGGCAGGCTGACCGATGACCAGTTTCGGGCGACGCGGTTGAGGCGCGGAATCTACGGACAGCGTCAGAGCGGCGTGCACATGGTGCGAACCAAGGTGCCCGGCGGCGCGGTAACGTCCGATCAGATGCGGCAGCTTGCGCGGATCGCTGACGAGTTCGGCGGCGGTCGCGGCCATCTGACGACCAGGCAGAACGTCCAGTATCACTTTGTTCCCCTGCGGCGCGTTCCGGATCTGCTACACCTTCTCGCGGATGTTCGTCTCACGACCCGGGAGGCTTGTTACAACACCGTTCGCAACATCACGGCCTGTCCGCACGCTGGCATCAGCCCTGACGAGCCGTTCGACGTGCGCCCCTATGCCCGGAAGCTCGCTTTCGCATTCCTGCATAAGGAGCTTACGGACAATCTCCCGCGCAAGTTCAAGATCTCCCTCTCCGGCTGCAAGGACGATTGCATGGAGACCTCCATTAACGATGTCGGTTTGCGGGCGATGATTCGAGACGGGCGCCGGGGGTTCCGAATGGTGATCGCCGGCGGACTCGGACCGCTTCCTACCGAGGCCCGCGTTCTCGAGGAGTTTCTCCCCGAGGAGGAGCTGATCGGGAAGGTCGAAGCGGTCATCCGGGTCTTCAACAAGTATGGGAATCGTCAAAACAAGAACAAGGCGCGCTTGAAGTTTGTGCTTCGGGAGCGCGGCTTCGACTGGCTGAAGGAAGCGATCGAGAAGGAGTACCGGATCATTCGGGAGGAAGGCGGCATTCCGTGGCCCGAGGAAGTTCCGGAAGGCTTTGGCGGCTTCCAGTCACGCCCGAGGCCTCTTGGCGATGGCTCCTCTCTGCCTGTCCTCAACACGGTCGATGCCGAGTTCGACCGCTGGCTCGAAACCAATGTCACCGAGCAGAAACAGGCTGGGTATGCCGCGGTCACGGTAAAGGTTCCGCAGGGGAACCTGACCTCCGCGCAGATGCGCGGGCTTGCTTTCATTACGGACGCGGCCGGGGACGGTCTGCTGCGATTTACAGTTGAGCAGAACGTCGTGATCGGATGGGTGCCGATTACACAGCTGAAGCGAGTCTACAGCGCCCTGAAGCAAATCGACCTGGCAGATCCGGGACCGGGCGCCATCGATGATGTCGTCACGTGCCCTGGCGCCTGGACCTGCAATCTGGCCCTCACCAAAACGATGAATCTCGGGGCGGCACTGGCTGATACCGTGCGCAACCACCCGAGCCCGCTTGTCCGCCGTTTGAAGATCCGGGCGAGCGGCTGCCCGAATGCCTGCGGGCAGCACTGGACCGGTGACATTGGGTTCTACGGAAACGCGCGCAAGATCGAAGGGCGCGAAGTCCCGTACTACCAGATGCTGCTCGGCGGCGGGTACGATTCGGAGGGAATCATGCGATTCGGCCTGGCCGTCCAGAGCATACCCGCGCGCCTGGCGCCAGTTGCCCTCAAGCGCGTCTTGGATCACTATATTGCCAATACGATCGAGGGTGAGTCCTTCCGCGATTACGTGCTCCGCTTCAAGGTTGAGTTCTTCCGGTCGATGCTGAGCGATCTGGCGAAGCCGGCAGAGCTCGCGCCCGAAATGTACATGGACTGGGGCGATGACGTTCCGTTCTCGCTGCAGCTCGGGCGCGGCGAGTGCGCTGCCTAAAAGTATGAGACGGGCCCCAGCGAGGGCCCGTCCCGATCTGTTTAGGATTGCTAGCTGCGCTTGGAAGAGCGGGCGTTTTGAGAGCGGTTCATTTCAAAGACTGCACCTTGAGAGAAGGCGCCGGCGGGTAATGCAATCGAGCTGTCCACCATTTCGGCCATTGCGTGCGTCGGGATTCCTTCTGCCTCCTTCATGAAGCACATCGACTCGGTTTGAGGATCGAAGTCCACGCGAATCAGATCTCCGCACCGCACCTGGTCGGTCGCGATCAGGTTGGACATTGGCTGCACCAGCAAGCGCTCAATCGCTCGTTTTAGATGGCGGGCGCCATACCGCTGGTCGGTTCCCTCACGAAGCAAATAGCTCTTTGCCGCTTCCGTAGCCGTGAATACAAAGGACCGTTCCGGCGAAGACGTAAAAATCCTCTGCTGCACCATGTTCAACTCGATGTCGAGTATTTTTTTCAGTTCACTATCGCCGAGTGGCTTGAAAACAACGATCTTGTCGAGCCTGTTCATAAACTCGGGGGTGAACTTCCGGCGCGCCGCTTCGATACCGCTGCGAGTGATCTTATTCGTCATTTTCTCGTCGAGAACAGCGGCGACTGCTGCGGAACGAGGTTGCTGGCACGCGTCGAACCCCAGCTTGGGTGTCATCAGGGAACTCATTTCGGTCGCGCCCAAATTACTCGTCATAAAGATCAGGGCGCGGGAGAAATCTACTTTGCGGTTATCGCCCAGCGTAAGCGTCGCCTTATCAAGAATACCGAGCAGCAGGTTCCAGAGAGCATCGCTTGCCTTTTCAATCTCGTCGAAGAGGATAAAGCTCAGTTTCACCTTCTCGGTGTGATATTGGTTGACCACTTCCTGGCTCAGCAGCGGATGCGTCTCCCGGTGTCCCAGATAGCCAGGGGGAGACCCGATAAGTTTTGCGATTTCGTGGCTATGCTGGAACTCTGCGCAATCGAGTTTGATGACGGCGCGCGAAGTACCCACCAGGCTTTCTGCAGCAGCTTCGACGATGCGGGTTTTACCGGATCCAGTGGGCCCCAGGAATAAAAAATTTCCAACTGGCCGGCCCGGGGCAGACATTCCAGTCAGATGCATCTGGTAGATATTTACAATCTGCTGGATTGCCTCGTCCTGCCCAACAATGAGTTTGCGAAGGTTGGACTCTAACGCCTCGGCTTCGCGGCCCGTCTTGGTCGGATCCAATGGTTGGTTCAGCCTGACCATATGCTTGACTTCCCCTTTCAATCGCGGCCTCTCTCTTCGTCTGGCTGCAATCCGTGTGCCATCCCGCCGGGGCGTCATCCTGATCACCTCCTACTTGCTCATTGGTCACTTCTTGGGTTTTGAAGGACGGATCTCAACGCTACTGATGAGAGTGCGTTCCGGCATCGAAAGCACCATGAGAACAACATCGGCAATGTCCTCCGGGGCTATTTTCCAGTCAGCCGCGCCTCCGCTGCCAAAGTTCGTAGCAACGCTTCCCGGCATGATGGTGGAAACACGGATATTGTCGTAGCGCACATCCAGCATCATTGCTTCGGAGAAACCGTTTAGGGCGAATTTGGAAGCGTTGTAGGCAGTCCCGCCGCTGAACGCGTTTTTCCCAGCCAGGCTGCTGATGTTGATGATAAAGCCGCCTCCGCGATTCCGAAATCTCGGTATTGCTTCCCGGCTACAAAAGTAAACGCCGTTCAGATTCGTATCGATAACCTGTTTCCATTGCTCCGGCGTAAGCTCCGCGATATTTGCGAACACGCCTACACCGGCGTTGTTAATCAAAATATCTAAGTGATCGAGGCTGGCGTCGACAAACTGAAAGAATTCCGAAACCTGCTCCCGGCTCGTAACATCGGCGGACCGGCCCACGACTTTATTGCCCTGGCTGGCAAAAGGAGCAAGTTCTTTCACAGCGCGATCGACGTCGGCCGCAGAACGGCCGCAAATGGCGACCGATGCGCCAGCCTGGAGCAGAGCTTCTGCGATCGCGAACCCGATTCCTCGCGTACCTCCGGTGACGACTGCATTCTTGTGGAGCAGAGAGACGTTCATACTTTCATTGTCGGCGGATTTCGGAAAATCCGGCGGCGCCATCGGTGCCGACTCCGCTAAGTCTTTCCCCCGCCACGGTATACTGAAACGTTGAAAGCACTTGATGCATGAAATGAGCGTTTTCTGGCTGCGAGTCGCGGCGGCGCTGTACGCAGTCGGTCTCCTGCATGCGATCCTCACGGTTCTCAGCAGGCGGATACAAATCTTCCGGGCGGCCCTGGCGGCGTTTGTCGTCGGGGTGGTGCTGCACTTTGTCTCTCTGGTCGAGCTGACCTACGGCCTCGGTCACCTGCCCGTAAATAACTTTTTTGAGTCGATTTCCCTTTGCGGGTTCCTCATCGCCGCGCTTTTTCTGTTCATCTACTGGCGCTATGAGTTCACGGGCCTCGGCGTGTTTCTGTTCCCGCTGGTGTTTCTGATGACCCTTGTAGGGAGCATGTCGATGCCGGTTGCTCCCTGGAGCAGCTCGCAGCTGCGCGATGCCTGGCTACTGTTACATGTGCTCCTTGTGCTGTCCGGGTACGCAGCGCTCCTGTTCACCGCCGTTGCCTCAGTCTTTTACCTGATCCAGGAGAAGCACCTGAAGAGCAAGCGTCCAAGGGCTGTTCTTTTTGACCGTCTCCCTCCGCTTGCGACGTTGGATAACATGGTCACGGCGTCGATGAATCTGGGTTTTGTGCTCATTACGTTGTCAGTCATCGCGGGGATCACATGGGCCTTTGTTGAATCGGGTACGCGCTGGATCGGCGAGGCGAAGATTACCATTTCTCTGTTAACCTGGGGCTCATACCTGGTGATGGTCTTCCTCCGGATGAGTACCGGATTGCGCGGCCGCAAGGCCGCTCTTATGGTCGTCACGGTTTTGGGTTGTCTGGCTTTGACGTGGGCGACTCACCTCGGACTTCGTTCCTTGTTGACAAGATGAAGCTGTTGCTGGCGGGCGTGAATCACAAGAGTGCACCGGTCGAAGTGCGCGAGCGCCTCGCTTTCCCTGAAGCAGCCCTGTCGGACGCACTGGAAAGGCTCAAACGGTATGCTGGCTTCCTGGAAGGTTTGATCCTGTCCACTTGCAACCGGGTGGAGATCGTCGTCGCCTCGGAGGAAAGCTCCGATCCCCGGTCCCTCGTTCACTGGTTTTTGAAAGAAGCACGGCAGGTGGAGCCCGAGTTCGTCAAGCCCTACCTGTATTGCTACGAGGACCGGGAGGCGATCCGCCACCTCTTTCGTGTGGCGGCCAGCCTGGATTCTATGGTAGTTGGCGAGCCCCAGATTCTGGGTCAGCTCAAGGAGGCGTACGCCGCCGCCAAGGAGTGCGGGGCGTTGAGCGGGTTTCTGGAGGCTGTCCTGACCCGCGCATTTAGCGTGGCGAAGCGTGTCCGGACGGAGACCGAGATTGGAAAGAGCGCCGTTTCGGTCAGCTTTGCTGCCGTTGAGCTTGCGCGTGAAATCTTCGGCTCGCTGTCATCGAAGCGAGTCATGATTGTGGGCGCGGGCAAGATGTCAGAGCTGGCTGCCCGCCACCTGCGGCGTTCCGGCTGCTGCCAGATCCTCGTGACAAACCGCACTCCGGAACGAGCCCTTGAGATGGCGAAGCTGTTCGACGGGAAGGTCGTACCCTACGATCGTTTCCTGGATTCGCTGCCCGAGGTCGATATTGTCATCACCTCCACCGGCGCGCCGCACTATATCCTCACGCGGGATCAGGTTCGAAAGGTCATCGAGGCAAGGCGCAACAGGCCCGTTTTCCTCATCGATATTGCCGTTCCGCGGAACATTGATCCGGAAGTGAACCGGCTGGACAACGTGTTCCTTTATGACATCGACGACCTGCAGGAAGTGGTCGCCGCGAATCTGCGAGGGCGCCTGAAGGAAGCGGAGCAGGCAGAGGAGATCATTGACGAGGAAGTGGAGCGGCTGATGCATCGCCTGAGGGCGCGGCACGTTGTGCCAACGATCGTCAGCCTTCAGGAGCAGCTCGAGCAGATCCGGCTGGCAGAACTTGAGCGGGTCCGCAGCAAGCTCGGGCCGCTGACTCCTCAACAGGAAGAGGCTCTGACGGCATTAACCCGAGGCATCATTAACAAGATCGCCCACGGCCCGATTGCGGAACTGCGCCGCCACGCAGGCGATCCCGACGGATTGCACGTTATCGACGTAATCCGCAAGGTATTTCGCCTGGGCGAGAACTAGGGCTCGGCCTCGGGGCAGGTGAGGGGAGTCAGAATGCTTGTAATTGGATCGCGAGGCTCGGCGCTGGCGCTATGGCAGGCGCGGTGGGTCAAGGACCGGCTCGAGGCGCTGGGCGAAAGCTGTCGCATAGAGATCATTCGCACCACGGGCGACAAAATTCAGGATGTTCCGCTGGCCAAAGTGGGAGCGAAGGGTCTGTTCACCAAAGAGATTGAAGAGGCCCTTCTTGCGGGCACGATCGACGTCGCCGTGCACAGCCTGAAGGATCTTCCGACTGAGCTCCCCAAAGGGCTTACGCTTGCCGCCGTGCCGGAACGGGAGGACCCGCGGGACGCCATTCTCGGCCGCAGCCTTTCGGAACTGCCACCAGGAGCGCGTGTTGGCACGAGTTCCCTCCGGCGTGCAGCGCAGCTTCGGGCGATTCGCCCGGATCTGGAGATTGAAACCATTCGGGGTAATGTGGACACCCGAGTACGCAAGCTGGATGAAGGCCGGTACGACGCGGTGGTGCTGGCAAGCGCGGGATTACGGCGGCTGGGACTGGCGGACCGCATCGTGCAATGGTTCGACCCGGCTGAAATGTGTCCGGCTGTCGGGCAGGGAGCCCTGGCCGTGGAAACGCGCGACGATGGCGGTCCCGGCTATCAGGCTTGCGCCCGTCTGGATCACGCCGAGACGCGGGCCGCGATTACAGCCGAGCGTGCGGTTCTTGGGACTCTAGGTGGCGGCTGTCAGGTGCCTATCGGTGCTTACGCCGTCGTTCGAGGCGGGCGGCTGCATCTGCGAGGCCTCGTTACCTCTCCGGACGGCGCGACCATGGTGAAGCGGGAGGCCGAGGGATCGGCAGAAGACGCCGCCGCGATCGGACGGGCATTGGCGGAGGATTTGCTGTCGGGAGGCGGCCGGGAGATCTTGAAAGCAGCGGAAGGAACAGCGGTGAGCGAACCGGGCTTATGAGTAAGGTGTATCTGGTCGGCGCGGGGCCAGGGGATCCGGAGTTGCTCACTCTCAAAGGCCGCCGAGTTCTTCAACGCGCCGACGCAGTTCTCTTCGATCATCTCGCGAATCCTGCGCTCCTTCGCTTTGCAGCCGAGCACGCCGAGCGAATTTACGTGGGCAAAAAGCGGTCCTGCCACACCGTATCGCAGCAGGAAATCATCGACATGATGATTGACCGCGCGAAACGCGGTCTCACGGTCGTGCGGTTGAAGGGAGGGGACCCGTTTATCTTCGGGCGGGGCGGGGAAGAGG
>Ga0207864_1004337_pt1 | contig 10852 bp, 9 predicted proteins | sample HigsolmetaAR202D_FD_184834 | JGI IMG/M metagenome (GOLD analysis project Ga0207864, IMG submission 184834) | Ionic liquid and high solid enriched microbial communities from the Joint BioEnergy Institute, USA - AR20-2-D (SPAdes) (version 2) ...
GCGGGGCTGAGCGCGCGGGACTTCGACGACGTCGCGCCGCCTGCGCTGCGGCCGTACGGCCCGCCGCACCTCCGCTTCGGCGCGCGCCGCATCACGGACGTGGTGCGATTCAACCGGATCGAGGGGCTTTACACGGGCGGCGGCGGCGTGCTCGCGTTGCGGGACGCTGCGCCGGGCCTGGAGCTGCGCGCCGGGGGCGGCTGGGCGTGGAGCGAGCGGACCGTGCGCGGGCAGGTCGAAGCGGCATTGCGCCGGGACGGCTGGGAGGCCGCGCTCCGCGCCGCGCGCGACCTCGACCACACCAACGACTTCACCGCTCCACTCGAGCAGGGCGCGGCGGTCTTCATGCTGTTCGGCGCCGGCGACGACTTCGACTACGTGGACCGGCGCGGCGTGACGGCGTCGGTGGCACGCACGTTCGGCAACGTCGGGGGAGGGGGCATCCGCGTCGAGCTCGCCGGTCTGGAGGACCGACCGGAGGAACGCCGGCTGCTGCGGGGCCCGTACGGCGGGGACACCCTGCGTCTGAACCGGCCGGTGGTGCCAGGTCGTTATCTGCTCGGTCGGGTGATGCTCGAGCGTGGGCGCTCGGTGAACGGCAACTCGCTCGGCCCGGGACTCGGCGCACGCCTGGTGCTGGAACGAGCAGCCGGCGAGCTGGACTGGCGCCGCGTCGAAGCCAACCTGAACCTGCGCGCCACGCGCGGGCGGTTCCTGTTCGCCGCGCGCGTCGACGGCGGCCTGGTGTTCGGCGACCCGCCGCCCCAGGCGCTGTACGAGCTGGGCACCGCGAGCAGTCTGCCGGGCTACCCGTACAAAGAGTTCGGCGGCGACCGCGCCGTGCTGCTCCGCGGCGCTCTGCTTTACGACCCGCCGCTGCTGGATGCGCCGATCCGGCTCGGCGGCGTCATACTTCCCGGCCTGTCGCCAGCGCCCGCGGTGCAGTGGCAGGCCGGCTGGACCGGCGTGACGAGCGGCGCACGGGCGGCGCTGGACCTGCTCGGCTCACGTGAGACCGACGGGATCCGCCGCTCGCTCGCGTTCCGCCTCACGTTCTTCGGCGGGAGCATCGCGGTGGGGATCGCACGGCCGCTCGACCACCGGCCGGACTGGGAGCTCGCGTGGACCGTCGGCGGCGTGTTGTGAGCTGGCGGCCGCGGGCGGCGATGCAGGCGAGAATCGGCACGGCACTCCCTTCCCCGGTCGCCGCCGCCTTGCCGCTGGTCCTCTTCGCCGGCTAACCTGCCAGCAGGACCAACTGGCAGTCGTTCGGCGAGCTGGCGTTCGCGTTCCGCATCACGCCGGGGATCCTGCTCCAGGAGCCCGTCTTTGCCGCCGTCACGGGGTTCATCGGCGGGCTGCTGTCGGCCCGGCGGGCGGCGAGGATGCCGGTGGCGGCGGGGTTGAGGAGGGAGTAGGGGGAGGCGACGTTCCCACTGCGGCGGGCGATCGGCCGCGTACGACGGGATGCGTTCGGGCCCTCGAGTGCGTTAGCGGTGCGGCCATGGGCTTTCCTCTGGGCCGTCGGTTAGCGTGCGGGGAGCCGCGCTACGGCGACACCATACAACCGCGATTGGTCTGACGCTGACAACGCAGGGCGCTTTGTCGACAGACTGGCCGGGAACGCGGCCGCTGCGGCGGGTCTGGCGGCTTGCCTCGTCGTGCTTGAGGCAAATCTCCACGAGCGCCGGGTAGTGGGATGGCAGTAGTCGTCTGGCAGTATCGGCCCAGGATCTCTAAGACAGGAGGGTGATTCGGCTATGCGCCTGCCGTCGAGACACCGGGCAATTGCGGTCCTCGCGTTGGCCACGCTGTTGGGCTGTTCGGATGATCCGTTCGAGCCCTCAAAGAGGTTAGACGTCCGTTTCGACGCCATCGCGATGGGTGATCAACCCTTTCCCTAGGTGGAAACGATCGCCGAGGGACCCTTCGCGGGCTGCCAGCGATTGCACTTCGGTGGCCAGCTCATCCTTTACAGCACCGGGAAGTTCGACCTGACTTTCCGTCGCTCGCACACCATCTGTGATGGGGAGCCAATACAAAGCGGAAGCTTTGGACTTGGCACCGGTACTTACCGTCTGAACGGCGATGAACTTGTATTGCAGAACGAATTCGGGCGCGTAACCGCCGAGTTGTTGAGGGGGCATCGGATCGATGAGAACACAGAGCGGTGCCCGGCAGTCCGGCTCGAGTGGGACGGCACGATGTACCAATTCGTGGCCTGTGACGCGAACCTGTACTAGGTGCCGGCCGCCGCGTCCGCCCAGCTCTCTCGAAACGCGGCCCCGCGGCCTGGGTTCCTGCCTGGACCCCTCCCTGGCCGCTGCTGGGCAGGTCTGGCGATCAGCTTCTTCCCGCTCCTCGCCTGCGCCGGGCTAGCGTCGCGAGGTAGAGCGCCCCTCTCATGGCCGGCCTCGGTCTGGCCGCGTCCCTGTGCCTACTGGCCGCGGTTCCAGCGCTCCTCCTGACGGTCCGTGGCCAGCCGCTGACCGGCAGCATCGACGAGTTGAGTTTCGCCCGTCTGACCGGCGTGCCCGCCGCGGTGGTGACCTCCCCCCGACGAGCAATTCGACGTCGGAGCGTTCGGCCAGGTCGGCAGCGACCAGGCTCCCTACGACGAGGCGTTTCTCAGCGCAGATGGCACCCAGGTGCTTTCACGCGACTGTCCGCCGGACCTGGACCACTTCCGGGTCGCATTCTTCCTGCACCATTATGACCCGCATGCGAAGCTCACCGCGAGCTACGGGGAGCTGGCATGCCCGCCGGTGAGCGAGATGCCAGATCGCTTCCGACCGATGGTGCCGTACGCGCCGGTGGACTGAAAGGCCTGCGTTGCGGCCAGCCCGCCATCGCAGGTCACTTGCCCGCCCGCCCCACTCCCGCCCCGCCCGGCTTGCAGCGGCCGAAGCTGCCTTTTCTGTCGGGAGATGCGCGACAGGCCTCTTGCGGTCGCAACCCGGGTTGCGGATCGTGAGCACACGACCGCCCCGGCACCTGGCGTGGACGGTGCTTCGTCAGTCGCAACAGCAGGAACAGGGCGCCACAATGGGTGATCGTGATGTCGAGGAGCAGGAACGGGAGCGACGCCACTGCGTCCGCCGACACGATGAGTGGGTGTCATCCCGGACGCCCTCGCGAATCCCAACGTCCCGGAGGGTAGCCGTTGCCAACTCAGCGGAGCCGAGGCCAGCACCACTGGTCCGCGCCGAAGCTGGCCCTCGCGGGCCTCGGCGTGATCGCGATCGTGCTGGGCATTGTCCTCTACAGCATTGCGCATCCGTCCCCCCACTTCTACATAGAGCTCTTTTTCGCTCTCCCGCTCATGTGGCTCGGATCGGGGATGCTCGCCCTCGGGATCGTTCTGCAAGGCAAGCCCTTTCCCCTGGTCATCCGCGTGGTTGGCTGGGCACTCCTGGCCCTCGTGATCGGAGTGGGCATCGCGTGGGTTGTCTCGTGGTATCGGATCAGCGATTGACGAGCGGCACGTACAGCCTCGGCGGCGGAGGTGTGGGTGGTGCCGACAGTGGTGCTCGCAGCGCTCGCTTGAGACCTCCCGTGTCTGAACGAGCCCCGCGGAACCCGCTTGAACGTCCCACGTGGGCCGCGGCGGCCGATGGGAGAGAGAGGACATGAGCACCCGGGGAGCCAACTGACCCAAGCCACCGTTTTGGTAGAGTTCTGTGCCCTGTACGAGCTCGTTTCCGCAACTCGGTTTCACGCTCCCGGGAGGACGATGGGATGAAACGACTGCGAATGCTGCTTCTCATCCCTGCGCTCTGGACCTGCTCCGAGGCGCCCCGCACCGCCGCCGACTCGCCCCCTGAAGCGCCGAGCGCCGATAGCGCCGCGGCAGACGCCGGCAACGGGACGATAGACTACGTCGGGCTGCGGTACGGAGCGCTTCCCGCCGGGCTCGAGGAGCTCGGCGGGTCCCTGCTGGATTTCGTCGACAAGCCCGAGTACGCCCTGACGCTGATCGCGGGCCCATCCGGACAGATGCTGTGGCTGACCCGCTTCACGCATTGGGACGAGGAGGGCAGGCCCTACTGGGATGTCCGCGCCGTGCTCCATCTGCCGCCCCTCGCCGACGACCAGCTGCTGTCCTACGGTGACCTCTGCCAGGTCGACGGCGAGAGAGATGCAGAGATCGTTGCCGTCGTCGAGCCGGAAGACGCCCAGTGGTTCACGAAGGTCCGGCGCGCGTGGCGAGCCAACCGGTCACTGGAGCGGTTCGAGGAGATCCCCACAGCCGGGATCGCCTGCATCAACGAGGGATACGGCAACTTCTGATTCGGCGCGGAGGATGTGGTCGCCGCCTTCGTCGCAGCGACGGGGTGAGATGCCACGACCTGCTGCCAGCCAACCGGATCCGGAGATCCGCAGATCCGGACCGGCGCCGGTTCTCCGGTGAGAGGATCCTGCACGGATGGACCCGGCGCCGGTTTCCCTTCCCCCTCAGAAATCCTTCCTTCGGAACGCCCGTAGCCCCAGCGCCACCGGCGCGGCCCACCAGGCGAGCAGCGCGCTCAGCGCCAGCGCCGCGCCCGCCGCGCTACCGAAGAACCGCTCGAACGCCGCGCCGGTGTAGCCCATGAGCGCGGCGACGTCGAGCCGGAGCAGCATCAGCACGCGGGCGAGGTCCACCGGGTTCAGCAGCATCAGCGTGATCATGGCCCGCTCGAGCGGGTAGTCCGCGAACACGGCGGCGATGACGAGCACCACGCCGTCGTACACGATCGCGAAGGCGAGCCAGAGCAGGATCGCGGCGCCGAAGCCCCTGAGCCGGTCCTCGAAGTGCGTCGCGATCCAGAAGGCCAGGCCGGTGAAGACGAAGGTGAGGAGCGTGCCGCAAAGCGCGAGCACGAGCAGGGTGCCGTATACGCCCGGCTCACCCGCGCCGTGCAACGCGAACGGGATGCCCACGCCCAGCAGGAACGCCCCGGCGAGGGATGCCGCGAGCCCGGTGTACAGCCCCGCGAACAGCCGGCCACGACTCATCGGCTGCGCGAGCAGCAGTTCGATGAAGGCGCGCGAACCGTAGAGGTAAACGGTGCCGAACACGATCGCGACCAGCGGCACCAGCAGCAGCACGACGTTGACCAGGCTGAGCAGCACGCGTGTCCCGCTGCCCTGCGTGCGGAACAGCAGCTCGCAGAAGCCGAGGAAGAACAGGGCGTACGCGAGCATCCAGCGGCTGCGCAGGACGTCCTGCAGCTCGTATCGGATGACCTTCACCGCGCCGTTCACGATGCCGTCCTCCGCATGAGCTGGGCGATCGCCCTCTCGAGGTTGACCTGCCCCGTTTCCGCCGCCAGCCCGAGCGCCGGCCCGGCGTAGCGCACCGTGCCGTCCAGCAGGAAGACCACGCGGTCCGCGAGCTCCTCGAGCTCGCTCATGATGTGGGACGAGAGAATGAACGTCCGGCCCGCCGCCTTCTCTCGCAGGATCTTGTCCTTCAGCGCCGCGCTCGCCGCGGGGTCCAGCCCGGCGGTCGGCTCGTCCAGCACCAGCACGTCCGGGCGGAACAGGAACGCGGCCGCCGCGCTCACCTTCTGCCGCGTGCCCGTGGACAGCGTGCGGACCGGCTTGCCCAGCTCAGGGCCGAGGGCGAACGCGTCCAGCAACTCCTCGTCGGTTTCCGCCGGGCCGCCGCGCAGGTCCTTCAGCAGCGCCAGCACCTCGGCGCCCGTCAGATTCTCCGGGAACGCCGCGACCTGCGGCATGTAGCCGACGCGCTCGCGGTAGCGCCAGTCGCCGTTCAGCGGCTTGCCGTCGAAGTAGACGCGGCCGCGATCCGGCCGCACCAGCCCGAGCACGATCCGCAGCAGCGTGCTCTTGCCCGAGCCGTTCGGCCCCGCCACCGCCGTGACCGTCCCGGCCTCGAACTCGAGATCGAGGCCCTTCAGCACCTCCAGCCGGCCGTACCGCTTGTGCACGTCCTCGAGCCGGATCACGACGCCTCCTCCCGTCTGAACGCGCGCATGGCGGGCGCGCGATCCACCAGCGCTTCCGGGGTGAGCACGGGCAGCACGCGCTCAGCGGCGTCCAGCAGCGAGATGAACGGGCTGCGCAGCAGCGCGAGCGCCGGCTCGTTCCGCTCGACCAGCAGCGAGAACAGCCGGACCGGGTGGTGCGGCACGTCGCCCGTGCCGTCGCGGTCCAGGTCGTAGCCCCGGTAGGCGTCCCAGTGGTTGTGCTCGAAGGTACTGTAGCTCGAGCGGCTGTTCGTCGCGACGTCGAACGTGTTCCCGATGAAGTTGTTGCGCCGGAACTCGCTGGCCAGCGAGTTGGCCAGGATCCGCACCGCCCAGCCGTTGGCAACGAAGTCGTTGTCCTGGACGACGGTGCGGTTCGCGCCCTCCGCGTAGAGCCCCACGGTGTTGGACCGGAACACGTTGCGCTCCACGCGGCTGTCCGCGATGTCCTTCAGCAGCAGCCCGAACGACGCGCTGCCCCGGTTGTCCTCGAACCGGTTGCCCGTCATTTCGACCTGCCGCGTGTACATCACCGCCACGCCCGCGCCGTTCCCACGGAACACGTTGCGCTCGTAGCGGCAGCGGTCGGAGAACATGAAGTGGAGCCCGTAGCGCAGGTTGCCGGTGCTCGTGTTGCCGACGATCTCGCTGTCCTCGACGAACTCGAGGTAGATGCCGTCCCTGTGCCCCTCGATCCGGTTGTCCTCGATGCGGACGCGCCGGGAGTTCCACAGGTGGATGCCGTTGCCCGACGAGGCCTCCGAGCGCGCGCGGCCGCGGATCACGTTGCCGGCGACGCGGCAATCGCTGGAGCGGGCGAGGTAGATGGCGAAGAAGGCGTTCTCGAAGCGGTTGTCCTCGATCGCGCACGCGCGTGCGCCGTCCACGCGGATCGCCGCGCGGTCCTCGATGTAGCTGGTGCCGACGTCGCGGAACTCGAAGCCCCGCACCGTGACGCTGTCCGCCGCGATCACCAGGATCTCGCGATGGCCCTCGCCGTCCAGCACCGCGCCGGGCAGCCCCACCAGCTCGATGGGCCGGTCCAGCACGATGGTCGGCTCGCGGTACACGCCCGGCTGCACGACGACGCGCGCGCCACGCTCCGCGTGCGCGATCTGCCACGCGATCGTGCCCGGACGCGCTGCGGCGGCCGATGCGCGGCCCGGTTCCCGTGCCTGGGCCGCTGCGGCGCCGGCATGCGCCGTCGCACCCGGCGGCGGCGCGATGTGGCCGTGGGCCGCGTGGTCGTGCGGGCTCGGCGCCCGCTCGCCGCACGCGGCAAGGGCGAGCAGGAGCGGCGCTGCCGCCGCCCACCGCGCACCCGCGCCGGACATCACGCCGCCCCCACCACCCCGCGGGCCCGCCGGGCCCGGACCAGTTCGCGCGCCGCGACCAGCGACGCCAGAGCCCCCGCCGCGATCGCGATCCAGCCGCCCGAGCCCGGCCACGAATGGGCGCGGAAGTTCAGGAGCTGCTTGGAGCCGATGAGGGGCGGCTGGTAGCTCATGCCCGGGACCTTGATGATCGCCCGCTCGTAGTCGAGGTTGTGGCCGTAGTCGTACGCCCAGCGGTAGAAGTCGGCGAGGCCGGCCACCGCCGACAGCACCAGGAGCGCGACCCATACGTACAGCAGGCGCCGCCGCCCCGTCGCCGCCACCACCAGGCCCATCGCGGAGAGGCCCGCTACGAGCAACGGCATGAAGCGCAGCTCGGGGAAGTCCTCGGGCCGGATGACCTTCATCCCGATGTAGTGGTTCAGGTTGTTGATGCTGTTGAGGTCGTTCGGCTTGACGCCCACGATCGTGTTGACGCGGATCTCCATGCCGAGCCCCTCGGGGTACTGCGGCGCCTCGAGGTCGATCCGCCACAGCGGCAGCACCAGGACCGACAGCAGCCCGAGCGCCGCGACCGCGACCGCGATCCGCGCGCCTGCGCTCAGGCGGCCGGGCGCCGCCGCAGCCGAGGCGATGATCCGGAAGCGCACCTGCCTTGCCGCCGCGTGAACCATCACTGGCGATGCGGGCGGCGCCCCTCCGGGCGCCGCCCCATCACCGTCTAGCCCCAGCGGCGGCCGCCGCATGGTCACCGTCCACCTCCCGACGCCAGCACCCTGCTCTGCCCCGCGCCGTTGGACGTCAGCACCACGTTGGCGCCGGCCGGCGAGACCCGCACGTACCCCTGCATCTCCTGGTGCAGCGCCGAGCAGAAGTCCGTGCAGTAGAACGGGTAGACGCCTGGCTGCTTCGGCACCCACGTGAGCGTCTTGGTCTCGCCCGGCATGATCAGCAGCTCGGCGTTTTGCACGCCCATCGCCGCGAAGCCGTGCGGCACGTCCCAGTCCTGCTCGAGGTTCGTGACGTGGAACTTCACCGTGTCGCCGACGCGGATGCCCTCGATGATGTCCGGCGAGAAGTGGCTGCGGATCGCCGTCATGTACACGTGCACGGTGCCGCCCGTGCGCTCCACGCGCGCATCCGCCTCGCTCAGCGTCGCGTAGGGGTTCCGGTTCCGCTGGATGTCGTAGACCCGGACCACCTTGTCCTTGATCAGATCGGCCGGCAGCGCCTGCGCGTAGTGCGGCTCGCCCAGCGTGGGGAAATCCAGCAGCAGCCTCATTCGCTCGCCGCTGATGTCGATCAACTGCGCCGCGTGCACGAGCTCGGGGCCCGTCGGCAGGTAGCGGTCCTTCGTGATCTTGTTCAACGCGATCACGTACTTGCCCCACGGCTTCTCGCTGTCCCCGCCCGGGATCATGAGGTGACCGATCGAGTAGTAGGTCGGGATCCGGTCCACCACCTCCCACGTCCCCAGCTTCCACTTCACGATCTCGGACGAGAGGAACGCGGACGTATAGGCGTAGCCCTTGCCGTCGAACTCCGTGTGCAGCGGCCCGAGCCCGGGGTTCTGCACCTCACCCGCCAGCACGGCATCGTAGCGCAGCACCGGAATGCCGTCCGCCTCGCCCTCGAAGTCCTTCGCTTCGATCGCCGCCAGCATCTTCGAGAACGAGTGAACCGGGATCACCGTCGCCAGCTTGCCGCCCGCCACGATGTACTCGCCCGACGGGTCCACGTCCACGCCGTGCGGCGACTTGGGAGTCGGCAGGTAGTAGATCACGCCGTCACAGTCCGCCGGCTCGAGGACCCGCACGCCCCGCTTGAGCTCCGAGCGCGCGACGCGCGTCTCGCCCATGTAGTTGTGCGCGTACGTCACCGGCACGTCGCGGCCGCGGCCCTGCGCCACGCACTCCTCCGCACGCCGCCAGTTGACCGCCGCGACGAAGTCCTTGTCACGCTGCGAGGCGTTGATCTCCAGCAGCGTGTTCGCCTGCTCCGTGTTGTACGTGGTGAAGAACGCCCAGCCGTACGATGGACCCTTGCCCGCATGCGCGAGGTCGTAGTTGTAGCCGGGGACGACCAGTTGGAACGCGATGTCCATCTGGCCCGGCACGTTCGCGCGGATGAACGAGATCGTGCCCTTGAACGCCGCCTTGTAGTCCGCGACGGAGATGTCGCGTTGCGGGACCGGCACGCTGAACCGCGTGGACGCGACCACGTACTCCGAGTTCGGCGTGACGAACGGCGAGGCGTGGTTGCCTGCCGACTGTGGGATCTCGATGATCTCCTCGGTCTCGAAGGTCTCGAGCGAGATCCGGGCGATGCGCGGCGTGTTGTTGGCGTTGATGAACAGCCACCGGCCGTCCGCTACCCCGTTCGTCTTCGAGAGCTGCGGGTGGTGCGCGTCGTCCCACGGAACGAAGCCGAAGCTCGTCTCCAGCATCGGCTTCGTCTCCTCACTGTAGCCCCAGCCGTTCTCTGCGTGCTGCGAGAAAACGGGCACGACCTTCAGCAGCCGCCCCGAGGGGAGGCCGTACACGGTCACCTGCCCGCTGAAGCCGCCGGACAGGAAAGCGTAGAACTCGTCGTGCTCGCCCGGGGCGACGTACACCCGGGATGCTACGTCGCCGTCCAGCACACCCTTTGGACCCGTCGTCCGACATGCATAGGCGAACACGGCCGTCGCCGCGCCCGCTACAAGCCCCAGGACGAAGGGCCGTGGAATCTTTCTGGCCATCGTCTCGCTCCGCGTGTCATGGGTTCTCGGTCGTACCGCCGCGGTCAGCCTGCCCCTCCGCCGCCTGCGCGCGCAGGTACTCGAGCAGCGCGCGCGCCTCCTCCTCCGTGAGGTTCTGAGCCGGCATCTCGGTGTAGTGCGCCGCCAGCATCGCGCGCGCGACCGGATGCCGCCGCACCATCTCTCCAGGGTTCAGCATCATGTTCATCACGAACTCGGGCGTGCGCCGCTCCGTGACGCCGCGCAGCGCCGGGCCGACGTACCGGTCGTCCATCCGGTGGCACGCCATGCACTTCGTCTTGAACAGCGCCTCGCCTCGCGCCACGAGCGCATCGTCCAGCGGGCCGAGCTCGACGTTGCGGATCGGGCCGATGCCGTACTTCAGCTCGTCCTCGGTGACGTCCAGGCCCGGGACGAGCGCAGCCGTGGCGCCGCCGGCAACGGCCACGGCCGGCTCCCCCGACTCCTCTGCCGACCCGCAGCCGGCGATCAGGGCGAGCATTGCGAGGACGACCAACAGGTTCAGCGTTGGACGAATGACGATCATCTCGACTCCCGGCATCCGGTGGTTCGGCCGCTGCGGCGCCATGCCGGTCGGACCCCGGCCAGCCGCGCGGGATGGGCCTGCACGCGGTCCATGTTTGCCCACGGGGCCGCCGGAAGTCTGTCGGATTAGGGAGGAACCTTTGGAGGGAAGTCCCCGACAGGTCGGCCGGGGAGAATCCGGATGTGGCCGGGGTGGCGCATGGCAGTCCGCCGCGGGCGCGGGGGAGCCTCGGCAGGGCGCTGCACCCGCCGGAGAT
>Ga0207864_1004341_pt1 | contig 10840 bp, 8 predicted proteins | sample HigsolmetaAR202D_FD_184834 | JGI IMG/M metagenome (GOLD analysis project Ga0207864, IMG submission 184834) | Ionic liquid and high solid enriched microbial communities from the Joint BioEnergy Institute, USA - AR20-2-D (SPAdes) (version 2) ...
TCTGCGTTGCGGGGCTCGCCCTGCCAGGTGCGGGTGGTGAAGAACACGCCGATGCGGGCCAGGTCGGGGCGCTGGCGGTGGTGGACGACCGCGGCCAGGTCCAGGGTGTCGGGGGCGACGGCAGCCCTTCGCAAGGGGCTGCTTGTGCAGAACAGCTTTTCCATCACGACGCTGCCGGTGGGACAGGTTGCTCACAAGGTTGCTCGTTGGGTTGCTCACTTGCCCACCAGTGAGCAACCCAACGAGCAACCTCGGACTCGTGTGTCTGGTGTGGCTCAACAGCAGGGACCTTCGGACCAGGACGAACCAGTGGTGAACCGGTAGGCGCTTCTCACCTACAGGCAGAACCGCAGAGCGGGGGAACGACTGTCAGAACGAGAACTCACGGAAAGATTTTGGGAGTTCTTGCCGGTGGGTGAAGAGAACCATCGGGCATATCGGAGCGCAGGAAGCGAGCAAGTCTCATCAGGGTCTTCTGAAGGATCGGTTCTCTCTGATTTCTTGGTCTCATTACTTCCTTCCATAAGAGCGATGAGTAAAGCCAGACCAGGGACATACGCAGTGCAATCTGCTCGCTACTGCCCCTCGTAGGGGCGATGAGGACCGTACCAGGCCAGGTTCGACCCGTTGATGGACATGTTGCTGCCCCTCGTAGGGGCGATGAGGACTGGCACTGCACCAGTTGAACGCCCGGGACCTGATCGTGTTGCTGCCCCTCGTAGGGGCGATGAGGACCGCCGTGACCTGGTGGTCGTCCGCGCCGACTCCAGGTTGCTGCCCCTCGTAGGGGCGATGAGGACAGGTACGCTACCGCGTCCCGCACGCCCTGCACCATGTTGCTGCCCCTCGTAGGGGCGATGAGGACGTGATGAGGCGCCACGCGCTGGAGTGGTGATGGTCGTTGCTGCCCCTCGTAGGGGCGATGAGGACTGCCAGACCACGTAGTAGCCCGCCTGGTAGCGGCGTTGCTGCCCCTCGTAGGGGCGATGAGGACCGGACGGAAGGACCCAACATGACGACACTGCCCGCCCAGTTGCTGCCCCTCGTAGGGGCGATGAGGACGCGCTCTAATGAGCGCATGGGCCACCGGTCCAAAGCGTTGCTGCCCCTCGTAGGGGCGATGAGGACGCGCCGCAGCCGCTCATGAGCGGGCGCTGCGCGACGTGTTGCTGCCCCTCGTAGGGGCGATGAGGACACGGACTGGATGGGCGGGGTGTCAGGGCCACCACAGTTGCTGCCCCTCGTAGGGGCGATGAGGACAGTTCCGGCGTCATGGATCCGGGCGCCACCACCGCGTTGCTGCCCCTCGTAGGGGCGATGAGGACTACCGCGCCGCGCACCCCGAGATCGGATTCCCCGGTTGCTGCCCCTCGTAGGGGCGATGAGGACCTTCAACAACCTGATCGACTTCCTGCCGCTCGAAATGTTGCTGCCCCTCGTAGGGGCGATGAGGACGCCAGCTACACGCACGTGCTGACCCTGGAAACCAGGTTGCTGCCCCTCGTAGGGGCGATGAGGACGCCTGAGAACGGTGGATCATGCGGCCGAGGAGGTGTTGCTGCCCCTCGTAGGGGCGATGAGGACCGCCGAGGAGGTCGACCAGTGAGCACATACACGTTGCTGCCCCTCGTAGGGGCGATGAGGACTCCAGGCGGGGGCGGACCGGTCCGGGGACCTGCTGTTGCTGCCCCTCGTAGGGGCGATGAGGACGCGTTGGCCGCTACCGGACCGGCCGCGTACTGGCGTTGCTGCCCCTCGTAGGGGCGATGAGGACCACCCGGGGCGCACCCGCCCACGGATCCACGCTGGGTTGCTGCCCCTCGTAGGGGCGATGAGGACCACCGGCATGAGCCTGCGCGTCGACAGCGACATCACGTTGCTGCCCCTCGTAGGGGCGATGAGGACTGCGCCGCACGGTGCGCGCCGTCACGCTGGACCGGTTGTTGCTGCCCCTCGTAGGGGCGATGAGGACCCCGCAGCACTGTGTCATCCGGCGCGTCGTGGTGCCGTTGCTGCCCCTCGTAGGGGCGATGAGGACTCGGGTCGGGGTCGGTCGAGGAGGCCGGGAACCAGCGTTGCTGCCCCTCGTAGGGGCGATGAGGACCCGGTCCATCCCTCCCGCAGGAGGCTCTGAATCTCGTTGCTGCCCCTCGTAGGGGCGATGAGGACTCGACCGGTCGACCCCCGTCCTACGCGCGCGGGGCGCGTTGCTGCCCCTCGTAGGGGCGATGAGGACGGTTGACGGGGCAGGCTGATGACCGCCGTAAGAGCGTTGCTGCCCCTCGTAGGGGCGATGAGGACTGGTGGGAGGTGACGGTCAGGCCGACCTCCTCGGGTTGCTGCCCCTCGTAGGGGCGATGAGGACGACCAGCGCCAGCAGGGCGGCGCCGTAGGCTCGCGGTTGCTGCCCCTCGTAGGGGCGATGAGGACCCGAGAGTAAAGTCGCTGGCCACGCCCCACCCCGGGTGCCGGTTCCGGCGGCTTTTTTCAGCGAACCTCCGGTAGTGCACCAGCCCCCGGCGTGTCGCTGAAAACCAGGGTTCATCCGTCCTGTTCACAGGATGTCACTAGGGGCTGGTCTGTCGACTCCCAGGGTGTGGCGGCGGGGCTCGGCGCCGGGAGGAAGCGTGTAGATGATGACATGGTCGTGCCCGTGGTCGAGGAAGTCGCTGACGTCCTTCTGGAAACGACGGAGCTGGGCCGGTGAAAGCTGCCCCTCGAAGACGCTGCGCTGCACGTGGTGCAGATAACGGCGGCAGGTTCGCAGGATCTGCTGGTTGCGTTCCTGAGCCGTGTCGTAGACAACGATGACGTGCATCTTCGGTTCACCACCAGATACGGAAAGGCTTGTACGGGGCGCCTTCCAGGCAGGTACGAGCCAGCTTCAGCGCTTCGAGGTATACGAGCTCGTCATAGGCAACCGTGCGTTTGAGCTGGCGATGAGTGACAGTGGTGGCGAACTCGTCACGAATGGTCTGCACAACGAGCTTGCGCCCTTCGTCGCTGAGCATGGCCTGGTTGGAGTCGCTGTGGAAGTGGTGGGGCTTCAACTGGTTGCGGCCCGCCATGCGCAGCAGGACCCGTTCGGCGAAGAGCGGTTTGAAAAGCTCAGCCAGATCCAGCGAAAGGGAGTGGCGTTGGCGCTCCATGGTGCTGTGGAGAAACGCGATTCCGCTGTGCAGAGGTGTCAGGCGGATAGCGGTCAGTGCGCGAGCGTAGACGATGCCGTTGACGTAGCTGATGAAGGCGTTGCCCGCATTGCGGGGAGGGCGGCGGCTGCGGCCGTGGAGTTGGAGCCAGTCGGGGAGCTTGGTGTCCAGAACCTCCCAGGCCGACCGGCGGAAGTTGCCTTCAATTCCCATGAGCTCTACGGAACTGTTGGCTGCCTTGACCTTCTCCTTCAGCGTCTCGTAGGGCGCCTTGAGCAGGGTGCGGTCGAGCACTCTTCGCACGTTGAAGGCGGTGGCCAGCACGATGTCGCGGGCGATTTCGACCCGCTTCTCCTCGTCCATGGCCAACCTGGCCTGCGCCAGCACGGTCTCGCCGGAAGTGGCGGTGTCCGCAGTCGTGAGGGAGCCTGCGTAGTCGCCGTAGTAGCTGAGCAGGTGGACGTTGATGTGGTGCTGGTTGAGCAGGCTGACCACGGAGGTGTTGACGTCCACGGGTTTGCAGGCGATGAGGTCGCGGACATCGGTGATGGGAATGTGTACGGGGTCGCCGTTCTCACGTTCGATGACCAGGGACTGGTCCTTGCGGCGGATGCGGCAACTGGAGGTCAGCCAGTAGGTGCGGGCTGTGGTGGGCATCGTCAGTCACTCCAGCAGTAGTCCTGGTAGCTGCACCCTCGGCAGGCCGTGCGCTCCAGACGTTGTGGGGAGGTGGGAGAAGCCACAGTGTCCAGGACGTCTGCGATGTCCTTTTCAGCTTTGGCCTCGTGATCAGGCGTGTAGGTGATGCGTCGGGTACGGCGGGTCTTGGGATAGTGCAGAACCGCGCCTTTGGCTTCCACTCCGACCTTGCGCAGCCGGTAGCAGTAGTGGACGGCCTGGGCCTCGTCTGCGGGTGAGGGCTTGGCGGCGGACTTGATCTCATGAACCCACAGGTCGCCGTCGAGGTCGTCCAGACGGGCCGCGCCCAGGTCGATAGGCGTTGCTCGACGGTAGGAGGTGTCGTGGACGGCCTCGCCCATCTGCACGGCTTCGCTGAGTGATTCGAGGCGGAGGCCCCGTGCGTACAGCCACAGTTGGCGCGGGCAGTGGTACAGGTACTTGACGTGGACCCCGCCCACGTCTTCGGCGCTGATCACAGCACTTCGCCCATCACGTAGCCGGTGCGGTCGTCCCGGTTGAGGGCGCCGAGCCCTTTTTCTTCGGTGTAGTCGGCGTCGATCACGATGAGTCCGAGTTCCTTGTCCCACCGCCCCAGGCGGCGGGCGTAGTCGGGGAGCGGGATGAGGTAGCCGGATGCCAGAAGGCGTGCGGCAGTGCGGGTTTGCGAGTCTTTGCCCTGTTGGAGTGCCCGTCGGTAGTCCTCGAGGTCTTCGGCGAGGATTCCCTCGGTTCCGTGGAACATCTCGTCGAAAGCGGCGGCAAGATCGCTGCGGTCGTCGAAGGGCGGGTCGAAGGCGAGGAAACGCCGGGTGAACTCGGTGCGCACCTGTTCGACACTGCTGCGCCACCGCTGTCCCCACGGGCTGGCGTAGACCTCGTTGAGCCAGTCGGTGAAGAGGCGCTCGTCGAGCGGTTCGCCGTCGTGGCGGGCGAGGATGTCCCATCCCAGCCGGGTGGGTTCGGCGGCGTAGACCTTGTCGGCGTACTCCTCGCCGCCTCCCCTGGTGCGGGGTGCGTAGCGGGGGCGGTGAACGACGACCGGTGCGGGCTGGTCTCGCCCGTTGAGGCGGTTGACACGGCCGAAACGCTGGATGAGTGCTTCCAGCGGGGCGGCCGAGGTGTGCAGGACGTCGAAGTCCAGGTCGAGGGAGACCTCGACGACCTGGGTGGCGACCACCAGGCCAGGGTGGTGGTCCTTGCGGGTGCCGTAGCGTTCCAGGATCCGTTGTTCGATCTCCCCGCGGTCCTTCACGCGGAAGCGGGCGTGCAGCAGGATCGCCCCGTCGTCGCCGTACAACTCGCGGGCGGTCGGCGCCAGTGCGTCGTAGACGTTCTGGGCGTCGGCGACGTTGTTGGCCACCACCAGCACGCTGTTGCCCCGGACGAGTTGCTCGGCGATGGCGGTGAGGCTTTCGGTGCTGGTCAGGTGGGACTCGTCGAGGTGCAGGCGGTGGCGGCACGGCCACTTCTGTCCACTGTCGGGAGCGACCTCGTTCAAGGGCTCGCCCAGTGCGTCCTCGATCAGTTCTGCGAGGGCGTCGGGCAGGGTCGCCGAGAGCACGCCGATGCGGCCGCCGAGGCGGGCCCACAGGCCCATCATGGCCAGGATGATGCCGAGGCGGTGGGTGTCGTAGGCGTGGAGTTCGTCGAAGACGAACACCGAGTTGACCGAGTCGATGAGCGTGGAGGAGTGCACGGGGCCGGCCAGGGCCGCGCGCATCAACTGGTAGGGGGTGGTGACGCGCACGAGTTCGCGGAACAGACGGCTGGCGTTGGCCTTGGCGACCGCGCGCATGGCGTGTTCCAGCGGGTCGGTCCCGTCGTCCTCGACGGCGCGGCGCAGGTGGTAGTCGGCCGCCTTCGAATGCGCCACGCCGATGCCCTGCAGTTCGCGGTCGTCCAGCTCTTCGCCGAGGCGGTCGGCCATCGCGTTGATCGAGGCCAGGTAGGGCAGCGTGTAGAACAGGCGGGGTTGGCCGCCGGTGGCCGCGCGCACCTGGTCGAGTTGGGTGAGCGCCCACAGCAGGGAGGCTTCGGTCTTGCCCTTGCCGGTCGGGGCGCGCAGCAGCAGGTGTCCCGAGGTTCGGGCTGCTGCCTTCTGGTGCGGAAAGGGTTCTGCGTTCCGGTCGGCGAGGCGTTTGCGTAGCCGTTCGGGATATCCGGCGTCCAGCGGGTGGTCGGTCAGCAGTGTGGTGTGGGCGGAGGCCACGTGGTCGGCGAGGGTGACCGCGCCTTGGAGCAGTACCGCGTGCAGTCCTGCCTCGTCGTCGGGGCTCTCCTCGGCCCAGTGGTCCAGGACGGTGGTGAGGAGCCGGTGGGTTGCCTCGCTCAGGTCGCTCGTGGTCACCGGTGCGGGGGCGGGGGCGTAGCAACGTTGGGCGAGCCATGCCGCCAGGGCGTTGGCTGCCTGTTCGTCCACCGGTCCGAAAGTGTCGGTCACCGCTTGGGGGGTGCGCAGGGAGCCCCGCTGTTTTCTGATCGACCGGGCGCTGCCGCTCAGGGGGCGGTGGTGGGTGAGCACGCCGAGCGCGATCCACTCTCGTTCTGCCTCGTCCAGGTGGCCGAGGACGTGGTCGACGAATCCGAGGGAGTAGATCTCGTGGCGCAGGCCCCACGGCCGGGCCGGGCGTGGGTTGCCGACCATGCGCTGGAAGCCTTCGGGGATCTTGCCTGCGTCGTGGAAGAGGCAGGCCAGGGCTGCCCGGGTCCAGAAGCGGTCGGGGGCTGCGGCGATGCGTCCGGTGCGGCGGCGCAGCAGGTCCAGGGCGGTGAGGGTCGCGTCGAGGTGGTCGGTGAGCAGCTCCCCCCGGGACTGTCCGGAGGGAGCGCTCTTGGCCCAGATGTGGTCCAGCGGATTCACGCGGCGTTGTCCGTGACAAGGTCGGGGTGGACGCCCTCCAGCAGCACCACCGCCTGGCCTTCGGGGGTGGAGTGGCCGGTGGTGAGCATGTAGTTGCTGCCGGAGGCCGCATAGCGGTATCCGGCCCAGGTGGTGCGGGCCCGGTCACGGCTGATCGCTGCGGGCAGCCGGAGCGCGGTTCCGGCTCTGGAGACGCCGTCGGGGACGAGGGCGTGTCCCTGGCGTCCCGGCTCCGGCCGCAGGACGGTTCTGCGGGCACGGGCTGAGGCCAGGTCCTGGCTGCGGCCGAACCGCAGCGGCCACACCGGTCGGCGGACCGCCGCCTCCCACAGGTCCAGGTGGTCGGTGAACCACACGGTCAGGGTGGCGTCGACGAGGAACTCCCGGTCCTTGGGGGTGGGCGAGGCCTGGCCTTTCTGGACTTCCAGGGGGTGGTAGGTCTCCACGTCGGTTCCCCTGCCCTGGGCGGTGAACGCCATCGCGAAGGCGGTGTCGCGGGGCATGGCGTCCCAGCCGCCGACCATGGAGGCCAGCAGGCCTGCCACCGTGGAGGGCGGCGGGCAGGGGAGCGTGACCTGCACGGCGGCGTACAGGGGGTTGCGGAAGGACACGATCGGCGCGGTGACCGTGATCTCCAGGGCTTCGGTCACCGGGGCGTGTCCTCGAACCAGGCGTCGTGTTCGCCGGCCTCGATGCTCTTGGCCAGCGCCTTCAGCACCAGGCGGGGGTGGTCGACGACGACCTCGCCCGTCTCGATCTCCGCGGCGAGTTCCCGGCGGACCTGTTCCCGCTGGTCTCCCAGGAAACCGGGGGCCCAGCCGATCTGGATCGGCCCGTCCAGTTCGTCGGCCCAGGCGTTCTTCTCCTCCCGGAAGGTGTCGACGTCGAAGACGGTGCCGCGCGGTGTGGCGGCCAGCACCCGGGTGAACGGGTTGTTGCCGCCCTTCAGCGGGGCCAGCAGCACCAGGGCGGGAGCGCGGTCGCCGTAGTGCAGCGCCTTCTTCGCGCCGCCCCGCACCTCGGCCAGGGTGCGCAGCAGCACCGCGGCCCGGCGGCGCCGCTCGGCGATGTCCAGGCGCAGGGACTTCACTCCGCGGAACCGTACTTCCTCGGCGCCCGCGGCCAGCGCCTCGGTGGCGGCGGCCGGGGACAGGGCGCGGCGCATTCCGCCGCCCTCCTGCTCGAACACCCCGATCCGGGGCAGGTCCAGCAGCACGTCTCCGGCGAGTTCGGCGGTGTAGTGCTCGTGTTCGTGGATGACCGGGTTGGCGTCGGCGGGGAAGCCGCGGCTCATCGTCCCGAAGTCCCTCTCGGGCTTGGCGGGGGTGACCGAGACCAGGGTGCCGGTGGCCAGCACGGTGTCGCGCTGGTAGTTCTCCTTCTTCGCCGCGACCATGTAGCCGAACAGGTCGTCGTCCAGGTACAGGTCGGGGCGTCCCGCGGTGTGGGCCTGCTGCCGTTTGCCCGTACCGGAACGTTCCACCGGCGAGGGGGTCTCCGAGGAGGGGAACGAGTCGCGCAGCCACCTCCGGAACGCCTGTGCCGAGACGTAGGGGTAGGTCTTGCCGTTGACGTACAGCTTCTTGGTGACGGCCACGTTGTCCTCACCGCGGCCGTTGTTGGGCGCGCCAGCGGTGACGTCCAGGGCGATCTTGCCCACCAGGTAGGTCACTGCTCAGTCCTCACTGTCGTCGGTGTCGGTGTCGAGGTCGGCGGCCTCCTCCAGCTCGCTGCGTACCTCGGGGTCGTCGCGCCAGCCGGGAGCGAGTTCGTGCAGCTCGGCCAGCACTCCGAGGAACAGCAGGTCGCGGTGGAGGTAGCTCCGTTCTTCGGAGTCGAACAGCAGCAGCCACTGGCGTTCGGTCACGAACGGCTCCTGCGCTGTCGAGCGCAGCACGGCATCAGTGGCTCTACGGTGCAGCCACGCCCTCAGCGTCTTAGGCGTCTTCCGGGCCTGCAGGTACTTCTTCAACTCGGTGGGTTCGCCACTCACCGTCTCGGCGATCCGGCGCGCGAGCTTACGGATCTCACGCGATTCGGTCTCGGTTACCATCAGCACCTTCGTGGAGTAGGAGAAACAGGTCTCGGCGAGTACCGGGCTCTCACCCGGGACTTGTTCGGTCTCTTCGAGGAGGCGACGCACATAGGAGGCGGCCGAGGAGACCACGCGCTGCGGCTCGGCGAAGAGGTTGCGGGACAGCGAAGCGATTCCCGGGATCTTCTCCGTACGGTGCGCCCGGCACAGATAGCCCCATCCCACAGCGCGTGTTCCGTGGGCGGATCCGCTGACCCACTCAGCCAGCGGCTGTTCAAGGGAATGGATGGTGAGTTCCTGCTCCTTGTTGCTGTTGGTGAACACGAGCAGTTCCACACCGTCGGTGAGGTCTTCTTCGTATCCCCTCAGCGCTCCGATGGCTCGGCGTTGGCGTGCGTAGGGACCCTGGGAAGAGGCAGAGGCGGACGACAGCACTGTCCGCCCGAGCATGCGTTTCGCCTGCCGTCCCACCACGCGCGCCAGGAAGCGGTCGTCCCAACTGTGGACGACGGCAGCGCGCCCACCGCTGATCACACACGCGTACGGAAGCGCGTAGAAGCTGAGCAGGCACCCCCGGCACAGCGCCAGCCCTTCGTGACCGGGAACCGTGGTGTTGCGGTAGGAGGCGCTGGAGGCCAGCGGGACATCGACCTTGCCGTACCAGCCGCAGGCTTCGCGTCCGCACAGTACGCAGGGAGCTTCCAGCAGCGTCTCCGTCTCGGGGAGGTCACGCCATGCATGGAGCCTGGTCCGCAGTTCCTCGCGGCTCAGCTTCTTGCGGTTGGTGGTGTTGATGGGACAGTTCGGCCAGAACAGGTAGCTGACACCCAGCCAGAATCCGCCCGGCTGTTTGGAGTCAGCGGCATCGACGGTGGCTTCCAGGTCCTTGGTCATCACCTCGTTGGCGGACCTGATCTCCTCCGGCGTCAACTCCTCGGGATGCTTCATGGTGCGAAGCCGTCCGTCGGCCGCCAGCAGAGCCAAGGCGAACGCTCCTGCACGCTGCATCGGGTGAGCAGTCAGCCGTATCGACAGCACGTCGTGGGCGGTGGTGGTGTTCATCCGGCGATCCATCCGAATCCCGCGGAGTTGGCCTGGCCCAGCCCCCAGCTCCAGATGCCCTGCAGGGTCTGGGCGGCCCCGCGCAGCTCGACCTCGACGCAGGCGCCCGGTTTGAGTCCGCCCCCGACCGCGAAGGACCGCTTGGCCCCCACCCAGGTGACCGCCTCCAGCTCCACGTCCGGGTCGAGCCCCAGCGTCTGGGCCTTGCGCCGCAGGTTGTGGGCGAAGTACTCGGCGAACTCGGGTTCTCCCGGCAGCACCCAGGCCTCGCGCCGGGTGCGCACCCCGTCGTCGTCGCGGCCCGAGCCCTTCATCACCACCGGGGTGAGGGTGCGCCACCGCACCCGCCCGCTGGTGAACGCCGGAGGCTCCGACACGGTCACCGACTCCAAGCGCAGCGCGGTGCCGCCCCAGTCCAGGACGCTGCGGCCCGCCAGCCCTTTGGCCAGCCCCTCGACCACCTCGGGCAGCGGGCTGCCCAGCTCCAGCCACCCGGGACCACCAGCAGCGTAGGTGCCGCGGGTGCGTCGGGCCGAGGGAAACACCGGGGCGCTGTGGCCGAAGGGGACCATTCCGTGCGGCGGCATTCCCGTCGCGTGCAGGCGCGCGCCGACCTCGGGGGCGCCGTGGGCCAGGAGTTCGTAGACCAGGCTTCGTCCCGGTTTGAGGACCTGCGCCCACGGCAGTGACGGAGCCGTTGTGCGTATCCCCAGTCGCAACCGCAATTCCCCACCCCGCTTTCTGGGAGATTCGCCCGTTGCAGCCGCTTGCGCCCAACATAGAACCGGCCTGTGACGTTTCGCAGGGAAAGCGGACAACTCGTCCGCGGTTTTTCGTCGGCCGGGTGTGGTCGTACGGTGGAGGGGAGTGTGGAGCTTCCTTGGGAAGGAGCCTCGTGTTGGGTGGGCCGGGGCCGGGTTTTCAGCGACACGCCGGGGTGTGGTGCACGACCGGAGGTTCGCTGAAAAAAGCCGCTGGAACCGGTTCCCGCCACCGGGCGTGGCCAGGGGTTTTACTCTCGGGTCCTCATCGCCCCTACAAGGGGCAGCAACG
>Ga0207864_1004345_pt1 | contig 10836 bp, 9 predicted proteins | sample HigsolmetaAR202D_FD_184834 | JGI IMG/M metagenome (GOLD analysis project Ga0207864, IMG submission 184834) | Ionic liquid and high solid enriched microbial communities from the Joint BioEnergy Institute, USA - AR20-2-D (SPAdes) (version 2) ...
TCCGCAGGCCGCCAAACGGCAGATTGATTTACGTCTGAAGATCGAGCCGGGTATTCCCGTCGTGCAGACCGACGCGGGCAAGGTGCAGCAGATTCTCTTTAACTTCCTGTCCAACGCGGTCAAGTTCACGCCCGAGGGCGGTACGATCACGCTGTCCGCCAACCTCGTTGAATCGCCCGAAGGACAGGAACCCACCCATGTGCGCATCAGCGTGAGCGACACCGGACCCGGCATCGCCCCGGAGGATCACGAACGCATCTTCGACAAGTTCACACAGCTCGCTCACGGCGTGACAAAGGAGCACGGCGGCACCGGCCTGGGCCTGACCATCAGCCGTGATCTGGCACGGCTGCTACAGGGCCGCATTGAGCTGGTCAGCGATATTGGTCGCGGCGCCACGTTCAGCCTCATCATCCCACTGGTGCTTGAGCCGCAGACCGTTCCGCTGATGCCGACCTGACGCCGCGAATCAATAGTACCAGGTGGTGCTCCACATCAGGTACAGGAACCGTGGTTTCAGGTCCGCCTTGGAAATCAGCTTGGCGTGGCCATCCTGATAGCCCACCGGCTGGTCGTAGATGATGAACTCATCGAACGGCTCGAAGACGCGCCCCGTACCGCCATGTGCCATGTTCCACTGATTGTCCACGCGATGCGTCACGAGGGCATCACTGGCTTCCGTTTCATCCACGCGCGTCGGAAATGGCAGCTCATCCGGTTCCAGGACGACCTGATCGCGGCCGAACCCCGCGAACCATGCGTAGCCGGTATAGATGTGTGCTGCGTTGGACATCCAGCCGCCGTAATCCCAGTCGTTGCGCCAATACGTGTCGCTGTAGGCCGGATCGGCCAGATCACTCGCCTGACTGGGGCAGATCATCAGCTTGGGATCGGTCAGCATCGACTGATGCAGCACCGCCCACCAGCCGGTCGTGTCGCTGTAGGTACGAACGTAATCGGGGCTATAGCGATAGGTATCAGGATACTTGCCCTCCGCCTCGATGGCATAGGCGAGCTGAATGGCAACCTGCTGTCGAACATTGGAAAGGCATTGCACAGCCTGAGCACTGCGCCGGGCGCGACTGAGAGCGGGAAGCAGAAACGCGATCAGAAGCGCGATAATCGAGATCACGACCAGCAGTTCAATCAGGGTGAAACCACGACGGGACATGATTGGTTCTCCTCTGGAAGACAGATCCGGCGCGTCGACCCCATTTGAAAGGATTCGGCCGTGCTCAGCGCCGACGCAGTGGACGGCGCCGAGCGGGCGGCCGAACCAGGTACCAACCGATCATCCTTCCAAGAGTCGCCTGCCAATTCCCGCCTGGTCGGAACGATCGGTTGGTGACTACCCTCCCTCTCTCATTCCCACGCGCACCAGCGATGACAGGCACGCATCACTCCTTCGATTGGTTCACCGTCGGCGGCGTCGCGAGATCAGCGCCACGCCAATACCCAGCAGCGCGACGCTCGCGGGTTCGGGCACAGCTGTCGGGACGCCGTGAATGTCGAACTCGGCGTAGACAGACTCAGGTGCGCCAGCGCCCTCATGACCGATAAAAGTGACACGAATACGCTCGACCCCTGACGCCAGCACACCGCCACCGTTGTCGACGGTTGTGATCTGCAGGCCACCCGCGGGCGCCGGCTCGACGTTGCCCGGTAGTGTCGGATCGATCTCGAACAACAACACGAAGTCGTTCGATCCAACCCCCGCAACTTCCACCTTGTATGCCTGACCGCCTCGCTCAAATCCCGCGTACCACGTGGTCGACACAATGCTGCTGATGTCGTACCCCATCGGGCTGTGATTCAGATTGAGTGTGAATTCGACCACCGTACCGACATCAGGCGCGAAAAGATTTCCGGTGGCAGCAAAGTCATTGCTGAATGCGCCGTCGTGGAGATATTGCAGGCCCGAGCCGAACAGCGCTCCACCTGAGATGATCGCCGCGCCCTCCAGCGAGGGCTGGCCGCTGTTTACCAGGTCCGTGGTACTGATCTCGAACTCCGCATGACCAGCATCGTGCCGATCCTGTCGGCTCACCACGGTTGACACCGGCGCCGCCAATGCGGATCCGGTGATTGTCAATCCTGTTGCCATCGCCATCATCGACATGAAACGCGTCATAGGAGACCTCCTCTTTGAGAAGTGAATGTCGGTGCACGCCGACCGGCGCACACGCCCCTTACGTGAACGCCGGATCACCCCGGCGGATCGTTCACCATCGTTCTGGAAGGCTCACCGAACACATCGATTTCGCGAAACACCCAGAAGCCCGGGTGCGGCGCATCCAATGGCGAAGGAGGCCAGACCGTGGGGCCCTCACCCGTAGCGTGCTGGAAAAACCAGAAGCGCACCGCATCGACGTTGCGTGCCAGCGGCTGTGAATCGGACCGCGTGAGCGTGATCTGACGCTCGATCCAGCGGATGATCGGCCCGACATCCGCGCTGGGGCGATCGACCTGCGCCAGCGGTCGAAACGTCTCCTCACCCACATGGCGCACCTCGACGCGGTAGCGCTGCCCCGTTCGCGAGGGTGTCCAGCCAGTCAGGGTGATGATCCGTCGCAGGTCGTACCCATACGGATGATCCCGTGTATCCAGATAGAAGGTCACCGGACCATCGAAATCGGCGGTGTAGCTTTCCTCGGTGGTGACCCAGTCGGCCGCCCACACCTGGCCATTCGTCAGAGCGGCAAGCTGTTGCTGCAGGAACAGTCCCTTCGCGCTCGGCCCTGGTGACTGACTCGCCAGCGCGACCTGCAGCAGATCATGGCTGGAGGGTTGAAATGTGCCGCGCGGACGGTCGCCACTGTCGATCACCAGAATTGCATCAGCCGTCTCGACAATCGCCTCATCGATCAGACCATCATCAGCGAAGGGCACATCACCCGGCACCTCGAACATGCGAAGATCGAACGTGAGCGGGTGAATCATGCGGTTACCGTCGATACGCACCGCCTGTCCCCGCCCCAACACCGCTCCGGCCGATTCCTCCACGCTCGGCGCATCGCGCAGATTCACCTCCACGTTACCCACGAGCACCTGCACATTGCTGCTGCCATCCTGCTCCACCCACACGCCAAACACGGTGTTCAGGCCTGTCAGCCGCGCTGTGGGCGTGTCGACGATCAAATCCTCGCTCGATTCCGTCTGACACTGGGCTACCAGCTTGCCGTAATGCAGGATCAGCCGATCAGCAGCGGCGATCTCCAGATCAAACGGACCGGTCAGCAGCACCATCGCGCCGCGCGTCGTGCGTGCCTGTACATGCCCGTTGGTAAGGCTCAGCCGATCACCCACGTGCAGCGGCATCTCACGGCGTAAGCTCGATGCCTGCCCGCCGCGCACATCGTGCAGTTTCACGATGGTTACGACGGAGGGATTCGTCCAGCGTTCGACACGATCCCACATCGTGAAGGACAGTATCCCGGTAGTGACGAGCAGCACCGCCGCGATGCTGGCCCAGACGGTCCATCGCTGTCGCCAGCCGCTGCGCCGCGATCGACGCCCCACATTGCGCAGCACCTGTTGAGGCTGGACGCATGGCGATGAGAAATCCTCGTACAGCAGGACCGCACTTTCCTCATCGCCGAACGCATCCTCCTCCGGCACGGCACTATCGGGCGATTTCATCTCCTTGAGCGCCTGATCCAGCAGGCTCAACAACACAAAGATCGACTGCAGCCGATCGTTCGACCGCATCGCGCCAAAGAGTGCTTCTATCTGTGCCTCGTCGCATTCTCCATCCAGATAGGCAAGTACCGCCTCGATGTACGCATCATCGTTCGGCGTCATGGATACAAGCGAATCATGGGGCATTGGCTCACTCATTTCAGCCCCTCCAGTCCGCGTACGGCACGGCCCATACAGTTGGACAGCGTCCGATGCACGCGCGTCAGGGCCACATACACCGTTTCGACCTTGCGGTTAACGACTTCCGCCAGCCGCCGCCCGGTCAGGCCCTCCGTGTAGCGAAGCTCGATCAGGCGCTGCGCGTAGGGAGACAGCTTCTTCACGCACTCAGCCAGCGCTTCACTCAGTTCCGCCGTGTCCAGTTCGTCGTAGACGCTGTACTTGGATTCGAGCGAATCGAACAGCTCATCGTCCATGACGCGCGGTCGGCGCAGCTCGTCGCGCAACAGGTTCAGCGCCTTATGCCGCGCCACCGTGCGCATCCAGTTCATCAGATGTTTTTCGGATTCGATCTGATGCCTGCTCTTGAGGATGAGCACACACAGATCCTGAAAGACATCCTCGGCCAGCCGGTGGTCCGGCACGATCGCTCGGATGTAAGCGATGAGCTTCATCCGCTCGCGCACCAGCATGTGCACTACGAGGTCTTCGCTGATTGCCATGCCGCCCACGTCCCTGGAAAGGATCGGTGTCCCAAAGGGGATTACCCCGAAGGCGTGAAGCTCTTGACATGCCCACACGCGAAAAATTCGAGCGGTCGACCAATCAACGCATTCCCCTACTCGACCGGCTCGGGCACAAGATGGCTAACTAATTCGCGCAGCAGAAGTTACCATCGCATGAACATGCGACGCAAGCAGAAATTGAGCGTTGGGTTGAAAATAGATCCCCAAAGGCTGGGTCAGGGAATGCCGCGGACGATGCTCGGGCCGACGAGGCGCGTCAGCCAGACCGGCATGCGCTGCCAGATCGCGATGCGGCGCTGATAGCGTGGATTATCCGGCCGCACATCACTAATTTCGCCGTGACGCACGTGATACTGCCAGATCGTCGGCTGCGGTAAGGCGCCCCACTGCTTCTTGAAGCGGTATGTCCCCGAATCCACGCTCGAACGTCCGAAGTCGAACGCTGTGCTGCCCCGCTGCACCGCCCGCTCCAGCAGGTGGTAGTACATCCACATGTTGGCATTGGTGTGGTTGAACTGACGGAGGCTGCTGGCACTGGGGACCTGCGTAGTGGCCTGGCCGTGCGAATGGTCATGCACCAGCAGTGCCCCGGCGATGGGCTGGTCCTCGTGATAAACGACCGCCAGCTCCGCATCATCCGGGAACCGCTGCAGAATCTGCGCGAAAAGCTGTCGAGGATAGACCGGTGTGCCCAGGTCGCGCATATTCACGGCGAACACATCGTAGAAATCGTCCAGTAACTCCCCGCCGCCCCATTGCAGCCGCAACGCGTGTTGCTGTCCCTTGCGAACCTGATTGCGTACCTTTGCATTGAGCGTCTTCCAGAGATAATCAACATCCGCAGGCAGCGGCATCACCATGCGTACCTTCGCATCGACACGCTGGCCCAGCGCTTCGTGTTCCGTCGGCTGCTGACCATGCCGCAGTTCGAGGTAGCGGGCATCGACACGCTCCGCCAATCGCACCGCTTCATCGATCATCGCCCGACCGGCCGCGGCATCGTCTGTCACCACACCCGCGCGATTCAGATAGGGCAGACTGACCAGAAACCGCCCAAACCAGCGTGACCGCACCAGCACCAGCGGCAGATACCCGCGGATCACCCGCCCCCGCCGGGCAACGATCATGTACGGCTCGTGCCCCAGTCCATCCGCAAGCACGCCCAGCCAGCGCGGATCATGCTCACAGCAGACGCCCGTTGAGGCATCGCACTGTGACAGCCAGGCGCTGACCTCCTGATACAACCGATCGGAGGGCCAGGATGCCACCTCGACCGCCACATCGCTCGGGGATGCGATTGAGTGCATGACCGGCAGCTTGGCCAGGTTCACCGCTGTCATGGACATTGCTGTTAAGCTCTTGCGAGTTAAGGTCGGGCGAAAGTTATGCCGCACGACGTCGCGTTTTTTTCGCCTTGCTCACCGCCGCCCCGTCGGTTTCCAACTTACGGGCGGTCGTTCTGCGTCTGGATGTTGTGGCGCAAGTCTCGGTTGCATCGCCGGTCGTGCGCCGCTTAGGTGCTTTGGCCGATGCCTTGCTTCGCGATCTACCGATCGGCTCAGCGGGCACTCCCGCCACGCGCGTTCCCGGCTCCACCGGATCAACAACCACGGCCCCCGCCCCGACGATCGCCCCCGCACCGACATCCGCCATGACAATCGCCCCCGCTCCGATCCATGCCCCCCGTCCGATCACCACGCGGGTGAACTGATGCGGGTTGTCACGCAGGGTCATGCCCGGCTCGGCAGCATCGCCATGCTGATGGCGACCGCTGAGTACCTGCACACCGTCGGCGAGCATCGCCTCGTCCTCGATGGTCGCCCAGCCGATCACGCAGTGCCTGCCGATGTAGACGCCATTCCCAAGCCGCGCCGCTGGTTTGGAAAGCAGCGTGTTGTAGCCCACGACCACATCCCGGCCGCACCACGAAAGCGTCCACCGGCAAAAAGCCTGGCGTGCATAGACCCCCAGCAGCCCCGGCACCCGGCTGACCCGCTCGAAGGCCGCACTGAACGCCTGCTCATCCCCCACCCACCGCCGCATCAGCCGATAAGCCGCAAGCGCCGGCAGCGCACGCAACGCCCCCAGCCGACAGGCCCACGGCTTCAACCGCTGACGCCAGGCTTCATCCATGCAAACCTCCCAAACCCTCCCGGACACTACACACGACACAACCGATGCCCATGACATCGGCCGATCCCCGCAAGGGCATAAGTGGCCTGAGGGGGCCTTTCGCGAGGCTAAACTGGTTGCAGCCACTCGGGCAGATGTCTTCCTTGAGGCGCCCCAGACCCCACCTGCCTCGAATGCAGAGCCCCGCGATCCGCCTCAGAGCTGATAGAAAGACCGATAAGGAGCCGACAATGGATCTGCGGAACTGGATCGAGCGCAACCCAAAGGTGCATTTGATCTGGATTTTGGCGAGCACGTTTTTCGTTCGGGAGCCCGAATGCCGGAACTTCTTCTCCTACGTCTGGTCTTCACCTACGTCTGCGTGCAACGGCTCCTCAGGAACTGTTAGACCGCTTTACAGCAGCCTGACCTGAAATCGAACGGCTCGCTCCGGGGCATTTATCGTGGTCCGGAATGAAACGATCCGCATTCGTCCTTGGCCTGACCCCGATTCCCTGTCGTAAAGACCCGAAATTGGCCCCCCCGCTCTTGCCGCCTTTTGCCCTCGGGGCAACTGATGTTCTACAATGGGGTGACATGAGTGAGACCAAACAAACACCAAAGCTGGAGACGGTGGAGCCGATTGGCAAGCGTGTCCTGATTCGCAAAGATGAGGACAAGAAGCAGACCAAGAGCGGTATCCATCTGCCGGACAAGATTGAGATTCCGACCCTGACAGGGCGGATCGTGTCGGTTTCGGTCGAGGTGGAAAACGATTCCAACTACCCGATCCGCCAGTACGACCGGGTGCTCTTTAACCCCAAGGATGCGATCCCTGTGGACTTCGAGGGCGACAACCGCCTGTTCGTCGTGCCGGTGGAGAACATCGTCGCGGTGTTCCGCGTCAATAAATAAACCTCCCGGAAGCCTGGCCTCCGGAAGTTGCGTTCTCCGCGAGTGTTATCCAGCCCGCGACACCCGGGATTGCGACCTGAGACTGCCCCATTACGACCATCAACCTTGACTTCCTCCCTATCCATCGAACCGATTGGTGCGTTTCGGGCGGCGGTCCGACCACCCGGGTCCAAGAGCCTGACCAACCGCGCCCTGCTGCTGGCCGCTCTCGCGGAGGGAACGTCCACGCTTCGCGGTGTCCTCTTTTCCGATGACACCCGCGTCATGCTGGCCGCTCTTGCCCAACTGGGCTTCGAGCTGGCGGTGGACGAGGAGGAACAGACGGTACGCGTCACCGGTCAGGCGGGCAGGATCCCCGCGTCTGAGGCGTCGCTGCACCTGGGCAATGCAGGCACGGCCTATCGCTTCCTGACTGCCGGGTGCTGCCTGGGCCAGGGTACCTACACGCTCGATGGCATCCCCCGCATGCGGCAGCGGCCCATCGGCCAGCTCGTCGACCCGTTACGAAAGCTCGGCGCGACCATCGATTATCTAGGCGAAGCGGGCTTCCCCCCACTGCGCATCATCGGCGGCATCACGGGCGGCGAGCTGACCATGCCAGCCACGCTCTCCAGCCAGTACATCTCCGCCCTGCTGCAGATCGGTCCCTACCTGCCCGGTGGGCTGACGATCAACTTCGACTCGCCAGTCATCAGCGCTCCCTACGTCTGGATGACCATCAAAACGATGGCGGCCTTCGGCATTCGCTGCGAGGCAGCGCCCGATCTGAGTCGCGTCACCGTTCCGCCAGGCGTCTATCAGGCTCAGGACTGGACCATCGAGCCGGATGCCTCCAACGCCAGCTACTTTCTGGCGGCTGCGGCGATCGTTCCGGGCAGCACCTGCACCATCGAGGGGCTGGGCAAACGGAGTGTGCAGGGCGATGTCGCCTTCGCCGATGTGCTGCACCAGATGGGGGCGGGGCTGCTCTTCGGGCGGGATTTCATCACGATCCAGGCCCCCCCGCCCGGTGAGCCACTGCGCGGCATCGACATCGACCTGAACCACATGCCCGACATGGCCCAGACACTGGCCGTCGTCGCTCTTTTCGCGAAGGGAACCACGGTCATCCGCAACGTGGGCAACCTGCGCGTCAAGGAGACCGACCGCCTGGCTGCCCTGCGTAATGAGCTGACGAAGCTGGGGGCGACGGTAACGATCGAAGGCGATGATCTGGTAATCGACCCGCCGCCTGGTAACAGGCTTACCCCCGCTGCAATCAACACTTATGACGATCATCGTATGGCCATGAGCTTCGCCGTCGCGGGTCTGGCCAGCCCCGGCATCGTCATCAACGACCCCCAGTGCGTGAACAAGACCTTCCCCGACTACTTCGAGTATCTTGAAGTATTGAGGCGGGGGGAACAGGAGAAAGGTGAACAGAAGGACGCAGAGGGAACGCAGGGATAAGGTATTGGGAAGAAAGGAATAACGGGTTGAGCGGTCCGGTGGATGTGATGCGGATGATTGGCAGATGCGACAGAACCATCCGCTCCCTCAAAATATCCACCTCACTCAGTTCCCTCTGTTTGCCTGTTAAACCTGTTCCTTCCGTCCGCGTTCTCCTGTTAAAACCCCGCTCCCCGGTTGATTGTTTATGAAACGTCCGTTCTGGAAAACCTGTTCGGTCCTGCTGGAGTACAAGCGGGCACTGCTGATCGCTGTGGCGGGGGCACTGTTGTCGGCGGCGTGCTTCGGGGCGGGCATCGGCATGATGTCGCCGATCCTCGGCCTGCTGCTGGGCAAGAAGATGCCGGTGCAGCAGATCATCACCGACACGTTTGTCCGCGAATCCAACCCACCGGCAGTGCAGGACTTCGGCAGATGGCTGGCAGCTCAGATTCCCACAGATGCTTTCTGGGCGTTCGTCCTTATGGCCGTGGGCATCCTGACACTGACCGTCGTTGGCTCCATCGGCCGGTACATCCATGAACTATTGACCATCACCGTATCGCTGCGGGCGTCGATGATCTGGCGCGATCGGCTGTTTCGCCGGCTCGTCCACCTGCCCCTGCTCACCACCCAGATGGGGTTAGGCGACAACATCTCGCGCATCGTCGTGGACACGCGGATGCTCAGCCGTGGCTATCAGGCCATCCTTGGCAAGGCGATCGCCGAGGTGTTCAAGGGCGGGGCAGCTCTGATCGTCGCACTGCTCGTCGACTACAAACTCACCTTTCTGGCGCTGGTGGCGATGCCCCCCATCGCGATCCTGCTGAGCAAGTTCGGCCGCATCGTCCGTCGTGCCTCCCGTCGCACGCTGCACGAACAGGGCAGGATGATGGCGGCTCTGAACGAGTCGCTGGCCGGGGCGCGGGTGGTCAAGGTCCACAATGCCGAGGGTTACGAACGCCGCCGATTCAGCCGTATGAACCGCCAGCTCAACAACGAGGAGATGGCGATGCGGCAGGCGCGCGCCCTCGCCTCGCCGGTGATCGAGACACTGGCGATCATCGCGGTGCTGGCGGTGGCGATCATCGCCTCGTGGTACATCTTCCGAAAGGATGTGCCACCCGAGCAGTTCATGACGGTGCTGTTCTCGCTGGGGGCGGCCGGGGCGTCACTCAAGCCGTTGACCGCGCTGCATATCCAGTTGCGCGAGTCGGACGCAGCCGCTCATCGCATTCTGGACATCCTTACGCTGGAGCCTGAGCCACTGGGGCCAGAAACCCGGAATCTGCCCAGCCTTCCCCGGCACTGCCGGTCGATCACGTTTGAAAACGTCCGCTTCACCTTCCCGGGCAAGAACACACCGGCAGTCGACGGCGTGTCGTTGCACGTGCCCTTCGGCCACACAGTGGCGGTGGTCGGTTCCAACGGTTCGGGCAAGACGACGCTGCTGAGCATGCTGCCCCGGCTGATCGAGCCGGACGAAGGCAGAGTGCTGATCGACGGTGTGGACATCAGCAAAGTTCGCCTGCGGAGCGTGCGCGAACAGATCGGCGTGGTGACGCAGGACAGCGTGCTCTTTGAAGGCACGATCGCGGACAACATTGCCTACGGGCGACGGCATGTGCCGCGGGAAAAGATCGTTGAGGCCGCCAAAGCCGCCCACGCCCACGAGTTCATCATCAACCTGCCGAACGGTTATGACACCATGCTGGGCGAGGGTGGTACGGGGCTGTCCGGCGGGCAACGGCAGCGGCTGTGCATCGCCCGGGCGATCCTGCGTGACCCGGCGATCCTCATCCTCGACGAGGCGACCAGCCAGATCGACGCCGACTCGGAAGCGAAGATCGCCGCCGCTCTGCGTGAGCTGCGTCGTGGGCGCACCACCTTCATCATCGCCCACCGCCTGAGCACCATCGTCGATTCGGACCTGATCGTGGTCATGCACGACGGCCGTATCATCGACGAAGGCAAACACGGCCCGCTGCTGGAGCGT
>Ga0207864_1004358_pt1 | contig 10813 bp, 12 predicted proteins | sample HigsolmetaAR202D_FD_184834 | JGI IMG/M metagenome (GOLD analysis project Ga0207864, IMG submission 184834) | Ionic liquid and high solid enriched microbial communities from the Joint BioEnergy Institute, USA - AR20-2-D (SPAdes) (version 2) ...
GGTCGCACGCCGGCGCGGGCCAGCAGCCCGCCGAGGTCCACCAGCGTCGCGGCCGCCAGGGCGACGACCACGCCGGCGAACCAGGACGCGCCCAGCAGCAGGCCGGCGAGCGCGAGCACGCCGAGCAGCGCCGACACCACGACCTTGGTCATCGCGTCCCGCAGTCTAGGAGGCGCCCGCCGCCGCCCGCGCCGCCGGGTCCGGTGGCGCCCCCGGTGCTGCGGCACGACGCACCGCCAGGTGCGCCGCCGCCTGCGCCGCCGCTGACGGGCGGCAGCAGCACGACCTCGCTGCCGTCGGCGACCTCCACCTCGGCGACGGCGCCGCCGGCCACGGCGTCGCCGTCGACGAGCACGCTGCTGACGGCCAGCCGCGAGGTGAACGGCTCGCCGTAGCGGCGGCGGAGGTCGTCGAGGATGGCGGCCAGGGGCCCGGGGGCGGCCTCGACCTCGGCGCTGCCGGCGGCGTCGCGCAGGGACGCGAACAGCCTCACGCGCACCGCCATCGTCGCCAGCGCCTCCTCGGGATCGAGCGGCGGCCCCTCGCCTGCCGCCGGCGGGACCTGTCCCGCTAGGCTACGAGCCGTGGACGCTGCGCACCGCGCCTGGGTGGCGACGACCGGCCGTCGCCTGCTGCCCGCCCTGCTGGACGCCGTGGTCGAGAGCTGGGACGACCTGCTCGCCGAGGCCGCCTCCTGGACCCCCGACGAACGCCGCGCGGCGCGGGAGGCCACCGCGGTCGCGCTCGACGGGATGATGGACGTCTTCGAGCGGGGCGACCTCGACGAGACCTCGTGGACGCGGGTGCGCGAGGCGGTGCTGCGCGGCCGCGACCGCGAGGTCGCCGCCGAGCTGCTGCGCAGCGCCCGGCTGATCGCCGTCGACAAGCTCGCCGAGCACCTCGACAAGACCGGCGGCCTCACCCTCGACGCGCGCTGGGAGCTGCAGCGGGAGGCGGCGGTGTTCTGCGACGCCCTGCTGGGCGTGCGCAGCGAGCCGGACCCGGCCGCCTTCGACGAGCTCCTCGTCGACCTGGAGCGCAGCGGTCCCGACTACGCCTGACCCGTGGGCGGACGGCAGCCGTCGGCTATCGTGGCGACCGCAACAGCCGGCGGCGCAAGGAGCGTGGAGGAGTGCACCTGCTCGTGCTGTCCGACGCCCCCGACGGGGGCAAGGCGGTGCTCCCGGCGCTCGAGTTCCTCGACCACACCCTGGCCTCGGCCCCGCTGAACCCGGCGTCGTTGAGCAGCACCGGCGAGGCGGAGGTCATCCTCGTCGACGCGACCCAGGACCTCGCCGCTGCGTCGCAGGCGTGCCGGGCCGCGGCGGCGGCCGACGTCGCCCCGGTCGTGGTCGTCGTCGACGACGGTGGACTGGCCGCGCTCAAGGCGACCTGGGGCTTCGACGACTGGCTGCTGCCGCACGCACGGCCCGCCGAGGCGGAGACGCGCCTGCGGCTGGTGGTGGAGCGCGCCAAGGCCGCCGACACCCGCCGCACGGCCGACATCGGCGACCTGTCGATCGACGAGGACACCTACGTCGTGCGGCTCAAGGGACGGCCGCTGGACCTCACCTACCGCGAGTTCGAGCTGCTGAAGTTCCTCGCCAGCCACCCGTCGCGCGTGTTCACCCGCGGCCAGCTGCTGCAGGCGGTGTGGGGCTACGACTACTACGGCGGCACCCGCACCGTCGACGTCCACATCCGGCGCCTGCGCGCCAAGCTCGGCGCCGAGTACGAGAAGCTGATCGGCACGGTGCGCGGCGTCGGCTACAAGCTCGACCCCAACGGGCCGGCGCACGCCGAGAGCCGCCGGGGCGACGACGAGGAGTCGTAGGCGGGGCGCTCGGGCCGGCGGTCGTTCCGGCCGGTGGCGGCTCAGGCCGGCGGCGCCGGTCCCTGCTGCACTGCGCGTGCGGCCCTGGTGGGCGCGTCGCTGATCATCGCCGCCGCCACCAGGCCGCCGGCGGCGCACAGCGCCGCGGCCAGCCACAGCGCGCGACGGTAGCCGGCCGTGAACGACTCCGGGTCGAGCCCCTGCGCCGCCAGCCCCGACACGACCGGCAGCAGCGCCACGGCCAGCAGGCCGGCGACCCTGGCGACGGCGTTGTTGACGCCCGAGGCGATGCCGGCGTGGCGGCGCTCGACAGCGGCCAGCGCCGCCGAGGTCAGCGGTGTGACGGTCAGCGACAGGCCGAGGCCGAACACGACCACGCCCGGCAGCACGCCGGTCAGGTAGGTGCTGCCGGGCCCCACCCCGGCCAGCAGGCCGAGGCCGGCGGCGGCGACCACGGGCCCGACGGTCATCGGCCAGCGCGGCCCGATGCGGTCGGCCAGGCGCCCGGCGCTGGGGGACAGCAGCAGCAGGAGCACGGTGATCGGCAGCAGCGCCGCCCCGGCGGCCAGCGGCGAGTAGCCGAGCACGGTCTGCAGCTCCAGGACCACCAGGAACAGCGCCCCGCCGAGCGCGGCGTAGACGGCGAAGGTGGTGACGTTGGCGCCGCTGAACTGCCGCGAGCGGAACACCGCCAGCGGCAGCATCGGGTCGGCGGTGCGCGCCTCGACGACGACGAAGGCGACCAGCGCGACCGCGCCGACGACCGCCGCCGTCGCGACCATGGCGTCTCCCCAGCCGCGCACGGGCCCCTCGATGAGCGCGGCCGTGATCCCGCCGAGGCCGAGCGCCGCGACCAGGGCGCCGGGCAGGTCCACGCGGCGGCCGGCGGTGTCGTCGCGGGTCTCGGGGACCCGCCGCAGCGCCACGACCACCGCGATGGCGGCGATCGGCGGGTTGATGAGGAACACCAGCCGCCACGACACCGCGTCGACCAGCCAGCCGCCCAGCAGCGGCCCGACCGCGGAGGCGACGCCGGTCAGCCCGGCCCAGGCGCCGATGACCTCGGAGCGGTCCTCCTCGGCGAACGACGCCGAGATCATCGCCAGGCTGCCGGGCACGAGCAGGGCCGCGGCCAGGCCCTGCAGCGCCCGGGCCACGATCAGCGTCGCCGTGGTCGGCGCCACGCCGCAGGCGATCGACGCCAGCCCGAAGCCGACCAGGCCCGCGACGAACACGCGGCGGCGGCCGTAGAGGTCGCCCAGGGAGCCTCCCAGCAGCAGGAACGCGCTGAGCGTGAGCAGGTAGGCGTCCACCACCCACTGCAGCCCCGACAGGCCCGCGCCGAGGTCGGCGTCGATCGCCGGCAGGGCGACGTTGACGACGGTGGCATCGAGGAAGGCGATGCCGGAGCCGAGGACGGCTGCCAGCAGCACCCCCCTCCCGGCCGGCGTGCGGTAGCGGAGGTCGGCCACGGCCTCAGCCGCCCCCCGCGGGCGGCGCCGACGGCGTGGCGTCCGGGGCGGCCGGCACCGCGTGCTCGTAGCAGACCTCGCGTCTCGCGATCGCGAAGCCCTCGCTGCTGTACAGGCGCACGGCGGCGGCCTGCGCGAGGTCGACGTAGAGGACCACCCGCCGGCAGCCGCGGCGGTGCAGGTGGAGCAGCCCGGCGCGCAGCAGCGCGCGGCCGAGGCCGCGCCCCTGCGCGGCCGGGTCCAAGCCCAGCACGTGCACCTCGCCCACCGGCGTGCCGTCCTCGACGGTGCGCTTGGTCCAGTGGAAGCCGAGCAGCCGCCCGTCGGCTTCGGCCAGCAGCACGTCGTCGGGGTCGAACCAGGCGGCGGCGCGCTCGGCGGCGAGGTCGTCGCGGTCCCAGCCGCCCTGCTCGGGGTGGCCGGCGAAGGCGGCGTTGTTGACGCGCAGCAGCTCGTCGTCGTCGGGACCGGGACGGTAGGGGCGCAGCGTCACGTCCGGCGGCCAGTCCGGCGCCGGCGGCGGCACGTCGAGCGGCCGCGCCATCTGCGCGAGGACGCGCTGCACGGCGTAGCCCCGGCGCGCCAACGGCGAGGCTCCCGGGTCCTCGACCGCGTGCGCCCACGCGTACAGCGTCCCGCCGCCGGCCCGCGCGACGGCGGCCTCGACCGCGTCGAGCAGCGGCTGGGCGACGCGGTCGTCGTCACCGGGCACGACCAGCTCCGCGGTCGCCCGCGGCACGCCACAGCGGCGGCCCCATCGCAGGTGGGCGTAGCCGGCGAGCCGGCCGTCGTCGCGGGCGACGATCCCCGTCCAGCCGCCCAGCTCGCCCCGCAGCTGCCGGTGCTTGTGCTCGTCGAGCGGGCAACCCCCGCGCGCCCGCGCGACCTCCTCGACCAGCGCGAGCACCTCGCTGCGCACCGTGGGCGGCAGCGTCGACGTCGTCTCTGTGCGCAGCACCGCTCGAGCGTAGCCGCAGCCGCTCGCCCGCTGTCGCTGTCGCGCTCCTGCGGCATCATGCAGAGCATGGACGTCGCGGAACGCCTCCGAGACGAGGGCTACCGCATGACACCCCAGCGGCAGCTGGTCTGGGAGGCGCTGCGCGAAGCCGAGCACCACCTGACCGCTGAGGAGATCCACGAGCGGGTCAGCCGCACGGTCCCCGACTTCAACGTCGCCAGCGTGTACCGCACGCTGACGCTGCTGGCCGAGCTGGGCCTGGCCCGCGAGGTGCAGCTGGGCGACGGGCGCGGCCACTGGGAGGTGGCCCACCCCGACGACGAGTTCCACCTGGTGTGCCGCTCCTGCCGCCGCGTGACCCACCACCCGGGCGACCTCGTCGAGCAGGTGCGCCAGCACCTGTCGGGAGAGCACGGCTTCAAGCCCGAGGCGGTCGACCTCGTGGTCCACGGCGTGTGCGCCGACTGCCAGGCCGCCGAGTAGCGGCTCTTCCGGCAGCCCGCTACACTGCCGACGCGTTCCGCCGCGATGTAGGCTGCTGTGCCCGACGGGGCCACTCCGGGTACCGGGGGCCGTTAGCTCAACGGGTAGAGCTCCGGACTTTTAATCCGGCGGAGCGGGTTCGAGTCCTGCACGGCCCACGTGGCAGCGCCGGCCTCGACGTGCAAGGAGCTGTGGAGCAGCTAGGAGTGCTCGTCACCCTGTCAAGGTGAAGGTCGCGGGTTCAAATCCCGTCAGCTCCGCTCCCCGGCCGGCCGACCTCGGCCGGCCGGTCCCGCATCGGGTCAGGTAGCTCAGTTGGAAGAGCGCGCGACTGAAAATCGCGAGGTCGGCGGTTCGACCCCGCCCCTGACCACCACCCGCTCCACCGTCGGCGTGCGCTCCGACTGCTGAGCAGCCACCGCACGCTCGCTCCCCCCGCACGGGTCGCTCTCCGGGCCGCTCGCTCTCCGGGCCGCTCGCTCTCCGAGCCGCCGCGGGGCGCCCCGGCCGCTCGCCGGGCCGCCGCGGGGCGCTCCCGGGGCGCCCCGCCGAGAAACCCTGCGTTACGCACGTTTCTCCCCGGAGCCGGCGGCCGCGGCCGTGCACGGGGCCAGAAACCCTGCGCCACGCACGTTTCTCCCCGGAGCCGGCGGCCGCGGCCGTGCACGGGGCGAGAAACCCTGCGCCACGCACGTTTCTCCCCGGTCGCCCCCACCGCCGCCGAGCACCTCGTGCTTCAGATGTGAGTTGGGGCGGATATCCGCCGCAACCCGCATGTGAACCGATGACCCCCGCCGTGCAGGCGCGGGGCGCCAGCTCCGCGCTTGGGCGGCGAGAACCCCCGCTGCGCGTGTTCGTCGCGGCAGGCGCTGTCCGCACGTCGCGGGCGCTGCACATGCTTCCAGCGCCCGCTCGCCCCACCGGGTCCAGCCTCCCGGGGCGTTCCGGGCGGGTGCCGTAGGCTGTCCGCGGCGCCGGCGCTCACGTCGCCACCGCCGCTCTCCCACCGGCGACGACGGCGACGACCTCGACCTCGGACCACATCGCTGTCGTTCAGCGTTGAGACCTGTGTTCGCGCAGGTCAGCGCGTTGCGTCGCCCATGGGCAGAGGGTCGCGGGTAACCGCGTCGCCGAAGGGGCTGGGAGGTTCTTCCAGCCGCTGGGGCGGACGAAGACGCCGGCAGGGAAGGGCTCCGGTGGGGTCGGAGCCCTCCCGGGCCGCGGCGTGTGCCCCGCCTGGCCTCGGTGGACGTCGGGCCTTGCAGAGATGGTCCGACGAGACGCGCCCGCGGTCAACATCCCAAGCGCCCGCGACCTGCAGGATGCGCGCGAGTCGCAGCCGCGCCGGGGAGCGCTCAGCGCCGGTAGACCGACACGTGCGCGCGGCTGTCGGCCGTGAACGGCTGCTGCCGCCAGCCGCCCCAGCGCTGCTCCAGCGACAGCCCCGCGAGGCGCGCCATGAGGTCCAGCTCGGCGGGCCAGGCGTAGCGGTGGTTGGCGGGGAACAGGCGCACGTCGCCGTTGCGCAGCCGCACCTTCGTGGTCGTCATGCGCTGCGCGACCGGGTCGAGGAGCGCGGACTCGACCACGACCTCGTCCTCGGCCACGGCCAGCGTCCGCAGGGCCGCGCCGGAGCGGAAGGCCGCGGGGTCGGGCACCCACGCCTCCACGACGAAGCGTCCGCCGGGGCGCAGGTGGGCCGCGGCGTTCTGGAAGCAGGCGACCTGGGCGTCCTGGTCGGGCAGCGCGTAGATCGTGTTGTAGGCGACCACCACGAGGGCGAACGCCCCGGGAGCGCGGACCGTCGCGAAGTCGCCCTGCACGACGGGCAGGTCGGCGCCGCCCTCGCGGGTGCGCAGCTCGGCGATCATCGCCGAGGACGCCTCCACGCCGGTGACCGCCAGGCCCCGGGCCACGAGCGGCAGGGCCAGCCGCCCCGTCCCCACGCCGAGCTCCAGGACCGGGCCGCCGTCGGCCAGCTCCGCCAGGGTCGCCACGGCCGCGTCGGTGTCGCCGACGAGGGCCGCGGTCAGCGCGTCGTAGTCGGCCGCCGTGGCCTCGCCGTAGGCGCTGGGATCGTGGCGCGGACCCGCGCCCGGACCGGTTAGGTCGTCCTCGTCAGTCGGCATGACGGAGGCCTCCGGCGGTGCGGGTGTGCGTGCCGCCTGCCTTCCCGGACAGGCGGCACGGCAACCGCGACAGCGCCGGGGCGCTCCGCGCCGCGCTCAGCGGTTGACGTCGCGGCCCGCGATCTCCTTGCAGGTGGGGCAGACCGGGAACCGCTTGGGGTCCCGGGACGGCACCCAGCGCTTGCCGCACAGCGCCACGACGGGCGTCCCCATCACCCGTGCCTCGGTGACCAGCGCCGCGGCGTCGCGACCGGGCGCGAAGACGATGTGGGCGAAGCGCTCGTGGTCGCCGTCGTCGAGGCGTTCGCGGACATCAGGCTTCTGGAGGGTGTCGCTGTCAGCCATGTGCTCGCATTCCTCGTGGTCGCTTGCCGCAAGGTGCAAGTATCCCCGTCGGCGCGCCGCGGCGCACACCGCACACCGCCCGTCAGCGCCGCACGTGGCCGGACTCCCAGGCCCAGGCGGCGATCTCGACCCGGTTGCGGGCGCCGAGCTTGCTCTGCACGCTCGCCAGGTGCGTCTTGACCGTCGACAGCGACACGTGCAGGTCCGCGGCGACCTCGGCGTTCGTGCGGCCCACCGCGACGCGCCGCACGACCTCGAGCTCGCGCTCGGTCAACGGCGTGCGCGGCTGCGGGGCGTCGGCGGGCGGGCCGGCGGCGAGCTGGGCCAGGAGGCGCACCGTGATGGAGGGGGACACCAGCGCGTCGCCGTTGGCCGCGGCACGCACCGCCTCCACCAGCAGCGCGGGTCCGGCGTCCTTGAGCAGGAACCCGCACGCGCCGCCGCGCAGCGCCCGGGTCACGTACTCGTCGTTGTCGAAGGTGGTGACGATCACGACCCGCAGCGGGTCGACGACGTCGGGGCCCGCCAGGCGCCGCGTCGCCTCCAGCCCGTCGAGCTTGGGCATGCGGATGTCGAGGAGGCACACGTCGGGGCGCAGCCGCTTGGCCTCCCCCACCGCGCTCAGGCCGTCGGCGGCCTCGGCGACCACCTCGATGTCGGGCTGGGCCTCCAGGATCAGGCGGAAGCCGGTGCGGACCATCTCCTGGTCGTCGGCGAGCAGCACGCGGATCATGCGCGACCCCCGTCCAGCGTCGACAGGATCATGCGCGACCCCCGTCCGGCGGCAGGCGCCCGTCCAGCGGCAGGAGCGCGGCGACCTGCCAGCCGCCCTGCGGCAGCGGACCGGCGCGGAAGTCGCCGCCGACGGCCGCGACGCGCTCGCGCAGCCCGAGCAGGCCGAAGCCGCCGGCGCTGCGGCCGTCGAGCGCCGCCTGCGCCGGCCCGTCGTCGGTGACGGTGACCGCGACCCCGTCCGGCCGGCCCGCCACCGCCACCCGCACCCGAGTCGCCTGGGGCGCGTGGCGGCGCACGTTCGTCAGCGACTCCAGCACGATGCGGTGGATCGTCGTGGCCACCTCCGGCGGCAGGGCGGCCCGGGCCACGCGCTCGTCGACGTGGAGGTCGACGACGGGGCGGCCGCCCTCGGAGAACGTGCGGGCCAGGTCGGCGAGGTCGGCGACACCGGCGCTCGGCGCCGTCGCGGGGTCGTCGTCGCGCAGCACCCTGACCAGGCGCCGCATCGAGGACATCGCCTCGGCGCCGGCCTGCTCGATGCCCGCCAGCAGCGGCTCGACGCGGGCGGGGTCGCTGGCCGCCACCACCCGCGCCGCCTGCGCCTGCACCACGATCCCGGTCACGTGGTGGGCGACGAAGTCGTGCAGGTCGCGGGCCAGCGCCTGGCGTTCCGCGTCGCGCACGGCGACCTCGGCACGGCGCCGCTCGTCGTCGAGTGACCGCAGGAACGCCCCCGCGCCGATCGCCGCGGCCGCCCCCAGCGCCCACAGCAGCACGACCGTGACGGTCGCCGCCGCGTCGAACATGCGGGTCGGCGCCAGGACCAGCACGGCGGCCAGCGCGGCCACCAGCGCCGGCGACGCCCAGCGGGTGCACAGCAGCAGCAGGCCCAGCATCGCCGCGCCCTCGGCCAGGCCCGGGACGCTGCCGCCTGCCAGCCATGCGACCACCGTCGCCGCACCCGACCCGACGCAGGCCAGCGCCGCCCGCCGCGGCAGAGACCCGGACACGAGCAGCGCCAGGGCAGCGGCGACGTCGGCGACGATGACAACCGCGGACGCCAGCGGGCCACGTGCCGCCACGAGCGCCACGTCGATCACGCCCAGCAGCAGCAGCGCGCCGGCGACGAGCACCGGCAGCCAGCGTCGCGCGAGACGGCGGAGGGCCTCCATCGCCACCCAAGGCTAGGTCGGCGCCACACCGGCGTGATCAGCCGAACGGCTGAGGCGACGCCCCCAGAACCGGCCGCACGGCGGAGGTCGTCGCTGGGCGCGGCGCGCATCGTGGCCGCCATGCGAGCTGCAACCGATCCCGTCCTGTCCCCCTCCGAGCGCCCGGTCCTGGTCGGCACCGGGCTGCGCAAGCGCTTCGGCAGCACCGTGGCCCTCGACGGCATCGACATCGCCGTCGCCGCCGGGGAGGCGCTGGCCGTGACCGGCCCGTCGGGCTCCGGCAAGTCCACGCTGCTGCACTGCCTGGCCGGCGTGCTGCGCCCCGACGCGGGCACCGTCGAGCTCGACGGCGAGCGCATCGACACCCTCGGCGAGCAGCGCCGCAGCGCGCTGCGCCGTTCCCGCTTCGGCTTCGTGTTCCAGTCCGGCCACCTCCTGGCCGAGCTGCCCGCCGACGAGAACGTCGCCCTGCCGCTGCTGCTCGGCGGCGTCGGGCGGCGCGCCGCGGTGGCACGCGCCCGCGAGTGGTTCCCGCGCCTGGGGCTCGCCGGCCTCGAGCGGCGCCGACCGGGGGAGCTGTCCGGCGGGCAGGCGCAGCGCGTGGCGGTGGCCCGGGCCCTGGTCACCGGCCCCCGCGTCGTCTTCGCCGACGAACCCACCGGGGCGCTCGACCAGGCCTCCGGCGCCGAGGTGATGCGGTTGCTGCGCGAGACCACCCGAGCGCAGGGCGCCGCGCTGCTGGTCGTCACCCACGACCCGGCGGTGGCGGCGTGGTGCGACAGGGTCGTCGAGGTCCGCGACGGGCGCGTCACCGACGCCGCCGCCGTGCAGGAGGTGGGCCGGTGAGGGCCGCCGTGCAGGTCGCCGTCGCGCTGCTGCGCGGCGCCGGCAGCCGAGCCGCGCTGTCGTCGGCCCTGGCCGCGGCCGCCGTGGCGATCTCCACCGCGCTGCTGCTGCTGACGCTGGCGGCGAACCAGGGCTTCGCCGCCCGCGCCGCGCGCGAGGCGTGGCGCACCCCCGTGCCCGCCGACCCGCAGGAGGCGACCGCGGTCATGGCGGTGTCCCGCGACGCCGTCCGCGGCGAGCCCCTGGTGGTGGTCGACGTCGCTGCGCTGACGCCGCAGGCGCCGGCGCCGCCGGGTCTCGACGCGGTCCCGGCGCCCGGGGAGGTGTGGTTGTCGCCGGCGCTGGCCGAGCTGACGGCGCGGCTGCCCGCCGCCCAGCTCGCCGACCGCTTCGACGGGCGGGTGGTCGGCGAGCTCGGCAGCGACGCGCTGGTCCACCCCGACGAGCTCGTCGCCGTCGTCGGCCGCGCCCCGGACGACCCGGCGCTGGCCCCCGAGGCGGCCGTCCCCGGCGACGCCGACGACTTCACGGCCGCTCCGACGCCGATCCGCGGCTACGCGACCGCCAGCGAGACGTGGCGCGCGAGCATCTACGAGGCGCTCAGCGCGATCGCGTCGGTGCTCGTCGTCGTGCCGCTGCTGGTCCTGGGCGCCGCTGGCGGGCGGCTCCTGACCCAGCAGCGCGACCGGCGCCTGGCGGCGCTGCGGCTGGTGGGGGCGACGCCGCGGCAGGTGCTGGCGGTGACCCTTGTCGAGACGCTGCTCGTGGCGGTCGTCGGCGCGGCCAGCGGCATCGTCGTCGCCGTGGCGGCGCTGCCGGCCGCGGCGCGGCTGCGGCTC
>Ga0207864_1004359_pt1 | contig 10812 bp, 12 predicted proteins | sample HigsolmetaAR202D_FD_184834 | JGI IMG/M metagenome (GOLD analysis project Ga0207864, IMG submission 184834) | Ionic liquid and high solid enriched microbial communities from the Joint BioEnergy Institute, USA - AR20-2-D (SPAdes) (version 2) ...
TTGCCCCCTCCACGCGCCCCCCCTATCATCCGCCCCCGACGACAGGGGTGCTGGCGGGCGACCGCCGGCTGAGATCATACCCTTCGAACCTGATCCGGATAATGCCGGCGCAGGGAAGTCGTGGCGAACTCGGCCTCCTGGCCCGACCTCCAGCCTTCCGGTCGTCGTGTGTCCATACCCTTCGCCGACGAGCGGAAGGCTTCGCGCGAACCGTCCTCGCCGTCCTTCCCGTCGGCCGACTTCGAGGCGGCGCTGGCCGCCGGAGGAGGATCGCGAAATGAGCACGGTCGAGAGCCGCACCATCCCCGCGTCCGCGTTCGAGAGCGCGGGGCCCTTCACGGCGCACCTCTTCGAAACCGTTCGACCGATCTGGGACGCGCAGCTCGAGCACCCGTTCGTCCGCGGCCTGGCCGACGGGACGCTCGAGGAGGCGCGGTTCAAGAACTGGGTACGCCAGGACTACGTCTACCTTCGTGAGTATTCGCGGATCTTCGCCTGGGCGGTCGCCAAGGCGACCGATCTCGAGACGATGGGGTGGTACGCCCATGTGCTGCACCTGCTCCTCAACGTCGAGATGGGGCTCCACCGCGGCTATGCCGAACGGTTCGGGATCTCCCGCGAGGAGCTCGAGGCCGAGGAGATGTGGCCGACCAACCGCGCGTACACGGACTTCCTCGTACGCACCGCCGCGGACGGCGACCTGGCCGACCTGACGTCGGCGCTCCTCCCGTGCGCGTGGGGGTACGCGTACATTGGTCAGACGCTCGCGCGGGCCGAGGCGGCGCCGGCGGACCAGCGCTACGCCGACTGGATCGCGATGTACTCCTCCGCCGAATTCGCCGAGGCGGAGCAGTGGCTCAAGAACCAGATGGAGCGCCTCGCCGACGGCGCGAGCGCGCAGAAGAAGAAGCGGCTCACCGACCTCTTCGTCCTCTCGAGTCGCTACGAGTGGATGTTCTGGGAGATGTGCTACAACGGCGAGGCGTGGCCGGTGTGATGGAGAAGACCGAAACCCTGCGGATCCGTCCCGCGGTCGAGGACGACGTCCCGCTGATCCTGACCTTCATCCGCGAGCTCGCGGAGTACGAGAAGCTACGCCACGAGGCGGTCGCGACCGAGGAGCAGATCCGGCAGTCGCTCTTCGGGCCGCGCCCCTACGCCGAGGTCGTCTTCGCCGAGCTGGACGGCGAACCCGTCGGGTTCGCCCTCTTCTTCCACAACTTCTCGACCTTCGTCGGGAAGCCCGGGTTGTACCTGGAGGACCTCTACGTGCGGCCCGCGTTCCGGGGCCGGGGAGTCGGCAAGCGGCTCCTTGCCCACCTCGCCGCGATCGCGAAGGAGCGCGGCTGCGGCCGCATGGAGTGGTTCGTCCTCGACTGGAACGAGCCCGCGATCCGCTTCTACCGCTCCCTCGGTGCGCGACCGATGGACGGGTGGACCATCTACCGCCTGACCGAGCCGGAGATCGCCGCCCTCGCCGCCGAGAGCGGCGCCTGATCACGTCGACACCGCCGAACGCCTCGCCCGCCTGCTTACCCCATCAACCGCCGCAGCTGCGACGAGTACGTCCGGCTCGCCACGATCCGCGAGCCGTCCGACATCTCGATGAGCAGCCGCCCGCCTTCGTGCGGGAGGATCGCGAGGACGTGGTTCAGGTTGATGATGTGCGAGCGATGGATCCGTACGAAGTCGTCGGGGTCGAGCCGCGTCTCCAGCTCCCACAACCGCGCGCGGATAAGGTAGGTGCGACGTCCGTCGTAGACCGCCACGTAGTCGTCCCGGGCCTCCAGGCGACGGATCTCGGAGATCGGGAGCGGCACGCTTCGCCTGCGGTCCGGAACGAAGAGCCGCCGCAACGGGCGATGAGCGCCGGCGGGGTCGGGCGTCGTCGCGGCGTTGGTTGCGGTCGCTGGCTTGCGTGCGCCGGCGCGGCCGGACGCCGCGGCCGCGACGTTCGCCCGGCTACCGCGGGCCTCCCGGGCGTCAGCCGATCCCGCGCCGCCTGCGGCTCTGGACTCCCCGCCTCGCGCGTGCGCCTCAGACTCCCCGCCTCGCTCCTGCGCGTCGGACTCGCTGCCTCGCCCCTGCGCCTCGGACTCTTCGCCGCGACGCAACCGCAGCACACGCTCGATCGCGGTGCGGAACCGCACCGCCGAGTACGGTTTGAGCAGGAAATCGACCGCGCCGATCTCGAAGGCGCTGACGGCGTACCGCTCGAACCCCGTCGTCACGATCACCGCCGGGCGGTGCCGTGCACGATCCAGCACCTCCAATCCCGTCGCGCCAGGCAGCTCGATGTCGAGGAGGACGAGCTCCGGGCACAGTGCGTCGATCAGCTCTATCGCCGTCGCGCCATCCTCCGCCTCGCCCACCAGCTCGAGGTCGTCGTGCGAGGCGACGAACGCCCGGAGTCGCTCCCGCGCCAGAGGCTCGTCCTCGACGATCAGCGTGGTCACCGCCATGTCGCGCCTCCTCGGCCGCCGATCCGCGGCCAATATAATGCAGGCCATTGGTTGTCGGCCACCGCGATGTAGACGCCGTTCGCCGACACGGCAGGGCGATCCGCCGAACAACACTTGCATGGCACGCGCGTCGGCGCCTGATTGGTCGGCAGCGCTCCCCGAGTTTCCCGTCCCGCGATCGATCCCATCGACAACCGAATCCGACCGGCGTCCGGGCGTCGCCCGGCAGGCCCGGCCGGACGTGACGTGCTGCACGGCGAGGTGGCTATGAGGAAGGTGCAGCCGAACGGATTCACGCTCTACGAGGTCATGCTGGTCCTCGCGCTCGTCGGGATCCTGGCCAGCGTTGCGTTCTGGACCGTGGACGTGACGGACATGCGGCTGGACGGGGCCTCGCGCGAGCTGGGCTTCACCCTGCTCGCGGCGCAGAACAAGGCGGTACTGCGGCAGTACGACGTCCTGGTCCGCTTCGACGCGCAGAACGGCCGAGTTCGCGTGGTCGAGGACGTGGACGGGGATGGCCTCGCGGACGCGGACGAGCCGGCCGTCGAGTGGCACGCGCCCGAAGGAGTGACGTTCGGCCGCGGCTCGGCGCCCGCTCTGGGCTTCGGCGCTACGGCGGTCACGTTTCGCGAGCGCAACGACGCGCCGCAGCTCGTGTTCCATCGCAACGGGAGCGCGAGCGAATGGGGCGGGCTCTACCTGCGATCGTCACGCCCGGGTAAAGGGAATCGGGAGCGGGTCCGCGCGATCGAAGTGGACCGTGGTACGGGGCGTCTGACGTGGTGGCGTTACACGCCGAAAGGATGGGAGCGGCTGTGATGCGTACGGAGAATAGGTACGACTCCGCTCCACCGGCCGCGTCGGCCGCGCCGAGCGGGTTCGGGATCGTCGAACTGTTGGTCGCGATCACGATCCTGGCGTTCGTCGTCCTCGGGATGGGCAGCGCGACGGCGCGTCTCAGTCAGGTCACGTACGCCGGCGCGGACCGCCTCAATGCGGCGGCGCTGGTGGAGGAGCGGGTGGGGTTGATCCTCATCGACCCGGTCTACGATTCGCTCGAGGTCCGGTACGCGGGGACGCAGACCGACCTCCCAGGGCTCCCGGGCGCGACGATGAAAACGGCGATTCGACGGACTCGCCAGACGCAGACGGGCGGGCGCGTGCTCGACTACACGGTCGTCACGGTGACCGTGCAGTCGCCGCACCTGAAGGCCCCGGTATCCCGAACCGTCACGGTTTCGCCGCGATGATGGGCATCGAGCACGGCGCGAATCGGGCAAGGTTCTCGCGGCGGTGTGCCTCATGCACCGGTCACGGGGGCCGGCAAGCCGCCCGGGTGGCCCGGCACATTGCCCATACGGCCCCGAACGCCGCCCCCGCGGCTCGCCGGGTCGGGTTCGAAGCGCGCCCGGGCTTCACTCTCCTCGAGCTGATCGTCTCCATGATCGTCCTGTCCATCGTGATCGGGACGACGCTCAGCTTCATGTCGGCGCAGCGGAACGCATTCGGCACGGGCGCGGCGCGGGCGGAGGTGCTGCGCAACCTGCACCACGCCGTATCGATGCTGGAGCGCGACCTGCGCACGACGGGGACCAACCTGGCGCGGGGTCAGCCGTTCATCGTCTACGGCGACGACGACGTGATCGCGGTGAACGCGGATTACGCGTCGAACCTGGCCGACGACCCGGCGGCGGTCTATTACGACCCCGATGCGCCGAACGAAGTCGTCGCCGCGCTGACTGCGGCGACGCCGGTCACGATCCCGGGCACGGCGTTCGATTACCCCGACACGACGTACACCTACATCGGCGGCCAGCCGAGCTTGGCCGAGCTGCTGATCTTCTTCTTCGCGCCCGACAGCACGACACCGGACACGAGCGACTATGTCCTGTACCGGCAGGTCAACGCCCAGCCGCCGGAGGTCGTGGCGCGCGGCCTTTACCGGTGGGGGGACCGGCCGTTCTTCGAGTTCCTCGCCTTGACGAACCCGAGCGGGACGGCCGGCACGATCGCGCCGATCTCGGCCGCGAATCTCCCGTTGGCGCACACGGCCCGCACGCATCTGGCGCCGGACGATACGCTCCCGGCCTCGCTCATCGACCAGGTCCGCGGCGTGCGCGTGAACGTGGCCGCGTCGGCAAGCGGCTCCGGGGGCAGTCGTTCGGTGTCCACGGTGATCCGGTTCCCGAACGCCGGGCTGCAGACCGAGCAGACGTGCGGATCCCCGCCGCTCGCCCTGCGGCTGGTGAACGGTGCCGGATTCATCGCGAACGGAATCCCGCAGGTCGTGCTCACGTGGGATCCGTCCGAGGACGAAGGCAGCGGCGAGCGCGACGTCATCCGGTACGTGATCTGGCGACGGGTCTGGGGTGAAACGCAGCCCCCCGAGCCGTACACCAGCATTCCGTCCGGGGGCCAGGAGTACGAATTCATTGACCGGAACGTCGTTCCGGGCACCACGTACGCCTATCGCGTCGCCGCGCAGGATTGCACGCCGAACCTGTCCGCGCCGTTCGAGGTGGTCGTGACGGTGCCCTCGGTGCCGTGAGGAGCTTGCCATGAACAGGATCAGGAACGTCGTCGATTCCCGCCGCGAGGGTTTCGCCCTCGCCCTCGTCCTCCTGGTCACGCTCGCCGCGGCCGGCCTCGCGGCCGCCGCCGCGACGATCGGGATGAACGCGACCGTCGTCACCCACTACTACGAGCGGCAGAGCCGGCTCGGGCGCATCGCGGACGCCGGCCTCGAGCTCGCGCGCGCCCGGCTGAACGCGAATCCGTCGCTGTACCCGGACACCGGGATCGCCGTCCTCGAATCCGACGCCGAGGTCAAGGACGAGGCCGGGAACGTGATCCCCGGCGTCCGTCGCACGACCTACGTCGGCCCCCTCGGCGTGATCTCGGGTGAGTACGGCGTCGTCGGCGCCGTCGTCAGCGTCGCGCGGGACGATGGGGGCACCAAGGTGATCCGTCGCCTCAACATGCCGCAGGAGAGCTTCTCGCGGTTCGCCTACTTCACCGACAGCGAAGGCGACAACATCGTCTTCGGCGGCGGCGACCAGATCCAGGGACCGCTCCATTCCAACGACATCATCGAGATCAGCAGCAACGGCGGCGCCGTTTTCTGGGGGCACGTCACGACGGCGCAGTATATCCAGGGGCGTCAGAACGGCACGTTCAGGGCGGGCTACACGGAGTATGCTCCTTACATCCCGCTCCCGCAGATGGCGGACCTGGAGAAGCTGAGGGGCCAGGCGGCCGTCGGCGGCACCCTGTTCATCGGCGACAGAGCCGCGCCGGCCGGGCAGGCGACCACGCGCATCGAGTTCGTCGCCGTAGACATCAACGGCGACGGCCGGGACGAGGGGTTCATCCGCGTTTATCAGTCCAGCGACGCGGCGTGGGTCGTGGCCGCCACGCCGCAGGACCAGATCCGCAACTCGAGGAACTGCGGGCACTGGCACTCCGACGGCAGTTTCGTCTCGGCGGCCAGCCACGGGACGAAGGGGAGCGACGACTGGGTCGCATCGGTGACGAGTGCGACGCGGGCCTGCTACCTCGGCGGCGCGGATGAGTTGAACCCCAACGGGCAGTTCCGCGCCATCGACTCCTTCGGCGGCTGGCAGCGTTGGACCGGGCCGGTCAGCCCACTGATCACGCGCGCGGATTCCAGCTACCTGTTCCCGATCTCGCGTGAGCTGAACCCGGACTTCAAGGGCGTGATCTTCGTCGAGGGCGACGTTGCGGTGAGCGGCGAGGTGCGCGGCCGCGTGACCGTCGCGGCGACCGGGAACATCGTGATCGCCGACGACATCAGCTATTCCATCGACCCGGCGTTGGGCACGTGCGAGGACCTCCTCGGGCTCGTTGCCGGCGGCAACGTCATCGTCGCGTACACGCCGATCAATTCGCCGTGGCGCCGCGGCACGGGTCAGTCGTACTTCACGTACGACGACACGCCGAACGGCGTCACGATCCACGCGTTCATCCTGACGCTGAACACCTTCACGGTGCAGAACTACAACACCGGCCCCATCCGGGAGATCCGCTGCGACGGGAGCACGTCCGGCCGCGGTTGTCTCTACCTCACCGGCGGGATCATCCAGCAGACCCGCGGCGCGGTCGGCCAGCAGCAGTCGGGCGGCATCTCGGGGTACGTGAAGCGCTACAGCTACGACAAGTGCGGCGCGCTCCAGCCGCCGCCCTACTTCCCCACGACGGGCCGCTTCTCGCGCGGGACCTATTACGAGGTCGACCCGAACGGCTTCGATCCGGTCGAGTACTTCAAGCGGCTGAGGGCGGGCGCCTGAGCGCTCCGCAGTACGGCGTCGGCCGGCCGCATGGGGACCGCCGGCTCGGCGCCCCGCACTCTGGCGCGCCACCTGCACTCCCGGTACCGGGCACACGTTCGACGGGCCCGGTACCGGGAGTTCTTCATGCCCCTATCGACGCTGGTCGCCGACGTCGGCGCCCTTCCGGCTTCGTTCGGGGCCGCGGCTCCGGCGTGGTTCGCCGCGGCGGCCTCGGCGCTGATTGCCGCCGTGACCCCGCTCCACGACGGCCGGCCGCCCGCGCCCGACGACCTCTGGCGGGCGTGGAGCCTCGAGCCGCTCGAGCTCGGCGCGCTCACCCTAGCCGCCGCGGGCTACGCGGTCGGCATGCGCCGACTGTGGCGGCGCAGCGGTGCCGGCAGGCGACGCCACGCCCGTCGCACCATCGCATTCGCCGCGGGGTTCCTCGCCCTCGTCGCGGCCCTCGTCTCGCCTCTCGACGCGCTCGGCTCCGCGCTCTTCGCCGGGCACATGCTCCAGCACGTCGTGCTCATGGTCGTCGCCGCGCCGCTCCTCGTCCTGGCTCGCCCGCTCGCCGCCTGGCTCTGGGCGCTCCCGGCCCCATGGCGACGACGCGCGGCCCGCGCGCTCGGCTTCGGACCCATACGCCGGGCGTGGCGCGGGATCACCTACCCCGTCGCCGCGTGGACACTCCACGCCGCCGCGCTCTGGGCGTGGCACGCGCCGCCGCTCTACGAGGCGACGCTCCGCTCCGACGCGGTGCACCTTGCCCAGCACGCTTCCTTCTTCCTCACCGCGCTCCTCTTCTGGTGGGTGCCGATCCACGGACCCGGCGGCGCCGCCGTCGCACGGGCGGCGGAGATCCCGTACCTGTTCACCACCGCCGTGCACGGCAGCGTGCTGAGCGCGCTCCTGACCTTCTCATCCGAACCGTGGTACCCGGCCTACGAGCCGACCGCCGCACCGTGGGGGCTCACGGCGCTGGAAGACCAGCAGATCGGCGGGCTGATCATGTGGTGTCTCTCCGGGCTCGCCTACGTCGCCGCCGCGGTCGCGCTGGCCGCCGCGTGGCTCCGCGCCGTCGAACGCGACGTCGCGCGCCGCGAGGCGCGCCGGGCGCCCGGCGTTACCGGCGTTACCGGCGTTACCGGCGTTACCGGCGTCATCCGCTCGACTTCGCCTGCCGCGGACCGGGTTCCATCGCCGGCGCCGCACGGTCCACCGGCCCCGGCCGCGCGTAGGGAAATCCCCCACGCGCGTTAGGGGATTCCCCGTCGCGCGGTCGGGAGCATCCCGACGCAACTTCAAGCAACTCCCGACAGACAATCGACTTCCGTGTCACCATCCTAGGCGTACGGCAAGGCGGGGCGTCCCCGGACCGAATACAGGGAGGTAAGTGGATGGACAGGATCATCACCCTGCTCGTCGGCGTCGTCATCGCCGGAGGGCCGATGGTGTTCTTCATCTGGCATCAGATCAGTGAAGCGCTGCTCGGCCGGCCCGACTGGGCCATGCTCACCCTCGCCGCCGCGCTCCTGGTCGTGCTGCTCGCCATGCTGGCCTTCGTCGGGCGCACCATCCTGCGGCTCGAGGAGCGCGAGGGATAATTGTGCGATGTCGCCGAAAACAATTCGCGTTATTGAAGGAGGCCACTCATGAAAGGCACGGCACCGCCGGCACCGCCGGCACCAGCGGCCGACGCTGCGGCCGCCGATCCGTCCACCATCCCCGAGGCATACGAGGAGGAGGCGCCCGTAGGGACCGTCTTCTTCATGATCCTCTTCCTCCTCGTCATGGTCGGGTTGTGGATCACCGTCTACCTGATGCTCCTCGAGAGGTGAGGCGATGCACATCCACAAGTACGAGAAGGCGGTTCTCGCGGTCACCGGCGCTCTCCTACTCGGCTTCCTGGCCGCGCTCTTCTATTCCGCCTTCGCCATGGACATCCACGTGCACTCGCACGTCGAATCGATCGACCCGGCCAACGTGCGGACGACGCCGCCCTTCGACCAGCCCGGCGTTCGCGAGGTCGCGCCCGGGCGCTACGAGGCCGTCATCATCGGGCAGGCGTGGTCGTACACGCCCAACGAGATCCGCGTGCCCGCCGGCGCCCAGGTGACTTTCATCGCCACCTCGACGGACGTGCTGCACGGCTTCGCCATCGAGGGCACGCGCGTGAACATGATGCTCGTCCCCGGCCAGGTCTCGAGGGCCACGTACACCTTCGACGAACCGGGTGAGCACCTCCTGATCTGCCACGAGTTCTGTGGCCTCGGCCACCACATGATGTACGGAAAGGTGATCGTCGAATGAGCACGACCGTCGCAACCGCAGACGCGCTGGGGACGACCGTTCCGGCCGCGGCCCGGGCCGGCACGCCCGTCGTCCACGACGCGACAGGCTTCTCGATCCCTGCCTCCCACAACGCGATCATCCGCTGGAACGTCTACATCGCGTTCGCCGCGATGGGGATCGCCGTCATCCATGGGCTGGCGCAGGCGCTCAGCTACGCCGGGATCGACATCCTCGGCTGGTTCCCGGGGCTCAAGACCTACTACCAGGGTCTCACGATCCACGGCGTCTTCAACGCGATCGTCCTGACGTTCGCGTTCACCAACGGCTTTCTCTCCCTCACCACCGCGCGAGGGCTGGGCAGGCCGGTCAACGGGCCGCTGCTGTACGCGGCGTTCGGGTCGCTCGTCCTCGGGATCGCGCTCGCCTCGTGGGCGATGTTCACCGGCCGGGCGAGCGTGCTCTACACCTCGTACGCCCCGCTCCAGGCGCACTGGGCCTACTACCTGGGGCTCGTCTTCATGGTGGTGAGCACCTGGATCACGTCGGCCAACCTGTTCGTCACGCTGCACGCGTGGCGCAAGGACAACCCGGGGCAGCGGATCCCGCTCCTCGCCTTCGTTTCCGTCGCCACCTACGCGATGTGGGACCTGGCCTCGATCGGGATCGCGATCGAGTTCGTCGCGTTCCTGCTCCCGTGGGCGTTCGGGCTGACCGACGGCGTCGACCCGCTGCTGACCCGGTCGCTCTTCTGGTTCAGCGGCCACCCGATCGTCTACTTCTGGCTGCTCCCCACCTACGTGTCGTGGTACCTGATGGTCCCCCGGCACGCGGGCGGCAAGCTGATCAGCGACGCGCTCACGCGCATCGTCTTCGTCCTGTTCGTGCTGCTGTCGACGCCGACCGGGTTCCACCACCAGTTCACGGACCCCGGGATCTCGGCGGGGATGAAGATGGTGCACCTGGTCATGACGTTCGGCGTGTTCTTCCCGAGCGTGATCACGGCGTTCTCGGTCGCGTCGGCGCTCGAGATCGGCGGGCGCAGGCGCGGCGGCGGGCGGCTGATCGGCTGGTTCTTCAAGCTGCCGTGGAGCGAACCGGCGCTGGCGGCTCAGCTCCTCGCGATGCTCGTCTTCATCCTGGGCGGCGTGACGGGGCTGATCAATGCGAGCTACAGCATGAACCAGGTGGTGCACAACACGACCTGGGTGCCCGGCCACTTCCACATGACGGTCGGCACGGCGGTCCTGCTCACCTTTATGGGGATCACCTACTGGATGATCCCGATGCTGAAAGGGAAGGAGCTGTGGAGCCGCAAGCTCGCCGTCGCGCAGGCGTGGATCTACTTCATCGGCGTGCTGGTCTTCGCGCGCGGCATGATCTCGGGCGGGCTCGAGGGGCTGCCGCGCCGGACGTACTTCGCCGCGGCGACGTACGGCAAGGAGTCGTGGGACCTGGCCGGCGTGTGGACCGGCGTGGGCGGGACGCTGATGTTCGTCGGCGCGATGCTGTTCCTGGTCATCCTCGTACTGACGGTCTTCGCCGGCCGGAAGAAGGAGGGTCAGGACGTCCCGTTCACCGAGACGATCCAGCCCCCCGCGCCCGGCGGCTGGGAGACTCGCCTCGATCGCATCGGGTTCTGGGTCCTCGTCGGCGCGATCCTGGTGGCGATCGCGTACGGCCCGTACCTGATCCAGGCGATACCGCCGCACCTGAGCGTGCCGGGCTTCAAGCTGTTCTGACGAGGTCGGCGCGGCGGCCGTACG
>Ga0207864_1004366_pt1 | contig 10808 bp, 11 predicted proteins | sample HigsolmetaAR202D_FD_184834 | JGI IMG/M metagenome (GOLD analysis project Ga0207864, IMG submission 184834) | Ionic liquid and high solid enriched microbial communities from the Joint BioEnergy Institute, USA - AR20-2-D (SPAdes) (version 2) ...
CCAACGTCGCCAACGTCGCCCGCAACGACGGCTGCGATATCTTCAAGGGCTTCCGGACCATTCGCGCTAACGGAAACCCTACCCCACCCGCCGCCATCAACGCCGCGGTGGTCACCGGGTCCATGTCTTCGCCGGTCCACCCTGAGTACGCATAGGCCGCCGGCAAGCCGGCACCAAAAGCGCCCGTGACCCCACGCTCCACCAACTCATACTTAGAGGGCCTCCGCGCGATACGTGGATATTTCGCCTGGGCCCTCAATACGCTGTCGGGAGTATGACCCGGTGGAGCGTACCGATAGGCTTCCATCATCTCCCGCCTACGGGCTCCCGGCCGCAGCAGATACTTGGTACGCCGCTGGTTCAGCGCGCCGTGCAAGAAGTGCCCGGCGGCCCCACCCAGCAGCATGCCTCCTGTGGCCGCCGCCAGGCGCGTGTAGGCGTCGTGTTCTTCGCCCAGCGCCTTGTCCGCGAGCACGGCCCCACCTACACCTCCTGCCAGGGTACCGGCATGCGTCGGCCTCGCCGCGGCCAGGTTTTGGACTCTCTGCTGGTACAGCGCCTTCATCCCCTGATCAAGCGATCCGCCGAATTGCGCGTGCGGCCCGACTTCGGGAGGAAGCTGCTCCGGGAACTGCGACCGGACGGCAGCCGCCTCCGCGGCGGGATCCCTCAGATGTTTCATCTTCGGATTCCAAACCTTAGTGCCGTCCTTGGCCTCGCCTGCCAACCCCTTGGGAATGTAGGCCGCGTGGGACTCTGGCATCCCCGTCCCCCGTAGCACCTGCTGGGCGGTCTCCGGAGTGACGCCGTAGTTCCGCTGCATCGCCCGCGCAGCTTCGCCCACCGGCTCCTTCGCGGCGGATCCGCCAAACCACGACTTGAGCTTGGACTTCGCCGCGCGGTACGGCGTCCGCAGATACGTCCGCAAGTCGAACCAATTACTCGCGACCTTGGCCAGCGGCGCCGCCTGCTGCGCCTGCACCTTCTGCTGCAGATACCCCAGCCCGCCAGCGTCGGCCCGCACCCGCTGGCTGCCCTGCAAGAGCCGCTGAAATGGGTTGGCCTGAGGCATCGCCGCCCGAGCCCCCAGGCGATACGGAAAGGACAGCCGCAAGGGGCCCGAAGACATCGCCGTCGTTGGCCAGCCACCCGTCACCAGCGCGGCCGCCTTGGACTGCGCATGCAGCTGGACCTTACGCTTCCGCTTGCGCTTGGGGAGCTTCGAGAAATCGGTTTTGGCCGCCCACTCCGAGCAGTCCCAGTTGGGGTCGTTCTTGGCGTAGCAGGCAGCCGCTTGGCTCTTGGAGACGAAAGGCATAGACGCGAGTCGGTGGGGTGACAGGAACTCCTGCTTCAATTCTCGCCCGGCTCAGCCATCTCCCAAACGGTAAACCCTCCCTCCACGTTCGGTGCCTGCGGGCTGTCAATCGGCGTCGACAACATCAACCGACGATCTCGATCCAGCTGCGAGTCCAGCAGCGTCTGGGCAATCAGGTCGCGGAATGAGTCGATATACAGCCCCAGATGGGACACCAGCTGCTCGTCCTCTTCGCGGCCGATCGCATGCACGACGCAGTAGCTGGGACCGCCGGCAACCCGCATCTCCAGCGAGATGACGACCTCGTCGAGCTGAAACCTGGGAGGTTGTAGCTGCATCAACCAGGTCAACCAGCAGCGTTCACAGATCGCTACCCACCGCGACAGATCAAAGTCCACCAGCCGCTCGGCCAGCTCCCGGTCCTGCTCGTCGAATGTCCCGGCAACCTCCTGCGAAACCCGCCGGCGTAGCTCCTCGTTGTCCCGCAACCAGGCAATGAACAGCGTCTTGTCGTCGACTCGCAACTCCTCGACGCGCTGCTCCGCGAAGGATCTCAGCAGTGCTAGCCCCACCTGCGTGAAAAAACGGCTGAGTTTCATGGCCCGCCCTCCGCTAGTTCTACCTCCCAGCGATGAAACCAGAATGCGCGACACCTGCCCACTTCGCGCAGGAACCGACGCGTGCGCCGCCCTGGGCGACCGATCGCCCCGCCAGCTAGCAGAGTCCGCAACTGCTCCAGAACGGAGACGACGGAGAAGGTGATACGCGGAGCCCCCAGTAGAGTAGGACGAGAATGAGTTTGCAACAGGCAAGCCTGAGCCCCGTGCTCCAACACCTCCTCGCGAGGGGGTGTGGCAAATGCGATCACCGGTACCCCGCGCATCGCCGCCTCACCTGCGACCACTCCGACCCCCGGCGTCGTTGTGAGGTCCAGCAGCGCATGGTGGCTGTAGAGGAGCTCCACTACCCGCTGCCAGGGCTGCTGGCGCAGCGTCTCCAGGCGGTCCCCGAAAGCAAGCTGCGCGGTTTCCATCGGCCGGCGGAGCCGCTTCGACCAGGTCCCCTGGCACAGCAGGGTCACCGACAACTCGGGGTACTCGCCCAGCAGCGTACCAAGCAAATACAGCACCCCTTCGCCGACCCGCCGCATCGTCGCGGTGTCGACCACCACCAACACACGGCACCCGGGTGCCGACAGCTCGGAAGCATCCGCCGGCTCCGGGGGCACCCAGCTCAACAGCTCCGGCTTGCCACGATCACCGGGCCGGCTCAGCTCCGCCACCGCACGATACATCGGCCCCGAGCAGCATAGCAGCTCATCGCAGGACCGCAGGATACGCCTGACCCGCACCGGGTCCAGCACGCCCCAGGACGGCCATGCAAGATGGCGAGAGTCCGGCTGGGCATGCCGGGCAGCGCTGATCAGCATCAGATTAGGCTGCCCGCACCAAACCCACTGCTGAGTGCGACGGGCGAGACGGACAAACGACTCGCCTCGGAACGCCCGACAGCGGCCGTCCCAGAACAGGTGAACAGGCTGGCGAGCCTTTCGCCCGGAAACCAGCACCGTCACGCTCTCGACATACGACGAGGCGAAGTCCGCCAGGCGGAGCGCCTGGAGCGTCACCTCCCCGTGCCGGTAAGGGGTCACGATGGTTAGGCGCACAACGCATCACATCCCGCCGCCACCGTACTGCTGCGCCAGCACGGCGGAGCCTCCGATCTTCTTGGCCTCGCTCCGCTTGGCGTCCATCGCCTGCCGCACCGCACCGTGCAGCACCGGATCGGCCTGCTTGAGCTTTCGCAGTTCGGAATCCTTGATGCCTTCCGGGCGACCCAGCAAGGCGTCGGCCAGTACCTGAGCCGTTTGCCAGACGTCTTCCGGCGACTGCGGACCCGCCATGCCGCGCGTCTGCAGGTACTGCGTGACCGGCAGCTCGGCCATCATCGGCGACATCTGGCCGTCGGGCGTCATGGTGCCCGGCGTACCGCCGCCAGGAGGCGGCCCAGCACCCGCCGCACCGCCTTGAGCCATGGCCGGATCCATCGCGCCGCCAGGCGGCATAGCCGCCGGACCGGTGCCGGGCACCATGCCCATGGCCACCTGCTCGGCGAAGCCGGCCTGCGCCATCTCCTCTTCGAGCTGCCGCTGGTTCTCGAACTGCTCGCGCGTCTCGTCCATGATCCGGCGCTGCTCGCGGGAGCGGTCGTAGCCCAGGGCCTCGATCATCGTGCTGCGGCTGATGTCGCCGCTGGCCACGAACTGAGCCATCAAGAGCTGCTTCTGGATGTCGTCCAGATGACGCACGCTGCGCCAGGTTGCTTTGATCGGCTCCCAGTTCATGATGTCCGCGCACCGCCGCACGACCCATTGCAGGAAGTCGTTGGCATCGCGGACCAGCGGCTGCCAGAGCGATTCGAACAGACGCAGCGACACCGGCAGGGTCTGCAGCTGCAGCGTGCCGCGGTGCAGCTCCACCGGCACGCCGGAGTTGTTGAGCAGTTGCCCTTCCTCGTATTCCAGCAGCTCGACAGGCGCCAGCTGCTTGGCCTCGCCACCCAGCATCTGGTACTGCACCGCGAACGGCGCCACCTGATAGCCGGTCGGGTCGAAGCGATGCCGGCGAATGACCTGCCGGAGGAAGTTCGTGAAGTCCCCCATGTCCGCCGTCAGCAGGTAGTCCTGCCCGGTGCTGGTCCGCTGCTGCGACGGCGTGATCAGGCGAATCGGGGTAACGTAGTCCAACCCGATCGCCTCGTTCTGACGACGCAACACCTGCACGGCAAACACCTGGCCGAAGTTGACCAGGGTCCGCGGGAGCCCCCAGCCCTGCATCTTCTCCTGCAGGCCGCAGAGCACCGGCTCGGCCATGTGGTAGATGTAGCCGTCTTCGAACTTGAAGAACTTGCAGTTGTTGCGAATCGCCTCCAGAACCTCGATGCTGACCCCCTCCAGGTGGATCAGCGATCCCTGACGGATCTGCTTCTTGTAGGTTTCCGGGATCCGCCACAGGAACTGCTTGCGGCCGGTGCCCAGGTCGAACAGGATCTCGAAGTCCTTCACGTTCCACCGCACCAGCGTGATGGAATCGTGCGCGACCTCCTGCTCGCCGGTCAGCTCGAACTCGCCGCGGTAGCCGGAGCCGACCTTACAGATCGGGCAGGACGCCCAGAACCTCAGATCCTTGGTCCACTGGAACTTGAAGTCGCTGCCGCGATAGACAGTCTCCAGCGAGAACAGCGACTTGCACTTGGGGCAGCGCAGCAGCTTCTTGACCGGTACGAAGATCGACGCCAGGGCGTTGCCGTAGCACTGCCGGTCGCGCAGCATATCCTGAGTCGCGGAGATGATCTTCAACCGGTTGAGCAGGAAATCCTGCCAGTTCTTGATCTCGCTATGGGAATCGCCGAGATCCAGATCGGTGATGAAGTACGAGAGCACCCGCTCCATCGCGGTGCGGTATGTCCCTTGGATCGTCCAGACGCGCTCGCACAGCTCGAACGCTGTTTTGAGGTTGTCCGGGATGATCGCGGAAGCGGCCGTCAGGAACGGGTCTTCGAACCCGAACCCGCGCACCCCCGGGAATGTGGAGCGGTTCGTAGAGAGCAGCATGCGCCGTCCGTGGCGATCCGGTGTTACTCAGCCTGCTTGCCGGGATTCTTGCGGCAACTCCCGCCGCAGCACTTGGCCACCCGCTCGGCCAGTCGAGCCTGGGGGCTGTCTTCCAGCCGGCCCAACAGTTCTTCCGCCGTGACCTCCTTGGCTTCCTTGCACAGGGAGTCGTCGTGCGGGGTCTGGTGCGGGTCAATCACGCCGCGTTTTTCCATCATCAGTCATCCGAAGAAGGGAACAGAATGATGCACCGATAGTGTCCGACCTCGTGCCGGACCCCCAGGTGCTTGACGTACAACTCGAGTGGGCCTTGCGCACTGGGAGTGCTCGCGCGCATCAGCACCCGCTGACCGACCCGCGGACTGTATCGCGTGGTCCGCTCATCGCGGCCATCGTTGTACAGGCAAATCGAGCGTTTCTGCACGTCCAGGCCGTGGTAGTTGGCCTCGACCGTCTCCCCATCCTCGTACTCGAACTCCACCCGCACCAGCGCAGCAGCTGGAGCAGCGGGAGCAGCGGGAGCAGCAACGGGGGCGGCCGCAGCTGCGGGGGCCGCCGGCCGAGATCCAACCGCCGACGGGGAAACCATCAGCGCTTCCGCCGGCTTGTCGAAGACGCCCAGCTTCTCGATGAATGCGTCCTCTCCCTCTCCCATGGAAAACACCTCAACGGGTTTCTGATTGGTAATCCAGTCCCACGCCGGAGTGTTCTCTTCCGCCCCCAAACCGTGTGCGGCGGGCAACACCGTACCGAACTCGCCGCGGTTGTACCGCTTCGGATCGCCATCCGATTTGTCCTGGAATCCATGCAGAACCACCCGCTTCGATGAGTCCACTGACTCCGGCTGGACGAAATCCTGCAACGTCGTCGGTTGCCGCACCTGTTGAGGGCTCTGTTCCGCTCCGGGCCGCCACCACGAAGTACTCATAATCTTCCTCCCTGCGTCTCTGAATCCTAAACAAACGGCTCCTCTGGAGTGTGCCACACATCCAGAGGAGCCGCCATACTAGCTCTGCAGCCGCAACGGCCGAAGCCGCTGCCGCCATCAGAGGGTTCACGTTTCCTGGCGCTTCTTGGGATACTGGAGGTCAAACTCCCAGCTCCCGAGGTGGAAGCGCATCTCACTGAGGTCCGGCAGGAACACCGGACCGCGAATGGGGAGCACGTAAGCGCCCTCCGCGCCGTCCCAGGCGTACGGGGCGCAGGGCCTCATGTCGAACAGCAGGTCCATCTTCATGGAGCCCGCCAGCGACGCCACCAGGTCCAGAGGAAACACCGGGTATTCGACGTCGCCGTCCGGAACCCAGCAGACGGCCTGCGCCTCAAACAAGCTAAGCCGCAGGAACTGCGCGGCGCCCGACGAGTAGTCGTCGGGGTCCGACGGGGGGCGCACGAAGCCGATCTCGTCACCGGCTTGGACCGTCGTGCCGCTCATCGTCCTGACTTCCCCGGGGAACGCGATCTGAATCGCGTCCGCGGAATGGCCGGTCGGCGAAATCCAGACGGAGCTGGTACTGACGGGCGGGTGCAGCATCTGGGTCCCTGCGAGCTCGCCCAGCTGACGCACCAGCGGGTTCTCCGTCGGCCCGGCCGCCATCACAGTACCGGCGATGGGGGTGCGCACGACGTACCCCTGGGTCATGACCTGCCGGGTGAGCTCCTGAAACCAGGCGGGCGCCCGGTACTTGCGGTGCAGCACGATGTCCTCCGGGTTGTCCCGCACCAGGGCAACCGGCGCGGGCAGCACCTCGGCGGTGAGCTCATCGGCGAACTCCGGCGGGGCGACCCACCCCGGACGTCCCGCGAGCTCCTCGTACCACCCGTCCGCATTGTGCACGCACCAGCCGTACAGCCGGTCGTTCAGCTCCAGCGCCAGGGCGAACGTCCGGGAGTTCGCCGGGCAACAATCCGGATGGCGCCCCTCCGACCGCCCACGGTACACGCGGGTCGGCTGGAAAAACTCCACCAGGACATCACCCACCTGCACCTCGGCGTCCTCGCCAGTTTCGGGGTTCTTGGTCCGCACGCAGTCCTTCACCCGCGGAATGGCAGGTGCGGGGACCGCCACTTCAGGCTTGCCCCCGACCCAGATCTCGGCCGCCGCCTCCTGACCAAACGGGAAGCAGGCACCGTCCCGGAATTCCACCTTGCCCGAGGTCCTCGACTTGATCGTCGACGAGGCATTGGCCAGGCGCCAGACGATCCGATCCGCGTGTGCTGGAAGGTCCAGCCGATACCGGTTGTTGGGTTTCCAGCCGATCTGAACCCGACCCCGAGAGATTGTTGGCGAGTACGTGCGCAGCAACCAAGTGGGGCGACCGCCCGCCCAGTGCGGCTGATCGCACAAGGCGACGATCAGCAGCTCATCGGCCGGTACCAGCTCGGCACCGCCAGGGGCCAGCACGCCAAGCGCCACGGCCTGGCGCAGCTCACCCGGTTCCGGGTAGACCTCCCGACTCTCCAGCTGCATCTTCTGCCGGAGAACCTCGACCGTCTTCGGTTCCTCCACCAGGTGCTCGATCCGGAAGTCCACACGAGCTTCCGCGATCTCGCGGCGGGACCTGGGCCGCCTACTGACTCTTTGAGACATGATTCCTCCTCCTCCTCTAACAGGAGCTCCTCCACTGGAGCTATGGAGACTGACCACGTTTTATGCCCGCAGCCGCGCGCATTATTTAGTAGCCGTCTCCGTCCTCCTCGAGCTCTTCCTCTCCTGCCCCGAACCACTCGCCCAGGAACCAGTCAGACTGTGGTACAAAGCTCTGCGGCGTCGGCGCGTTGCTGTCCAGCGGCAGCCAGCCTCCCCCCGGCAACTGCAGCACCCGCCGCGGCGCCCGCGAATAGGGTACGGCCATGCCGTAGAACGTGAACACGTGCACCTCTGTGCCATCCAGCCGGTGCATGTACCGCGCCAGCGCCTCGGCCGACTCGAACATATCCACGCGGGGCGCTGAACCGTCGGCCGGCACCGTGACCGCGTACCACTGCGCCGAACGGCTGGCCAGGCGTTGCTCGACGAACGACCGAGCGCCCCGCGGCAGACCGCTAAGCCACTCGTCCAGCGGCATCGCCCACCTCCTCCACAGGCTCCGCCCGCCGCTGCTCGATCTCGGGTTTGACGGGCGCCAGGTGCGTGGCCGAGAGCCGGCCAGTCGTCCCGGAGAGCTGCAGCAGAAACCGCATCACCTCGCCGCCCTCCGGCAGCACCTGCACCTGGGCGCAGTCGCATGTGCCGCGGGCGGAGTAAAAGACCGGGTCGAACACAATACGGACGCGCCCGTCCGCCTGCTCACACTTCGGATTCAGCTCCTGAGGAATCTCCAGGATGCATTTCATGTCGTCGTCTCCTCGTATCCGTGAAGGACTGCTGTGGGTTGTCTCCCCGGAACAGTGCGGTAGCGTAGGCCACGGCCTCGGGAAGCGGAGGGGAGATGATAACTCGCCGGTCGCTAGGATCCAGTGCCACGGCGCGTTCGCTACCGTTCACCCCGAAGGATGTTACCGGGATCACCTGGGGAAGGAGAGACAATGGATCAGGAATCGCGATCGTCTGCAAGCCAATTGCAGTGATCTGCCGAGTAGACCCATCCGCAACCACCAGGCTCACCAGGTAGTCCCGCAAAGCCTCCCAGTGAGGGCGTTCAATAGCCAGTAGAACCCTGCGCCATTCGCTGGCCTCGTCGGGAAGGTAAAAAAGAGGACGAGCCCCCTCCCAGCAGTAGATCGGAGGCTCGTCCCCGTACTCAGCGTAGAAACTCGTGAACGTGTCAAACCCGAAGGGCCCCCAGGTGAAGGCCAGCGCGGTGGTGAAGAAAGCGTAGTCCCCCAGCAGCTCGCGGAGGGACCTGGCGTTCTGCGCGGCCTTAAGCGGCCGCAGTTCGAACGACAACCCCGTCACGCGCTCAGCCGAGGCCGGTTCAATACCGACAGTGAGGATGCCCAGCGGGTTTTGCATTTCCGGAAATGCGGATCAGATGGACACCGGCGTGCGACACAGCTGGCTCATCACCGTCGCCGCCAGCTGGGTATCCAGCTTGGCGTCCTGGTGCGGCTGAAAGTCCGGCGGCACGATCTCGGTGAGACCCCGGCAAGACAAGGCGACCGCCAGGTCGATCTTGTACGCGTCGGGGCAGATCAGCTCACGCACGTCGCGGTGAAAGTGGTTGCCCACCCACATCGACAGCGGCAGCGGGCTGTCCACGTCTGGTAGCGAGCACTCCAGCCCGCACAGCTTGAGGAAGTCGCCGATGTCAAAACCGATGATCGGCTTGCTGGGCGACTCCGTACGGAAGGTATCAGGCCACACGTGAGCGTACCGTTCCCGGATCAGCTCAGCGAACTTGGCGCACGCGGGGCTCTGGTCGTCGGAGCGGAAGTCGTGCGCGTCCTCCGCCTCCAGGTCGACCACGTAGATCCGGGTCAACGTGGTGAAGTAGGGCATGCGTGGCAACGTCGCCAGGAACTTGGCCCGTTGCCGCTCGATATCCCGCTGGATCGCGTCCGCGTTGACCAGCCGAGGCGAGGGTTCGAACGTCGGCTCGAAGCGGTTGGCGACGTCCGTCCGCACCTCCGTCTGGTAGCCGATGATGAGTGATGGATGTTCCATGGTGGAACTACTTCTTTCCCCTTGGGGATAGCAGTCGTTTGAGACAATCTTTCTCGTGCTTGGCTTCCGCCAGGTCCGGGCACGCCGCGTACAACGCCAATCTGGCAAGTCCAAAGGCGTCGTATTCGTCATCCGTTCCGAACTCCACGCCGAATCGCTTCGAGAGTGACGCCACTACGTGGAGTTTGCCGCGCCGGTCTCCCCTTCCCGTCACAAACTTCTTGAGGGTGGAAGGTGCGGTCTCAAGGAGCAGGCACTGCGGGGGCGCCTCATCCACCAGGTACACCCGCAGCAATGCGCCGAACTCCGCCAGCACCTCCGAGGAGTGCTGCGACGCAAAGCTATAGCCTTCCAGGCAAATCGCTCGTGCCCGCGAGAGCGGGGCGGCCAGATGGTCCCGGATCTCCTGCAGGAGCGTCCGGTACCGCCGCATCCGACCTCGCAGAAGCTCGTCCTTCGTTTCGCCCCGCACCGGGTCAGAACTGAACCGCCGCAGGGTGTAGCGTGAGGGATCTTCCAGCTCCATCACGCAGATCGCCGTCCCGGTGAGGGACGGATCAATGCCGATCGCGACACCGTTATCCATGCGTTCACGCCTCGGTCGCGAGCCCCAGGACGCGTCGTTGCGCCTGGAGCACAAGGTGGGTGGCCAGCGCATCGGCGCCGGCCGTATGGAAGGACAGCCCGGCCAGCTGCTCTTCCAGTCCGTAGCGAGGGACGCAGTACCTGTGCAGGGAACTCTTGACGCCCGGAACCTGCGTCAAGCGGAGCATGTACTCCGTCTCCTTCTCCAGGGGGCCAGGCACCCAGCGGCCGTCATCCGCAGCCGCCAGAGCCAGCGCCACCTCGACTGCGCGGGTATCCCAGAACCGGGTCCGCAGCCGCAAACGTCGGTCGCAGTAGCGCGCCAGGGACGAGTCCAACAGCGGCCAGTCGTAACCGATGCCGTTGTGAAACACGATCCCGTAACCCCGGCGGGACAGCGACTGAAGCCGATCGCAGCAGCTCGCCAGCGTTTCCAATGGATCGCTGCCGCGCTCGGCCAACTCTTCGTAAGACAGGCTGACCGCTCCGACCTTCTCCATGTGCTTCGCGACATCCGCTAAGCGGTCACGGAGCCACTGCTGGTCCACGCGGTCGCACCGCGTCCAGTCCAGCACGGACGCCTGCTGGCTGACCACGTTCCCGCCTTCAACGACGCACAGGCCGATCTCCAGCGCCAGGTCGCGCCGGGTGTTCAGCCCAGTCGTCTCCAGGTCGAAAACGCAGTA
>Ga0207864_1004368_pt1 | contig 10798 bp, 8 predicted proteins | sample HigsolmetaAR202D_FD_184834 | JGI IMG/M metagenome (GOLD analysis project Ga0207864, IMG submission 184834) | Ionic liquid and high solid enriched microbial communities from the Joint BioEnergy Institute, USA - AR20-2-D (SPAdes) (version 2) ...
GGCCGTGGATTGCCTCGTCACCGGCCGGAGAAAAAACCTCGAAACCGCGTTGGCTAAAGGACTCACGCTCATTGAACACGATATCAACGAACCACTTCCCGAGGCGCTCGAAGAGCAACGCTTCGACGAGATCTACAACCTTGCTTCGCCCGCTTCTCCCGTCGACTTCAAACGGATGCCGGTTTTCATCCTGGAAACCGCGGCGATCGGCCACCGCCGCCTGCTCGACTTCGCCCGCGAGACGAAGGCGCGCATCCTTTACGCCAGCACCAGCGAAGTTTACGGGGACCCCGACGTGCATCCGCAACCGGAAACGTATTTCGGCAACGTGAATCCGATCGGCCCACGGGGCTGTTATGACGAAGCCAAACGTTTCGGCGAAGCTCTTACGTACGCCTACCATCGGTTTCATGGCGTCGACGTCCGAGTGGCGCGGATTTTCAACACCTACGGTCCGCGTATGCGGCCCGACGACGGTCGCATTATTCCCAACTTCTTTATTCAAGCTTTGCAAGGAAAACCCCTTTCGGTTTACGGCGAAGGACGGCAAACGCGCAGCTTCTGCTACGTTTCGGACCTCGTGGAAGGCCTTTACCTGCTCATGCAAAGCGATGAACGGCTGCCGGTGAATCTCGGCAATCCAGTCGAAAAAACGGTGATTTCGATCGCGAAAACGATCAACGAATTGGTCGGCAAAAATGCGCCGATAGCGCATCATCCGTTCCCAGAGAACGACCCCAGACAACGCTGTCCCGACATCGCGAGGGCGCGAAAAACGCTCGGTTGGGAACCGAAAGTTCCTTTGGACCGGGGCCTGGCCGCTTGCCTCGCCTATTTCCAAGAGGAGCTGGCTCTCGCGAACGGGTCGATCGAGACGCCGACTTTATCCTGATTGCATTCTGAAAAGGGTCGCGGCGGCTTCGTCCAGCCGCTTCGAAAGTTCATCGTCAATAACGGCCGCATCGATAAGGACGAGCCCCCGAATCACATCTTCTTTCTCGCCGCGCTTTAAAAGCCAGTCGAGAAGTCTCGGGTCATTCCAACGGCAGGGGCTCAAAGCTTCGAAAACATTTTGTGATCCCGCAGGACCGAGTTTCCGCCCCGTGGAGTCCGCCAGCAACTCAATGAGAGCTGAGCCGTCTAAACATTCGCAATAGAAAACCGCGCGGTCGTAAATCCGTTTATCCGCGGCCGAAAAATAAGGTTTAAAGCCGTTCGGTAACTTCGCTTCAAACTCAATGACGTTTTTCTTCAAGCGCTCGACTTCGGCCGCTTCAACCGCATGCAAGCGAAGCCCGGAAATGTCGTGCTCCCAAGGCAGTTGCGAGGCGATAATCGGGCTAACGCGGAATCTTTCCCCCGCCAAGACGAGCGCGAGATTTTCGCGAACCGATAAGAGTCGCGTTTCGAATGGTGCAGGTCTCGTCAGCACCTGAGGAATAAAGGCGGGTGAGTGGTTCAAGCTGATTCGGAAGACGCGCTTGTCTTTCAAGGCCTCGTTGAGCGATTCCCGTTCGTAAAGGCGCCCGGTCACCGGATCATCGTTCGACCAAATGACGAAGACGAGTTCGTTGCCGATCGGCTCAAGCCAAGCGCCCGTCGCGTCCGTCGCTTCCTCTTCAGTGAGATATTTGAGGGTGTAACCTTCCTCGGAAAAGGCAATCAACACCGACTCGACAACCGGCTCAACGGGTGGAACGACGGCGACCGTTTTCCTGTGGGAATAAAGACGGGCCACTCCTTGCGTGGCTTCGTAAAGCGCGTGGGGCATGCCCATATAGGCTTGAACCATTACGGCCGGATCGTGAAAAGGAAGCGCCGAACGGCATTGCTCGGAAACCCGACTCCATGCATTTGAGCGCGAGATATCGATGCGCAAAACGCAGTCTCCCCAAGCGCAGTTCCCGCGCCGACCGCGGGCGGCGCGGAGACAAAGAATTAAATACCGGCTCTGTGACGTTCCTCTTCGTCAACGACCGAGACGATACCGCCCTTCAGTTGCGGACGATAAGCGAGTTGCTTGATGTCGTAAACGAATTGAGAGCCGTTCAGGCCGGGAGTTTGCCATTCGGGGCCCATACGAATGGCGTCGACCGGGCAGGCCTCCTCGCAGAAGCCGCAGAACACGCAGCGAAGAATATCGATCTCGTAAGAAATCGGATATTTTTCGACCGACGGGTCCTCGTGCTCGGCCGCGACAATCTTAATGCATTCGGCCGGGCAGTTCGTCGCGCAAAGCATACAAGCCGTGCAGCGGAGCGAACCGTCCTTCTTAACCGTTAAGACGTGGTTTCCTTTGTACCGCGGAGAGTATTCATACTTCTCTTCCGGGTAGTTATATGTGACGGTGTGCTTTCCGCTTTTCACGTAGATGAAGAGGTTCTTCATCATCTTCGCGAACGTCAGCCCCAGGCCCGACAAAATTCCGGGCAAATACCATTTCGAAATCGGTTTGGGCCTTTGAACCAAACTCATAACGAACCTCTCTGAAGAGTCGCCTCGTTGTTGACCCGTCCCACGCCGACTTTAAAGGGCGCTTCTTCCGGACGCACATCGACGCCTTTGAAGGCCTCCGCGACTTCGACCAAAGACATCGCGTTGGCGACGACGGTCAAGCCCTTCTTCACCGTTTGGCGAAGCCCGGCGTAGTTCACGAACGTGCCGTCTTTCTCAATGTAGGTCTTCAGCGGAATCAATGTGACATCGCCTTGGAGCCGCTCGAGCTCCTCGTTCTTGCAGGCGGTCAGCCAGACGAGTTTTTGAGCTTTCGAAAGCTCAAGCACTTTCGCCTTGAAGTCCGGATAAACCGCCTGGTTCTCCGGTCCTGCGACCACCACGGTCCGGATCGCGCCCGTCGAAAGCCCGTCGATCAGCTCTTTCCATTCGGTCTTAATGCCGTGGCGTTCGAGCGTTTCGAGAAGCCCTTTCGTGTTCGGGTTCTTATCCCCGCGGATTAAGAGACCGTCGAAATCGTTCATCGACTCGGGATTGTTCACCCAGTGGAAGATCCGGTCAGTGCCGACTTCGTTTTTAAAGAACGAGATCAAAGCCTCGTACTCTTCAAGCGTATGTTGGCCCGTGAGCACGAGCGCGACCGACTTGCCTTTATTTTCCGGCGCCCGCAGGAACTCGCCGACTTTCTTGGCCGCCGTCAACGGATGCAGCCATTCGCCGCGGCCGGCAGTCGTCATCCAGGCGTCGAGAAGCCGAGCCGGTTTGTTAACGTATTTGTAAACGTCGCGGCCCTCGTCGCACATCCAATAGCCATTGACCTGCTCGTTGTAAACGGGCTTCACGCGGAAGAGTCCTTCTTTGTTGTAGGAGACCTTCACATTACAGCCGGTCGAACAGCCCGTGCAGATCGTCTGATGCTCTTTCAAGAACCAAACGCGCTGACGGAAGCGGAAGTCTTTCGACGTCAAAGCTCCGACCGGGCAGATGTCGACAGTATTGAGCGAATACTTGTTATCAAGCGGACGGCCGTTGAAAGTCCCAATTTCCGAGCGGTCGCCCCGGTTAAAGATTCCAAGCTCGTGGGTTTTCGTCACTTCATCGGTGAAGCGGACGCAACGCGAACAAAGGATGCAGCGCTCGGAATCGAGCACGACTCTCGGGCCCAAGTCGACGACTTTGTGCTTTTTCACCTTCGGCTCGGCCATTTCGGAGTCGTACTTGCCGAATTTCATGTATTGGTTCTGCAGTTCGCACTCGCCGGCTTGGTCACAGATCGGGCAATCCAGCGGATGGTTGATCAAATGAAAATCGAGTCCCCATTTGACGGCCTCTTTCACCTTTTCGCTCTGGTTGGTGATTTTCATGCCGTCGGTGATTTGCGTGTTGCAAGCGATCTGGAGTCTCGGGTTGCCCTCGATCTCAACCACGCAAAGCCGGCAAACGCCCGCGACCGGCAGGCCGGGGTGCCAGCAGTAGTGAGCGATATCCTCGTGGGCGATGAGCTTCATCGCCTCGATGATCGTCGTTCCGGGTTTAACTTCGAGCTCTTTGCCGTTAATGGTGCATTGGAGCATAGATCTTCGTTCCTTTAACTTTCGAGCGCTTTTCTTTGATGAAATATTCGAACTCGTCGCGGAACTTCGTGACGAAACTTATGACCGGGAACGCGGCCGCGTCCGCAAGCGCGCAGATCGTACGGCCTTTGATATTGTTCGCGATCTTTAAAAGCAGATCGATGTCGCCCGGTTTTCCTTCGCCATGAACGATTCCGTGCACGATCTTTTCCATCCAGCCTGTGCCTTCACGACAAGGTGTGCACTGGCCGCATGACTCGTGATGGTAGAAGTGCGTGATCGTACTGAGGATATCGACCATGCAGCGCGAGTCATCCATCACGATGACGGCGCCCGATCCGAGCATCGAGCCGAGCTGTTGCATGCACTCGTAATCGAGCGTCGCGTTCTCGCATTCGGCGGCGGTGAGAACCGGGGCGCTCGATCCACCGGGAATCACGGCCTTGAGCTTGCGCCCGGGCTTTAAGCCGCCGCATTCGTTGTTGATGAGATCCATCAGCTTGTAGCCCAGCGGAACTTCGTAGGTGCCGGGCTTTTGCACGTCACCGCTCACCGAGAAGAGTTTCGTCCCGGCTGACTTCTCCGTACCGTACTTGCGGTATCCTTCGGCGCCGTCGCGGATGATGTTCACCACCGAAGCCAGCGTTTCGACGTTATTCACGATCGTCGGCTTACGCAAATATCCCTGAACCGCCGGGAACGGCGGCTTAAGTTTCGGCTGGCCCTTCGTTCCTTCGAGCGAAGAGATCAATCCGGTCTCTTCACCGCAAATGTAAGCGCCGGCGCCGATAAAGAGATCGAGGTCGAGATCGAAACCCGAACCGAGAATGTTCTTTCCGATGTAACCCGCCTCGCGCGCCTCGCGAATCGCCTGCTCAAGAATCGCCGCTGGGCCCGTGTATTCACCGCGAATATAGATGTAGGCTTTGTGCGCGCCGATCGCGTAGGCCGAGATGATCATGCCTTCGATCAACTGGTGCGGCGCCCGTTCCATCATCAAGCGGTCTTTGAACGTTCCCGGCTCGGATTCGTCGGCGTTGCAAAGCAAGTAGCGGGGTTCGCCGTTATTCGGCAAAAATCCCCACTTCACTCCGGTCGGGAAGCCCGCACCGCCGCGGCCACGCAAGCCTGACGCTTTCACTTCGTCGATGATTTTCTGGCGCTCCATTTTGAGGGCCCGCGCCAGCTGCTCATAACCGCCGTACTTCTTGTAGCCTTCAAGGGTGCGGTACTCTGGTTTGTCGTAATGCTCGGTCAAGTACTTTACTTCGGCCATGATCACTTACCTGCCTTCGCCCGGAGATCTCTGATGAGCTGGATGGCTTTCTGTTCGTCCAAATTCTCGATGTAAGGCTCTCGGTTGATTTGCAGCATCGGAGCCGTGCCGCACGAACCCAGGCATTCGACTTTGCTGAAAGTGAAAAGCCCATCCGGCGAAGTCTCGCCGAGTTTCGAGCAACCGGCTTCCTTCATCATGAGGTCCGTCAGCTCACGACCGCCGGCCATCGCGCACGAAAGCGTGCAACAAACTTGGATGTGGTATTTCCCCACCGGCTGCTTGTTGAACATCGTGTAAAAGGTCGCGACCTCTTCGATGTGCGACGCCGGGATATCCATGACCTCCGAGAGATGCTGAATCACCTCGGGGCTCACCCAACCGCCGTTCTCATCCTGCGCCCGGTATAAAGCGCGGATGATCGCCGACTGTTTTTGCTCATAGCGAGCCATTTCGCTCTTTACGTAGTTAAGACCTTCTTCAGAAAGCTTGAACATAGTCTTAATTCCTCATCGATCGAGTTCGCCGCCAATCAAGTTCATGGAACCCAGGATCGCGATCACGTCAGCCACAAGCCCGCCCGTGATTTGCTCGGGGAAAGACTGGTAAATCGCGAAGCATGGCGGCCGTACGTGGAGACGGTAGGGCCGGCCCGATCCGTCGCTCACCAAGTAGAACCCGAGTTCGCCGTTCGCGGCTTCGGTGACGTCATAAATTTCGCCGACCGGAGGACGGAGGCCTTTGATGATCAACATGAAGTGGTTCATCAGGCCTTCGATGTTCCCGTAAACGTCTTTCTTCTCCGGCAACACGACGCCCTTATCGCGGACCGTGTAATCACCTTCCGGCACGTTCTTAGCGACCTGTTCGATGATCTTCAGCGACTCCCGCATTTCGGCGACGCGCACGAGATAACGGTCGTAAACGTCACCGGTGGAACCGATCGGTACGTCGAAATCCAGCTGATCATAGAAGTAATACGGTTGAACTTTGCGAAGGTCGAGGTTGACACCGGCCGCGCGCAAGCACGGTCCCGTGTACCCCCAGGCGATCGCGTCTTCCGCAGAGATCGCCCCGACCCCTTGCGTTCTCTGGATCCAAATTTTGTTTCCGCTCAAAAGACGCTCGAGATCGTCGATACCGGCACGGATCTTCTTACAGACTTCCAAGACCTCATCGAACCATCCCGGAGGCGCGTCTTGAGCCATTCCGCCGACGCGCGTGAGAGAAACCGTGAGTCTCGCTCCGCACAGTTTCTCGAAGAGGCTGTAAACCATCTCCCGGTATGTGAAGAGGTAGAAGAACGTCGACAACGCTCCCAAGTCGACCGCGTTCGCACCGATGCAGACGAAGTGGTCGATGATCCGCGAGAGTTCCGCAAGAATAATGCGCATCGCTTGCGCTTTGGGCGGAATCTCAACGCCCAGAAGCCGCTCGACCGTTTTGCAATAGCCGATGTTGTTCATCGGCGCCGAGCAGTAGTTCAACCGGTCGGTATACGGAATGACCTGGTTGTACGGATGAGTTTCCGCCATCTTTTCGAAGCAGCGGTGCAGATAACCGAGCTCAACGTTCGCGCGCGCAATCGTCTCGCCCTCGATTTCGGCCATGATCCGGAGCGTACCGTGAGTCGCCGGGTGCGACGGACCGATGTTCAGCGGCACGAGACTGCGCCCTTCCGGATTCCAGTTCGGGTCCGGCGGGAAGTGGAGCGGCAAAGCGCTCGAGCAATGCTGTTGCTGGTCGGCCACGTAATCCTTTCGCAACGGGTGCCCGACGAATTCGTGATGACAGAGAAGCCGGGTCAAGTACGGATGGTTCGCGAACTCGATGCCGAACATGTCGTAAGTCTCGCGCTCGAACCAGTTCGCGCACTTCCACACGGACGTGATACTGTCGATCCGTTCGTTTTCGCCGACTTGGGCCTTCACACGAAGGCGCTGGTAGGTCCGCGAGCTGAAGAAGTGGTAAACGACGTCGAAACGTTTCTGGCGACCTTGCATGTTGTTCAGATAGTCGGCGCCGCAAACGTCCATAAGGAAGTCGAACTTCCCTGATTCGCGCAGAAAGCGGACAACGGGAACAATGTCTTCCTTCGGGACCTCAAGTACGTCGTCTCCGACCGGGGTGACGTAAAACTTGAACGAATCGAAGCGTTCTTTGCTCACGAAGGAGCTGAGCTCTGCTTTGAGATTTTCAAGATTCTGCATCGACATTCTATATCCTCAGCTTCTCTGAATACCGGATCGACGGGTTCCGCGGTTCATCCGACAGGCTTGATCCATGCCGGACGTTTCCAGTTCTTCACCCACGGACGCGGATGGTTTTCGGCGATCATGCGCTGGAGAACCATGACGCCGTCCATGACGGCTTCCGGAGCCGGCGGGCATCCCGGAACGAAAACATCCACCGGAATGATCCGATCGATGCCTTGAAGGACGTGATAAGCACGGTAGAAACCACCGGAGCTCGCACAGGCCCCCATGGAAATGACGAACTTCGGTTCCAACATCTGCTCATAAATATGAAGCAGGATGGGAGCCATTTTTTCGGTAATTGTTCCCGCAACGATCAGCAGATCCGCTTGGCGCGGAGAAAAACGCACGACCTCGGCACCGAAGCGGGCGATGTCATACTTCGGCCCCATGACGGACATAAACTCGATACCGCAGCAGGCGGTTCCGTAAGGCATGGGCCAAAGGGAGTTCTTTCTTCCCCACGCCAAAATAGCTTCGAGTTTCGTCGTGAAAGCGAAAGAACGAGATGCCTCAACAAGTTCTTTTCCGCTCATTCCGCTGTTTGATGTTTCCACTGCTTGGGACATGGTCCCCACCTTCCCCGTTACCTGGTCAAATTCATGAGCCTCGCGTGACTTCGGCGCCAGCCGATCTTGGCCGGAGTTCTCTCTTCGGTTTTCCGCCGCCTTTTGACCGTCAAGGAGACGGCTGCGGACAAACCGCCAAGAAAACGTGAAAACCGCCTTGATACCGCCACTTTATGCCCAATCTTGAACTCGTTAACATAGGGTCACCCCCTTGTCACTTGGTTGTCATCAAGATTCGCAAGCGTGGTCGAATTGATGAGTTTGTGTGCAGAGAGGAAGTTGGAGCTCGAAAGGTTCTTTGGGCCGGCGTGGCAAGCGCCACGCCCGACACCAAAGATCTGCTTCTCGAGTTAACTGGCACGGCTGCAACGCCGACTTTCGAGGTGCCAAGCTCAGATTGGGGGGGCCAAGATCGAGCCTGGCGCAGGCTGGGTCCGTGCTCAATCCACTGATCAGCAGCTACCGAAACTCTAAGTGATCTCGACTCGAATCCCAATCGGCTGACTGCAGAGCCTAACTATGACTTTCTCTTCCCCTTTCAAAGAGAAGGGCCCGCGCGATTCAAGCGAACAAGTTTTAACGCTATGAATCAGAAAAGAAAAAGGCGGGGTTCGTCCCCGCCTTTTCCCGCCATCGAAATGTCGCAAATGCTTAGGCCGCTTTCTTCGCCTCACTCAAAAGGCCGACTTTCGTGCAAGCCTGAGCACAGACTCGCCAGAAGCTCTCTTTGATCGCGCTTTCGGCCGGACTGAACTTAATTTTGGGGAACGAATCACTTTCGAAGTGCGAGACGAACTCATCTTCGCTCACCGCCCTGGCCACTTTCAGAAGAACGCGAAGGTGAGTCTCGGTCATATCTCCTCCCACTAACATTTTCTTAAGGTTCCCTTCGCCGGTGGCTTTCAAAAAACCGTGAAGACTCCGGATTTCGTCTTGTGAATACATTCACTCCTCCCTCTTACTCTCCGTATCGGCAGATCTGGGCGGAATCGTGATGCCCGGACGAGCCCTTTAGTCCGGCGCCCGATGTTTCAATCTGAGGCAGAAGCGCCCGGAGCCTTGATTTTCAGCAAAGCCTTGCCCACCCCCTTCGCATAGGGCAAATTGGTCTTCCCTTTATGCGCCAGATTCCAGCCGGTTTTTTCAAGCGGCCTTTTATCCATTATTTTAAAGAACACCCGAGAGCGTTCGCGCTCGGAGTGGTTTCGCTATTTTTCACCAACCTCTTCGATATATTGACCCCGCTTGCCCTCAAAGCCGGCATCGACGGGCTCGAAAACCAAGACGGGCACGCGCTGACAACGGCGGTCCTGGCTTATGCCGGCTTCATGGCGGGATACGTCGTCTGCCGGTACCTTTGGAGGATCTTTTTCGGCCAATTCCAGCATTCCGTGGCGGAGGATCTGCGCAACCGGATCTTCGAAAAACTGTGCACGTTGGGGCCGACTTTTTACCACAAGACGCCGGTCGGCCAACTGATGAGCCTCATAATTAATGACGTGAACACGTTCCGGATGGCCATCGGTCCCGGCGTCCTCATTTTGCTCGACGCCGTCTTCTACATCGCGATGATCGTGCCCGTTATGATCTGGCTCTCCTGGAGCTGGACATGGAAAACGCTCATCATCCTCCCCTTCGTGCCGTTTTTCATGCGCAAGATGGAAACGCTGATCCACGAACGATATCGGGAAGCTCAAGACCGGCTTTCCGAAATGTCGGGTAAGGCGCAGGAAATCATCGCCGGCATCCGGCCCATCAAAAGTTTCGCGCAAGAGGACAATCAAACGTCATTCTTTAACGTTCTTTCGCGCGCCTATGAGAAGGTGAGTAACCGATTCGCCATCGTCGATTCCGCCTTCGACCCAGTGATGCAACTTTCGGTAACGCTGGGAAGCGTGATCCTCCTCTGGCTCTGCACGCCCGAAGTGATGCGCGCCGAAGTCACGCTGGGCACTTTCGTCGCGTTTCACGAGTACATTAAAAGGATGGTGTGGCCGATGACGGCGATAGGCTCGGGTGCGAGCATGTGCGAACAAGGTCTCGCAAGCTTCGACCGCATCACGGAACTCCTCACGACCGAGACCGATATTCCGGACACGGGCGATACCGACCTTGAACACTTCGAAAGCCTCGAAGTGCGCGACCTCACCTTCCACTATGAAGGCGCAGCCAACCCGGCTTTACATAAGGTGTCTTTCACCTTGCGCGCGGGAGAAACGATCGGCATCGTCGGCCCGGTCGGCGCAGGCAAAACCACTCTCCTTAGCCTCCTATGCCGCCTGTATCCGGCGCCGCCGAATTCGATCCTGATTAACGGTGTTCCGATCGAGCGGCTCACCCGGAAATCTTTGGCGAAGCTGATTTCATCGGTTCCCCAAGAGGCGTTTCTTTTCAGCGACACGATTTCAGAAAACGTGGCCTTGGGACTTGAGTGCTTTCCGGGCCTCGAACCGATCCGCGACGCCACGTCGGTGGTCAACATCGATAAAGAAATCGATTCAATGCCCCAGGGCTACGCCTCGTATTTGGGCGAACGCGGCGTGAACCTCTCGGGTGGTCAAAAGCAACGGCTCACGATCGCCAGGGCCTTGATCCGCCGTTCGCCGGTTCTCTTCCTTGATGACAGCCTGAGCGCGGTCGATGCGAAAACCGAGCGCGCCATCGTCGGCG
>Ga0207864_1004372_pt1 | contig 10790 bp, 12 predicted proteins | sample HigsolmetaAR202D_FD_184834 | JGI IMG/M metagenome (GOLD analysis project Ga0207864, IMG submission 184834) | Ionic liquid and high solid enriched microbial communities from the Joint BioEnergy Institute, USA - AR20-2-D (SPAdes) (version 2) ...
CGCAGCCCGAGCCACAGCCACACCCTGCGACGGCGCGCAGCGCCGTCGCCTTGATCCCATAAAGCCCAATTCGGCAACCAGAATTATCCGGAGAGAGAGTGGAACGTATTAAAACAAGAACCCCCATGTCCTCCAACTATCTACAAGAACTCGGCACAAAATTGAGTCAAGCCAGAAAGAAGTCCGGCTTGTCCACCAGAGAGCTGGCAAACATCTCAAACACAAACCAATCTACCATCTCACGGATAGAAAACGGCCAGCACATAAGGTCAACCGAGACAATAAAAAAGATCATCACAGCCCTACCGATATCCACAGAAGAGACAGAGCACCTCATTTCCGAGACTTTGAAAGCTTATGCAACGAGAACCAAGGAAAGGAGGATAGATGCTGGTTTTTCATTGAAACCGGATGCGGTTCGTCGGTTGGAGCGGTCAGCCTCTTCAGTGGCTGGTTTTCAGTCGGCGGTGATTCCTCGGCTGTTGCGGACCGGAAACTACGCCAAGGCTGCGGGGACTCGGGACCTCGGCGTCTCCGGCGTGCTCGATGACGAGACTCGGTCGTTCCGGTTCGTGGTGTCCGAGGGGGCGTTGCGGACCTGGCCGGGGGACGGTTCGGTGATGCTGGCCCAACTCGACTACGTGGCAGCGGTGTCAGAGCGGCCGAACGTATGGGTCGGGGTGGTGCCCTGGTCAGCTCGGCTGGATGTGGTGCCTCCGCACGGGTTCACGGTGTACGGGGATGAGGCGGTGTCGGTGGAGACCTTCACGGCTGAAGTGACCATCACCGATCCGGACGACGTGGCGGCCTACCGCGACGCCTTCGCCTCGGTGGAGCAGGCGGCCGTGTCCGGGGAGGAGGCACGGGAGTTGATCGCGACTGTCCGGGCAGACTTCGCGCGGCTCCTCGGCCAATCCAACTGATTCAGTGATTTCGTTGAATCATTACTCTGTCTTGGCTTACGCTCCCAACGTCAAGGTGTATAGCCCTCTAGACGGCGGTGGTTGCGGTGCCTCGACAGTGGTCACGCATGTTTCGCGCGTTCCCGCACCAGGTGCGGGACGCTCGCGAGTTCGCCCGGGCGGTCCTGGGTGATCATCCGTTGGTCGATCAGGTGGAACTCGTCGTCAGTGAACTGGCGACCAACTCGGTGAAGCACTCCAAGAGTGCGGAGTTTTGCTCCTCCTTCATCGTCGGCCTGAAGGTGGCCGACTGGGGTGTTCGCGTGGTCGTGGCCGACCTGGGCTCGCGTACCCCGATCACCCCTCACCCGGGGATGCCGTCGCCCGATGAGGAGCATGGTCGGGGTCTGGCAATCGTGGCCGCGCTGACCAAGCAGTGGGGACGCGACACACTCCCGGGAGGACAGCGCTTCTGGGCCGAACTGGCCACTGATCCCCCCTCGTCGTGAGCGGTCTGCGGATGCCGCGGCGGCGCAGACGCTTCCGGGCAGTTAGTTCCTCCTCTGGTGAACTCCTCGACCCTGCTTTGTCTAGGGGACTACACTCGCAAGCGCTGTTCATGCTGCTTGCTGTGGCGGAGAGGAGGGGGCGCGTGCCAAGCGAGTACGAGCGCATCGCAGCGATCGATGACCCGTTCGCTCTGCTCCGGGCGGCCACCGAACGTCTCGCCGAAGCACAGCAGGAAGTGACCGACCTGGCCCGGCTGCGCCGTCGCGTGATTCAGGACCTGCACGCTCAAGGGCTGTCGTATGCCCAGATCGCCAAGCAAGCCGGGCTGAGCCGTGGACGTATCCACCAGATCCGCCACACCGGCCCGGCACCCGAAGGGGAGTTTTTCGGCTCGGGCACGGTCACGGTCGTCACCCCGCTGCGCCACGACCCGGAGAAGAACCGGGCCGTGGTGTCGCTGGAAGACCTCAACACCGGCAAGCGGCTGGAAGAACTGGCGCGCAACCTCGAACTGACCGTCAAAGACGACCATGTCTCGGTCTCCGGAGAGGTCGACCTGAACCGCTCGGGCCTGGTGGTGGTGTGCGGACCTCGGATGAGCCGGGCCATACGGGAGCTGTACGACACCGACCCGGTGCTCCGTTGGGAGCGCGAAGACGGCGGACCGTGGCGCATCCGGGACACCCGAACCGGCGAAGTCCACTATGCGGGCTCCGACCAGAACCCGCCCAAACCCAGTGACATCGCCTATCTGGGACGGCTTTCCCGCCCCGACGGCAAGGGGTCGGTGCTAGTGATCGCGGGCGTGCACCCGGTGGGCTCACTCGGCGTGGCCCACCTGCTGTCCACCGACATCGCCACACTGTGGGGTCAGGTGGGAACGGACAACTTCTCGGTCCTGGTCCGTACCGAGTACGACCCCACCACCAACGAACCGACTAGGACCGAGTTGGCCACACCGCTGTACCGCCACGACCGGGAGTAGCCCGTGCCGTTCCGTCTCGCCACCGACCCGGCGCACACCGACCGGGTCAACGAGGATTTTGCGGCGGTGGGCGCGGATGTGGCGGTGCTGCTGGACGGGGCCGGCACCCCTGCGGGTTTTGAGTCGGGGTGTGTGCACGGGGTGGCCTGGTACACCCGCAGGCTCGGCGGCCTGCTGCTCGCCGAGGCCACCCCGGACCGCACGCTCGCCGACGCGTTGGCCTCGGCGATCGACACGGCCGCTGCACTGCACGGCCCCGCCTGTGACCTGGCCGATCCGAACACGCCCTCGGCCACTGTGGCCGCCGTGCGCTTCACCCCGGACAGGCTGGACTATCTCGTGCTGGCCGACTCGGTGCTCGTGGTGGACCTGGTCGACTCCGATCCGCTGGTGGTCACCGACGACCGGATCAACGCCGCAGAGCAGGAGGTCCGGCGCCTGCACCCGGCGGGGGAGAAGCTGACGCGCCGCGAGTTCGATGCGGGGCTGGCCCAGTACCGCAACGTTCCCGGCGGCTTCTGGACGGCAGGAGCCGACCCCCGCGCCGCCGGGGAGGCGCTCACCGGGAGTGTGCCGCTGGCCGGGGTGGCCGGGCTGGCCCTGCTCACCGACGGGGCCAGCCGACTGGTCGACACCTTCGGCCTGCTCGACTGGCGCGCCCTGCTCGACCTGCTGCACACCCAAGGACCGCAAGCACTCATCGCCCGGGTGCGCGACGCCGAACGCGCAGACCCCGACGGTCGGCGCTGGCCGCGCTCCAAACGCCACGACGACGCCACCGTCATCACCTGGCGACCGGCCAACTGAATACCCCCCTAGACAATCGTTCGGGCTTCTTGTTACCGTCTCTGTCAACCCCCCTAGACATCCCTTGTTCCGGGGCGCACGCCCTGTGTCGTCTAGGGGGATAGACAAGAGTGGAAAGGTGCTGCTAGATGGCGATTCAGGGTGCGTTGCCGGTGGCGTTTGGGACGGTGTTTCCGCACGGGGCGTTCGCGTTGGGGGTGGAGGCGGTGACGAACTTCGAGACCAAGCGGCCGGAGGTGGACCGGGAGACCGGGTTGCCGTTGTGGGCGGTGGAGGTGATCGACGCCGACCCCAACGCGCGGGGCCGGGCCAAGTCGGTGAAGGTCAAGGTGGCGGCCGAGGTCTGCCCCGTCCTGCCCGATGAGGTGGCGGGGCTGCCGTTCCGGCCGGTGGAGTTCGAGGGCATGACGGTCATGCCCTACGTGGACGACTCGGGGCGGCGGCCCCGGGTGGCCTACTCGCTGCGCGCCCGCGGCATCAAGGCTCCCGGCGCCGGTGGGCGTCGGGCGGCCAAGGACGCCTGAGCTGGTGTGAGCGGGGCGGCTTGGTGCTGCAACACCGGGCCGCCCCTGTGGCCCTTCTGCTTCTGTTCGGGTTGCCAACCGATGAACCACAGAAGAGGTGTGTCTGATTATGGCTGACCAGTCGTCTTCCGTCGTGTCGTGGGAGAACTTCGCGTTCTCCTCACCGGGTGCCTGCACCCGTCCGGCCTGCCTGGTGGGGGGTGGGTGCTGATGTGGTGGTCTCCTCGGCCGGCCTCTCAGCAGGTGTCGGTGACCACGCCGGTTCCGGCCCAGGCGTTCCGGTTCGCCACGCCGGTGCTGCCCACCCCGGTGGCGTTGATCGTGGCTCGCTGGCTGGCCCGCGCCCTGGTGCTGGTGGTGGGGCTGCCGTTCCGTTTCCCTGTGGCCTTTGCCCTGGCGGGCCTGTCCGTCTTGGGTGTGCACGTCTTCGGCACAGTCACCGTGGCGGTGGTCTGGGTGCTGGTCGTTGTCGGCCTGCTGGTGTGGTGGTGGCGCTGGCCGGTCTCCTTCCGGCACTGCGTGGGGCTGCGGCTGCTGGCGGCGTGGCGGTGGTGGGTGTATGCGCGGCACTGGCAGCCGGTGCTCGTGGTGGCCGGGCTGGCCCAGACCTACCAAGAGCGCCAGTACCTTCCCCGCATCCGCAAGGTGACGTGCACGGCCTGGGCCGACCGGGTGCGAGTGCGTCTGGTCGCCGGGACGACTCCCGCCGACTTCGAGAGCCGGGTGGTGGAGTTGGCGCACGGGTTCGGCGCGCCCTCCTGCCGGGTGATGGTGCTCGGGCCGCGGGACGTGGTCTTGGAGTTTCCCCGCCTGGACACCTTGGCTGCCCCCATCGACGCCCTGGAGGTGCCCGAGGCGGTCGATCTGGGCGCGCTGCCGGTGGGCCTGCGTGAGGACGGCACGCTGTGGCGGTTGCGCCTGCACGGCACGCATGTGCTGGTGGTGGGGGTGACCGGCTCGGGCAAGGGCTCGGTGCTGTGGTCGGCGGTCCGCGCCATGCTTCCCGCCTTGGAGGACGGGACGGTGCAGGTGTGGGCGGTGGATCCCAAGCGGATGGAACTGTCCTATGGCCGTGACCTGTTCGCGCGGTATGCCGACACGGGGGAAGCGGCGGTGGCCCTGCTGGAAGACGCGGTGGCCGAGATGCAGAACCGGGCCGAACGCTACGCCGGACACCGACGCTCCCACACCCCCACGACCGAGGACCCGTTCGTGGTGGTGGTGCTGGATGAGGTGGCGTTCCTGACCGCCTACCACCCCGACCGCGACGTGCGGCGTCGCGCCGAAAACGCCATCGCCACGCTCACATCCCAGGGGCGTTCGGTGGGGTTCTGCGTCCTGGCGGCGTTGCAGGACCCGCGCAAGGAGGTCATGAACCTGCGCAACCTGTTTCCCGACAAGATCGCCCTGCGCCTGGATGAGGCCGCCCAGGTCGACATGGTGCTCGGCGAAGGCGCACGCGACCGCGGCGCCAATGCGCACCTGATCGATCCGGCCCTTCCCGGGGTGGCGTTCGTCCGGCTGGAGGGCTCGCCCGTGCCGGTGCGGGTGCGGGCGGCGTATGTGTCCGATGCCGACATCGACGCCATGACCGCCCGCCTCGCCCCCACCTCCGTGAAGGCCTCCGGGGCCGGGGTGGAGCGGTCGGCCTCGGCGGACGCGACGGTCACGACGGTGCTGCGCGTGGCGGAGGGGGCCGCGTAGATGCCCACGCCGACCGGTAAGACCACCCGCGCCGAACGCCTGGCCCAGCCGTTGGCGCGGGTGGTGGCCGAACAGGTCGCCGCCGACCACGGGGTGTGCATCCGCCCGGTGGCCCTGCGGCGTATCGACACCGTCACCGGGGCCAGCGAGGTCGTCGACGTGCCGTGCGGGGCAACACTGGAGTCTCGCTGCCCGGCGTGTGCGCGCCGCAAGCGGTCCCTGCGCCGCACCCAGTGCGAAGAAGGCTGGCACCTGACCGAAGAACCCGTCATCACCCCCAACGAACCGACCACGGTGCAACGGGCCTGGGTCGAACAGCGGGCCGTGGTCACGGCTGAACGCGACCGGCTGGCCGCTCGCGGCGCTGACCCCGAGGCCCTGGCGGAGTTGGACCAGGCCATTGCTGATCTGGATGAGGAGATCGCCGCCTCGGGGCTACGCGGCCGAATCGCCCCACCCCCTGCCTCGGCGGTGGCCAAGACCAGGCCTCGGCGGGTGCGCTCGACCCGGCGACGCCAAGACGCGCCCGACCTGCCCAAGCGTCCGATGGTGCGCCGCACCGTGGGCCGGGCCTTCACCGACCCCGACACCGGCAAAGTGTTCCGGCCGTCGCTGTTCCTCACGCTCACCTGTGACTCCTACGGGCGGGTGCGCTCCGACGGCACACCGGTGGACCCGGCCTCCTACGACTACCGGCGGGCCGCACGCGACGCCCTGCACTTTTCCAAGCTGGTGGACCGGTTCGTGCAGAACCTCCGCCGGGTGGCCGGGTTCGAGGTGCAGTACTTCGCCACGGTGGAGCCGCAACGCCGGTTGGCTCCGCATCTGCACATGGCGATCCGCGGCACGATCCCGCGTGCGGAGCTGCGGCAGATCGCGGCGGCCACCTACCACCAGGTGTGGTGGCCTCCGACTGATCGGGTGGTCTTCGACGGCGACCACCTGCCCGTCTGGGACGAAGCAACCGGCTCCTACCTCGACCCACAGACGGGCGAAGTCCTGCCCACCTGGGACCAAGCCCTCGACGCCCTGGACGCCGACCCTAACGCCCAACCCCTGCACGTGGTCCGCTTCGGCCTCCAAGTCGACGCCAAAGGCGTGCTCGCCGGATCACCCGACGTCGACCGGTGCATCCGGTACCTGGCCAAGTACCTGACCAAGGACATCGCCGAATGCCACACCGTCCAGACGGTGGCGCAGGAACAGCACGTCGAACGCCTCCTGGACGCGTTGCGCTATGAGCCCTGTTCGCCGCGGTGTGCGAACTGGCTGCGCTACGGCATCCAACCCCAAGCAGCCAAACCAGGACTGCGCCCGGGGTTTTGCACCTCCAAGGCGCACCGGCGTGAGTACCTGGGCTATGCGGGCCGGCGCGTCCTGGTCTCGCGCAAGTGGTCCGGCAAGACCCTGGCCGACCACAAGGCCGACCGCCTGGCCTGGGTCCTGCGCACCCTTGGCCTCGACCCCACCAACCCCACCAACGACCGAGAGAACACCCACCCCGCAGCTTTTCCGCTGCGGTTCCTCGGCGACGGCGACCGCATCGCCTGGGAACTGGCCCGACCCACCGACCCGGACGTGCCACCCCGCGAACACCGCCTCCTGCGGGCCGTCGGCGAAGCACTCAAACGCCGCGCCGCCCTCCACGCGGCGCAAGCCGCTCAACGACAGGCCACCCTTTCGGCAACTGGAAAGGCAGCGTGATGGCTGATCTGATCCTTGCCGTTGATGAGGCGGCCCAGTGGCTTCAGACCGACCAGCGGATGCCTTGCGGCCTGGCCCGCTCTCGGCAACTGCGCTCGGTCAAGACCGGTCGGCCTCTGTTCGTGCCGTTCTCGGTTCTGGTGGAGTGCCTGAAAGGTCTGGAGGGCGCGGCCTGATGGCGGTCAACAATCGGCGGAACCGCAAAGGGCGCAAACGGGCCAACGGGGACGGGAGCATCTGGAAGCGCAAGGACGGACGCTACGCCTTCGCGGCCTACGTTCTGACCACGGACGGCATTTACAAGCGCGTCCAGGGCTACGGGCGCGACTACGAAGACGCCCGGACCAAGCTGCACAAGCTGCTCGCCGACTCCGACCGGGGTATCCCGGTGGCTTCGGAGAACTGGACGGTCGGGGATTACCTGGACTACTGGTTGGAACACGTCGTGCGGGTCGAGCGGCGGCCCAAGACCGTTCAGGGCTACGAAAGCGTCATACGTCGCCACCTCGTTCCCGCTCTGGGATGGAAGCGGCTGGACAAGCTGACCGCTCGCGACGTGCGGACCTTCATCACGAATATTCGGCAACAGTGCCAGTGCTGCCGCAACGGCACCGATGCCGCACGGGAATTTCCCCGCTGCTGCGCCAAGACTTCCCCGGAATGCTGCGGGACCCGGTTGTCGGCACGCATGGTGCAGTTCATCCATGCCGTACTGCGCAACGCTCTTCAGACGGCGGTCCGGGAAGAGGTCATCCCCCGCAACGTGGCTTCTCTGGTGCGGGTTTCCGCACCGCGCTACACGGTAAACCGCGGGCTCGACCTGGCCCAGGCCAAGCGGCTGTTGAAAGTCTCCAGGGACGACCGGTTTCACGCGCTTTACGTCCTGGCGCTCTGCCTGGGACTGCGGCGCGGGGAACTACTCGGACTGCGCTGGCAAGACGTGGACCTGGTGGCGGGACGTCTGGAGGTGGTCCACACCCTGCAACGGGTCGACGGTCGGCTTCTCCTGGTGCCGCCCAAGACCGAGGGCTCGGCGCGGACGGTCCCCCTGCCTGACCTGTGCATAACTGCGCTACGGGAGCACCGGGAACGCCAGCTCGCCGAACGCTCTGCGGCGGGGGCGAACTGGCAGGACCACGGTCTTGTGTTCCCCTCACGGCGGGGCACTCCGTTGGAACCGACCAACCTGCGGCGCAGTTGGCATCCGCTGCGGTCGGCGGCGGGCCTCGACGGGATGCGCTTCCATGACCTTCGGCACACCTGCGTGACGCTGCTGCTCAACCTCGACGTGCCTCCCCAGGTGGTCCGCGAGATCGTCGGGCACAGCGACATCGGAGTGACCATGACGATCTACGCGCACACCTCCCTCGACGACAAACGGCGGGCGCTGGGCAGGCTCGGCGACGCGCTCGGCTGAGGCGGTTGCTGTCACGTTGCTGTCGACCGGTGCGGAAAAACGCCCGAGGCCGTAGTCGGCCCCGGGCGTTTGCGCTGCTTGTCGGGGGTGGGCGCGAGAGGACTCGAACCTCCGACCGCCCGCTTGTAAGGCGGGTGCTCTGACCAACTGAGCTACACGCCCGCACACGTGGGCGACCCGACCGGGTCGGGTCGTCCCGCAGGGAGATAGTACCGGTTCGGGCGGGTCAACGTCGCCCGCGTTGGGGGACCAGGCCGCTCAGGACCCGGGACAGCGCCTGCTCCACCTCGTTGGTGAGGGCCGCGTCCACCGGGGTCGGCTCGGCCGGAGCGAGCTGCGGACGGACCTCTCCGCAGCCGTGGCACTCGATCTCTCCCAGCCGGGAGATGAGGAAGGTGGAACGGCAGCGTCCGCAGCGATCCAGGTCCGCCTTCCAGTCCCGGCTGGCCAGGCAGTCCGGGCAGATCAGCACCTGGCGTTCCCGGCGCACCCCGCGCTCCCACGGCTCTGCGCCGCAGGAGGGGTCTCCGGAACGCGCCCCGCACAGGTAGCAGGGCATGGGGTCTCCTTCGGGTGGTTCCTCAGTCGAGTTCGACGAACGCCTTGCGGTAGTCGTCCAGGTCGCGTTCCCGGGAGATCGGGTTGACGATGCTCCAGCGCACCACGCCTCCGGTGTCGACCAGGAAGCTGCCGCGCAGCGCCACGCCCCTGGCGTCGTCGAACACCCCGTACGCGCGCGCGACCTCGCCGTGCGGCCAGAAGTCCGCCAGCAGCGGGAAATCCACGCCCTCCTGGTCGGCCCAGACGCGCTGGGCGAACATGGAGTCCACCGAGATACCGAGCAGTTGGATGTTGCGTTCGGCGAACTCGTCCGCGTGATCGCGGAGCTGCCGCAGCTCACCGCTACAGATACCGGAGAAGGCGAGCGGGTAGAACACCGCCATCACCCTCTTGCGTCCCCGGAAGTCCGACAGCCGCACGGTCTGGCCGTGCTGGTCGGCGAGCTCGAAGTCGGGGGCCGGGCGGCCCACTTCGATCGGCATGGGTCCTCAATTCCTGTTCCGGTCGCGTGCCGCCCCGGCGACAGGGCGGCACGCGACCCGCGTCGGGCTGCGACGTCCGCGGCGCGACGGGGAGGAGCGCGGGATCGTCAGCGGTGTCCTTTGGGGAGGACGAGGCGGGTCCCCGACCAGTCGGGGCCTGCGCTCACTGCGCTGGTCTGCGACAGTCCCGCGGTCGTCGCGGCCTCCGCGACGTCGCTGGGTGAGACGTGTCCCTCCCTGCCGGCCTTGGGAGTCAGCACCAGGATGCTGCCGCCGCCCTCGATCGTGGCGGACACGTCCACGAGCACGTCGGTGAGGTCGTCCTCCTCGTCGGCGCGCCACCACAGCAGTGCCGCGTCAACGACGTCGGGGTAGTCCTCATCCACCAGCTCGCTACCGGTCGCTTCGGCGATCGACCGGCGGAGCTGTTCGTCCACGTCGTCGTCGAATCCGAACTCCTGCACCACCTGACCCGGTTTGAACCCGAGTCGTTCGGCCAAGCCGCGTTCGCTCTGCGCTTGGCCCGCGGTCGCGCTCACGAAAAGTCCTCCTCCGTTTCGATGTTGCCCGCCTTCACGGGCACGGGCGCGACTGGTCCCGTTTCCGGGGCGATCCCGCCGTTGCTGGCTAAGTTCACACGTTGGGTACCTGGTTCGTCAACGCGCGTTCGTCGGTGTGCTCTGCTTCTACCATCCTGCCCCGTCAGCCGGACTCGTCAAGAACGACAGCCGCACCCGGCGGTCGGGATTGTCGACGTTCAGGTCGACGATGGCGATAGATTGCCACGTCCCCAGGGCGAGTTTTCCCGAAACCACGGGAACTGTGGCGTAGGGGGCGATGAGCGCGGGCATGACGTGCGAGCGGCCGTGGCCGCGCGATCCGTGCCGGTGCCGCCACCGGTCGTCCGCGGGCAGCAGGTCGCCCAGGCTGGCGAGGAGGTCCTCGTCGGACCGGGACCCCAGCTCCATGACCGCCACTCCGGCCGTGGAGTGCGGGACGAACACGTTCAGCAGTCCGTCACCGCCCGTCTCCGCGACGAACTCGGCGCACTGCGGAGTGATGTCGACAACAGCCTCCGTTCCACCGGTGCGCAATTCGAGCAATGTGGTCCGCATGCGGCAACGGTTACCCATGTTCGGCCCGGTTGCAACCTCCTCGGCCCCTGTTGTCCGCTCCTTGCGGACGAGAAATTGC
>Ga0207864_1004375_pt1 | contig 10787 bp, 5 predicted proteins | sample HigsolmetaAR202D_FD_184834 | JGI IMG/M metagenome (GOLD analysis project Ga0207864, IMG submission 184834) | Ionic liquid and high solid enriched microbial communities from the Joint BioEnergy Institute, USA - AR20-2-D (SPAdes) (version 2) ...
GGTACGAGGGAATGGGAACGCTGGAATCTGCACCGGGCATCGAACCTCCTGCATGCTTCCATGCGGCTCGCGCCCGGCGAATTCCGGCTGTACAAGGTCGCATGGCTGGCCTCCTGCGTCCTCTACAACCGCGAAAAACTGGTTGAAGTCGGCGGCTTCTCATTCTGGCCGCGCCTGCCGCGATTTCACTCCGGCGAGGAAGTTCTCGTACAGAATCTGATGTTGCGCCGTTGGGGCGGATGCGGTGTGATGCCTTCCCAAACCTGGTACTCGGAAGTCCCATCGACCGTGCTGAATGAGGCGGGAACTGTCGACGGGCACGCCCTCGATCTGTTGCCGGAGATGCTTCACCGCTATGCAGCGCCGGCAACGAAGCCTTAGTGAATGGGAGTGAGCCTTTCCTAGCGGAAGTCTCGCGTAGGTTCGTGAGGAGACTCCCCATGAACCTGATGAGATACGGGGTGCTTTTTTCTCGCTGATCCTTGCACCCCGAGCCCTGCCCGCTGACAACTTTTTCCCCTTAGAGCCGGGCAACTTTTGGACGTACCGGGAGAAAGACGGCAGGGAGGAATTGACCGTAAGGGTCGGGACCTCCGCTGTGATCGATGGACAAGTCTACTCCAGGCTGATCGGCTACGTGGATCAGAGCTTGTGGGTTCGCCTGAATGAAGCCAACGAGCTTGTATACCGCGACGAGGAACGGCAGGCCGACATCCCTCTGACTCTCTTCCGTCAGCCGGCCGGGTCCTGGTTCGAAGCTCCTTTCCGGATATGCCAGCAGGAAGGACAGGCCCAGGAAAATAGGGTAGAGTACAGCGGTTCCGCCGGGACCTTTCACCGAGGCATTGCAGATTCGCTACCGGTCGTACGGTTGTGCGGATGCGGGCGTCGAGGAGGAATTGTTCGTCGAAAACATGGGTATGGTGCGCCGCGTGGTTACGACGATTGCCGGTCCCCGCTCGTATGACCCGGTTTCAGCCAGGATCGGGAAGATGACGCTTACAGCGTGGTCCGGATCCATGTTTCGGGTGACGACGGAGGTCGAACGCGGTGTCGCTCGCGTCAAGCTCGAGTTGAGTTTGACTGGCGGCGCTGCCCCTATCCGGCTCAAATATCCCTCCTCTCAGCAATTTGATATGGAGGTACGAAACGAGGCGGGCGAGGTCGTCTACCGCTGGTCAAGCGATAAGCTGTTCCTGCCATTCGTTCAGGAGCGGACCGTCAGCATGCTTCAATACGAAGTCGAGGTTCCGATTGAAGACCTGCGATCGGGCTTGTATAAAGTAACCGGCTGGCTGACGGCAGGCGAAAGCAGACGCGAATTCTCAGGCTCGACCGAGTTTCATATCGAAGCCCCGCCTGCTGTGCAGTAGATCCGCATCAACGCGTTTGCGCGCGGTCATTCGCGGCCGCGCGCACTTTAATGAAAATCGTGCGAGGAAACTGCAGGCTGCTCCACTCCAAGCGGAGTTACACGAGCCACCTTCACTGAGACAACATTGTCTACATTCTGCAGCGTCCCCTCCAGCAGCAGGAACTGTTCACCAACCAGGACGGTACGGTTCCTGTCGAAAAAGTTTGGATCGACGATGGCATTCGCAATGCCGGTTTCGTCTTCCAGACTCAGAAAAAGAAATCCCTTGGCTGTTCCAGGACGCTGGCGGCAAATGACGCAGCCGGCGACTTTCACATACATGCCATTTTGCAGGCGGGGAAGATCCACAGCCCGAGCGACTTTCATTTTGTCCAGCCGCTCGCGGTGCCAGGCCATCGGATGCCTGCCGATCGTGAGCCCCATGCCCCGGAAATCGGCATGCAGGCGCTCGACGGAGTTCATGGGATTCAAAGGACACTCATCGGGCGGATGATCCATGGCATCAAACAGAGGGCCAGCGGATCGCAAAGCCGCCTCGCTTTGCCAAAGAGATTGCCGCCGGTGGCCGTCCCGTCCGGACAATGAATTCAGAGCGCCGATTTGAGCCAGTTGCGTCAACTCATCCTTCCGCAGTTCCGGGACACGGCGGGTCAGGTCATCGATGCTGGAAAAAGGGCCTCTGGCGCGTTCTTCGACGATCGCCAGCGCGGCTTCCTTACGGAAGCCTTTCACATAGTTAAAACCCAGGCGCACGACCTTTTCCCCGCCCTCATTCTCGATCGTGCACAGCCAGTCAGAGCGGGCCACATCGACAGGGCGAAAGTGCAATCCATGACGCTGCGCGTCTTTCACCAGCGTGGCCGGCTGATAAAAGCCCATCGGCTGATTGTTCAGCATTGCAGCCGTAAAGGCCGCCAGATAATGGCACTTGAAATAAGCGCTGGCGTAAGCGATCAGTGCGAAGCTGGCAGCATGCGATTCCGGAAATCCGTAGAGCGCAAAAGAAGTGATCGACTGAATAATCGTCTCCTGCACCGTTCCGGTAATGCCCTTGGCATTCATTCCATTCCGCAGCTTCACCTCCACTTCCTTCATCCGGGCTTCCGAGCGTTTGAAACCGAAGGCACGGCGCAGTTCTTCCGCCTCGCCGCCGGTAAAACCAGCCACAATCATCGCCATCCGGAGCAATTGTTCCTGAAAAAGCGGTACGCCCAGAGTGCGCTTCAGCACAGGCTCCAGAGCAGGGTGCATATAATCCACCGGCTCGCGCCCCTGCCGGCGCCTTAGGTAGGGATGCAGCATCTTGCCTACAATTGGCCCGGGACGAATGATCGCCACTTGCACAACAATGTCATAGAAGCATTTCGGACGCAGACGCGGCAGGCACGACATCTGAGCCCGGCTTTCCACCTGAAACAGCCCCACCGTATCAGCCTTGCTCAAGGCTGCATAAACCTTGGCATCGTTCTGAGGCAGATGCGCCAGGTCGATCTCCTCACCGTAAGCTTCCTTCACAAGCTTCTGCGTATCCTTGAGGACCGCCATCATGCCAAGACCCAGCAGATCCACCTTGATCATCCCCATGTCGGCGCAATCATCCTTATCCCATTGAATGACCACGCGCCCGGGCATTGTGGCTGGTTCGAGAGGCACGATGGAATCCAACTGTCCCTGGCATATCACCATACCGCCGGAATGCTGGCCCAGATGGCGAGGCAAATCCTGAATCGCGCGGAAATTCTCAAAGAACTTCCGCACCAGAGGCTGCTGTAAATCAAAGCCCGCTTCCCGAAACCGGCGCTCATCCGTATCCTTCGGATCATGCCATTCCCACCCGCGCGTGAGATTGGAAAGCCTCGCCAGAGACTCCTGGTCGAAGCCGAACACCTTCCCGACGTCGCGAGCCGCCGACCGGCCCCGGTAGGTTATGACATTTGCCGTCATCGCCGCGCCTAAACGGCCATAGCGCTGATAGACGTACTGGATGACACGCTCCCGGTCGTCGCCGCTTGGCAGGTCAAGATCGATGTCCGGCCACTCACCGCGCTCCTCAGAAAGAAAACGCTCAAATAGCAGCTCCATACTGACGGGGTCTACGGCAGTAATCCCCAGCGCATAGCAGACAGCGGAATTCGCGGCAGAACCGCGGCCCTGCACCAGCACATCGTTACGGCGGCAAAACTCGACAATGTCCCAGACAATCAGGAAGTAGCCGGCGAGATTGAGTTTCTCGATAAGAGCAAGCTCGAACTCTATTTGTCTGCGAGCCCGTTCCGTGTAAGGACGGTATCGCCTTCGCGCGCCTTCCTCCGTCTTCTTGCGCAAATAAGAGTTCATCGTTTCGCCGAGTGGGACCGGATACTCCGGAAACTGATACCCGAGGTCCGCCAGCGTGAAATCGAGGCGGGAGGAAAGCTCCACAGTGTTGGCTATGGCTTCCGGCAGATCACCGAAGATTTCCGCCATCATGGACGCGGGCTTAAGGTAACGCTCAGCGTTGATCGCTAACAGACGGCCGGCCGTTTCAAGCGTCACCTTATGGCGCACGCAGGTGAGCACGTCGAGCAGTTCACGGTGAGCGGGGTTCGCATAGGAAACGCCGTTCGTGGCGAGCAGCGGGAGCTTGAACGATCGCGCCAGAGCAACCGCAGCCTGGTTCCGCGCCTCTTCCTCCCGGTGGAAGTGCCGCTGCAGCTCGACATAAACGTTCTGGCGCCCGTAGATACGGATCAGATGCTCGAGCATCTGCCTGGCCGCTTCTCCGCCCTGCCTGAACGCATGCGCCAGAGGCCCTTCCGGCCCACCCGTAAGGCAGATCAGCCCTTCAGAATAGCGGTTCAGCTCCTCATGGGTCGCCGCGGCCTCCCCCTTCTTGCTCCGCAGCTTCATCGAGCTGATGAGGCGGCAAAGATTCTGATACCCGGTGCGCGTCGAGGCCAGTAACGGGTAACGGCACCCGTCAACGGTGGTAACTTCCGCGCCAATATGAGCTTTCACTCCCAGTTTCCGGGCAGCCATGTGAAACCGGGGAGCGCCGCTGAGCGAATCTCGATCCAGCTGGGCAATGGCGGGAAGTCCCAGCTCTGCTGCCGCATTCACAAGATCCTCTGGATTTGCAGCACCTTCCAGAAAACTGAATGCCGACCGGGCATGAAGCTCAACGTACTTCATTTTCGCCTTTTCTTCGCCTATTAGAGTATAACAACCCTGATGGCGAACGGGGGCGGGATGTACAATCACTTCATCCAGCCAGCGGTACCGGCTGCCGGAGGGACGAGATGCGAAGAACCATGAGCCGCCGGGACTTCTTAAGCACAGTGGGAGCGGCCGCACCGCTCGTTGCCGCACCGCCCGAGAAACGGCCTAACTTCGTCTTCATTTTCACTGACGATCAGCGGTTCGATACGATCCGCGCGCTTGGCAACCGGGAAGTCCACACACCGAACATGGACCGGTTGGTCAAGCAGGGTCTTGCCTTCACACACGTCTTCACAATGGGTGGGACGATCCCGGCCATTTGCGCTCCAAGCCGGGCGCAGCTCATGACCGGGCAGACGCTCTTTCACGTCCACCGCAGCATCATACAGCCCGGAGATGCGGCCGGAAGCCGGCGTCCGTTCACCCTGTTCCCTGAGGCGTTACACCAGGCCGGCTGTGCAACTTTCGCTACCGGGAAATGGCACAATGGCCCGGCCCTCTTCAATCGGGCCTTCCGCGACGGCGCAGCCATCTTCTTCGGCGGCATGAGCGATCATGACAAAGTGCGCGTCTTCGACTACGACCCGAGCGGTCGCTATCTAAAGGAGAACGCGCGCACCGGCAACGCGTTTTCGAGCGAGCTGTTCACCAACGCCGCGCTTCAGTTCCTAAAAAACCGGAAGAAGGACAAGCCCTTCCTGCTCTACATCGCCTACACTTCACCGCATGATCCCCGGATGGCTCCCCAGCGCTACAGGGATCTATATCAGGCAAGGAACATTCGGCTGCCCGCAAACTATCTGCCGCAGCATCCCTTCGACAACGGGGAGATGAAGGTGCGGGATGAGCTGCTGGCGCCCTTCCCGCGCACGCCGGAAGAGGTGCAGGAGCACATCGCCAGCTACTACGCGATGATAAGCGAAGTGGATGCGCAGATCGGACGCGTCCTTGACGAAGTAGAGCGAAGCGGCGAAGCGGGCAACACGTACATCATCTTTGCAAGTGACAACGGGCTTGCCGTTAGACGTCACGGGCTGCTGGGGAAACAGAATCTGTATGACCACAGCGTCCGCGTTCCAATGGTGATTGCCGGCCCCGGTATTCCAAAGGGCCGCCGCAGTCACGCATTGTGCCACTTGATGGATCTTTGCCCTACGATCTGTGACCTCGCCCGCGTTCCCATCCCTGACACAGTCGAGGCAAGAAGCCTTAAACCGCAGCTCAACAATCCGAATGCTCCCGGGCGGGACGCGGTGATCTTCGCCTACCGTCATTTCCAGCGCGGCGTCCGGACGGATCGCTATAAATTGATCCTCTACAACGTCAAGGGCGTCAAGACGGCACAGCTCTTTGACTTACAGAAAGATCCGGATGAACGCCACAATCTGGCCGGGGATCCGGGCCAGGCGGCACGAATCCGTGAACTGAAGGCGTTGCTACAACAAAGGCTTCGGGAGGCGGGCGACCGGACGGATCTCGACGCATCCGACTGGACTGTCTGACACTGGCGCGAGAACCTGCAATGACCGGATTGAATCGAAGAGAGTTTATGGCAGCTCTGGCAGCGGGAACGCTGGGGGCGGCACAAGCCAACAAGCCAAACGTAATCCTGATTCTTCTCGACGATCTCGGGTGGGCAGACCTTGGCTGCTATGGCAACCGTGTCATCGAGACTCCGAATATCGACAGGCTCGCGGCTGACGGAGTCCGCTTCACGAACGCCTATGCAGCCTGCCCCGTCTGCTCGCCTACGCGCGCCAGTATCCTGACTGGCAAGTACCCTGCCCGCTTGCACCTCACCGACTGGATCCCTGGACGCAAACAGTGGCCGCACGCGAAGCTCCTGGTTCCGGAGTTCGAGCAACAGTTGCCTCTAAAGGAAATTACAATTGCCGAGGCGCTGCGTCCTTTCGGTTATCAATCAGCCAGCATCGGCAAGTGGCATCTCGGAGCCACGGGATTCGGCCCCGAGCAGCAGGGATTTCAACTGAATGTGGCTGGTACGGAGAAAGGCTCGCCGCCTGCCTACTTTGGTCCCTTTGCTCTTCCGGGACTAAAGAGCGGGTCGAAAGAGGATTTTCTCACGGAGATGCTGACCGCCGCAGCCGGGAGGTTCATCGATTCCGTCTATGAGCGCGGTCCCTTTTTTCTTTACCTGCCAGAGTTTGCGGTGCACACACCGCTTCAGGCGCGTCCCGAGGCAGTCGAGAAGTACCGGAAGAAAGACGCAAAGATCCACCCGGTGTATGCCGCAATGGTAGAGAGCGTGGATCAGGCGGTGGGGCGGATTCGGAAGAAGCTCGTGGAACTTGGGATTCAGGACAACACCATCCTTGTGCTCACTTCTGACAACGGAGGGCTGCGGTACGAAGGACGATCCAAGGTCCTGGTGACCGACAACAGTCCGCTGCGCGCCGGGAAGGGGCACCTCTACGAGGGAGGAATTCGCGATCCGCTGCTGATTTACTGGCCCGGCGTCACTAAGCCGGGGCGTGTGATCGATACGCCGGTATCGTCCATTGACCTTCTGCCGACGATCCTGGAGATGGCGGGAGCGCAGTCGTCCATTCCGAAAGACGTCGACGGTGTGAGTCTTGCGCCGCTTTTGCGCGGAGGTCCGCCGCCGCGGCGAGACGAACTGTTCTGGCACTACCCGCACTACAGCAATCAGGGAGGAGTCCCGAGCGGCGCAATTCGGCGCGGCGATTTCAAGCTGATCGAGTTTTATGAAGACGGCCGCCTGGAACTGTTCAACCTCAGGGAGGATCCCGGCGAGCGGGTTAACCTTGTGCGAAAGATGCCGGCCACGGCGAAAGACTTGCACAGGCGGCTCCAGGCATGGAGGCAGAGCGTCAAAGCGGCCATGCCGAAAGAGAATCCGAATTATGACCCGGCAATGGCAGACCAGGGCCTCACCGGAGTGGAGCCGATCACCAAGCCCTCCGATTAGCGAAAATGGGAGTAGAGGGGTAAACGATCCGAATGTCGAAAACATCCTCACCGTCTGCAAGTGTGGTTGACCGGTCCACCGATCTGTTTCAGCAGCGCGGCCACCCATTAGACGTCTTTTTCACGCCGAACGGCGTGGCCGTCATCGGCGCGACGGAAACGCCGGGCAGCGTCGGACGCACGACACTGTGGAACCTGATCAGTAGTCCGTTCGGCGGTACGGTCTTTCCTGTCAATCCCAAGAGGAGCAGCGTCCTTGGCATCAAGGCATATCCGAGCGTGAAGGATATTCCCGCGCAGTTGGATCTGGCCGTCATCGCCACACCTGCTCCGACAGTCCCGGGCATTATTCGAGAATGCGGCGAGGTCGGCATACGGGGCGCCGTCGTGATCTCAGCGGGCTTCAAAGAACTCGGCCCAGAGGGAGCGCAACTCGAACGCGAGCTGCTGGAGGAGGCGCGCAAAGCGGGCATTCGCATTATTGGCCCGAATTGTCTGGGTCTAATGAGCCCGCCCACGGGTGTCAACGCGACATTTGCAGCCGGCATGGCGCGGCCAGGGAATGTGGGCTTCATCAGCCAGAGCGGAGCGCTCTGCACGGCGGTTCTGGACTGGAGCTTCCGGGAGTTGGTGGGCTTTAGCGCGTTTATCTCCGTCGGATCAATGCTGGACGTAGATTGGGGCGACTTGATTGACTATCTCGGCAACGATCCGCGTACCCGCAGCATTCTGATCTACATGGAATCGATCGGCAATGCCCGCAGCTTTCTTTCCGCTGCACGTGAAGTAGCCCTAACCAAGCCGATCATCATCATCAAAGCGGGCCGTACGGCAGCCGGAGGAAAAGCAGCGGCCTCGCACACCGGTTCTCTGACCGGAAGCGACGCCGTGCTTGATGCGGCCTTCCGCCGGACCGGGGTCCTGCGGGTGAACAACATCTCCGACCTCTTCTACATGGCAGAGGTATTGGCCAAGCAGCCGAGACCGAAAGGTCCGCGGCTGATGATCCTGACCAATGCAGGAGGGCCCGGAGTATTAGCGACTGACGCCCTGATTACAGCAGGCGGTGAACTGGCGGAGCTGTCCCCGGAGACGGTGAACGAACTGAATGCCATCCTTCCTTCGCACTGGAGTCGTGGCAACCCGATCGACATTCTCGGCGACGCTAGCCCGGAACGTTACGCCAAGTCGCTTGAGATTGCGGCAAAGGACCCCAACAGCGACGGTCTTCTCGTGATTCTGACCCCGCAGGCAATGACTGACGCCACGAAGACCGCAGAGCATCTGAAGCCTTACGCCAAGCTCGGCAACAAGCCCGTGCTAGCAAGCTGGATGGGCGGTGCGGAAGTTGCCACGGGAGAGGCGATCCTGAACGCCGCCAGTATCCCGACGTTCCCTTATCCGGACACAGCCGCTCGCGCTTTCCATTACATGTGGCGATACACGTACAATCTGCAAGGCCTGTACGAGACGCCGGTCATGCAAGAAGGCGATCAGAGTGACGCGGAGAATCGGAAGAAAGTAAGAAGCATCATTTCGAAGGCCAGGAGTGCGGGCCGCACGATCCTGACCGAGTTCGAGTCGAAGGAGGTGCTGAAAGCGTACGGCATCCCGACCGTGCCGACGCGGATCGCCACGTCAGAAGACGAAGCGGTCCGGCAGGCAGAGGAGATTGGCTACCCAGTCGTTGTTAAGCTTCACTCGGAGACGATTACTCATAAGACCGACATCGGCGGGGTGCAGCTGAATCTCAAGGACGCCCAGGCAGTCCAGTCTGCATGGCGTAGCATCCTCACAGCCGTTCAGGAGCGCGCGGGCATCAAGCACTTCCAGGGAGTAGCCGTACAACCGATGATTCCGCTGGACGGCTACGAGCTGATTCTCGGAAGCAGCATCGATCCCCAGTTCGGTCCTGTGCTGCTGTTCGGCGCCGGCGGTCAACTAGTCGAGGTCATCAGGGATAACGCACTCGGGCTCCCGCCTCTGAATACCACGCTCGCCAGGCGAATGATGGAGCAGACTACGATCTACAAGGCGCTGCAGGGCGTCCGGGGACGCAAGCCGGTCGATCTCGCAGGACTTGAGCAGCTCCTCGTTCGGTTCAGCCAGCTCGTTGTAGAGCAGCGGTGGATCCAGGAGATTGATATCAATCCGCTGCTAGCTTCCCCCGACCGCCTCATCGCGCTCGATGCCCGAATCGTGCTGCACAGTCCGGACACGAGGGAAGAAGATCTGCCCAAGCTGGCGATCCGGCCTTATCCAGCGCAGTACGCGCAGCCCTGGACGATGCGGAACGGAGAAACAGTGATGATCCGGCCCATTCGTCCGGAAGACGAACCATTGCTGGTCCGCTTCCATGAGACGCTCTCCGACCAAACCGTCTACTACCGCTACCTGCAAGTGCTGAAGTTCAGCCAGCGAGTGGCGCATGAACGTCTGACCCGTATTTGTTTCATCGACTATGACCGGGAGATGGCTCTCGTGGCCGAGCGCCAGGATCCGGCGAACGGTGAGAAGTCGATCATCGGCGTCGGGCGGCTCCGCCGTTTGCATGGCGTCAACAGCGCCGAATTCGCCATGGTCATCAGCGACGGCTTCCAAAACCAGGGACTCGGGCAAGAGCTTCTGAGACGTCTCATTCAGATAGCTCGTGACGAGAAGATGGACTCCGTTGTCGCAGAGATCCTGGCGGACAACGTCCGCATGCAGCGTGTTTGCGAGAAGTTCGGCTTTCGCTTGACGCGGAATCTTGGAGACCCGACGGTGAAGGCCGGACTGATGCTGACCTGAGGCGCTCAGATCGGAAGCTCGGCGTCCCGGCGGTCGTAGTTGCGAGCGTAGTAGTTCTGATACTCGCCCGACTTCACTCGCTGAACCCAGTCCTGATGCGTGCAATACCACTCGATTGTGCGCTTCAGGCCTTCTTCGAAGCTGACTTGTGGAGTCCAGCCCGTTGCGCGCGTTAGCTTCTCGCTCGAAAGGGCGTACCGCCGGTCGTGGCCGGGACGGTCCGTGACGCTTGTCATGAGGCTTTCGGGCTTGCCGGTAAGCTGCAGAATCCGCCGGACAACTTCCCGGTTCGGAAGCGAGCAGTTTCCGCCGATGTTATAGACTTCGCCAAGTGCGCCGCGCTCCAGCACTGCGAGAATCGCCCGGCAGTGATCATCGACATAGAGCCAGTCGCGCACCTGCATGCCATCGCCATAGATAGGCAGCGGCTTATCCTCCAGGACATTGGAGATCATCAGCGGAATTAGCTTTTCCG
>Ga0207864_1004378_pt1 | contig 10782 bp, 8 predicted proteins | sample HigsolmetaAR202D_FD_184834 | JGI IMG/M metagenome (GOLD analysis project Ga0207864, IMG submission 184834) | Ionic liquid and high solid enriched microbial communities from the Joint BioEnergy Institute, USA - AR20-2-D (SPAdes) (version 2) ...
CCGCCCCCACACGCCCCCCGCCATCAAAGACCTCCACCTCCGCCCCCTCCGCCAGCCGCAGCACGTCGCGCGCATGATGCGCGCCCGCCGCCGGCAGAACGACCCGACCGGGCTGAACAAGATCGACATGGATGCGACGGGGCATGGGGCGTCAGTTGTTAGTTGCCAGTTGTCAGTTCCAGTGATCAGTCGGCAGTCGGCGGTCTGCAGTCGGCAGTCAAAACACCCAAGCAGAGGACGATAGCGGGCAGCGGGCAACGGGCGGCAGGCAGCGAGGAAGTAAGGACATGTCTTCGCGTTACCTTCGCGTTCTTCGCGCCTTCGCGGGCGCCGTTTGTCCCGACCGCCTTCGCGGCCGCTGTCGATCCCTTTACACCTGTTGCCCGCAGGGTATGGTGTCCCCGCCATGAGCAACACCGAGCCGAACAAGATCATCTACTCCATGATCGGGGTCTCCAAGCGGTATGACAAGAAAGTCATCCTGCAGGATATCTACCTGTCGTACTTCTACGGCGCGAAGATCGGCGTGCTTGGGCTGAACGGCGCCGGCAAGAGCTCGCTGCTGCGCATTCTTGCGGGCGTCGACACGAATTACGAAGGCCAGATCTCCAAGGCCGCCGGCTATACCGTCGGCTATCTCGAGCAGGAACCGCAGCTCGATCCTGACAAGACCGTCCGCCAGATCGTCGAGGAAGGCGTGGCGGACACCATGGCCCTCCTCAAAGAGTTTGAGCAGATCAGCGAGAAGTTCGCTGAGCCGATGGATGACGACCAGATGAACGCCCTGCTGGAGCGTCAGGGCGAGGTGCAGGAGAAGATTGACGCCGTCGGCGGCTGGGAAGTCGACCAGCAGCTTGAGATGGCGATGGACGCGTTGCGCTGCCCCCCGGATGACGCGCTGGTTCGCAATCTCTCCGGTGGTGAGAAACGCCGCGTGGCGCTGTGCCGGCTGCTGCTGCAGAAGCCGGACATCCTGCTGCTCGACGAGCCGACCAACCACCTCGACGCCGAGAGCGTCGAATGGCTGGAACAGCACCTGCAGCGATATGAGGGGACGGTCATTGCGGTTACGCACGACCGTTACTTCCTGGACAACGTCGCCGGCTGGATTCTGGAGCTCGATCGCGGCCGCGGCATTCCGTTCAAGGGCAACTATTCATCCTGGCTGGAACAGAAGAAGGCCCGGCTTGCGGTGGAGGAGAAGCAGGCCTCAGCCCGCCAGAAGGCGCTGGAGCGCGAGCTGGAGTGGGTCCGCAAGTCCCCCTCCGCCCGCACCGCCAAGAGCAAGGCGCGTCTGGCCCGCTACGAGCAGATGCTCGCGGAAGATCAGCGCGAGAAGGAGAAGGAGATCGAAATCTTCATCCCGCCGGGACCGCGCCTCGGCGAGAAGGTGATCGAAGCCAAGGGCCTCTGCAAAGGCTATGGTGACAAGCTGCTGCTGGACAACGTCAGCTTCACGATCCCGCCCAACGCGATCGTCGGCGTGATCGGCCCCAACGGCGCGGGCAAGACGACGCTGTTCCGGATGATCACCGGCCAGGAGCAGCCGGACGGCGGCGAGCTGATCCTCGGCCCCAGCGTCAAGCTCGCGTATGTCGAGCAGTCGCGCGAATCGCTCGGCCAGGAGCAGACGATCTACGAAGCCATTTCCCGCGGACAGGACACATTCAAGCTCGGCAGCGTCACGATGAACGCCCGGGCCTACGTCTCGCGGCTGGGCTTTTCCGGCACGGATCAGCAGCGGAAAGTCGGCACGCTCTCCGGCGGTGAGCGCAATCGCGTGCACCTGGGCCGGATGCTCACCAGCGGCGCCAACGTCATCCTGCTGGACGAGCCGACCAACGACCTGGATGTGAACACGATCCGCGCGTTGGAAGAAGCCCTGGAGAACTTCGCCGGCTGTGCCATCATCATCAGCCACGACCGGTGGTTCCTCGACCGCGTCGCGACGCACATCCTGGCGTTCGAAGGCGACAGCCAGGTGCGCTTCTTCCACGGCAACTACACCGAGTACGAAGCCGACCGCAAGCAGCGTCTCGGCATCGACGCCGACCGCCCGCATCGCATCAAGTACCGCCGGCTGACGAAGGCGGATTGAGCGGCGCCTTGCGCGAAGAGGCGAAGGCGCTTGCACATCGGGGTTCAAACTTCCCCGTGGATCGGAAGCAACCGCCGCTCGGGGTCTAGGCGGTCACGAGCTGCACCAGGCCCGCCAGGACGGCGGCGGCCAGGACCATGCCGGCCAGGATCCACAGGAAGATGACGGCGGATTGCCGCGGGACCTGCCGCATGTCGTCAAGCCGGATGGCTTTGTAGACGATCGCCACACCCAGGCACAGCGGGAGCATCAGCACATACCAGTAATCCCACAGCGGCATGGGGCGCACGAACAGATCGCTCAAGCCCCAGGCGAGAACGGCGTTCATCGGCGTCCCTCCTGATGGCGGGCGCGATAGGCCGCATCGATGATGGCAATGAGGTTGAGCATGCCGGCGACGGCGGTGTAGAGGACGGGGATTTCCCACATGCGGGCATGGGGCATGGGGAAGCGGGCTTCGCCGGTCTCGGGGTCTTCGCGCGACGCCCAAACCGACACGCCCCCGCTGACGATCGCGACCGGGCCGGTGAGGACCTGCGCGATCGACCATGGCTTGCGGCCGATCTCCTGAAGCAGCGAGGCGCCCTCGGTGCGATATCTCGGCTCGCGGACCGATCCCATCGGCTGGCGGACAGCCACCTGATGCGGCCGGGGGATGTACTGACCGCTCAAGTCGTACTTCGGTACTTCGATGATGCGGACGCCCCCGATCGCCAGCCCCGACACCCACAGGCACAGGATCGTGATCCCAATGATCAGCGCACGGCTCTTCTGGCCCAGCAGCCAATAACCGGCTCCAGGCACCAGCCATCCCGCCAGCGCAACCAACGTCGGCGGCGGAACGCGAGAAGACATGCGGCTGTTTTCGCTCATAGGCGTTTGGAGTGTAGCCGCGGAGGGTGGGATTGGGAAGATTCAGCGGGATTGCGGATTGCGGATTTCGGATTGCGGATTTGGAACCGCGGATAGAGGCGGATGAACGGAGATGACGAGGGCGATACTGGTCACTGGTCACTTGTCACTCGCCGCAACTGGAAGGCAGGACATCAACAGCAGCGTGTAGGGCAGGCTATTGCCTGCCGCACGTCGCGCGACCGATCCCGGCACGCAATAGCGTGTCCTACGTACAGACCGCAGACGGCTGACTGACGCGCCGCCTGCTATCCGAAGAGCTCATGCCGATGCCGCGCGACATAGCCGTATAACCGCCGGCCCAGGCGCGCGATGCGCGGACGTCGCAGGAGATGCCTCAGCGGGTGCAGCAGGTGCGTCTGGGCCAGCAGGACCACGACCGCGTCATACCCGGCTGAGATGCGGCCCACGGAGTCGATGACGTGCATGCTCTGATGCACCTTCACCGGATCGATCCCGGCGAAACGCCCCACCACGCGCGGATCGTTCAGATCATGAAACCGCAGCTCGCTGAGCGTGCCGAGGCTCTCAACCATCCGCTTGCTCGCGCGGCAGAGGCCGCACTTGCGGTCGTACAAAATGTCGTAAACGTCACCCATGCTGAACCATTGCCGCATAGCGGAAGCCTGCTTCACGCCAGTTGCAATATCCTATGGCTGATCGGTCGCTGGGGTGCGATCCGGGCGGCTTTTCAGTATTTTCAGCACCCATGTCACTCCAGTGGGATCTGTATGCGATCGCCGATGACCTGGCTTGGGCCATCGAGCAGGCCGAAGCCGAGCTGCGCCTCGAGCAGGCGGTCTACGGCCTGGACTCGCGCGACGAGCGACAGATTCATGCCCTGCTGGAAGAGCGCCTCTCTCAGCGGCACGAAGTGGCGCGCGAAGTGCACTACCCCTCGTCTGTCGGCAAGAAACTGACGCATCGCCAACGATGCGATCTGGTGCTCACGCCGCGCGGCCTGCCGCTGCGGCTGGACTCCAAGCCGCCCACGCTGTTTGATCCGCCGAACTTCTGCCCGCCCGAGCAGGCGCTTTGGCTTGAGGTGAAATGCGCCTATCAGTTCCGCGAAGGCGGCGTGCGCCACAGCGCCTACGGCGCGCAATGGCGCCAGGGCGTCGTCCGCGACCTGCAGAAGATGGAAGCCGAGGCGCGCATCCACGAAGCCGCCCTCGTGCTGATCGTCTTCAACGAATCCGAACAGGTGCTGCAGCACGATCTGGACCTGTTCGAGACGGTGCTGGCTGAGAAGGAAGTGCTGGCTGGGTTCAAGCAGGTCCGCTCGATCCCCATCTGGGAGCGGATCGGACACCACCTGTGCACGGTGGCGCTATATCCGACAATCCAGCGGGGATGATCAGTCCTTCAGGCGTTCGTTGAACGCGCGATTGGTGATGACCCGCGCCGGCAGGACCATCGGCGCCGGCTCGCGGACCTGCTGGCCTTCGAGCAACAGCAGCAGGCGCGCGACGCAGGCTTCAGCCAGCATCGGCACGTCCTGGTTCGAGCAGACGACCGGGATCGGCAGCAGATGGATCATCGGGATCTCATCGAAGCATGCGACGATCGGCGGCGAGTCGATCTGATCGATGGCGTCGATGAGCCCCTGGCCGAGGAAGTTGTTGGTGCAGACGATCGCATCGGGCTGGACCGCATTGAAGCGGATCAGGGCCTGGCGGCCGGTCTGCTTCTGAGCGGGGCCTTCGTACTCCGCCACGACCTCGAAACGCTCGGAGACAATCTCCGCGCGGCGGCGGTGCGTGACGATATGCGACGGCCCGCGCACCAGCGCCACGCGGCGGACGCCGGCGTTGTGCAGGGTATCGCAGAGCTGATTGACCAGTTGATCCTGGTTGGTCGCGATGCAGTTGGGGATGCCGGGGATCGGGCGGTCCAGCACGACCAGCGGCAACTTGGCGGGCAGATGCTCCATCAGCGTCCGCTTGGACCGGGCCAAGGGCACGACGATCAGGCCGTCGATCCCCCGCTGGGGCATCAGCCGCAGGTACGTCGCCTCGACCTGCGGATCCTCCCCGCTGTTGCCCAGGATCAGGGAATAGCCGTGCCGCCGCAGAGACTGCTCGATCAGGCTGGCCAACTGCCCGAACCAGGGGTTGGCGATATCGGACACCAGCAGGCCGATCGTGTGCGTCCGTCGCGTCCGTAGCGACCGGGCGAGCAGGTTCGGCCGGTAGCCCATCCGCTTGGCGGCCTCGATCACCCGCTGCCGCGTCGCATGGCTGATGCGGCGTGCCAGATCCCCCCCCGCCAGCACGCGCGAAACGGTGCTGACGCTCGTTTGAGTTTCCGCAGCAATATCCTGAAGTGTAACCGGCATGGACGTTAGCGATAGGATCTGGAAAGTCCCCAACTTGCGGCAGTTATACCCCCGGACAAGCAGCCTGACCAGCAGACGGGCTCGCGGCAGCGGATGGGTCCGCTTGCGTCAATGCAGCACATGCCGCGTCCGCTGCCTTGGCGCCCCAACGCGCAGGACCAGTAAACCCGCTACAATTGACGCTGGGAAGGGTTCAGGCGGTCCGGGCCACCACATCAGCCGGATGTTTTAATCGGATTATCGCCAGCGGGCGCTTGCATAGGAAGCATCTATTCGGATGATGATATCCGATATGAGACGCTGTAATCGTCTCAAAAAACGACCTTTCGCTAGAGAGGTACCTCTCACATGACCCACCACACACCACCGCCCAATGGGCGCAGATTCGGACGGACGGCGTTCTACGCCGTCCTGGCTATGGTCTTCCTTGGCGCCTTCGGATGGCGCGCGGTTTCGGCACAGGCCGAACCGGCGCCTCAGGAGGTTGCCGTAGTGGCGGAGAGCCACCAGTTCGAGCCCTTCGGGTTGTTCAGCGACCCGAAGTATTCGACGCTCGAGCGGGTGGGCCTGCTGGTCGTGCTCGCGATCGCCTTCGCGGGGCTGGCGTACGCCCTGATGCTCGTGCGCCAGGTCCGCAATGCGGACAGCGGCACGAAGAAGATGCAGGAGATCGCCGCGGCGGTCCGCGAAGGGGCGAATGCCTACCTCGCGGCCCAGTTCCGCAAGATCGGCCTGCTGATCGTCGTGATCACGCTGGCGCTGTACTTCACGTACACCGGCGATAACGCCGCGTTCGGCATCGGTCGAGCGGCGGCGTTCCTGGTCGGCTCGATCTTCTCCTGGTGCGTCGGGTTCGTCGGGATGCGTCTTGCGACGACCGGCAACCTGCGTGTGGCGGCTGCCGCCCGCAGCAGCTACGGCACGGCCCTGACGCTGGGCTATCGCACGGGAACGATCACGGGCATGCTGACCGACGGCCTGGGCCTGCTGGGCGGCACGCTGATCTTCCTGCTGTACGGCGAACAGGCGTATGAGGCGCTGCTGGGCTTCGGCTTCGGCGGCACGCTGCTGGCTCTGTTCATGCGAGTCGGCGGCGGCATCTACACCAAGGCGGCTGACGTCGGCGCCGACCTGGTCGGCAAGATCGAGAAGGACATCCCCGAAGACGATCCCCGCAACGCAGCCACCATCGCCGACAACGTCGGTGACAACGTCGGCGACTGCGCCGGTATGGCGGCTGACATCTTCGAGAGCTACGAAGTGACGATCGTCGCCGCCATGATCCTTGGTCTGGCGAGCTTCGGTCACATCGGCGTGATCTTCCCCCTGCTGGTCCGCGGCATCGGCGTGCTGGCGTCGATCATCAGCACGTACACCGTGACGGCTGGCCCGGACGATACGTCGGACACCGCGCTGCGTGCGGTGCACCGCGGTTTCTGGATCGGTTCGGTCATCTCGATCGTCGGTTTCGTGACGCTGGGGATGTTCTACCTGCGGATCGAGCCGTCGTACTTCGAGGCCTATCCGCAGGCGGCTGAGGGCTTCAAGACGGCTGCCGGCGTGGTCAGCCTGGACCACTGGTTCATGGTGGCTGGCGCCGACATTCGCCCGATCCTGACCTGCTTCATCGGCATCATCCTGGCGATCTCGCTGAACAAGGTCACCAGCTACTTCACGCACACCTCGCACGGCCCGGTGAAGGGCCTGGCCCGCAGTTGCCAGACCGGCCACGCGACCAACATCATCGAAGGTTTCGCGGTCGGCTATGAGAGCAGCGTCGTGTCGCTGCTGGTGATCGCGGTCGCGATCATGCTGTCGGTCCTGTGCTACTGGGGTTCGAGCCCGGTGTTCGTGGCCTACGGCGTGGCGATGGCCGGTATCGGCATGCTGACGCTGACGGGCAACACGATCTCGATGGACGTGTTCGGTCCGGTGGCGGACAACGCCAACGGTATCGGCGAGATGGGCTATGACCGCGAAGAGATGGGCGAGGAGAACTACGCCCGCGCCCGTCAGATCCTGGCGGACCTCGACGCGGTGGGCAACACCACCAAGGCCGAGACCAAGGGTATCGCGATCGGCTCGGCTGTCATTGCGGCTGTGTCGCTGTTCTCCAGCTTCATCGCGGTGATCGCGATGGGCAGCGAAGACAAGATCGCGCACATGAGCATCGGGCAGTACATGGATGAAGCCGCCAAGCTGACGGTGGCTGATCCGATGGTGTTCATCGGCTTCCTGATCGGTGGCGCGATTCCGTTCCTGTTCAGCAGCATGCTGATCCGGGCGGTCGGTCGTGCTGCCTACCTGATCGTCAAGGAATGCCGTATCCAGTTCCAGGACAAGGCGATCTGGGAAGGCCGCAAGAAGCCCAACTACGGCCGCGTGGTGGACATCTGCACCGGCGCTGCTCAGAAGGAGCTGATCGGCCCGGGCTTCCTGGCGATCCTGGCTCCGATGGCGGTCGGTTTCATCCTTGGCCCGTATGCGATGGGCGGCTTCCTGGCGGGCATGATCCTGTCGGGTCAGTTGCTGGCGGTCTTCATGGCCAATGCCGGCGGCGCCTGGGACAACGCCAAGAAGATGATCGAAGACGGCGTGTACGGCGGCAAGGGTTCCGAAGCCCACAAGGCCTCGGTCACCGGCGACACGGTCGGCGATCCGCTGAAGGATACGGCCGGTCCGGCGATCAACCCGCTGCTGAAGGTCATGAACATGGTCAGCCTGCTGGCGATGGGCCTGGTTCTGCAGTTCAACCTGATGGGGATCAACCCCAACGGCGAGGGCACGCAGAAAGCCATCGGCGCGGTGCTGTCGCTGTTCGCCCTGGCGCTGATCGGCTGGGCTGTGTGGCAGTCCAAGCGTGTCACGCCTGAGATGCGGGAGGTCAACGATCAGCTCAACATCGAGCTGAAGCCTGACCAGGCTGTCAAGGCCAGGCAGGAGGTCAAGGTCTGACGGCCCGCTGATCCGCATTGCCTGATGCATCTGCCGGGGTGACGGTAAAAACCGTCACCCCGGTTTTTCTTGCACCCCCGTGTGTGCAAACGTTCGCCTGGAGAGCAGCGCTGGTGTGGCGATGTCAACCATTCGTTGTTCCCGGGGCGATCTGATACAACCATGCACTCGCATGAGGACGCACCCTGATCGACTCCCGGATGCGCCAGGTTCCACACCTCCCCGCGCGCTGACGTGGCGGAGCGTGCTGATCGGCATGACCGGCGTAGCCGGGCTGTGCCTGCTGACGCCGTACAACGATTACGTCCTGTGGAACACGTTCCTGGTGGGCAACAACCTGCCGCTTGGCGCGGTCATGCTGCTGTTCCTGCTGGCGGCGCTGGTCAACGGCCCGCTCAGCCGATGGAAGCCTTCCTGGATGCTCAGCCGCGGCGAGCTGGGCATCATCATGGCGATGATGCTGATCGGCAGTGCCCTGCCCAGCAGCGCGCTGATGCGCTACTTCCCCGGCTCGCTGGCTTACCAGTTCGAGCTGGCTGGCAGCGATCCGGAGATCGCCGGCCTGCTGGAGCGCATCGGGCTCAAAGATTACCTGTGGCTTTATCCCACCGTCAGCGGTGAGACCCCGCAGGACTGGGCGCGCGATCCGGTCATCCTCGGGTTCGTGACCCGCTGGGCTGACCAGGACTCGCCCCCCTACGCCGCGTGGCTCCGACCAGGGATCATCTGGGGCATCTACTTCCTCGCGTTTCACGGCGCGATCCTGTGCCTGCTGGCGATGGTGCGCCGGCAATGGTACGACAACGAGCGCCTCACCTTCCCGCTGGCGCAGATTCAGTTGTCGCTGCTCGAACCGCCGCAGCCGGGACGGTGGTTCGGCGGCACGCTGGCCAAGCGGGCGTTCTGGATCGTCTTCTTCGGCATCAACATCATCCACGCGATCAACGCCCTGCACGTCTACCAGCCGCAGTACTTCCCGGAGATCCCGGTCCGGTACAACCTCAATGAGATCTTCTCAGAGCAGCCGTTGAGCTACATGAACTGGTCGTTGAAAAGCGCGACCATCTTCTTCACGGCTGTGGGCGTGGCGTATCTGCTGCCGGGGTCGGTGTCGTTCAGCCTGTGGTTCTTCACGGTGGCGGTGAGCCTGTACCAGATCCCGCTGGGGATGGCGACCAACGAGCCGAACATGCCGGGCCTGCGCGACCAGCATTACGGCGGGATGGTGGCCTATGCAGGGATCGTCCTCTGGATTGGCCGGCGCCACTGGTGGCTGATCCTCAGGCAGGCCTTCCGCGGCGAACGCGAAGGCGAGCCGCGCGGACGATACCTGTCGTACTGCACGGCATTTTGGGGATTTGTGGCGTTCGTGTGCGTGATGATCGGCTGGCTGTGGTTTGCCGGCTGCACGCTGGGCGCGGCGGTGCTGGTGACTTCGGTGATCCTGCTGGGATTCTTCCTGATCGCGCGGATCGTGGCGGAGACAGGCCTGCTGCACCCGGGCAACCTGATCAGCTCCCTGCGGGCCTGGCAGGTGATGAGCTGGTACACCGGCGAGTCGCCTGTGCCGGTGTCGACGTTCTACCGCGCCGCCAACGTTCAGCTCATCCACTACGACGCGAGAGAGAGCTTCGGCGTCTTCGCCAGCCACGCGATCAAGGTCTCGGACGAAACCGCCTTCGAAGGCCGCGCGCCCGACAGCCGGGCGGATCGATCGACCGGCCGCAAGCTCATCGCGCTGTTCGGCACCGTCGTTGTTGTTGGATTCGTACTCAGCCTCGCGTCGATGCTGTGGGTCGAATACCGGTACTGGTATGAAGTGCACGACCAGGAGCCGCTGCCCGTCAACCGGCATGTCGCGACCGCCGCCGTCCGATCGGAGATCATGAATCCGACGCTGCAGTACGAGCGGCACAACTACAACTTCACGCACGACCCAGCCACGCATCTGGCTGGCGGCGCAGTCGGCACGCTGGCGCTGGCGGTCATGCGGCTGCGCTATGCGTGGTGGCCGTTCCACCCGATCGGGTATCTGTTCATGGATACCTGGCCGATGCGGATGCTGTGGTTCAGCATCATGCTCGGCTGGCTGGTGCGCACGCTCGCCTTGCGTTTCGGCGGCGCGAAGCTCTACACGACGCTTCAGCCGGCGATGATGGGTTTGATCATCGGCGAAGCCGTCGCCTCAGCGACATGGCTGGTCCTCGGCCTGCTGTTCAGCTCGGCTGGGATGAGCTTCTATCCGATACGGTTTACGTTGTACTAGGGCTGGCCAATTTTGGATCTTGGGTTGCGGATTGTGGATTGGACGGTGTGATTGATCACTTGTCCCTTGTCACTCGCCGCAACTGGAAGGCAGGAGATCAACAGCAGCGTGTAGGGCAGGCTATTGCCTGCCGCGGATGCTGCGCGGGCGACTTCGGCACGCAATAGCGTGCCCTATCCATGAAAGGCACTCTCCTGTCAACGACAATATCTC
>Ga0207864_1004385_pt1 | contig 10767 bp, 12 predicted proteins | sample HigsolmetaAR202D_FD_184834 | JGI IMG/M metagenome (GOLD analysis project Ga0207864, IMG submission 184834) | Ionic liquid and high solid enriched microbial communities from the Joint BioEnergy Institute, USA - AR20-2-D (SPAdes) (version 2) ...
GAGGGGGGGCGTGGCGCAGTCAGCGAATCATGGTATTTGTCATGGCACTAGATGCTTGTTGGCGCGGTAACGCATTGATCTATATGCGATTGAAGTTCCCATTGATAATCGAGTGGGATTCCGCGTCCGGCAGCGGCCGGCAGGATCCGGCACCAGACACACCTAAGCCCGCGTCACTGCGGACTTTTTTGGTAAGCCTCCGGCAAACACACCTTGCGGCGCGGGGCCGGTCCCTGAAGAATAGGTGCCCACTTCAATTTACGTGGGCACTTGAATGCAAATGGAAGAGCCGCCGCCGATCAAGGAGAACCGGTACCGGCGCAGCTACAGCAAGGCGTTCAAGGCAGCACTGGTTGAGCGCTGTCTGAGCGGGGAGGCTTCGATTGCAGTGATTGCGCGCGAGCATGGTCTGAACGCCAATCTGCTGCAGAAATGGGTCAGCCACAGGCGACGCGAGGACGGGCCAGACGCTGGTGCAGAACCGAAGCCTTCACCGGCGCGATGGATCGCACTTGAACCTGCAGCAGGCGGGCGCGGGCACATCAAGGTCGAGGTCAGCCAGGGAGGCACGGGTGTTACGCTGCACTGGCCCGCGTCAGACCCGGCCGGGCTGGCACAGTTCGTGCGGGCGCTGCTGGCATGATCCGGCTGGAGCGCATCTGGCTGGCAGTTGAGCCACTGGACATGCGCGCGGGCGTCGATACCATCCTGACCCGCGTGGTGCGCGACTTTGGTGCCGCACACCCGCATCATGCGTATGTGTTTGCCAATCGGCGTGCCACTCGCCTCAAGGTGCTGGTGCACGATGGGTTCGGTGTGTGGCTTGCGGCCCGGCGGCTGAACCGGGGGCACTTCCTGTGGCCGCGCGAAGGCCAGGTCGTGGCTCTCAGTGACGAGCAGCTGCAGGCGCTGGTGATTGGCCTGCCCTGGCATCGCCTGGGCGATGCAGCCATCATCGATACGGTCTGACGCGGGCGGTGCAATCCGCATTGTTGCCAATGGTGTTGCGTGGCAGGCTGTGGCACACTGCCTGGCATGAATGTTCCAGCAATACCCGAACCGTCTGAATCCCTCGATGCACCGGCCCTGGCAGCACGGGTGCGTGAGCAGCAACGGGTGCTGGAACAACTGCAGGCGCAGATCCGGCAGTACGAACAGGCGATTGCACAGAGCACGGCGCTTGTGCGCGAGAAGGATGCCACGATTGCGCGGCTCACCCATGAGATTGCGGTGCTGCGCCGCCTGCGGTTTGGCAAGAAAAGCGAGCAGCTGGGCAGCGCCCAGCTCAGCCTGCTGGAGGAGACGGTGGCCGAAGACATCGCCGCAATCGAGCAGGAGCTCGAGCAGCTGCGAGAGACACCCCGCACGCAGGCGCAGCCTGCAACCGCGCGGCGCCAGCCATTGCCGCCGGAGCTGCCCCGGGTGGAGATCCGCCACGAACCAGAAGAGCCGCAATGTGGTTGTGGCCAGCCGCTTGAGCGCATCGGTGAAGACGTCACCGAGAAGTTGGACTACACGCCGGGCGTGTTCACCGTGCAGCGCCACATCCGCGGCAAGTGGGTATGCCGCTGCTGCGAGAAGCTCGTGCAGGCCCCGGTGCCTGCGCACGTCATCGACAAGGGGATCCCGACGCCGGGGTTGCTCGCGCAGGTGCTGGTGGCGAAGTACGCCGAGCACCTGCCGCTGTACCGGCAGCAGCGCATCTTTGAGCGGGCCGGCGTCAGTGTGCCGGTCTCGAGCCTGGCCGACTGGGTAGGTGCCAGTGGCGTTGCGCTGCAGCCGCTGGCAGATGCCTTGCGCGAAGTGATCCTTGCGCAGCCGGTGCTGCACGCTGACGAAACCCCGATCCAGGTGCTGCGCCCTGAAACCGGAACGAAGCCCCATCGGGCCTATCTCTGGGCGTATGCGCCGAGTGCCTTCGACACGCTCAAGGCGGTGGTCTACGACTTCACCCCCGGCCGCTCGGGCGAGCATGCACGAGCGTTCCTTGGCAAGTGGCGTGGCAAGCTCATCGTGGATGACTACGTGGGCTACAAGAAGGTGCTGGCCGCAGTGGGAGTGACCGAGATTGGCTGCTGGGCGCACGCCCGGCGCAAGTTCCACGATCTGCACGCAGCCAGCGGCAGCCCGGTGGCCGAGCAGGCGCTGGCATACATCGGCCAGCTGTACGCCATCGAGCGCGAAGTGAAAGCCCTGGATGCCGAGGAGCGATGGCGAATACGACAGCAGCGCGCCAAACCGCTACTTGAGAAACTGCACGCCTGGATGCAGGCGCAGCGGGCCCGTGTGCCTGAGGGCTCGGGCATTGCGCGCGCGCTGGACTACAGCCTCAAGCGCTGGGATGCACTCATGCGCTACGCCGATGACGGGCGCGTGAGCATCGACAACAATTACATCGAGCAGCAGATCCGCCCGCTCGCACTCGGGCGGCGCAACTGGCTGTTTGCGGGTTCGCTGCGCGCGGGCAGGCGTGCTGCGGCAATCATGAGCCTGCTCCATTCGGCACGTCTCAACGGGCACGACCCCTACGCCTACCTGAAGGACGTGCTCACCCGGCTGCCGACCCATCCCCACAGCCGCATCGAAGAGCTGCTGCCGCACAACTGGCGGCCGGCAAACGCCTGATCGCCCCCAAAACTGCCCACAATCGATAGAGAACCGCAAGCGCTGCAGGTGTCAACGTGTGTTCGCCGGAAGCTTACGGGTCTGGTGGGAGCGTTGTTGTATGTCCTGGTATACGCCCTTGCCGGAGAGAGCCTCGTTACCCTTCTCACCGACCAGCCAACCATTGTCCGTACGGCAAGCGAGTATCTGGTATGGGCGGTGCTCGCTCCAGCCATTTCCATGCCGGCCTACCTCTACGATGGTGTATTCCTGGGGGCAACGCGCACGCTGATGCTGGTGATGATGGTCTGTTCGGCGAGTTTTGTAGGCATGTCATTCGCGCTGGTCCAGCTGTTCCAGAATCACGGGCTCTGGGCGTCGTTCCTCACATTTAACGCCTTGCGCGGGCTCTGCCTGGCGGCTACCCTGAAACCCGTCGTGTTCCGTCCATTGCGTGACGCGCGCGTTCCCTTTTGAGAACAGCAACTCATGGCGAGGCGTATCGGTCGATACAGGAAACTCCCATCTTTCATACGGAAGCAATGCGCGCGCTGCGTAGCAAGTCGTGTGCCTGAGGTGCCATCCGTCCTGAAAAAGTGACTGTGGCGTCGCTGCACATCTGCGTTACATCAAGCGTCAGGTGGGTGATTCGGTGTATAAAGTGTGGACATTATTATTAACGTCCAGAGGTGATTGTCATGTCTAATCCCTTGCCCGAAAACCAGAATCTCTTCCTGCCTTTCCTTGGACCTTTTTACGAGAAGTTCGCCCAGCCTCTCGGTTGGGTCCTGCTGCGTGTATTCATCGGCGGCGCACTCATTCTTGAGGGCTGGCCCAAAATCCAGGCTCCGCTCGCTCAAACGGGATTCGTGGAAAGTCTTGGATTCTTCCCGGGGTGGTTCTGGTCGCCGCTGCTGGCAGTCATGCAGTTCTTCGGTGGCATATGCATCGTGGTAGGCCTGTTCACGCGCCCGATCGCATTGGCCAACGCCGTCATGCTGGCCATTACGTATTGGTTCCACGCGGCTAATCCTTACGGTCCGATGTTCCTGACCCCCGAGGGTATCGAGGCTCTCAAGACCAGCGGAGAAACCCTGTTCACTCCGCAAGGTCTGCGCCGGCTGGCCGATGGTGGTGCGGCGTTCCTTACCCAGGTACAGCACAAGGCCGAGTTCCTGTCGGCCATCTGGACGGTGGGGGCGCTGTTCTTCGCGGCCTGGGGTGGTGGCCCATGGTCGGTCGACCGTAACATCATCAAGCGCCACTTCTGAACATTGTTCGTGCCCGCACGAATGTGGCGGGTCGGCAGGGCACGGATGCTGCCGCCGTCCCTGTATTGTGCCGCACGAGGCCAGGTTTGGCCGGTGCGGCATTCTTTACTTGCATGGCTGCGCGTGCCATGAAGCGCAGCAGGAAGCGTCTTGACCAGGAATCCGCACGTCTAGCGCGCTTCGGCTTCCGTCAGCAGTCGCGACAGTTCTCGGGTGGAGGGCATGCGCCGGTCTTCGCTCTCGGCGCGCGCCTCGTCTTCAGCCAGGTTGGAGATGATGGTCAGCAGCACGCGCCGCGTGGTGGCGATCTCCTCTGGTGTCAACCCTTCCACGGCAATATTGTTCACCTCGACCGCGAGGGGCACGAGCTTGTCTCTCAATGCCCGCCCGGACTCAGTGAGGTACACATACATGTTCTTGCGGTTGCCGGGACGCTGGCGTCGTTCGATATACCCCAGCTTCTCCATGGCTTTCATGGCTGCGAAGGTGGTGGGTTCCATGACGCCGGCCTGGGCGCTCAATTCGCGTTGGGTGAGACCGTCCTGTTCCCAAAGGATACGCAGGAAGGTCCAGTGACCGAAAGACACGGCATGGCTGGCCAACCGCATCTGAAGTGCTCGTACGAGCGCCCGGGTGGCGTCTTTGATGAGGTGGGCGAGGCGGTCGTGGGGAACCGATTCCTGCCAGTGCTTGAGAATCTTGCGGGTATCGTCGGCTTCTTTCATCACTGTGCTGCCAGAAGACGTCTGGCGAGTCGGCCTGGCCGCAACGTCAGACTGCATGAGTAAGTTTCGGGTAACACGCGAACGGGCAGTAACCCGGCGCGCAGCCAGGCGTTTTGCTACCGATGGCTGCACGTGCGTTTCGTCACTCAGGCACGCGTCACCGGTTCGGCGCTGACCTGATGTTCCAGAATCATATCGCGGCCGGCGCGAGCCGATTCAAGTATGGCCAGGCAGACTTCCACCGTGGCACGCGACCAGCGGCCATTGTGTACGGGGTATGTGCCCAGCCGCACGGCATTCCAGAGCTCATCGATGACTTCCACACGCGGCACTTCGGGTGCTGGAAGAAACTCAAAGTGTTTTTCGGTATCGCCGTAGATCACCACTCCCTGGGGCGTGATTCTGAGGTCGGCATGGTCGCAGGACACCACGATATGGCCGAAGTGCTGGTGATAGGGCGCCACGGGCGAGGGGCCGGCATACTGGCTGCCGCCATAGTTGGCTTCGGCCTTGAGGCGGGCCTCCTCGTCCGGCGGGATGCCGAGCAGCAGCCGTTTACGCGCGCGGCCGTAGGTGTCGGGAGATTTCGGACGGCCCATCTCGCCAATGTTGTCAAGCAGTTCGTCGGTGTCGTAGTGGGCGTATCCGCTGTACACCGTGCTGGCGAATGCGCCATTGGCAAATTGCAGCAGTGCGGCATACGCCCCTTCAGTGGGGCGGGCGGGATCCCACGCCCCGGTCAGGGCACGCACCTGCCGCACCAGGCCGCCTCCCAGCAGGCGCACGATATCAATCTGGTGAGCTGCCTGGCTGAACACCACGCCACCGCCCTGGTCGGTACGCAGCTCTTCGGGGCGTCGGGGGCGGTAGAGAAAGTCGGTGTAGTTGATGGCATTGATCATGCGCACCGAACCGTAGGTGCCGGCTTCAATAAGGCGGCGTGCATGAAGCACGGGCGTGTTGAAACTGTGGCTATGGCCGATGATGAGGAAGACGCCGTTTTCGTCGGCTGCCTGAATCATGCGCGTACACTGCCCGATCGTGATCGCCATGGGTTTTTCGACGAGCACGTGTTTGCCGTGGCGGGCTGCCAGGCAAACGTGCTCGACGTGCATCTGGTGCGGGGTGGCTACATAGACGGCTTCCACGTTGGGGTCGGCGCATAACTCCTCGGCGCCCGGGTAGGCGACTCCGCCGAAATCACGCTCGAACTGTTCGAGCGCCGAACGGCGCGGGTCGGCAGCTGCCACCAGGCGCAGGCGTGGATCGCGCTGAAATGTTGGGACCATCAGGGTAAAGGCGCGGCCCAGCCCCAGGACGCCCAGACGTAACGGTGTGTCGCTCATGGTTCCTCCTTTGCCAATCGTTGTAAGTCTGCGAAGCCGCACATTTGTACTAGGGCAAATGCTAGTATTTGGCCATCTTAGATATCTAATAATATAAGTCCACAACAACGCGTGCTACCCGCATGTCCTTATCAGGGGAGGAGACGAACATGTCCAGAAAACCATCATTTGGGCGCCGTTCGGTTTGCGCTGCTGTCGCTGCGCTGGCCGGGCTCGTGTTTGCCGGCAATATGTCGTCGGCACAGGCTGCCGAGAAATACCCTAACCGAACCATCAAGTTCATCGTGCCGTATTCGCCCGGAGGCCTGCCCGATACGGTCGCGCGCATTACCGCGCAGCGCCTCACCGAAGATCTGGGCGTTTCGGTCGTGGTTGACAACAAGCCCGGGGCAAACGGGGTGATTGCCGCTCAGGCGCTGATGTCCAGCCCCGCCGACGGCTATACCTTCCTGGTCACCGACGGTTCGATGATGTCCATCAACCCGTTCATTTACAAAGACCTGTCGTACGATCCGAAGCGCGACTTCATGCCGGTGTCGCTGGTGGCTACTTCGCCCCTGTTCCTGGCAGCTCACCCCAGCTTCCCCGCGAACACCTTTCAGGAGTTCATCGAGCTGGTGAAGTCCAGGCCAGGGCAGTACAACTACGGTTCGTCGGGCATCGGCAGCAGTCACCATCTCACCATGGAAGCACTGAAAGCCGCGCTCGGACTGCAGATTGACCACGTGCCTTTCCGCGGAACCGGTCAGTCGGTGCCTGCACTCATCGGCAACCAGGTACCCATGGTTTTCTCGGCCCTGCCATCGCTGGTCGGGTTCGTGGAGAAAGGCCAGGCCAAACTGCTGGCTGTCAACTCCGAGAAGCGGTACGGCATGGCGCCCGATGTTCCTGCCATTGCGGAACTCATTCCCGGGTTCGACTTCGCACCCACGGTAGGCATCCTGGCGCCCGCGGGCACCCCGAAGGAGGCCATAGACCTCATCAGCGCACGGGTCGCGGAAATCGTGAAGAAACCGCAGGTCATTGAAACCATGCGCAACATGGGGATCGACCCGGTCGGCGGCTCGGCCGAGGAGTACGGCAAGGCAATTGCCGCCGAAACCGAACGCTATTCCAAGGCCATCAAGGCTGCCGGCCTGACTGCCCAATGAAGTTCCGGCATTAGTCCGCACCATGTCATTATCCTTGCCCGAGTGGGCAGACGTTTTGCCCCTCGCGGGCCTGGTTGCATATCTCGTCGTTGCATTCATTGCCGGAGGGGTCGTCAAGGGCACGCTGGGGGTGGGCCTGCCCCTCTCGGTGGTGCCCATACTGTCTCTGGTGCTGCCGGCGCCAACGGCCATCAGCATCATGGCCGTTCCGGTGCTGGCATCCAACCTGTGGCAGGCATTCGACAGCGAAGCGCCCAAGAAGTATCTCCTGCGCTTTGCGCCGTTGAGCGCGACGCTGGTCATCAGTACCCTCATTACCGTTCCGCTGGCGCTGTCTCTGTCCTCACACGCCCTCAACATCCTGGTAGCGCTGTCGGTGCTTACGGCGGTGGCACTGATGGCATTCAAGCCCCAACTGCGTATTCAGCCACGCCATGAAAAGTGGACGAGCGCCCTGGTGGGCGTACTGGCCGGGATCATGGGCGGCGTGTCATCAATGACCGGTCCCATCATCATCACCTACCTGGTGGCGCTCAAGCTGCCGCGTGAAGCGTTCATCGGCTGCATCAGCATCATCTACCTGTTCGGCATAGTCCCGCTGTATGGCTCGCTCATCGTGTACGGACGGCTCGGTCTGGTGGAAGCCGTCATCTCGCTGATCGCCCTGATTCCCATGTTCGTTGGCATGGCCGTGGGCAAGCGCATCCGGCACCGCCTCAGCGAAGTGGCGTTTCAACGGCTGCTGTTGTCATTCCTGGCGTTGCTTGCCGTCTTATTAATGGTTAAATAGGGGCAAGTCAGCCTAGTCCGATTGCAAGATGAGTGAGTTTGTCATGTCGTCAACAAACGAATCAAGATTCCTCTGGACCGACGCCTATGCCCAGGGGTATGGCCCCATGGATGCCGCGCACCAGGAGTTCGTCGAATGCGTCGATGCCCTCATTCATGCGGCCGACGACGAGGTGGCAGAGCGCCTGGAGGCCTTTGCACGTCATGCGCGCGCGCATTTCGGCGCCGAAGACGAGTGGATGACGTCAACCGATTTCCCGGCGCGCGAATGTCACATGAACGAGCATACGGCGGTGCTGCACTCAGTCCAACAGGTGCAAGAGCTGGTTGCCCAGGGTAACTACGAGATCGCGCGCGATCTGGGGCGCGAACTGGCGCGCTGGTTCCCGGGCCACACCGATTACCTCGATTCGGCGCTCTCGCACTGGATGTGCAAGCAGAAACTGGGTGGCAAGCCGGTCATCATTCGGCGCGATATTCGCTCCGGCAAGCTCGACGAGCTGCTGGCCAACGAACACGGGGTCAGGGAATGATTTACCAGATCCTCAACTTCGTGCACGTGCTTTCGGTCGTGATCTGGGTCGGGGGCATGTTTTTCGCGCACTTCGCCATGCGGCCGGCAGCCACCGGCCTCGAAGCCAACGTGCGCATCCCCTTCATGATCGACGCCCTGCGGCGCTTCTTCGGGGTGGTACTGGTGGCTGCGCCAGTGGCGGTGCTCAGTGGCCTGTGGATGATCGGCCGCGTCGTGCATCAGGCCAGCGCGGCGGGCGGGCACTTCTCCATGCCGCTCGGATGGACTACGATGGCCACGCTGGGCATCATCATGCTGCTTCTCTTCGGGCATATTCGCTTTGCCCTGTACCGGCGCCTGCAGCGGGCCGGCCAGGCGCAGGACCGCGACGCAGCCATTGCCGCGCTCGGCAGTATCCGGCAATGGGTGTTCGTCAACCTCATCCTGGGCCTGTTGGCAATTGCCGCCGTGTATCTCCTGTAAGGCAAGACCTTCACCTTTCCCTCCCCGTCATCTCACCCCTGCGCGGCCTTGGCAATGATGTGCCGGCCGGGCGGGGCGTGCCAGTCCATCTCTGCATGAAGCCGGGAGAGCCCATTGGCTGCGAACCCGGTGGGGTGGTCATGCGCATGCCTGAGACAGGCAGGACAGGCCATCCATCGGTGATCTGCCCGAGCGGGAAAGGGCGGACGACGCTCGTGCGATGGATGCCGAGTGCGCCCCGGGTATTGCCAGGGCTTCCAGAGCGGTGGTCGACGCGGAGCCGGCGGATGACGAAATCACTTGTAAAAAACTTAGTGATCTAAGTATAATTCCCCCCATCGGTTGACCGTCACCGCAGCACACCAGCGCTGTACGGAGGGAACAATGATTACGAAGGAAGAGAACGACCTCTTGTGTCGTGTGGAAGGAGACGCCCCCATGGGGCAGCTCATGCGACGCCACTGGATCCCCGTCTGTCTCACCGAAGAGGTCAGCGAGCCTGATGGCGACCCGGTGCGGGCGCGTGTCCTGGGCGAACCCCTGGTGGTATTTCGCGACTCGTATGGCAATGTCGGCGTGCTCGACGAGCGGTGTCCGCACCGTAGCGCGTCGCTTGCGCTGGGGCGCAACGAAAAGGGCGGACTGCGCTGCCTGTATCACGGCTGGAAGATGGACGTGAACGGAAACATGCTCGAGCTCGCGTCCGAACCCAACGACGAGCGCATGCGCAACAACATCAAGCACACGGCCTACCCCGTGAAGGAATGGGGCGGCATGGTGTGGGCTTACCTCGGCCCCCGGGAAACCATCCCGGAGTTCGTTCCGCCGCGGTGGGCGCCCACGCCTGAGGCGCGCGTCTCCATCGCCAAGGTCATCATTCCATGCAACTGGGCCCAGATCCTCGAAGGTGCGATCGATTCGGCGCACAGCTCCAGCCTGCATTCGTCCGACATGGTTCCCGCCAATGTCGATGGTGCCAAGGCAACCAGTTCGCTGTGGCTGCGACCTTCGGCCGACAAATCACCGCGTCTGCAGCTCGAGCGCACCAGCTACGGATTCCGCTATGCGGCCATACGGCACCCGATCGTCAATCCCGAGGAAACCGACTACGTTCGTACCACGGTTTTCGTCGCGCCATTTACCGTCCTGATCCCGCCCAACAATCTGTATAACGTCGCCAACGTCAATGTCCCCATGGACGACACGACGACGGCGTTCTACTTCATTGCCTGGGGCCATCCGCACAAGACGCCCGAAACCGAAACGTGGCGGAAGTTCCTGCGCCAGACGGTGGGTGTCGATCTCGATTCGCAGTACCGCCCCCTGCGCAACGTCGAGAACAACTTCTGGCAAGACCGTCAGGCAATGCGCGCAGGCAACTTCACCGGCATCAAGGGCTTTCCGAACCAGGACGTCGCCATGTGGGTCACCATGGGTCCCATTGCCGATCGCACCCGCGAGCGCCTGGGCAGCAGCGACCTGGCGGTCGCACAGTTCCGCCGCATGATGGTGGATGCAGCCCGCAAGTTTGCCGAGGAGGGGGTGGTCATCGGGCAGGGTGATTCGCGGGTACCGGAAGATGTCTGCTCATTTCAGGCCGTTGTGCCGAAAACAACCGACTGGCGCGATTTCAAGACCAGTTATGTCTGGGACGACGAGCCGAAGGTCATGCTTGATACGGCGTACTCCGTACAGTCGCGGTGAGGGGGGCCGGGCGCGGGTACAATAGCGCCCTGTCAATGCCTCGTCTGGCATGAGAACATTGCCCATACAATGGGTGCATTATCCGGCGCGTGCCTCAGGGCACGCGTCGTTCATGTGAAACACAACCAGCAGGAGATTCCCTTGTCCAAATTGCGGCTTTCGGTTGCCATGGGAGACTAC